>Ga0302326_10011150_pt1 | contig 19380 bp, 21 predicted proteins | sample Palsa_T0_3_FD_202264 | JGI IMG/M metagenome (GOLD analysis project Ga0302326, IMG submission 202264) | Peat permafrost microbial communities from Stordalen Mire near Abisko, Sweden - Palsa_T0_3 | ecosystem: Environmental > Terrestrial > Soil > Palsa > Peat permafrost | place: Sweden: Abisko...
GCGCGCCTTGAGCATGCACAGTCGTTCAGCGGCCAGCGCTGATCTCATGACCCGACCTGTCGCTGATGCGCTGCTACTGCTGGGCGCGATCGTCTGGGGCGTTGCCTTCGTGGCGCAGCGACAGGCTGCTGTCATCAACCCGATTCTCTTTGTGACGGCCCGCTTCACGCTGTCGGCACTCGTCATTGCACCTCTGGCACTGATCGAGCATGTTCGCGCCGGAGAGACCCGCACGCTCGCGGGGCGCTCCCTGGGCGTCGGAGCGCTGATCGGTTTGTGCTTGTGCGCGGGCGCCATGATGCAGCAGTGGGCCCTGAGCTCGACCACGGCGACCAACGGCGGATTTCTCACCGCCATCTACGCGGTGTTCGTCCCGTTGGTGAATTGGGTGGTCTTCCGTCAGGCACCGCAAAAGTCGATAGTCATCGCCTGCGTCCTGAGCCTTATGGGTGCCTGGCTGCTCGCAGGTGGGAAGGCCAACGCCGACTGGAACCGGGGCGATGTGATTCTGCTGCTCTCCGACTTTATCTGGGCGCTGCACATCTGCCTCATTTCCAGATTCATGAGCTCAACGTACCGGCCGTTTTTCCTGTGCTTTTTCCAATTCGCCATCGCTGCCGTGATCTCGGGGATAATTACCCTGTTCATGAGAGCATCGCCCGGAGACTCGCTGCCGGCCGTGATTATTCCCTTGTTGTATACGGGCATCGTTTCTGGCGGCCTCGGCTTCACCCTGCAGATCATGGCCCAGCGGCACACTCCGCCCGCGGAAGCCAGTCTGATCATGTCGCTGGAGAGTGTGTTCGCATTCGTCGGTGGCGCGCTTGTTCTGGGTGAGAGGCTGGACCGGGCAGCGATGATCGGCTGTGGATTGATACTGCTGGCCGTCTTGATCGTTGAGTTGGTTCCGACTTTGCGCCACCGCGAAGCCTGAGACGCGGAATATCACCCGCGGCGCGCCTTCATATGTAACAACGCGCTTCATATGTAACAACGTCTCTTAGATAGGGCGTAGCGCAACGCGATCTTTGCTCTGAAAGGTGCAGCAGCGCACGGACCGCCGGGCGCTGGTCGCGCACTGTCGCTGTATGGAGACAAGCCGCCAACGCACGGTCCAGCAACCCAGCTTCTGCGAGGAGTTAGTCGATGCCTGCGTGCACGCCAGAAAGCTGGTGCCGCCCAGCGCTCAGAGAGTGGCTTCCCGTTCGGAGCTGACGATGCCGCTGCGTCAGCTCACGCGAAGGAATTCTCCCGACAACGAGCACGCCGCTTGGCTTGCCTGGTCCCACGGCGAAGCGATTTGGTTTGTAGCCGCATTATTCAGTCTTGATCTCTCGCGCAAGCACGACCGCCCGGTGTTGGACCTGCTGCTCTACAACCGCGAGGGCTCGCTGGAGCAAGCAACGACCTGTGCGCAGACGCCAGAAAAACACTGGGAGCGCCTTGAGGGGCTATGAGCAACGCCGCCTAGGGCGGAAACTTCATCCGCGCCAGCATTGCCTTGAACTGCGGCTCACTGCGTATCGGATCAAGTAGCGGATCGACCTTAAGGGCAATCAAACTAGGATCGCGGAGTTGTTCTGTTTTGGTCAACCACTGCAGCGCTGAGACTGCATCGCCCCGAGTGCCAAACAGAGGTGCCGACTATCTTCGTGCAGCGGTGAGGTGGGCGTTTCACATAGCTGGCGCGCCTGCGCTACCTGACCCGAAAGGAAAAGAATCACGGACAGCCAACCATTAAGATCGGGTGAGACAGGATAAAGTGCGCGGCCATGCTGGGCGCCCCGCGAGAGCTTCGCCGTAGCGCCTCGCGTAAACGAGGGTTTTCGCTTGCAGGCGCAGCAGTCCCAGACTCGCCCTGTGGCGGCCCTGTAGCCGCGGCGTCAGCCGGCTTGTCGCCCAAGTCCTTTCTCCCTGATAAGCCGCTCCTTTATATCGGTAGTGCAGCTATGGAGTCCACCATCGTAGCCCGCAGCGAAAAGCGCCGGCCTTTCATCGCATCAGCTCACGGTTCGCGTCGCTATTTCGCAGCTTGACTGTGCATTCACCGATTCTGTGACGCAGTCTTCATTCGTCCGCGTCGTCATGAGCAGACACGTTGTGCACGCACAGCGCTCAGGGTTAACTGGGCTCGCAATTGAAAGGGCAAACCCGCCGTAAGGCGGGGACGCAAAGCCTCCGGTCTTTGTTCCGATAGGGACACGAGATAGCGGGGTTGCCGGCTTCGCCGCGATGCTTGTGCTTCGCCTCGTCTCCGTCAATTCCGCTTCCCTCCTATCGATTCGCAATCGCCAGAGCGCTTTAGGGCTTTCACCTACTAGCGAGGCGAGTGCAAATGAAGCTCGAACGGAGTCGGGGAATTCTGGGCGCATTGACCATTTCGATGATCCTGGCTGGATGCGGAGGCTCGACAGAGAGCGGTGGTTCCGTAAGTGACGCGAGCACCTCCAGCTCCTCGAGCACCGCGTCCTCCGCGAGCGCTGACAGCGTCACGCTGTCATGGTCCGCTCCAACCGAGAATACCAATGGCAGCGCGCTGACCAATCTCTCCGGATATGTCATCTACTACGGCACGAGCCCGAGCGCGATGACGCAGACCATCGACATCAACACTGTCGGCATGCTGACCTATGTGGTCGACAACCTCAGCGCGGGCAGCTGGTATTTTCAGATCGTAGCAGTCAATGCCGCAGGGGTTCAGAGCAGCCCCTCGGCCACAGTCAACGTGAACATCTAACGGCGTACAGAGCACACACACACAATCGTCAGGTAGCGGGAGTGCTTTGATCCTCAGCGACAACTTGCAACCGAAAGTCCGACCAGCGCCTGTTGAGCGCCCAGCGCAGGGCAATGATCTGTGTAACGGCGCTAGCGAGGATTGTGAAAGGGTACACCGCATAAAGTGTCTTTAAGCTGTGCATCGCGTGAGGTGTCGGGACTGCCCGCGTTGGTAGCGGCACAATCCAGATCATGATTAAATAATTTGCGACTACAAGTAGAACCCAAACTGGTACCAGCAAAAGTGCCGCCCGCCATGCAAAGCTCCACCAGACCTTGAATGCCCTCAGAAATGTAAGGCCCACCTGCTGCATGTTTAACGCCTACTTTGTCTCGGTGGGCATATCTTGCGCGACCACAATCTGCCAGATCCCGTGGCGTTTGAGCCACGTGTCAGTCCAAGTTAGCTTGACCTTGTGCTTTCGCCCGCTAGTCTCTATGTGCACCGCGCTTTCGCTGCCATACAAGATGGCCATAGCGTCGCCAAAGAAATGAACGGTAACCTCGTATATCTCGCACGCTTCTTCGGTATCCCCCTTCGCGAACTCGGTTGTAGCCTCCTTCTTCGAGTAACGCGACCCATCCGGGGCGGTGCCTTGAAAATCTTCCGCCAGAATCGTCTTTTCAATGCCGTTATGAGTACAGTCCGACTCAGCCCATAGCCGTTCGTAGTTGATCAGAGATTTCGCCGTCAATTCATCCGCTTTTGCCCAGCGACTTTCCTGCGCTTGAGCAGGAAGCCAAGACGCCAGACCGATCGCCGCTCCCGCGAGCGCGATTATCCAGCGGTTCATCGAAATTCTGTGATTCATTGGTTTCCTCCGGATTCGGCTATTGCCCTTTAGCAAGTCGGGCCTTTCCGAATCCCCTCCCTACGTTGGAAGCACGAATCGGGGTACTCGGCCATGAATCGGGCTCTTCATCTGTGAATAGTTAGACTACCCCCTTGCACCCCATGCTTTCTATGGGGCATCGCAACATTGGGGTTAGGGAGCATTGGCGCCGGCCCTCAATTCCGCATTGACTCTGCCAGTTCTTGATGTATCTTGATAGCTCAAGATGGATCATGAATTGGTGCTTCCCTATGCGCGCACTTCGTAAGTTTTCCTCCCAAGCCGAACCGCAGGTGCTGAAGGCAATGCAGGACATCGCAGATCGAGAGGGACGACAGTTGCAGGCGGTCCTCGGGGAAGCAATGCGAGAGTATCTAGCACGGAAGCAGCAGCAGGCCCCGCGGCGCAATGTGCTTGAGGCCTTTCAAGAAAGCGTCCGAGAGCGCGACGAGTTGTACCGATCGCTGGCTAAATGACAGAGTACGTCACCACCGCCGACGCCCTCTTCTTTCACAAACAGCTCATCGAGCGCTACGGCGGCGCGCCGGGTCTTCGCGACGCTGGCGCGCTCGAATCAGCATTGCTTCGACCACAGACCGGTTACTACGACAACCTCATTCACGAGGCCGCGGCACTTCTAGAAAGCCTCGTGCAGAACCATCCTTTCCTAGATGGCAATAAACGCCTCGCCTTCGCCGTCGCGGACGTCTTTCTGCGCATCAATGGATACGAGATCACTGCCTCGTCCAAACAGATTTATGCCTTCCTGACAACGCTCTTCGAACGAGGCCATTTCGATATGGAGCATCTTGTGCCTTGGTTGCAGAGAATTGTCCGGCCGGCCACTCGTCGATGATGCGCGTCACTGTTTTAGTTGGTCGGAGCGCCGAGATTCACACCAACGGGTTGACGGTGGGTTGAGATCGCAAAGTTGATGCGCGGATCGTCCAACATCCATTTGGCGTAATCGGGTTTATGCACGGCAGGCTCGCTGCCGAAGAGGTGTGAGTAGAAGCGGATGCTCTGGCTCAGGTCGGAAACGGATACGTGAACATGGAAGCGCTTCATGAAACTCTCCTCCTGCGCGGTACAGTCGTAGGCATGCAGCTCCGGCCACCGCAGCAGTTCTCAGTGAGAAATCGCAGCAACGCGTTCATCTGCTCGTAGTTCGCCGAGTAGTAGATGAACCGCCCGTCTTGGCGGGACAGCACCAAATCGGCGTGACTCAAAGTCTTCAGGTGAAACGATAGGGTGTTGGCCGCAACCCCCAAGCGCTCGGCGATCTCGCTCGCGGCCAACCCTTCGGGTCCCGCCTGCACCAGTAATCGGTAAACCTGCAGACGGCTGTCCTGGGCCAAAGCGCCCAAAGCCTCGACGGCACTCTTAGATTCCATGATCGTAGAATTATCGAAGTGACGACCGGAGTCAAAACCGAAGAGAGCCGAAGGGCGCGTCTCTCAATCGTCGATGGCCGGCATAACGCTGAGAGTTGCCCGCGCGGCCGCGCGAGCCGCCACCGGCTCGTCCGTGCGCTTTCGACCGTCCCGGAAGACGATCACGCGACGCGCAAACTGAGCGATGTCGGCCTCGTGCGTGACCATGACGATAGTCAGGCCCCGGTCATTGAGGTCCTGGAGAACTCCCATGATCTCAATGGAAGTGCGGCTGTCGAGATTGCCGGTGGGTTCATCGGCGAGCACAATGGCGGGGCGATTCACCAGCGCGCGCGCAATGGCCACGCGCTGCTGCTGCCCCCCGGACATCTGCGACGGGTAGTGGTGCGCGCGGTCTGCGAGGCCCACCATGGCAAGCGCCTCGGTCGCTCGTTGGACACGCTCCTGCTTGCCGATCTTCGTATAGAGCGTGGGCAGCTCGGTGTTTTCGAGCGCCGTCGTGCGTGCCAGCAGGTTGAAGCCCTGGAACACAAACCCAATCTTGCGGTTTCTGATCAAGGCGAGGGTCGACTTATCGTGTTCAGCAACATTGATTCCTTCGAGCAGATAGCGCCCCGAACTGGGCCCGTCCAGACATCCGAGGATGTTCATGAAGGTCGATTTGCCGCTGCCGCTCGTGCCCATGATCGCGACAAATTCCCCCTGCCGAATCTCGACGCTCACTCCGCGCAGCGCGTGGACCCGGGTCTCACCCATGTCGTAATACTTGTGCACATCCTCGACGCGGATGAGGACTTCTGCGGCAGAGAGGCTGTGCGCGAGCTCTGGGTAGCCAGGCTCAGGCTTCAGATCCGTGCTCGTCATCGTTGGGACCTGGCGCGTCCTACCGCGGCAGGCCTCCGGGGGTCTGCGACTGCTGCAGCACCGTTCGAATGACGACTTTATCGCCGTCATTTAGTGTCCCTTTGAGGACCCCCGAGACTTGTGTATAGGCGTGATCGGTAATGCCGAGCTGCACCTGGACCGGCGTCAGGTTATTGTGGCCTTGCAGGGTCCAGACGACCGCGTTCTCGGCCTTTGGCCGCCGAGTAAGGTCCTGAGTGTCCGCGCCAGCCGGCGCCGTCGCGTCGGGCTCTATTCCGTGTTGCCGATAGATGGCCTGAAGCTCCTCGGGCGACATCGGCGGCCGGTATCGCAGGGCCGTATTGGGTACTTTCAACGCGTTGTGGACGGTAGCTACCGGGATGGTCACGAACGCGGTCATTCCGGGCAATAACTTCAATTCAGGATTGGCGAATTCGATGATCGTGTTGTAGGTGACCACGTTCTGCACGGTGGTCGGATTCATCCGAACCTGGATGACGGTTCCGCGGAATGTGTCCTTCGGGAAGGCATCGACCTTGAAGGTGACTGGCCTCCCCGGACTGATGTTGCCGACGTCGGACTCGTCCGAATTGGTATAAACCAGCATCTTTGTGAGGTCCTGGGCGATCGTGAAGATGGTCGGGGCTTGAAGCGATGCCGCCACCGTCTGGCCGATCTCCACGTTGCGCGCGACCACGGTGCCGTCAATCGGCGAGCGAATCACCGTGTAGTCGAGATTAGTCTGCGCAATGCCCAGGGCAGCGGCCTTTAGACGCACCTGCGCCTCGGCTTGTGTCACGTTTGCGGCCGCCGCGCCCACCGCCGCATTCGCCTGATCGTAGCTTGCTTTCACCAAGTCGAGCTGCTGGGCGCTGATCAATTTATAATTTGCGAGCGGAGCGCCGCGCTCGTAGTCCGCTTTGGTCTGCAGCAGCAGAGCCTTGGCTTTTCCCAAATTCGCTTTCGCCGCCACGACGTTGGCCTTCGCATCATCCAGATCGGCGGCCGCCTGAAGCACTGCTCCGCGAAATAACGCGGGGTCAATCAGCGCGACGATATCGCCTTTGTGGACCTGGGAATTGAAGTCAGCATTCAGCTTTGTGATGCTGCCCGAGACCTGCGATCCCACTAGCACCGTAGTCACCGGGTTGATCGTTCCGGTGGCTTCTATCACATCCTGGATGTCTCCGCGCTCGATCAGGGCGGTAAAGTGCTGCGGCTGTGCATGATGCGTCAGGCTCAAGGCCGCCACCAGGCCGGCCAGAACCCCAGCTCCTGCCAGAGTGAGCCACTTGCGCCTGGGTGTCATGTCCGGCCCTGACGCTCAGGACGCATCTTCACTCATAGCGCAAGGCCTCGATGGGATCGAGAAGGGATGCCTTTCTGGCAGGGTAATAGCCAAAGAACACGCCCACGGCTACCGAAAAGAGCACTGCAATGAGCACAGACTCAACGGACAGCTCCATGGGCCATTGCAGCGTCTTTCCGACGAGATAGGAACCGATCAGCCCGACGAGCACGCCAGCAGTCCCACCGACGAGACTTAGCGCGATCGACTCTCCGAGAAACTGCAGCTGAATGGCCAACTCGGTTGCTCCCACTGCCACCCGGATGCCGATCTCGCGGGTGCGCTCAGTCACCGACACGAGCATGACGTTCATGATGCCGATGCCGCCAACCAGGAGGGAAATGGACGCGATGGCGATCAGAAGAATGGTCATGGTTCGGCTGGCATCGAGCTGCGCCTGAATGATGTCCTCCGGATTGCGGATGTTGAAATCGTCTTCTTCTTCCGGACGCAGGTGATGGCGGTCCCGCAGTAAGGCCGTCGCCTCCTGGCCGGCTATCTTGACCGCCCCCGCCGAGGTGGCCGAACAGACAATATCGTCGAGCCACGTGATCCCTTTGAGCTTTCGCTGAGCTGTGGTGTAGGGCAGGATGATGGTATCGTCCTGATCCTGCCCAGAAAGAGATTGCCCCTTGGGCACCAGCGTCGCCACCACCTTGCAAGGCAGAGTGCCGACGCGCATGACTTTGCCGACCGGATCCTCCGCGCCAAAGAGCTGATCGCGCACGGTACGCCCGATTACGCACACGTCCGCGGCGCGATTCACATCCTCCTGCGAAAAGATGGCGCCCTGATCGATGAACCAGCGCTTGATATCAAAGTATTCCGGCGAGACACCGCGGTACGAGGTATGCCAATTTTGGTTGGCGTAGATAACCTGTACCGGATCATCCACGTTGGGCGACATACTCTTGATCAGCGATATCTGGCTCTTGATCGCCAGAGCATCAGCATACGTCAGCGTCGGCGATGAATGTGTTCCGGTCCGAACGCCATTTATTGCGCGCCCACCGGCCTCGATCCAGACAAAGTTGTCCCCGAGGTTATTCATCTGCTGTTGAACTCGGGCCTGTCCGGCATTACCAATCGCGATCACGCAGATCACGGCCGCGATCCCTATCGTGATTCCCAATACGGTGAGCACGCTGCGCAGCTTGTTGCGCAGCAGCGCTCGAAGAGAGGTCAGGAGCAGTTGAACGTAATCCACGACAGCTCTTCCCTAATCCATGCACCGACGAGGCGATCCATTTCACTGGCGTTCCGATCGAACTGGGTTGTCAATTATACAGTGACTTCTCAGGTCCCTACCTGGCTGCCGGGAGATGAGTTCTGCCGGTCCTCGCCACCGCTCTCGCGGGATTGATTGCCTTTACACTCGTGCACCCCCACGTGGATGATGCCGAAATGAAATCGCATCGACTAATTGCGCTCCTCCTCGCCTCGACACTCTCGGTCGTCGCCCCGGCCGCTCCGTTGGAGCTCGAGGCAAAAATCCCATTGGGCGACGTGCGTGGCCGAATCGATCACCTGGCCGTCGATTTGAAACGTCATCGTCTCTACGTAGCGGAGCTCGGCAACGACAGCGTCGGGGTCGTCGACCTGAACGCGCGCAACACCGTTCGCACGCTCCTCGGGCTCAAAGCGCCCCAGGGCATCGGCTATGTGCCGTCTACAGATACGCTGTACATCGCAAACGCTGGCGACGGCTCGGTGCGACTGTTCCAAGGAGAGGACCTCGACCCCATCGGCCAGATCGCCCTGGGTGAGGATGCCGACAACGTGCGCGTGGACGATGCAGTCCACCGGATCTTTATCGGCTATGGAGACGGGGCGCTCGCCGTAATCGACACCGCGAGCCGACGCAAGATCGCCGACATCGCGCTCGGTGCCCACCCGGAGAGTTTTCAGCTCGAACGCTCCGGTGAGCACATCGTCGTCAATGTGCCCGACCGCCATGAAATTGCGTACGTGGATCGCGAAGCCAACAAGCAGGTCGCGAGCTGGTCAACCAACAACATGCGCGCTAATTTCCCGCTGGCCTTAGATGAGACACACCAACGAGCCCTCGCGGTGTTTCGTCGCCCTGCGACTATTGGCTTTTTTTTGACATGCAAGACGATCGACTCATCACGGCGGTGACTACGTGTAGCGATGCGGACGATGCGTTCCTCGACGAGCGGCGCAACCGCATTTATGTGAGTTGCGGCGAAGGCTTCCTCGACGTGCTCGCGGCGCAAGGCGCGAGCTACGTGAGCCTCGGTCGTATTCCAACGACCCCGGGCGCCCGCACGGCACTGTTCGTTCCTGACATCGATCGCCTGGTGCTTGCGGTCCGCGCGGAAGGCACGATTCCGGCTGCCACTTGGGTGTTTCGGCCCACATCCTAAGGGGCATCAGCTTGGTCACTTCCGGCCACTCTCACCCCGCCGGGCCTGGCGGTTTGGCTTCGCGAGCAGGAATTGCGCCGTCGACCCTGAATCCACGCGCCTTCGTGCATTGACCGACCGATTCTCTCCATGAGCGCAGTTGAGCTTGAGTCCGTTATCACGTGTCCGGTGTGTGGACATATAGCGCGCGAGACGATGCCGACCGATGCGTGTCAGTTCTACTACGAGTGCATGAACTGCCACACGCTACTGCGCCCCAAGCCGGGTCATTGCTGCGTGTTTTGCTCCTACGGCACGGTCGTCTGTCCGCCAATGCAAACCGGGCTGCCATGCTGCGATTTGCCGAAAATTTGACCGCTTGTGCCCACGGGTCGGAGACCCTGCGGCGCGGTGCCCGACAAGATCGCGGCTCGCGGCTGCTGGAATTAGGATTATTGACTGGAACAGTCGTCGATCGATCCGTTGCCAGCGTTGACGCATCCTCGGCGAAACACGTGTCAAGAGGGAGTTTCTCTCGAAATGACCAAAAACTCGAGCTGATTCTTGGTTGACCTGCGCGCGATAATCCGCCATTCGTGACAGCTCATCCCCTGAACGAAGGCGAATGCAAGAATATGAATGCTCATGTACCAACCAGAGTTAGGGTTTCCTCAGCCGGCGACCAAATCGAAGCGTAAGCCACCCTCCTCGCCGAGACGGTCGAGAACCAAAGGCAGCGGCTGCATATGGCCCAGCGGTCTTCGGGAAAGATATGGCGTGTCCGCACCGACACTGTGGCGCTGGGAGCGCGCTGGGAAACTTCCAAGCCGTGACGTTTTTATTGGTGGCCGTGCCGTTGGCTGGCGGCCGGCGACTATCGATCAAGCCGAGCGCGGTAATGGCAGTGATGGCATCGGGGATCCGAGTGCGATTTCCAACTTGGCCAAAGGCTTGGCCAAATCAGAAAATTATCGTTTGTAGTTTATACCTATTAAATTATTGTTTTAGTTTGGTCGGAGCGCCGAGATTTGAACTCGGGACCCCTTGCACCCCATGCAAGTGCGCTACCAGACTGCGCCACGCTCCGACACGATTGTTCTTATTGAGGCGGCAGCATGATACCCGGTTTCGGACAGGCACGTCGTTGAGCCGACGCCTGCGGGCCGCTCAACGCCGAAGAATGCGCAATACCTCTTCGAGCTCGGTGCGCACCTGGCGCATGATCTGCTGACTCTGCGTGGTGTCGCTGCGCGCCTCATCGCCCGTGAGTTTGTTGCGCGCTCCGCCGATCGTGAAGCCCTGCTCGTAGAGCAGGCTGCGGATCTGCCGGATTACGATCACGTCCTGGCGCTGATAGTAGCGGCGATTGCCGCGACGCTTGACGGGCTTGAGCTGAGGAAACTCCTGCTCCCAGTAGCGCAATACATGCGGCTTGACGCCACACAGCTCGCTGACCTCACCGATCGTGAAGTAGCGCTTTCCCGGGATCGCAGGCAATTCACTATTATTCTTTGGTTCCAGCATAGGCTTCGACACGTGCTTTGAGTTTTTGTCCGGGCCGGAAGGTCACCACGCGGCGTGCGCTGATGGGGATTTCCTCGCCGGTTTTTGGATTGCGGCCCGGCCGTTGGTTCTTATCTCGCAGATCGAAATTACCGAACCCGGAGAGCTTGACCTGCTCGCCCTGGGAGAGCGCGCGGCGCACCTCCTCGAAGAACAGATCCACGAGCTCGCGGGCTTCGCGCTTGTTCAGGCCGAGCTGATTGAACAACGCTTCGGCCATCTCTGCCTTGGTCAGAGCCATCGATTTTATTCTCTTATCCTGGCGTCCAGATTCAATCGCAGCTCGGCGCGCACTGCTTCCACGACGCGGTCCGCGTCCTCGTTGGTAAGGGTGCGGTTTAAATCCTGTAAAATCAAGCCCAAGGCAACACTTTTTCGACCACTTTCTACTCCCTTTCCCTGGTAGACGTCGAAAACGCGCAATTCTTTTAGCAGGCTTGAAGCAGCAACACTAACACGTTCGCGAATGAGCCTGAAGGCGATACCCTCGGGCACGGTAAAGGAAATGTCGCGGCGAATCTGGGGATAACGCGAAACCTCCTTGAACTGCGCCAATTTGGTACCAAACGCGGCCGCATAGTCGATTTCGAGCAATATCGGGGCATATGTAAAATCCAGGGCACTGGCCAGACGGGGGTGCAGCTCACCGATGTGCCCAATTTGGGCATCGCCACGCACTATTCGGGCGCTGCGACCGGGGTGCAGGCACTCCAATGCCGCGGGCTCATAGACAACCTCCCCCGGCTGCCCGCCCAGTGTCAGCAGCGCTTCAAGATCGCCCTTAAGGTCATAGAAATCTACGAGTACTGACGCGGCTCCCCATTGCTCGGGCGAGCGCGTGCCGAGTGCGAGCGCTGCGAGCATTTTCTGCTCGAGGTGCCCACCGCCTTCATCGAGCAGATAGCGATTGGCGATCTCAAACAAACGCACGCGCTCCTGCTGGCGGTGCAGGTTTTCCCGGGCCGCGCGCAACAGGCCAGGCCACAGCGAGACGCGCATGACGGCAAGCTCGGACGCAATCGGGTTGGCGAGCTCGATGACCGGTTGCGCACCGAAGAGCTGGCGCTGCAGTTCGGGATCAACGAACGCAAAGCTGACCGCCTCCTGATAGCCGCGCGCCGCCAGTGTGTGCAGCACCACGCGCTCGTCGACCTCTGCGGACGCATCGGGCTTGGGTTTGACTGGCAATGCCGCATCCTGCTCGGTGATCAGATCGAAGCCGCCAATGCGCGCGACCTCCTCGATCAAGTCGGCTTCGATGTTGATATCGAAACGCCATGAGGGCGGCTCGACATGCCACTGGGCACCCGCCTCGGCCGCACCGGGCTTTTTGGGCGCTGCGCTCAGCTTCATGCCCAGCGCGTGCAGGCGTTGCTCAACGATCGTGGCCGCAACCGGTATTCCGAGCAGACGCTCGAGCTGGCGCGCGCGCAGCGTCACTGGCGTCGAGGCCGGCAATTGCTCGGGCAATTGCGCGCTCGTGCTCGGTCCGGCCTGCCCACCCGCGATCTGCAGGATCAGGCGGGTGAGCTGTTCGAGTGCGCGCTCCTGCAAGCGCCAATCCACGCCGCGCTCGAAACGCTGGCTCGCTTCGGTCTGCAGACCAAAGTGTCGCGCCCGACCCGCAATGACCGATGGCACAAACCAGGCCGCTTCGAGCGCAACGTCGCTCGTGGTGGCTGCGACGGCTGTGCGCAGCCCGCCCATGATGCCAGCCAGCCCAACGGCCGACTCGTCATCGGCAATCACGAGCATATCCTCGGTGAGCTCAATTTCGCGGCCACTGAGTAACTGCAGGCGCTCGCCATTGACGGCTCGGCGCGCGGCCAGCGTGCCGCGCAGCTTGCCGTAGTCATAGGCATGCATCGGCTGACCGAGCTCGAGCATCAAATAGTTGGTCGCGTCCACGAGTGGGCTGATCGAGCGCTGCCCGCAGCGGCGCAGCCGCTCGGCCAGCCACGGCGGACTCGGGCGCGAATTATCCAACCCCCGCACGATGCAACCGAGCAGGCGCCCTGCGCCCGCTCCGGGCTGCAAGCTCACCGCAAGCCGCGGCGCCGCAGAGCCCGTGGGCGCAGCGCGCGACTGCTGCGGCGCGCTCGCGAGGCCGAACGCCGGCGCGCGCAATGGCACATCGGCAAGCACGGCGACCTCACGTGCAATGCCCAGAATCGACAGCGCGTCGCCGCGATTGGGCGTGACATTGACCTCGAGAATCGGATCGTCGAGATCGAGGGCCTGGCGCAGATCAACGCCAAGCGGGGTATCGGCGGGCAACTCGAGGATGCCCTCGGAGCTCTCGGCTAATCCGAGCTCGCGTGCCGAGCAGAGCATGCCCTGCGACTCGGCCCCGCGCAGTACCGCTGCCTTGATATGTAGCTCGCCCGGCAATTCAGCGCCGATCGCGGCGAGCGCCGTCACGAGGCCCACGCGCGCATTGCCCGCGCCGCAGACGATCTGCAATGGCGCGGCCGTTCCCGGGCCAACCGTGACGCGGCACACTTGCAGTGAATCGGCCCTCGGGTGCGGCTCGGCGCCGATAATCCGCGCCACGATCACGCCACGAAAGGGCGGCGCGGCCGGCTCAATCGCTTCGACCTCGAAGCCTGCAAAGGTAAGACGGCGCGCGAGCTCGGGCGCATCCCACGGTACCCCCACCCACTCGCGCAACAGCGAGAATGGCAATTTCATGCGCCGCCGCCGGCGAACTGCGCTAGGAACTTCAGATCGTTGTCGAAGAACAGGCGCAGATCGTTAACGCCAAAGCGCAGCATCGCGAGCCGCTCGATGCCTGCACCGAAGGCGTAGCCCGTGTAGCGCTCGGAATCAATGCCGCAGGCCTCAAACACGTGCGGATGCACCATGCCGCAGCCGGCGACCTCAAGCCAGCCGCTCTGCTTGCAGACCCGGCAGCCGCGCCCGGCGCACAGCACGCAAGTGACGTCGACTTCGGCCGAGGGTTCCGTGAATGGAAAGTACGAGGGCCGGAAGCGCATCGAGAGACGCTGCTCGAAGAATGCCTCGAGGAAGCGATGCAGGATCGCCTTCAGATTCGCAACGCTGACGTTTTCGTCAACGAACAGTCCCTCGAGCTGATGAAACATCGGCGAATGGCTGATATCCGAGTCGACGCGATAGACACGGCCGGGTGCGATCAGAGCCAGTGGCGGGCGCTGGGACTGCATCGCGCGAATCTGCACCGGCGATGTGTGCGTACGCAGCAGATAGCCGTCCTTGAGATAGAACGTGTCGTGCATGGCGCGCGCCGGATGATTGGCCGGGATATTCAACGCCTCAAAGTTATGAAATTCGTCTTCGATCTCCGGGCCGTGCGCGATATCAAAACCCGCGGATCGAAAAATCTCCTCGATGCGCAATCGCGTCTGCGTGATCGGATGCACCGATCCCTGTCGCTCACCGCGGCCTGGCAACGTCACATCGAGTGCGCCCGCGCGCAGCTCAAGCTCAATCGCGCCGCGCTCGAGCTCGAGCCTGCGGGCCTCGATGGCCCCATGCAGGCGCTGCTTGGCCGTATTGATATAGGCGCCCGCAGCGGGACGCTCGGCCGCCGGCAATGCGCCGATGGCCTTGAGCTGTTCGGTCAGCGTGCCCTTGCGGCCGAGCCAGTGGACGCGGATTTCATCGAGCTCAGCGATTTGGCCGGCCGATGCGATCTGCGCCAGTGCGGACTCGATCAGGGCAGCGAGCTCTCCCACGGCCTCGCAGCCTTCAGATCTCAGGCTGCGACGAGACTGGCCTTGGCGCGCTCGGCAATGACACCAAAGGCGTTGGCGTCGTTGACCGCGAGATCGGCCAGCACTTTGCGGTCGATCTCGAGGCCGGCCTTATGCAGCCCTTCGATCAGGCGGCTATAAGACAGGCCGTGCGTACGTGCCGCGGCATTGATGCGCGTGATCCACAACGCCCTGAAGTCGCGTTTCTTCGCGCGTCGATCGCGAAAAGCATACTGACCGGCTTTGATGACCGCCTGTTTGGCAGCGCGAAAGACCTTGCGCCGCGCGTTGTAATAACCCTTGGCCTTGCCGAGGATTTTCTTGTGCCGGCGACCAGCCGTCACACCACGTTTGACTCGTGCCATGTTGCGTCTCCTTAACTCAGGCGTTGGGCAGCAGGTGCGCGAGGCGACCCACATCGCTCGCATTCACGAGGCTGCTGCCGCCGGAGCGCAGATGACGTTTGCGCTTGGCGTCCCTGTGGCCAAGGTTATGGCGACGCGTGGCCGCATAGCGCTTGAAGCCTTTCGCCGTCTTGCGAAAACGCTTTGCTGCGGCCCGGTTGGTTTTCAACTTAGGCACGATCCTTAACTCCTCATTGTTGCCAGAGCTCACAAGGCTCGAGCTGTGCCCGAGCCCGCTTGCTCGCGGATCCCGAAGTGTCAGCCGATCAGGCCGCCCGCCGCGGGATCACTTCTTTTTCGGTGCAAACAGCATGACCATCTGGCGGCCCTCCATGAGCGGCTGCTGCTCGATCACGCTGTGTGGAGCGAGATCGAGCTGCACGCGGTCCAGGAGCTTGCGGCCGATATCCTGATGCACCATTTCACGGCCACGGAACCTCAGGGTTACCTTGGCCTTATCGCCCTCGGACAGAAATCGAATCAGATTACGCAGCTTGACCTGGTAATCCGCCTCTTCCGTTCCGGGACGAAACTTGACCTCCTTGACATGAATCTGCTTCTGCTTGCGCTTGGCGGAGTGGGCTTTCTTGTTCTGCTCGAACAGGAACTTGCCGTAATCCATCACTCGCACGACCGGCGGCTCCGCCATCGGCGAGACTTCGACCAGATCCAGCTCCGCCTGGGAGGCCAGTTGCAGCGCCTCCGCTCGCGTCATAACGCCTGCCTGTCCTCCATCCGCCCCAATCACCCGTACCGTGGGTGAACTGATCTCGTCATTACGCCGGATCCTCTTCGATGAGATGGCTATATATCAATCCTCCAAAGTTCGACGCCCGCGGCTGCCCAGCTCGATGCGCAGACGCTCGGCGAACGTCTGAGGCGTCATCGCACCCAGATCCTTGCCGCTACGGGAGCGCACTGAAAGCAGATTCGCCGCAACTTCCTTGTCGCCCGCCACCAGCAGGTACGGTACGCGTTGCAACGTATGCTCGCGAATCTTAAAGCCGACCTTTTCGTTGCGCAAGTCGGATTGGACTAGAACCCCCTGATTTTTCAGGAAATCCGTTGTTGTTTGCACGTAATCGTGCTGGCGGTCGGTGATGCTCATCACGACGGCCTGGATCGGGCTGAGCCAGGCCGGCAGACGGCCTGCGTAATGCTCGAGCAGGATACCCAGAAAGCGCTCGAGGGAGCCAAAAATCGCCAGATGCAGCATGACCGGCACGCGCTTCTGGCTGTGCTCGTCGATGTAATACGCCCCCAGGCGGCCGGGTAGATTCAAATCGACCTGCAAGGTCCCGCACTGCCAGTCGCGCCCGATGGCATCGCGCAGCACGAACTCGAGTTTTGGGCCGTAGAAGGCCCCCTCGCCCGGGTTCAGGCTGAACTCGATGCCAGCGGCACGTGCCGCACTGTGCAGTGCCGCCTCGGCCTTGTCCCAGACCGCATCGTCTCCCACCCGCTTGGAAGGCCGATCGGAGAATTTGATGCGCACGTCCTCGAAGCCGAAGTCCCTATAGATCTCCAGGATCAGCCGCGTGATCGCGACCGACTCGGCCGTGATCTGATCCTCGGTCAGGAAGATGTGCGCATCGTCCTGCGTAAAGGCGCGCACGCGCATGAGCCCGTGCAAGGCGCCCGAGGGCTCGTAGCGATGCACCTTGCCGAACTCCGAATAGCGCAGCGGCAACTGGTGATAACTGCGCAGGCCCTGCTTGAAGATCTGCACGTGGCCCGGACAGTTCATCGGCTTGATCGCGTAGACGCGCTCATCGGGCGTGTGCGTCGTGTACATGTTCTCGCCGAATTTCTCCCAGTGACCTGAGGCCTCCCACAGGCTGCGGTCCATGAGCTCGGGTCCATTGACCTCCTGGAAGCCCGCGGCGCGCTGCTTGCCGCGCATATACTGGATCAGGGTCTGAAAGATCTGCCAGCCCTTGGGATGCCAGAAGACCGCCCCTGGAGCCTCTTCCTGCATATGAAAGAGGTCCAGCTCGCGCCCGATTCGGCGATGGTCGCGCTTCTCAGCCTCCTCGAGCCGGTGCAGATAGGCTTCGAGCTGCTTTTGGTCCGGCCAAGCCGTGCCGTAGATCCGCTGCAGCATGGCGTTGCGCGAATCCCCGCGCCAGTAAGCGCCGGCGAGTTTTGTCAGCTTGAAGGCGCGCAGCTTGCCGGTCGAAGGCACGTGCGGCCCGCGGCACAGATCGAGCCAGTCGCCCTGGCCATAGAGGCTGATGGGCTCAGTGGCTGGGATGCCGGCGATGATCTCGGCCTTGTAGTGCTCGCCGAGATTGCGAAACAGCGCCACGGCCTCATCGCGCCCAAGCACGCGCCGGCGCACGGGCTCGTCGGCCTTCGCAAGCTCATGCATGCGCGCCTCGATCGCGGCCAGGTCCTCGGGTGTGAACGGCCGGGAATAGGCAAAATCGTAATAAAAGCCATCCTCAATCACCGGGCCGATCGTGACCTGGGCATCCGGGAAGAGCTGCTTGACGGCCTGCGCGAGCAGGTGCGCCGTGGAATGCCGAATGATCTCCAGGCCGTCCTGATCGCGGTCGGTGACGATGCTGACACTCGCGTCATGATCGACAAGATAAGAGGTATCGACCAGGCGGCAGTCGACGCGGCCGGCCAGTGCCGCGCGCGCCAGACCCGAGCCGATGCTCGCTGCAATTTCAGCTACGCTGACGGCAGATTCAAAACTGCGTTGGCTGCCGTCCGGCAGAGTGATGAGTGGCACTAGTTAAGGCTATCGGGCGCTGCGATGGGTTGCGTATACTGTGATGACCCAATCGCAAGCGCAACTGGCGAGGCCCCAGATGAACGATCTCAAGAAGGCAAAACAGCGCCGCATGGCGCCGCTGCAGACCCGCAGCAACCTGTCCGCCGCGGCCACACGCGACCTCTCGGCCGAGCTCAATGCGCTGTTGGCCGATACGTTCACGCTGTATCTGAAGACCAAGAACTACCACTGGCACATGTCCGGTCCGCACTTTCGCGATTTCCACCTGCTGCTCGATGAGCAGGCCGATCAGATCTACGCGACCGCCGATCCGATCGCCGAGCGCGTGCGCAAACTCGGCGGCACCACTATCCGATCCATCGGCCACATTGCGCGCCTGCAGCGCCTGGCGGATAACGACGCCGACTTCGTGACCCCGCAGGACATGCTCGCGGAACTGCGCGAAGACAATCTGCGCCTCGCCGCCTCCATGCGAGAAACGCATGGGCTGTGTGACAAGTACGTCGACGTGGCCAGCGCGAGTCTGCTCGAGGTCTGGATCGATGAGGCCGAGCGGCGCGTGTGGTTCCTGTTCGAGGCCAGTCAGCGCATCTAAGCGACGCAATCTTTTAGACCCCGCCACCAGCGATACCCCATCGTACTGGTGGCGCGCGTACGCTGATTCGCAGCCGACGCGTGACGAGCCTCTCATTCTAGAGAATGAGCACTTCCCTATGTCTGCCACCGCACGGTCGTCCGTGCGGGAAGCCTCCTAAGTACACCGACGGCCATGGTATCGCCTCGCCGGGGTGCCCAGGCCCCTGATAGCCACGATGGTTTCTGCCGACGAATGGAGGCGCAACCCGACGAACTTCAGGGATTCTCACTTCCGATGACAGGCGCCGTAAAACAGGTCTCTGGCTATCGCGCGTTACTGCTATGTCTGGCTGGTGTCGCGGCCTTGCGCGCGGCAGCGGCGGCCGACGTAACGGACATGAGCCTCCAGCAGCTGATGCAGATCGGCGTCGTCGGGGCCTCCAAGTACGAGCAGAAGCAATCTCAGATTGGCGCCGCCGTCAGCGTCATCACGCGCCAGGAGATCAAGGCCTTTGGCTGGCGCACCATCGATCAAGCCCTGGCCAGCCTGCCTGGCGTCTACGTCACCTACGATCGGCAATTCACCTATCTCGGCGTAAGGGGCTTTAGCCTGCCGGGGGACTACAACACGCGCGTGCTGGTGACGATCAACGGTAATCGCGTCAATGATCCTGTCTTTGACTCAGGGCCGTTCGGTCGGGAGCTCCCCATCGACATGGACCTGATCGAGCGCATCGAATTCATTCCCGGACCGGGTGGCGCGATATACGGCCAGAA
>Ga0302326_10011155_pt1 | contig 19373 bp, 20 predicted proteins | sample Palsa_T0_3_FD_202264 | JGI IMG/M metagenome (GOLD analysis project Ga0302326, IMG submission 202264) | Peat permafrost microbial communities from Stordalen Mire near Abisko, Sweden - Palsa_T0_3 | ecosystem: Environmental > Terrestrial > Soil > Palsa > Peat permafrost | place: Sweden: Abisko...
CCCCCATGGCGAGCATGAGGATGGCCATGGGCCACAGGGTGATGTTCTCGCGGAAATTGAGGTCGGGCGCGGGGCGGTTAACGATGAGCGAGGATTCCTTGCCGTAGAAGATGCGCTGGACCATCCAGAGCATGTACGAGGCGCTGAGGATGACGCCGGTGGTGGCGGCGGCGACCCATGCTGGATGCGAGGGGAAGCTGCCGCTGAGGACCAGGAATTCGCCTACGAATCCGTTGAAGAGGGGCAGGCCGACGAGGGCGAGCGAGGTGATGACGAAGAGAGTCGCGAGCCAGGGGAGTCGGGCAGCGAGTCCGCCGTAGAGGGACATATCGTATGTGCCGTAGCGCTCGTAGAGGAGGGTGACGAGGACGAGGAGGGCGCTGCCGGTGAGTCCTTCATTGAGGGTTTGGAAGACGGCTCCATTGAGGCCGGCGAGGGCGAAGCAGAAGATGCCGAGGGTGCAGAAGCTGAGGTTGCCGAGGATCGAAAAGGCGATGAGGCGCTTCATGTCGGTCTGCGCGAGGGCAAGGAGCGCGCCGTAGAGAATGCCGATGACGGCGAGGACGATCATGTGGGGGGCGATGGCGCGGGCTTGATCGGGGAAGAGTCCGAGATTGAAACGGAAGATGGAGTAGAGGCCGAGCTTGCCGGCGACGACCATGGCCATAGCAGTGGGCGCTTCCTGGATGACGTCGGCGAGCCAGCCGTGCAGCGGGAAGACGGGGACTTTGACGGCGAAGGCGACGAGGAAGGCGATGGAGGCCCACCAGAGCGCATGCGGAGTGACGGCGAGGTTGCCGGAGGTGAGGGCGGTCTGGATCTGGACGAAGTCGAAGGTGCCGGTTTTGGTGTAGAGCCAGATGAGCGCGACCAGGAAGAGCGCTGACGGGATGAAGGTGTAGAGGAAAAACTTAAGGGCTGCCTGGCGGCCGCGGTTGGGACCGAAGAGAGCGATGAGGATGGCCATGGGGACGAGGGAGAGCTCCCAGAAGCCGTAGTAGAGGAAGAGGTCGAGCGCGACGAAGACGCCGATCATTGCGGTCTGCTGGAGGAGGAAGAGGAAGTAGAACTCTTTGGTGCGTTCGTGGATGGAGCGCCAGGAGATGAGGACGCCGATGGGGCCGAGGAATGTGGCGAGGAGGATGAGCCAGAGGGAGAGGCCGTCGACGCCGAGGTGATAGCGGATGGCGGGCGAGGTGATCCAGGGGCGATTTTCCTCGAACTGGAAACCGCGTCGCGCATAGTTGAAATGCGCGGGGAGATGGAGGGAGAGGACGAACGTGGCGAGCGTGACGAGGAGAGTAAACCACTGAATAGCGCGGCCCCGGCGCGGCAGGAACGCGACGACGATGGCGCCTGCGGTGGGGACGAGCGTGATCAGGGTAAGGATGTGGTCAGTCAGCACGGTCGAGTCCTCGGAAACCTGCCGCGCAGGCTTGAAATGAGGGAAACCATCCCTCAGCGGCTAAAGCCAGCCTGGGAGCGTCGATACGGCACGGCTGAAGCCGTGCCCCTTCAAAACTTCCACCACAGAGGTCGCGGAGAGCACAGAGAACGACATTTCTCCGCAAGGCGTGGAGAGGTGCCCCTACAAGATCGGGGCTTATGCGACGGGTTGTTGCCGGTGTGTTCATCGCAGTAAGAAGTGGGAGGTCCATCCGAAGTAGGAAACAGCAAGGAGCAGGGCCGCGAAGAAGGCGAGCCAGCCCGCGTAGGAGCGAATGTTGCCGGATTGAATGCGTGCGACCAGGGCTCCGAAGCCCTGCGCGGTGTAGCCAGCGGTGAGGGTGCCTCCGTCGATCACGCCGCGGTCGATGAGGACGCCGAGGACCCAGCGGGCAATGAAGAGGACGGGGGCAACGATGAGGGCGCCGTAGATTTCGTCGACCCAGTATTTGTTTTTGACGAGCGCGTAGAGGGGGCGGAGGCTGGTGGCGAGGCGCGCGGGGAGTTCGGGCTTGGCGTAGTAGAGGATGTGTGCAGTGAGCCAGCCGGTGAAGGCGACGAGTGTCGAGATGAGGGCGAGGATCAGCTCGAGATGATTGTCGCCGGTGGGTACCGCGGTGGTGGTGGCGACGGCGGGTGCGAGGAAGTGCGAGAACCAGTTGCTGCCGCCGAGAGCTTCGGGCCATCCCATGAAGCCGCCGATGACGGAGAGAATGGCGAGGATGACGAGGGGTCCGAGCATGACCCAGGGGCTTTCGTGGACTGCGTGGGCTGCGGGTGGGTCGGCTTCGAGGGTGAGCCTGGTGTCGTGGCGGGCGTGGACTGTGGCCAAGTCTTCTTCGTGATGTGCGGTCTGGATGCGGGATTCGCCGAAGAAAGTCAGGTACCAGAGCCGGAACATATAGAAGGAGGTGATTCCGGCAGTGAGGAGGCCGACGGCCCAGAAGATCTTGCCGCCGTTGGGAGAGACAAAGGACTGGTAGAGGATTTCGTCCTTGCTAACGAAGCCGGCCAGCGGCGGGAAGCCGGAGATGGCGAAGACGGCGACGGTCATGGTCCAGAACGTGACGGGGATTTTGGTGCGGAGGCCGCCCATGAAGCGCATGTCCTGCTGGTCCGAGAGGGCGTGGATGACGGAGCCCGCGGCGAGGAAGAGCAGCGCTTTGAAGAAGGCGTGGGTAACGAGGTGGAAGATGCCGGCGGAGTACGCGGCGACTCCACAGGCGAGGAACATGTAGCCGAGCTGCGAGATGGTGGAGTAGGCGAGGACGCGCTTGATGTCGGTCTGGACGATTCCGATGGTCGCTGCGAAGAACGCGGTAGCGACGCCGATGAGTGCGACGGTACTCAGCGCGAGGGGCGAGCGGTCGAAGATGATGTGGGTGCGCGCGACCATGTACACGCCCGCGGTGACCATGGTGGCAGCGTGGATGAGCGCGGAGACCGGAGTGGGGCCTTCCATGGCGTCAGGGAGCCAGACGTAGAGCGGAATTTGCGCGGACTTGCCAGTGGCTCCGAGGACGAGGAAGATCGCGATGGCGGTGAGGATTCCTCCTTGCCACAGGGGATGCGCGCTGATTTGGCCGAAGACGCTGCTGAAGCTGAGCGAGCCGAAGTGCGCGATGAGAAGGAACATCGCGACGAGGAATCCGAAGTCGCCGATGCGGTTAACGATGAAGGCTTTTTTGCCGGCGTTGGCGGCCGAGTCGCGCGTGAACCAGAAACCGATGAGGAGATAGGAGGCGAGGCCTACGCCTTCCCAGCCGACGAACATGAGCAGGAAATTTTCTGCAAGCACGAGCGTGAGCATGAAGAAGAGGAAGAGATTCATGTAGGCGAAGAAGCGCCAGTAGCTCTCGTCCTCGGCCATGTAACCGACGGAGTAGATGTGGATCAGGAAGCCGACGCCGGTAACGACGCAGAGCATGACGAGGGTGAGCTGATCGAGCTGGAAGGAGAAGTCGGCGTGGAAAGCGCCGGAGCGAATCCAGGTGCCGAGGGTCTCGACGTGGGGGAGGGTGGCGAGGGAGCTGAATTTTGTAACAATGGCTGCGACTTGAAGCAGTGGGATCAGCGACGCGACGAGGGCGACGGTGGTCACGAGCGGCCTGGGAAACTTGCGGCCGAGGAGACCATTCACCAGAAATCCGGCGAAGGGGACGAGCGGAATGAGCCAGAGGTGAAGGTCGGTGTTCATAGTTTCATCAGGTCGATGGAATCGACGTTGAGGGTGCTGCGAGCGCGGAAGACGGCGATGACGATGGCGAGGCCGACAGCGGCTTCGGCGGCGGCGACAACCATCACGAAGAAGACGAAGATTTGGCCGTTGACCTGGAGTTGTCCGGTGGTCTGGCTCCATTGGCGGGAGAAGGCGATGAAGGCGAGGTTGACGGCGTTGAGCATGAGCTCAATGGACATGAAGATGGTGATGATGTTGCGCTTGATGAGAAACGCGGCTACTCCGATGGAGAACAGGATGGCGCTGAGGACGAGGTAGTACGCGATCGGGACCACGGCTCAGTGCTCCTTTCTTGCGAGCGCTACTGCGCCGAGGATGGCGATGAGGATGAGGATGGAGGTGACTTCAAAGGGCAACAGCAAGTCGCGGAAGAGGACGCGGCTGAGGTCGCTGGTGGTGGCGAGGTATTCGCCGAGGCGTGCCGAGCCGAAGCTGGATTTCTGCGACAGGAAAATGTAGGTGAGGAGGCCGAGGAGTGCGGCGGCTCCGGGGAATCCTGCGATGTAGGCGAGTTTGCTGCCGTGGGTCCGCACTTCTTTTCCGGCATTGAGCAACATGATGACGAAGGTGAAGAGGACCATGATGGCGCCGGAGTAGACGATGACCTGAGCGGCGGCGAGGAATTCGGCTCCGAGGAGCAGGTAGAGGACGGCGAGGGAGCTCATGACGACGATGAGCGAGAGCGCGCTGTTGATGGGATGGCGCTGGAGCAGGAGGTTCAACGCACCCGCTACGCACAGCCCCGCGAAAATGATGAAGAGAGCCAGATGCATGGTTTTTCAACTAGTCCATAACTACGAAGCAAAACAAAATTCGGCCCAACGAATAGATTACTGCGCCGGGAGCCACAGACCGATGACGAAGCTGGTGACAACGATGTTGGCGACGGCTACGGGCACGAGAAATTTCCATCCGAACCCCATGAGCTGGTCGTAACGGAAGCGCGGCAGAGTCCCGCGCACCCAGACGTAGAGAAAGAGGAAGCCGAAAACTTTGATGACGAACCAGAAGATGGAGAGCAGCGCTGCGAGGATCTGGCTGTGCGGTGTGGGCAGCAGGCTGCCGAAGGGGCTGGTCCATCCGCCGAAGAAGAGCAGGGTGGCGACACAGCCGACGGTGATCATGTTGCCGTACTCGGCCATGAAGAACATGGCGAATTTCATGGAGCTGTATTCGGTGTGATAGCCGGCGGTGAGCTCGGACTCGGCTTCGGGAAGATCGAAGGGAGAGCGATTGGTTTCGGCATACGCGGCCATCAGGTAGATGAAGAAGGCGATGAACTGGAATCCGCCGAAGAAATTCCAGGAGAGCAGGCCGTGTGTGGCCTGCACGTCGACGATGTGGCGGAGGTTCAGCGACTGGGACCGGAGAACGACGCCGACGAGCGAGAGGCCGAGGGCAAGTTCGTAGCTGATGATTTGGGCGGAGGCACGGAGCGCGCCGAGCAGCGAATATTTATTATTCGACGACCAGCCGGAAAGCGCGATGCCATAGACGCCGATGGAAGTGATGCCGAGGATGATGAGGAGGCCGATGTTATTGTCGGAGATCTGAAAGAGCTGGACGCCGTGCCACTTTACGTCGGAGCCGAAGGGCACGACGGAAATGGACATGAGGGAGCAGCCGAGCGCGATGATGGGCGCGAGGATGTAGAGCGGGCGGTAGACCGCCTCGGGTATCAGATCCTCTTTGAGGAACAACTTGGCGCCGTCGACGAGCGGCTGGAGCATGCCGAAGGGGCCGACGCGGCTGGGTCCCCAACGATTTTGAATGCGGCCGACCAGTTTGCGCTCGAGCAGCACAGTATAGGCCACAGACATGAGAAAGATGACCACGACGACGATGACCTTGGCGAGGTTGATCAGCAGAAACGGAATTAAGTTGGTGTCCATTGAGCTTTCCAGTTTTTAATCCGCTGCTGTTTCGACGGGTTTGCGCGATTCGAGGACGGAGTGGAGAGTTTTGCTGTAGAGGCCCAGCGAGCCCGAGGTGAAGAGCGTGTCGTTGGAGGGGAGGACGAGGTCGGGGCGCGTGGTGTCAATTTGGACGAGCGAAGATTTGAGGTGCTGTGCGGAATTGACGTGCTGGTCGTTGCCGGCGAGGAGATCCATGCGCGGGACGGCGTAGGCCGGGACGAGGCGCTGGATTTCGTCGAAGATGGCGAAGGGATCGAAGGGGCTGAGTTTGGGCTCGAGATGATTGGCGACGAGCCAGACTCCGTGGCGATCGGCTTCACCGGATTGCGCGCCGCGGGCCTGGCCGAAGTCGGCGCGAACGCTGCCGGTGCTGAAGGGAACGAGCTTTTTGACGTCGGCGCCGGCGGCCGCGGCGAGGCGGACGATGAGCTCGAAGTCGGTGCGGACACCGGCGCGGTCGGCAGCTTTTTTGACGAGCTGGAGGTCACCGTAGGTGTTGGTGACGGTACCGGTTTTTTCGTAGAGATTGGCGGCAGGGAGAACGACGTCGGCAAACTGCGCGGTCTCGGTGAGGAACATATCCTGCACGATGATGAAGGTGTTCCTGAGCGCGTCGCTGTGGCGGGCGTAACGGGCGACAGGATTTGCGCCAACTATATATAAGGCTGCGATCTGGCCGGACTCGGCGGCGTCAAACATCTCGAGGAGGTTGAGGCCGGGCTGGGTGGGAAGGCTCGGGAACTCTTCGGCGAAATGCGCGGCGGCGGAAACGGGGACGTAGCCGGGGAGCAGGTCGGGGTAGAGGCCCATGTCGGCTGCACCGCGGGAGTTGGCGTAATCGCCGAGGCAGGCGAATTTTACGTTGGGCAGGGTCGCGCCGTATTTGATGAGGGCTTCGATGTCGCGGCCGCGGAACTCGGAACCGAAGACGATGACGAGGGACTCTTCCTTGCGGATTGCGTCTCGGAAGGCTACGGCATCTTTGTCTTCGTCGAGGGGAGCGGAGGTGCCGGATAGCCATTCAACGAGGCCGGTGTAGCCGTCTTCTGGAATCTGCAGGGAGGCGGTTGCCTGGCGGCGGAGTTTGATCAGATTGTGATTCGCGACATAGAGGCGGGCCTGGTTGAGGCGGACGTTGGTGCGAATCTGCCAGGCGAGTCCGGGATGCTGCTCGGTGGGATCGTTGCCGAGGAGGAGGATGGCTTTGGCGGAGCCGATGTCGCGGAGGGAGGCTTCGGGCTGATTTTTGAGGGCCGCGGCGAAGACTGGGTAGTCGGCGGTGCGATGGTGGTCAATGTTGTTGGTGCCGAGGACGGTGCGGGCGAATTTCTGCAGGAGGTAGGATTCTTCGTTGGTGGTGCGGTTGGAGCCGATGACGCCGATGGCGGATCCGCCCTTTGCTTCGCGAATTTCGCGAAGCTTCTTGCCGGCGAACTCGATGGCTTCGTCCCAGGTGACTTCCTGCAGGCGGCCGTTGGGCTGACGGACGAGAGGTTTGGTGAGACGATTCTCGCGATTCGCGAAGTCGAATGCGTAACGGCCTTTGATACATAAGAAGTCGCCGTTGATGCCGGACTTATCGCGGTTGTCGCCGCGGACGATTTCCATGCCGTCGTTGGAGCGGCGGACGCCGAGGGTGGTCTTGCAACCGTCGCCGCAGTGAGTGCAGACGGTGCCGACGTGGGACATTTCCCAGGGACGCGTTTTGTAACGGTAGGCGCCGGAGGTGAGGGCGCCGACGGGGCAGATGTCGATGCACATGCCACATTCTTCGCAGTCGAGGTGATCCTGTTTGTTGGGCGCGATGACGGAGCCGGCTCCGCGATTTTGAACGCCGAGGGCCCAGACGTCCATGCCTTCGCCGCAGACGCGGACGCAGCGGTAGCAGAGGATGCAACGGGGGCGGTCGAAGAAGACGACGGGGGACCACTGCTGCTCATCGCGATGCTGCTTGATCTCGACGAATTTGGATTCGTGTGCGCCGTACTTGAAGGTCATGTCCTGCAATTCGCACTCGCCACCGGCGTCGCAGACAGGGCAGTCGAGGGGATGATTGCCGAGCAGGAGTTCGATGGTGGCCTTGCGGGCCTGGGCGATTTCAGGACTTTCGGTGGTGACAACCATGCCTTCGGCGACGGGCGTGGTGCAGGCGGTCTGGAGCTTGGGAACTTTTTCGAGGCGGACGACGCACATCCGGCACGCGGCCTGAAGGGAGAGGCCGGGGTAATAGCAGAAGGCGGGAATCTCGATGCCGTGGGCGCGGCAGGCTTCAATGAGGAGCGTGCCCGCGGGTGCGGTGAGTTTCTTGCCGTCGACGGTGAAATTTACGTCAGCCATGAATTCCTTAGGCCGCCACTAGTTGCGGCAGCGATACACTGAGCCACTCGACCACGTATTGCTTGGTTTCGTGGCCGGGGTCGAATTCTTCGAAGTCGACCTTAGTGGCGGTTGGTTCCGGGATCGGCTCGCCGGCTTTTGCGGTCTCGTTCAAATAGAGCTCGATTGCTTCGCGCATGTTCGCACGTGTTTCTTCAACAGTGTCACCGAGAGAACCGCAGCCGGGAATATCAGGAGAGAATGCGCTCCAGTTGGTTTCGCCCTTTTCGTAGACCACCAAATATTCTCGCGTCATTTAAGTCCAGCCTTCTTCAGGATACTGTGCAGCAGGCCCTTCCAACCTCTTTCCCGCCATGCATCGGGACTATCAGTAACCCAGGTTTTACCGGATGACGAAAATGACGATGGCTTCCTGCCTGTCCGGTGCTGTACCAACCATCAGCTTCCAAAATTCGTACTAATTCCTGCGGTCTCACTCTTCGCCTTCAGATATCTCTGCTGTACTTCAGACCAGCGCGGGTTCGGGTTCAGGTGCGCGGTGGTAAGGGCAGCCTTTGCCCTCGAGGTGGTCTTCAAACTCTTTGCGAAATTTTTTGACGAAGGCGATGGTGGGCATCGCGGCTGCGTCGCCGAGGGGGCAAAAGGTGCGGCCCAGCATGTTTTCGGCGAGGTAGCGGATGTTGTCGATGTCTTTGTCGACGGCGCCGCCTTCATGTAACCGTGTCAGTGACTTTTTGAGCCAGTCGGTGCCTTCGCGGCAGGGGATGCACCAGCCGCAGCTTTCGTGGGCGTAAAACTTCATGGTGCGGAGGGCGAATTCGACCATGCAGGTGGTTTCGTCGAGGACGACGACGCCGCCGGAGCCGAGCATGGAGCCGGCTTTGCCAACCTGGTCGAAGTCCATGCCGATGTCGATTTCTTCGGGGAGCAGCGCTGGGGTTGATGATCCCCCGGGAACGACAGCTTTGAGTTTTTTGCCGCCGCGGATGCCGCCGCCTACTACATAGATCATCTTTTTAAGGTTGTAGCCCATGGGCAGCTCGTAGACGCCGGGGTGTTCAACATGGCCGCTGAGGCAGAAGAGGCGCGTGCCTCCGTTGCGCTCGGTGCCAATTTTCGCGTATTCGGCAGCGCCGAGGCGGAAGACGTGGGGAACGGTGGCGATGGTTTCGGCGTTGTTGATGATGGTGGGTCCGCCGTAAAGTCCGACGACTGCGGGAAAAGGCGGCCGGATGCGAGGAATGCCGCGCTTGCCTTCGAGAGATTCCATGAGCGCGGATTCTTCGCCGACTTCGTAGGCGCCGGCACCGGTTTGGGTGACGATGTCAAAGTCGAGGCCGGAACCGAAGATGTTTTTGCCGAGGAAGCCTTTGGCGTAAGCTCCAGCGACGGCGCGTTCCATGATTTCGAGGAGGTAGCGATATTCGCCGCGCAGATAGATGAAGCCCATTTTGGCCTGGATGGAGAGGCCGGCGATGATGGTGCCTTCAATGACGGAATGGGGATCGTGCTCGAAGATGAGGCGATCTTTGCAGGTGCCGGGCTCGGACTCGTCTCCGTTGACGAGGACGTATTTGGGCTTGGCAGATTGCTTGGGGACGAAGGACCACTTGAGGCCGGTGGGAAAACCTGCGCCGCCGCGGCCGCGGAGGTTGGAGGCCTTCATCTCGTTGATGATGCCTTCGACGCCGAGGGCGATGGCTTTGCGGGCGGACTCGTAGCCACCCAACTCGACGTATTTATCGATATTGGTTGCGCCTTTGCCGAAGCGATAGGAGACGACGGGGACGCAGTCGGGATGGGTGGAGAGTGTGGCCACTTACCTTGCCCCCTTTGCGCGGTACTCGTCGATCACCTTGTCGATCGATTCGGCGGTGAGGTTCTCGTGGAAAGCGTAGTTGACCTGCGCCGCGGGAGCCCAGGAGCAGGCGCCAATGCACTCGACTTCTTCGAGGGAAAAGAGGCCGTCAGGGGTGACGCCTTTGTTGGGGATGCCGAGTTTCTTCTTGCAATGGTCGAGAATTTCGTTGCCACCGCGCAGCATGCAACTGATGTTGGTACAAACCTGGACGTTATATTTGCCGGCAGGTTTGGTGCGGAGCATCGAGTAGTAGCTGATGACGTTGCGGACTTCGAGTTCGGAGACGCCGACGCGGCTGGCGACTTCGACGATGGCCGGGTCGGAGAGGTAGCCGATCTCATCCTGCGCGTAGAGGAGCATGGGGACGAGGGCGCTGCGTTTGACGGGATAGATGGTGACGAGCTTGTCGAAGCGAGCGGCGAGCGCGGGAGAGAAGAGAGTGGCGGGTTGTGCTGGCTGTGTACTCATTGTTCTGTTCTCGCTGACCCGGCGGCCGCGTTCATCAGAGACGCGACGAGGTCGATGGCGGCATGATCCAATTCCAGAACTGTGCCGTCGATATCGATTCGGCCTTCGGGCAGCAATGCCAGGCGCCCTTGTCTCCGGGGAACGGCGCCGCTGCTTAGACTCCAGGTTCCGCTCGCGTTGTGCGGATCGAGCCCCAGTTCCATTACCGCATTTCCTGCCACGATTCGGATCGAGTCCCCCTTGAGCGTTACTTCCGCCGATTCGTCGTTCAGGCTTCGCGCTGCGGCATAGGAACGCAGCAAGGAAGCGAAAGAAATCCAAAGCTCGGTACTAACGTGATTGGTCATCCTCGGAGATCAACGACTGCTTTGATGACGAACTGGACGAGGGTGGTCACGGTGACAGGATCAGAGTCGTTCACGCCGGGCAGGGGTGGACTGCTGGCGCCAACGAGCTTCTGCGTGTCCTGGGTGAGGTTGAAGTTGTAAGCGGTACGATCCACCAATACGGAGACGGTTCGCGCATGGCTATCAAGATTGAGCGACACCTTGCGATTCAAAGTTGAGGTAACGGTGATCAGGTCGCCGGTCTCGGCGAATGCGAGTTTGGTCTGCGACTTCCCTTCCAGGATTTTATTAATTTCCGCGACGGCGGTGCGCAGCTGTTGAGACAGATCAGACCAGGTGTCTTTGGTCTTCGCTTCACTATTCAAAACTTCCTGCGCGAAATCAATTGCCCAGCTTGCCATGACCTGTCTCCTTTCTGACCGTTATCGGTCGATTTCTCCGAGCACGATGTCGATGGATCCAATGACGGCTCCTTTCAGTGCACCCAATCTGCGCAATGAAATCGATCCGCAGGCCCAACGTGCAAGTTCCCTGCCCACCTGCCAAAACTCGTCGTAGCTGCAAGGCTCCTCGGACAATAGCAGGTCATGGATGGGAGGAATCGCGCGAACCGAGTAACTATCACCCTTGTGAGATAGCAAAACCATTCCCCGGCTAATTAATTCCCTTGCGCTGTCCATGACGCTTTCCATGCCGATCAAATAATTTGCGTACACGATCGCGAGGCTCATCGGATCGAGCGTCGCTGCGAATTGAAAACAGCCGCATTTAAGCCTAAGTTCGTGCACTGATTTGGCGAAGTCGTCGAGTGGTGGAATCTTCTCCTCAAGTTCGATCCATGGCCGTCCGTCGTAATCTTTGGCTTCTTGGCAAATATCGGAGGCCTCGCGTCTGAACACGTCCCAGAAGGATAGGCCGAGGGTAAACTCCCCGCTCACCTTCTTTAGTTGTGCGCTCAAAGGCTCTTGGCTCATCGGTCGATTTCTCCGAGCACGATGTCGATCGATCCAATGACGGCGACGACGTCGGCGATGAGGCGGCCAACGCACATGGTTTCGAGAGCCTGGAGGGTGGCGAAGGACGGGTTGCGCATGTGGACGCGATAGGGTTTGGCAGTACCGTCGGAAACGGCATAGTAGCCCATTTCGCCGCGGGGCGATTCGACAGCCTGGTAGACTTCGCCGGCCGGGACCTGGAAGCCTTCGGTGACGATTTTGAAGTGGTAGATGAGGGCTTCCATCTGCGTCTTCATTTTCTCGCGTTCGGGCAGGACGACGTGGGGCGCGTCAGCCTTGATGGGTCCCTCGGGCATGCCATCGAGAGCCTGCTGACAGATTTTTACAGACTCGCGCATTTCGCGGAGGCGGACGATGTAGCGGGCCCAGACATCGCCGTCGTTCGAGACAGGGACTTCGAACCTGAATTTTTCGTAGCTGGAATACGGCATGTCGCGGCGGAGATCCCAGTCAACGCCAGAGGCGCGGAGCGGCGGGCCGGTAACGCCGAGAGCGATAGCATCATTGGCGGTGAGGAAGCCGACATTTTTAAGGCGGCCGATGAAGATGGGATTGCCGGTGAGCAGGTTTTCGTACTCATCGATTTTCTCGGGCAGGATTTTGACGAGAGCCCGGACCGAGGAGAAGAAGTCGAGGGGCGGATCGAGCGCGAGGCCTCCGATGCGGAAGTAGGAGGTCATCATGCGCTGGCCGGAGACGTGCTCGAAGATGCGGAGAATTTCCTCGCGCTCGCGGAAGGTATAGAGGAAGACGGTGAGCGCGCCGATGTCCATCGCGTGCGTGCCGAGCCAGACGAGGTGCGAATTGAGGCGGGTGAGCTCGTTGAGGAGGACTCGCATCCACTGCGCACGCTCGGGGATCTCAAGCTGGAGGAGCTTTTCGATCGCGAGGCAGTAGGCGAGGTTGTTGGTCATCGGACAGAGGTAGTCGATGCGGTCGGTGAGGGGGACGACCTGCTGATAGAACTTGGCCTCGCAGGTTTTCTCGATGCCGGTGTGGAGGTAGCCAATGTCGGGGACGAGCTTGACGACGGTTTCGCCATCGATTTCAAGGACGACGCGGAGGACGCCGTGGGTGGAAGGATGCTGCGGTCCCATGTTGAGGACCATGGTGTGATCCTTCGAGCCTTCTTCAGGACGCGGGACGACGAGGGTCGAAGTCTCAGTAAAGCCGGGAATTTCTGGGGCGTGCTGGTTCTCGGGCGAGTGTTGGTTATCGAACTCGGACATCAGCGATAGCCCTCCACCGGATAGTCTTTGCGGAGCGGATGGCCTTCCCATTCTTCAGGAAGCATGATGCGGCGCAGGCTGGGGTGGCCGTTGAAGCGGACGCCGAACAGGTCCCAGACTTCGCGTTCGTAGAAATTGGCGGAGGGCCAGACGGGGACGATGCTGTCGAGGGAGGGGTCGATGGACTGGACCATAGCGTGCAGGCGGACGCGATCTTTGAGCTTGAGGGAGAGGATGTGATACGTGACCTGGAAGCGCGGCTCGGCGGGATACCAGTCGACGCAGGTGACGTCCTCGAGGAAGTTGTAGCCGGCGGTCTGAAGGGTACGACAGGCGGCGCGAATCTGATCGGCGGCAATGACGAGGGTCAGCTCATTGCGGTCGAATTTGGCATTGGTAATGGCATCGGGATGCGCTGCGCGCAGGGCCTGGATCGCGACGTTTTGCGCGAGGCCTTCGAACACAGCCTGTGTATTGAGCAGCGCTTCTGCCATTGCCTTCTTCTGTGGAGTTGGAGGTTGCGGTTAGAGGTCTGCCTTGTCGGAGGCCCAGTCGAGGATGCCCTTTTTCCAGACGTAAAAGACGCCGAGCGCGACGAAGCCCAGGTAGACGAGCATTTCCCAGAAGCCGAACATGCGTGAACCGGTGATGTGCGGAAGCTGACGGTAGATCACGGCCCAGGGAAGCATGAAGACCGCTTCCACGTCGAAGAGGATGAACAGCATGGCCACCATATAGAAGCGCACGGAGAACCGGCCGCGTGCGTCGCCTTCGGCGGGAATGCCACATTCATAGGCTTCGAGTTTTTCTTTAATGTTGCGATGGCGGCCGATGAACCAGGACATGCCGACCATGCCGCCGGAGAGGGCGCCCACGACTACGACCTGCATCAGCAGGGGGAGATAGTTCCAGATGTAGGGGGTCTGCATGTGGGCCGTTCTCCTGAGGGCAAAAGAGCGGAGGGGTAGAACTGCCGCTGCCTCCATTTCGAGACTAAGTCCAGGGTTGTCAAGAGTCAAGTTACTGAGGGGCAGGGTACCAGGGCGGGGGGTATAGGGCTCAGGTTGCGTGGAACCAAGCTCACCACGAAGGCGGGAGAGTTCGACGCATCGGACGTCTGGAAGGTGATCCGGCCACGTGGTGCGGGTGCCCAAAACGGGACAGGACGGTACGTTCGGGTGAACCCCGGACCGAATTGTTTGGACGTTCGGATCGCGGGGGTTGAAGCTGCTTGCTGTGGGGTGAACCTGGCCTTCGCTGGGTTGGTGTTGGTTTTGTTTTCGTAAGGTCGAAGTGGACCCGACAGCAGGAGTCGACGGGGCCGGTTCCAGGTTCGGGGCCGGTTTTAGGTTCGGGGGCCTGCTTTGCGGACGGAGTCGGGGACGTCGAACTTACGGAAATTTTCTGCGAATTTTGTGGCGAGCAGGCGGGCTTGCGCGTCGTAGGCATTTTTGTCGGACCAGGCGTTGCGGGGGTTGAGCAGTTCTGCGGGAACGCCGGGGCAGGTGGTGGGGATGCTGAGACCGAAGGCTTCCTCTGTGGTGAATTCGGCCTTGGCGAGGCGGCCGTCGAGAGCGGCGTGCACGATGGCGCGGGTGTGGGGCAGGCTCATACGCTTTCCTACACCGAAAGCGCCGCCGGACCAGCCGGTGTTGACGAGCCAGCATTGCGCATCGTGTTCGCGGAGACGGCGGCCGAGCATTTCGGCGTAGACGCCGGGGGCGAGCGGAAGGAACGGCGAACCAAAACAGGTGGAGAATTCGGGGACGGGTTCGCTGCCGAGGCCGGCTTCGGTTCCGGCGAGCTTGGCGGTGTAGCCGGAGAGGAAGTGGTACATGGCCTGGTCGGGGGTGAGTTTGGCGATGGGGGGGAGAACACCAAAGGCATCCGCGGCGAGGAAGAGCGCGTTGCGCGGGTGGCCGCCGATGCCGGGGATGACGGCGTTGGCGATGAAATCGACGGGATAGGCGGCGCGGGTGTTCTCGGTGTAACGGATGTCGGAGTAGTCGGGCTCGCCGGTGCGGGGATCGAGGACGACGTTTTCGAGCACGGAGCCGAAGCGGATGGCGTTGTAGATCTGGGGCTCTTTCTCAAGGGTGAGGTCGACGCACTTGGCGTAGCAACCGCCTTCGAAGTTGAAGACGCCGTCGGGGCTCCAGCCATGCTCGTCGTCACCGATGAGGCAGCGGTCGGGATCGGCGGAGAGGGTGGTTTTGCCGGTGCCGGAGAGGCCGAAGAAGAGGGCGGAGGTGCCGTCGGCTCCAATATTGGCGGAGCAATGCATGGGGAAGACGTTGCGCTCGGGGAGCAGGTAGTTCATCACGCCGAAGATGGACTTCTTCATTTCGCCGGCATATTTGGTGCCGCCGATGAGGACAATTTTCTTTGTGAAGTCGGCGAGGATGAAGGTGCTGGAACGGACACCGTCGCGCTCGGGGATGGCTTCAAATTCGGGGGCGGCGATGACGATGAATTCGGGGTGATGGGTGGCTAGTTCGTGGAAGTCGGGACGGACGAAGAGCTGTTTCACGAAGAGTGCGTGCCAGGCATATTCACAGATGACCTGGATGGGGAGGCGGTAGGTGGGGTCGGCGCCGGCGGCCAGATCCATGATGTAGAGGTCGCGCTCGGCCATGTGGCGGAGGACGCGTTGGAGGAGCGCTTCGAATTTTTCGGGCGGGAAGGCCTGATTGACTTTGCCCCAGTCGACGCGGTCGCGGGTTTGGTCGTCCTCGACGGTGAATTTGTCGCGGGGAGAGCGGCCGGTGCGGGCGCCGGTCATGGCGACGAGAGCGCCATTGGAGGCGAGGCGGCCTTCGCCGCGGGCAATGGCGGTTTCGACCAACTGCGGGGTGGAGAGATTGCGATGGGCATGCAGACCTTCGGAAAGGCGTTTCAGGTCCTGCATAGCGATGGTCGCGGCCATCGTGGGAAGCCTCCGTGGGTCAGAAGGAACAAATTATTGTCCCATCCGGGGGGACGGATGCAAAGGAGAAAACGCTGGGGGTGCGGTACGCGGACGGGGGATTGGTGGCTCAGGTAACATCGTGGGCGATGGCGAGTCCGTTTGAAAGCGCGCAATTGAATCTGCAGCTGTTCGATCTTCGGCGCGAGCCGGTGCTGCGAGAGGCGCGGGCGTGGTTCACGCGGGAATTCAATCCGGAAAGTTTTGAAGAAATGCTCACGCTGATGCGGGGGGAACGGAACGCGTGGTTTCGCATGGTGCTGGGCTACTGGGATATGGCGGCTTCGCTGGTGACGACTGGGGCGATCGATGCGGGAGCTTTTTGCGCGGCGCACAGCGAGATTGTTGCCACGTTCAGCAAGATTTATCCGTTTCTGTCGGAGTTGCGCGAGGCCAGCGGCGAGCCAGAGTTGTGCAAGCACATGGAATCGGTGATTCTGTCGACTCCGGATGCGGTGGCGGTGATGGATCGGCGGCGGGTGAGGCTGCGGGCCGCGGCTAAGGCGCGGGAGGCGAAGTTGAACGCAGGCCTGAACTAAACGGCCTCATGGAGAAACCGTTATAGATCGGAAAATCACGCCTCGGCGGCTCAAGCCGGATTCATTCTGTAGTGCTTCCGGCAGGGCTGAAGCCGTGCGCCTTTCACATTGTTGAGTTTTTTCGGAAACTGTGAAAGTCGTTCCCAAAATGGGCAGGCGGAGTACTTTGGATTGAATCGAGAGTCGAATTGTATGGGCCGTTGGGTAGCACGGGATCATGCTTCTTGCTGTGGGGTGAACCTGGCCTCCACCGCGGTGGGGTGTTGGGTTTTTTCCTCGAGGTGTAAAGTTGCACGCCCCGGACGAAATCAGACCTGCGGTTGGGCATCGTCGGAGGGGACCAGATGGGGCAGGTTGCGGGTGTGGCCGGCTTCGTGGAGGACGGCGTCGACCTGCTCGATGACCTCCTCGATGGTCATGGTGTACATCTCGCGGCCGTTGTCGTAGCCGGACTCGATGGCCTTCTTTAGATAGCGGCCGGCGGCCTGCGCGGCGAGCGAGTCGGTGATGGCGTGGCCGGTGCGTTTCTTCTGCTCGACCCAGGCAAGGCAGGGCATAGCGATCCAGACGGTGCGGTCGTTGACGTCAAAACGGATGTCGACAGCGTCGGCATGGCGGGTGGCGATGGCGACGATGTTGGCCTTCCAGCGGCAGTGCAGCACTTCTCCGCTCCAGCGGTCGGGGGCGTGGAAATCTTCGTACATGGCCTCTTCAGCGTAGAGCATTTTTGGCCAAGGCGCATCCGCATGATGCAGATAACGGAAACGGAAGGATTTAGTGGTTCCGGATCGGGAAGGGTTGACCGGGAAATAAACATGGGGAAGTGGCAAAAGAAAAACAAATCTTCAGGGGGTTTGTGCGTCCAATGTATGTCTGAAAGGCCGACCAGCCCTTATCCGAGGAGTTTCATCTGTGACCAGTCCATCGCAGAACCTTAAACTACGGCGATTCGAAGAGCGGCTTCGCCATCAACAACGGCAACTGGAGCGGAGCATGCAAAGCGCCGCGATCGAGGGCCGGCAGCCGGTAGCCGAAGATTCGCTGGATGTTGCCGATCAGGCGGTTCTGTCGTATCAGAAGGAGCTGATTTTCTCGCAGGGGACCGAGGGGCACAGCCAGTTATCGCTGGTGCGTCTGGCGCTGGAGCGTCTGCACGAGGGAGGCTTTGGCGAATGCATGCATTGCAACAAGGAGATCGGCGAGAAGCGGCTCGAAGCGCTGCCGTGGACTCCGTACTGCATACAGTGCCAGGAGAAGATTGAGTCGGGTGAGCTTGAGGGCGTGGTGCGGGCGGCGTAAACGCGCTGGCCGCAGCTCTGGGCTTTGGGCAGCGTGGTAGACTGGGGCGTATCTTTTGCGAACGCGGGCTCAGAGCTGTGCCTGCAATTATCGCGACTATCTTGCCCAGGAAATTGGGCTACCCAAAGGAAATCCGGGGAATTCGGTGGACACACAGACCCGTCACGCGCTTAAACAGGACAAATTCGTAAACGCTACCACCTCCGGTCTTGAGTGGATTGGCGAACACCGCAGCAATGTTCTTGCGTGGGCGGTGGGCGCGGTGGTGGTGGTGGCAATCATCGTCAGCGGCTTTTTTCTATACCAGAAGCGCGACGCTGCAGCGAACCAGCTGCTGGGTCAGGCGATGGACATTTACGAGACACCACTGACGCAGCCGAATCAGCCGGCGGAGCCGGGACTGAAGACTTACGCGACGGCGGCGGACCGCGCGAAGGCAGCGTATCCGCTGTTCAAGCAGACAGCCGACCAGTACGGCTGGCTGGGCGCGGGCGAGATGGCTCGCTACTTTGCAGGCGTCACAGAGCTGGAGATGGGACAGCAGGGAGCAGCGGAAGCGGATCTGGAAAAGGCGACGCATTCGCACAACGTAAATCTGGCGGCGCTCGGTAAGATTGCGCTGGCGAACCTGTACGAGCAGACGGGCCGGGGTTCGATGGCGGTGACGGAGTACAAGGACGTGATCGCGCACCCGACGACGACGGTTCCGAAGGCGGCGGCGCAGCTACAGCTGGCCCAGATGTATGAGACGACGCAGCCTGCGGAAGCGCGCCGGCTGTATGCGGAGATCAAGGACCAGAACAAGGACACCCAGGCTGGACAGATCGCTACGCAGAAGCTGCAGGGTGCGAAGTAGAGACCAGGGAATAGGCAACAAAAAGCCCCGACGGTGTCGGGGCTTTTTGTTTTATTCCAGACTGACGTCCAATTGCGGAAGGAGGGAACCTATGGAGAGACGCGACGACGCAACTCGACGACAGGTCTGGGGAGGCTCCCATTCGTTGGACTGCAATTATTTTGAATTTGCCCCAGTAGTGGTGGTGTTGGCATGAGATGCCCCTATAATGCCTAACTGGACACTTGCTCCCGGATGAATTTGGGCCGAGTATTGCCTCTGCCGAAGTTACAGCGTCCGAAGAGGTCCAGAATAGCTTCTCTAGCTTTTTCTTTTTTCCCCAGGATACAGGTCTTCAATGTGTCTTCGGTCGGCGTTAGGATGACGCGGCGGATTTTCCGGGCGGTGGTTGAGCCTTGTTGTTTTGGCTCCTTGTACCGCAATGGCGCTTCAGGTGCACGGGATTCGCGCCGTCCACGGGGCCCCCGCGATGCGGTTGCGCGGGAATTAAGGGGGCGGCTATGCCAGGCATCGATCTGGTCTACTACGGCAACCGGCGGCAGCTGGAATATGACTTTATGAATGCGCCTGGGGCCAATCCCAAGCCCATCCGGCTTCAATTTGCCGGAGCCATGAAGCTCGATCCAGCCACCGATGGCGACCTGACCGTTGCAGCAAGGAAGTTTCGTTAGTCCACAAGGAGAGTCCCGTGATTCGAGGAGTACCTGTTAGTTTGCTCGCGGTCGTCGCGATCATGTCGGGCGCGGCCGTCGTCTCCCAGGCGCAGCGGCAGCCCTTGTTGACGCGCCATGTGCGTGAAGTGACTCTCAATGGGCAGGCACCTCTGGTCGGGCATCTGCCCGCAACGCAGTCCAT
>Ga0302326_10011156_pt1 | contig 19373 bp, 25 predicted proteins | sample Palsa_T0_3_FD_202264 | JGI IMG/M metagenome (GOLD analysis project Ga0302326, IMG submission 202264) | Peat permafrost microbial communities from Stordalen Mire near Abisko, Sweden - Palsa_T0_3 | ecosystem: Environmental > Terrestrial > Soil > Palsa > Peat permafrost | place: Sweden: Abisko...
GAGTGCAGGCCACGTGGTGTGGTTCGCTATCCCTATACCAATCAGGGTCATGCACAGGGGTTCACCATCTATAGACCGTTTTCTACATAAGGTTGATACAGAAACTTCATCTCAGGAAAGCAACTATTATGTTTACGATCGACCAGGCTGAATCAATCCTTGCTTCCCGTGTTGTCGATATCGATGCCCGTACTGGCGGTGTGAACCTTGTCGGGCGATGGCGGTTGCATGAACTCGAAGCCCTCTGTGCGATGATCCGTCATGTCACTGATAATCAGGTTGATGGGGTCGAAGATCATATCACGCGTCGTGCTATTCCCATCAACATCATGCCCTATCCCAAACTTGAAGCCTTGGTGCGCGCCTATAATCGCAAGATCACCAAGGCTCTGGTCCTCACCATGCGAGAAGATGTGGCACAGCTCAGTAATCCTGGGTCACAGACTGTCTACGGCAGGCCTGTTGCAACACCACGGGGCATCGGTGTTGCATTCAAGCAGGAAAAGATCCGTGAGCTCACCGTGATGGAGGTGAAGATCAAAATCAATGAAATGTGTGCGGAGTTAAAACAATTGGGCTGTTCGATGAGCACGCGTATTGTTGCCTCTGCCATGTTGTTGTCTTGGGTAACCTATAAAGAACAAGAGGAAGCGATTACCGAGTTTGAACAAGCTTACCTGAAACCACAAGAATAAGGCGTTGTCATGGATACGATCATAGCATCAAAAGATCATGCTCTAGAGTTCCTGCGTTGGCGGAAGGAAGTTGCTGGATGGATCCAATATTTGGAGATCCTGAAAATAACCACGGCATCCTCTATTCCTGCGACGATCCTCGATCGGATCATTGAGATATTGGGTGAAGCTGAACCACCGGGTTCTGGAACATTCAGCTATGATGTTGGCACGCGATTTGGAGAAGAACGTTTAAAAACCAAATTAGCACCAACACTCAACAAAGTTACGACGTTACAAAATTTGCTGGCGATCGCCATCAACAGACTCAATGACGATGTGATCACGGATATCGCCGTAACCGGCGGGCAATTGCGTGATCATGTGTTGAATACCAATCTCATCATCATTGATGATCTGCAACATGCACCGAGGTGTCCAGCCAATCATTATCACAAAACACGACTGCCAACAGATGTCTGTAACTGTGGTGCATTGCATGCAGATGATGCAACCAAAGACCTACCGCCACAACCAACACCAGGAGAGGATGATGGTCAACCGCGTGACGCTCACCTTGGATCATAAGGGTGATATCACCCGCATCTGTTCGGATGAGCCTGTTGAGCTCTACTTCGTCAACCCGCATACACCACATGACAAAGTTTATCTGTATGGTTCGGTTGAGGTTGGACCTCAGTTCGTGCAACAAGAGATCGGTGGTTATGCGGTCGGTCATGCAACAGATGGTACGTTGACTGTTGGGGAACCGGTTTCACCTTTTTCACGTGAGCGTAGTGAGCGTAAATTACCACCTAGTCGTCCAAAGCTGCGTGTGATTACGGATGAGGATTCATGAGAGAAAGGTCTGTGTCATGAATTATATACTATCTTTTCTGTTCCTCGATGGTTTTGTCCTATGGACATTTTTCCTTATCATGATCGTGTTGATCACAGCCTTGGTTGAGAATGGTCGTCCGGCATGGAGTTCATTCTTTATCATCGGTACGATCTTGCTTTTCCAATTCTACTCGACAATCAAACCGATTACCTTTGTGATGCACTATCCGATGCAATCGGTGATTGGCTGTGTGCTCTATCTGCTGATTGGTGTGCTGTATGTCAGAGTCAAATGGTATAGTCGTGTTCGTGTTATCAGCGATCGGTTCTTTAAAGTCAAAGATCGCTTGTTCGAGACAGTACTTGCCCGTGAAGAGTATAAGATGGCCCAGACGAGTCGGATGTTGAATGATGCAGGGATGGTTCGACTCTACGAACTCGCCGCACGTGAGATTGGTGAAAAATCTCTCCCAATCAAGGTGAGTGACTACAAGACACAACTCTATCTCTGGTGGGTGTTTTGGCCATTGAGTCTGGCGTGGACGTGTGTTGATGATCCACTCAAACGCATCTGGCAGTTTGTCTATCGTTGGATTGCGAAGTCTTTGCAATCGACAGCAGATCGCTCTGTTAAACTCACGTCGGAAGGAACACCAGTTCCGAAAGATCGATAAAGGTTTGGATTAAGATCATGATGGTGAATTATCTGATGTATGATAGCATTCGTAGCGCATGTGATGTGTTCGTACAAAAACATCCTGAGCTTAGTGACCCAGATGCTGCCGTCGGTCAATGTTTTGCAATGAGCGAAGCATTCTGTCTTGATTATACTCAGCTTCATGGTGTGCTCGTCGATGTGGGTTGTGATAGTCACAACTATCCACGACGTCATCAACGCCATCACAAATACTTTGCACTCTATCACACCATCTGTTTGTTTCCGGATAAGACCATGTTGGATCTTACCTATCGACAACTCGATCATCAAGGTCCTATCTATAACATCAGTACAGTCGAAGAGATCGAGAAGATCTGGACGATTTTTAGTGTCCTCGACCCTTGTGTCAGAGTTGTCTAACTCTGTATAACACCCCACTTCGTGATCAACACGATCAATCTAAAGGATGACACTATGTCAGATCAGTTCGAATACCTTGACCTAGATACAGCTATTTTGAGTCTGGGAGGACAAAGCCAAACGTCAGCCATACTTGAAAATCTTACCACACTCACCAGACTGAAGGCAGGATTATCAAGTACACGCAGATCAATCACCCGTTCTATACAGAACCAACCATCGGCCCGAGAATTATATTCAAATTGGCTGAGTGAGCGGGGTTATCTAAAGATTACAAAGGGTGGTGTGGGGTCTGTATTATATATACGCGATAGTCATATAGGTCATGTCGACGTATTGCTCTACATAACAGAGCGTACTGATAGCATTCACTGCATTGTCGATGGTGATCCCGTAGAAGTCGATACAATTATCCAATGGATCAAAGATACCTTTCCAACTCTCGGTACTCTCGTTAACGTTGCCATCAAACTTGATAAAGTGGGTGATGTTGTGTTTCGGGATGATTATCTAACACATACGTCAGCGCAGATCGCCCATGACTCATTTTACCCTTGGCTCAGTATTCCACTCATGGCGTATTTTAAAGCGTTTATGGAGAGTGATGAACCAGTGCTTTTTCTACTAGGTCCACCAGGAACTGGGAAAAGCACATTGATCCGATCACTCATCCTGTCTGGCAATTATGAATCGATGTTGGCTTATGATCAGACGGTGGTTGAGTCATCATCTCTTATCACACGGTTCTATGACAGTCGAGCGAGAATTTTAGCCTATGAGGATATCGATAGTCATGTGAAAAATCGTGCTGATGGTAATCTGTTGATGGCGACTCTGTTAAATGCTTCAGAAGGTGTGTTACAACATCCGGGTAAAAAAATCATTTTCTCGACTAATCTGCCCGACATCAACAAGATCGATCCAGCGTTGCTGCGTGTTGGTCGATGCTTTGATATTCTAGAATTTCGCTACCTTACCGCGGCTGAGGCCACGACCATCCTTGCCGATATGGGTGAAAAACCACGTGACTTCATCAACAAGGACAGTTGGTCTTTGGCCGAAGTGCTCAACAAACAAAACCACGCTCGTCAAACAATCAATCGCTTCGGTAAACGAGCTGGCTTCATCAAGTAATCCTGTTCGATTTCTTCAACCATGGAGACTTATCATGACCTCAGACAACCTAAGTGAAGCAGTTGATGCCTATGTCAAATCAATTCCCGCTTTTTATCTTTCCTTGGATATGAATCAACACCATACGACATATTCTGATCATGAACTGCTTCATGCAGCGTTCTGTTCTCAATATCCTCAATTTGACGGAAAGATACTTTCTCTATTCGGATGTCGTCAAGTTTATCCCAACAGAATTTTTAGGGATCCTGTTGATGAATGTCCCGATGCAATTTTCAATCATGTTGTGTGTCTCTGTCCGGGAGATTATGTTGTTGATTTCATCTATCGACATCTCGATACGCATTCGGAGCAGCCTTATCACATTCAGACACTCGATGATCTCAAGAAAAATTGGTTCTTTATAGCACCAACAAGAGAGCTTTTTGAATGTTTCATGTTTATAGATTCATCTCTTCTACAAGAAACCAAAGCGTGGTATGCGAAAGCCTATCCTGATTCCTCAGAAGAAAAATGGCTTGCTCATCTTGCCAAACAACAACGTCAAGCACGTGAGTGTTATCAGATTGTATCGACGGCTTTCAAGAATGGTGTCATTTTTCTACCTGGCACAGTCGAAGATAACCCCCATCTTAAACATCTGGTTGAAGATTGGCCAAAATTGTTCACGATTTAGCGATCAATTGGTTCTCCCAACAACACAATTTGCTTAATAGGACTGTACATCATGGCACTCCCTTCCCCTATCGTTGAAGCCTGCACTGCCTTCCTCTTGAATCGTCCGTACCTCAATGATGGTGATAAAGTCTCTGGGATGTGTGAAGGGGTGTGTGCTGATTTCTGTGTTGTATTCCCAGAACTACAAGCGAGCTGTCTTCACTTGTTAGGTCATCGACAGGACTACCCAAACAGGAGTATCCAAAATCCAAATTATGAGCACCCGGATCCAAATCTTTACCATGTGGTTTGTTTGCTTCCGGGTGATCAAGTTATCGATCTGACTTATCGACAATTGGATAAACAATCACCACAATTCTATCATTACCAGACACTGGATGCTATCCGGCAGAACTGGTTTTTCATTTCACCCACTTGGGATGGCATCGATAACTTCCTCACTGTGAGAGTATCACTCCAACAAGGCGAAAAAGCATGGTATCACAGAGCATGTGGTGGCAACTATACAGAAGAAGCGTGGCTTGCTCATGTTGCAGAACAACAACGTGATGCCCGTCAGTACTACGTGATCGTCAAAAACGATTTAGCAGCGGGTACGATCCATCTACCCGGTACAATCGAAGACAATCCTCACTTGCAAAAGATAACAGAGGAATGGCCAAAACATCCTTGGTTTGATAGTTTGTGAGACATTGATCATGGACATAAAAACACTTGAAGACATCTGCGAAGCGTTTTTACAAAACCATCCAGCATTGAATGATCCTGATGGTGCTTTGGATGGTGGTTGTCATTACATGAGTCAGTTGTTATGTAAGGAGTTTCCAGATACGATCGCTAGACCGCTTCATGTCTGTGGTCATCGTCATACACTGCCTTATCGTCATCCCTATTGGCATGAACACAGTAATCCCGATGCTGGATTCTATCATGTTGTCTGTTGTGTCGCTGATAGATTTATGGTCGACATGACCTACCGACAACTTGACAGTCATTCAGACCGTGCTTATCGTATTCAAACACGTGAAGAATTTATGCAGTCATGGTGGTTTGCAGACTATGATGTCAATGTTGTTGAAGCTTACATGATGACATGATAATGCCTCCATACTGATCTTTCTAACCCACAACCAGAGAACGATCAATGAAGAAACCAGAACAAGACCCATCAATGCGGTATATAAAGCTCCGCACTGCAGCCTCTGATAAGAAGAAAGCACTCAATCATTATCAAGAGCTCCGCCGCAGTGGCAAGTCGGTCAGAGCAGTGGTGATCAGTGAAGATGCCGAAGGCACGATCACAGTGCTGGGACAAATGCTGACACCACAAGCAGTTGCAGAATTGATGTTGATGGCAGCCCAAGGTGTTGCACATCTACTTGAGGATCAGAAGAAACCACGAATGGAGTCCCATCATGAGATTATATCAGTTGGTGATATTACCCAAGGGACAATACCAAAACGCGAAGTGACGTTGGATGCGGATGGTATTATCATTCCACCGAAGGGCGAAAATCTTGTCTCATGTGGAGAATGTCATCATCCGCGCTGGCATCTGTTTCATTTTAACGGCACCGATCAACCTGCGCGGTATGCCTGTGCGCATTGTGGCAATGAAGTCAAGTTCATACCGATCTACCATGAGGGTGGCACGGCTTGATAGTATGGATAAGCAAGAGGTGTGATGATGTATAAGCCGGTCTCTGTCTGTTGTGATGAATTTCTGACCTTTCATCCTGAACTGAATGATGCCGATAAAGTCATGCGTCAATGTATTCCATTCAGTGAACAATTTCTGATTGAATACCCCGAACTCAAGGGCGAACTGCTTTATCTCTGTGGTCATCGTTATTCCTATGCACGCCGCCATCGTGGGTATGACACATTGCCAAATCCAGATCCCACCTTCTGTCATACTGTCTGTCTGTTCCCAAATGATATCGTGGTTGATCTGACCTATCGACAGCTGAATACACATTATCACCCGATCCATATCTCTTGGTTAGACGCGATCCGATCTGAGTGGTTGTTGTTGTCACATAAATATCAAGATCCCATTACCTGTGCACTGCGTATGCGACGTGAGGTGGCAGCATTATCATTCAAGGGCAAACACATCAAAATACCCACACGCCATCATCCGACAACCGCTGTCTCGATCATACAAGCTTGGCACATCGTCAATTTCTATATCCAGAAGAAGGCTTTACAGATGACCGGCAGTGAGAGCGATAATCCCTATATCAAGGAGCATAGTACGATCGAACAGAATCATTTGTCGGTTTGATAGTCAAGAGAATATAAGTATATATTACTATTTTGCAATAACATCTATAGGAGTGTTCAATGAACAGTGTTTATAATCTTGACTAAGTGATCATCATGATCGTGGACTTTGACAACAACTTAATAAATCAGGATGTTTTCTCATGCAACTCGTACTTGATGCACTGCAAGATCTTCCGATCAACGCTATTCTTGATGATATCGTGCTGCATACCGATTACGGCCAAGTCGCCATCGTTAACTCTGAAACCGGTAGCGGCAAGACCCTCGTGGTGCCGACCATGCTACAGATGATTGCCGAGGAACAGATCCTGGTGATTGAGCCGCGTCGCTTCTTGGCGGTGAATGCCGCAGAAACGCTGGCACTCCTTTCGGAAACAGAACTTGGTACTGATATCGGTTACGCTGTTGGTAAGCGTGGCTGGGGTGATACACACCAAAGCTACCATGATCCGAACAACAACAAAATCGTCTTCATGACCTATGGTTATGCTCTGGCGACGATGGCTATTCTGCAAGCTGATAACATCATCCTCGATGAGATCCACGAATCATCGATCGATATGGCGATCTGCAAGGCACTGATCAAGCTACGGATGAAAACAGAGCGTCCATTGAAACGTCTGGTGTTGATGTCAGCGACCCTGGATAGCGATGTGGAACAGCGTTATTGGCAAGAGTTCGGTGCCGAGGTGTTCTCGGCCGAGACCGGACGTCGGTTCAAATGTGAGCGACGGTATCAACCTGCCTCACCGGAATCGGCAACCGCGATTGATCTGGTACGCGAAGGACGGCATGGTATCATCGTCTTTATGCCAGGTGTGGCTGAGATCAAAGAGACCGTGCAAGAACTCAACGATCTAATCGCTATGAACACCGATCTCGGTGCTGTGGAGGTAGCGCTCATTCACGGTCAATCTGATGCGGAAGAACGGCGGATGGCTTTCTTACCACCCGCAGTCGGTGGCAGCAAGATCTTGGTTGGCACGGATGTTTTGGAATCTGGTATGAATATTCCTTGGATTGATGCCGGCGTCACCACGGGATTGCGCAAGGAACTAACGGTCAGACGGGAATCAGGTGCGGTTGCTCTGCAACCGGTACCACTGGCCCAATCCAATGTTGATCAGCGGGCGGGTCGCACCAATCGATTCTGCGATAGTACTTTCGTGCTCTGCGGACAACGACCCTATGCGCACATGCAAGCCACCCCGGTGCCGGATATCATTCGCCTGCCACTGACGACGCTCTACATGCACTGCACCGGGATTGGGGTGGATCCCAACATGCTAGAGTTCCTACCACAACCTGATCCGGAGAAGATGCGGGATGCCGAACGCACCTTGCAATGGTTGGGGTTTCTTGACGGGCATTTGAAGCTCACCCAAGATGGTGAGTTTGCGCAAACTCTGGGCGTCGGTTTGGAGACAGCCGCTGTGCTCTGTCATGCTGAGAAATTGGGCATATTGCCGGATACCTTGATCTTGGCTGCGGTGTTCGAGACTGGCGGCGTGCGCAAGGATTTCACCTTTCCGCACGGCTATGATAGCACCTCGGATCTGTTCGATGAGGCGATCGCATTTGCCCATGGCTTCACGCTGCAACGATTGGAAAAATCACAGCGCAATGAAGCGATGGATGATGCAAATATCGGCCGGAAACGCTATCGTGACACGTTTGAGATCCTGGAAGGTCTTGAGCGTGTCTGTGGTGTTAAAAGTAACTTCAGCCGCTATCTGCCGCGTAATCGGCCCAGTGAAACTATGTTGTTCGATCAGTTGCGACAATGCGTGATTGCTGGCACGATCAACAGTCTGGGAATGCGGGATGTCTATGGGATGGGTATCATCACGATGCATGGCAACTACACCACGGGTAGTTACAATGTGGGACGCAACACCGGTGTGAATCAACCCTTTGAACCAACACCGGTGACGGCACGGCTGCGTCAGATCACCGCGCGCAGTGGCGCTGTGTTTACCGTTGCTGAGCATATCACGTATTTTTCGAAGTCGGATTTTGTTGCGTTTGATCGAATCCGTCCTGGCGTATTCAGCTTTCCATCGGATGATATCTTCGATTACTACAAAGTGTATGACGAACCCTTCTTCCGACTCCGGCGTGAATCATCCAGGTATGCACAAAAACCTGAACCGCTAAGAGATCGGTGGGGGTATGGCTGGGGTGATGGGTTTTCGCTCTATGAACCCTCTGCCGCATTGGCCAGTACAGCGTCTGGTCGGGTTGTTGTACAACCAATACAAGGACGACAGCCAACAACACCGATCAAGCGTACACTCAGAGACCTCGCAGCCCGTTTTAACACGGCGTATAAATAACGGGACTGGCCTGAAGAGAAGACGCATGATTGCGTCTTCTTTTTTTTGTCTGGGACCATCCTATACGTGAGAGGAACAACAGCATCTGTTGTTGTCTCTCCGTATCGTGCGTTATCTTACGTTCGTTTAAAGGACACAAAACATGGGTTAAAAACATAACATTCTGTCAGTGATCAAGATCCTTAAGGATCGGTATCACTTCATCTATGGCATTCACAACAGAAGGGAAAGGTAAGGTTTTATCCCACAGCCGTGGGACCATCTTCTTGAAAGGATCTTTGTATGTTAGAACGACTCCTGGTGACAATCGTTGCCTCGTTTGTGTCTCTCTCACAACCACTGGCTCATCAACATGGTGTTGATCTTTCCGTTGTGCAAACCAAGTGTCTAACGGAAGCAATCTATTTTGAGAGTCGTGGTGAGGGGGTTGCCGGCAGTACGGCTGTGGCTTACGTTGCGCTTAATCGGGCAACAGACAGTGGCGGATCGCTCTGTGAGGTTATACACAAACCCGGCCAGTTCTCCTATTACAACCGACATCGAAAACGGGTCGTGCGTGATTTGGACTCCTGGTCAAAAGCAGCGGATGTTGCGGTGAACACCCAACTCCATCTGAGTGCAAACCCAGTGGGAGATGCCACCATGTACAACAATCGTAAAATGCCGACTTGGAGGGATACGCGGTTATATCGCAAGATCAACCATCACTACTTCTATGTCAAAGAAGCCCAATTGGATCATGTCAACAGTATGACCGCTATGACAGAACCATCGGCTTCTCGCCCGCGCGTCATACCGATCGCCATCACCCAGCACAAGGTAAGGCGCGGTGACACCAGAAAGGGCATCAGAGGAATTCCCTATCACCAACGAAAGCGTATGTTGCATCGGTCATAAATGGAGAGGATTGTATTGATGCTGCCCAGTAACAAAAGTCGATTTCCGTATACCCCACGTTTTCAAGTTTCTGGGGTTGCTCGCATCACACCGGTGCCAATCACAGCACCCAAGACGATGCATGTGGTGAATGGTGCTGTGATTATCAAAACAACATCGGTTGCCAAGATCGCGATACTATCCCGCCAACAAGTGCGGTTTCTCAAACACGCGTTGTAAGTTACTGATCAAAAGACAAGAAGCAGCGATCGCTGCTTCTTGTCTTGTTTAAGCATTGGTAATCATGCCATTGGTGATGTAACCATGCCAATCACTCTTGATTAAGACAGAGCGGGATTTACCAGGTTCTGCCCCCAGTGTGAGATCATCGAAGCCTGTTCCGGTGATACACCACCGACCGGGTCGTGGTCGCACATCATCGGTGATCCCGCGCAGACTTGACCAGCAGATGATTTGATGGGTGCCAATCGAACCCTTGTTTTCAATAAAGCAATGCGGACAGAGAAAGCGTATGCCCTGACATTCTTCTATTGTCTCGACAACGATGTTGAATTCACCCTCAAATGTTTTTTCATAGCGAATGAATTTTGGCTTAAGTTCATTGAGTTGCATGCATGACTCCTTCATACCATGAAGGCGTGATCGCAAACACTGTTTAATCTAACGCGTTAGTTTGATAACGAGTTTACTTGTTAACGAGTTCTCTTGATAACGAGTTCTCTTGATAACGAGTTGGCTCGGTAACGAGTTAATATGAATTTTAAGTATATATCATTATGAATGGAGAGGAGTTGTTGATGAGTCAATACATCCTGAAGGGTAAACATCCGCAGCAAATTGTGATGTTCGGTTGGGATTCGATGCTAGAAACCTTCTTTGCCCATATCACTGACAAATCAAAAGCCGAAGATGATCGAGACTATAATGTCTGTCTTCTGGGATTTCACTATCGGGAGATCGAGACATTGGATCCTTTCATGCATACACTGCGTTCCTATATCACCATCCCCGACAAGACGTTTCATCGTTATTGGTTACGACTCGGGATGGATAAAGTCGGTCTTTCCCGATATGCTATCCCGGAATAACAACAGGATATCTCCATGAGCCAGTATACACCGAAACCTAAAGATCGCTATCACAGTGTGCTTGTCGGTTGGGATCCACCTTTATCGACGTTCTTTGCCCATGTCATCAATACAGCGAAGACGGAAGATAGCAAAGGGTATGATGTCTATTGGGTGGGTTGCAATCCCGGTGAAATCACCACGCTGGATCCGTTTATGACAAACCTCAAACCCTATGTCGATTTGTCTGAAGCAGAGTTTGATGAACTCAGAATGATGTTACAAATGGATAAAGCAAATTTTCCATGAAGTCAGTCTATCACTGCTCTGTGAGTGAAGCATGGTTTGCTTCACTCGTAAAGTGAACAAAGAGAAAGATTAATATCATGCAATTTCATATTGGTACCATTCCAACAGGCTGTGATGGGGAAATGCGTATTCTTCTGCGTATCGTGCAAAATGCGGATCAAGAAACAGAACGATACTACGGCTTTTATTTGAGCAGTGCGTATTGGAGTATAAGTCGCATTCCCACATCCTATCTCAATAGAACCAATACACTTCTGGCTTATATTCATGAACATGATCCGACACTCGATGATGCATTATGGTTGTTCTATCAGAAAACACACACTATGATTGGTGAGTGTGATTTGGATCGCATTCATCGTTTGCCGCATTTATTCGGTGATCTGGTTTATAAACTCTTTTCCAATTCTGACTATCTTGAAACGATTGCTGACTTTATTGATGAGAGATATCTGAGTCGGAAACACGAGCATGGTGAGCGAGAAGAGTTTATCATCTTCGGATTGATTGTGGGGTTATTGCTGCCTGTGATGGGTCATCTTAGTGAAAAGATGCTGCTTCGAATGAAAAAACCCACTGTCAAACAATGTGTTTATGATGTTGGATTGTCACTTTTATCACTTCCACGGTTTTGTCACATTTCGGCTACCGTCATGCAAATTGTGCACTGTCAGATGGAAAAGCACCGATTGAAGCAGACGACACTTGAGCATATATTCTATTGTCGATATGCCTATCTTGATGTGATGATGTATTACTATCCGATTCAGAGTCATCTCTTTCGCAGGGTTTCCGTCATACAGACGATCTATCATTATATTAAACTCATCGTCGACGATATGAAACCAGGACTCGATAACAAAAACAAATAACACATACTGAAGGATCAACAACAATGGCTAAGAACTATGTCAGACAGGCACTTCGCTCTGTTACGTTGGCCAAACAAGCGATTGAAGCAGGAGGCAAAATACCAGACGATATGGGACGATTGCTTCGTACACTAAAGGATTCTGTTCTCCTGTATCGCAACAGTTTTATCGTCCATGCGCTGTCCTGTGGCGTTACTGGACGCGAACTTGCCGTTTGGTTTAAGCTATCACCGGGTCGTATTTCACAAATCAACAAGGAGTCTATGATTTATCGCAAGCCCGCTTAACTTATGGTGATATCATTAAGACTGATATCATACCAAGAAGATAGTGAATAGGAGATAGGCGATATCGCCTATCTCCTAGTAGGACATTATTTTTTAACCATGCTATGAGGTAATTCCACCCAGTCGCTCGCAAGATGAGCGTGGAGATCACCATGGCATTCACTGACCTTTATGATTATTTTGGCTCGCCATACGCCGACGAAGATCGCACAACGATTACGATCAAGGGTCTTCCGACGGTCTCATTTCTTGCTGACGTTGACTCTATCTGGAAGAATAGCCGTGTTGCCAAAAATCTGTTTCAGGATGTCAGACGGTATCGGATTAGTTTCAACCGATTCTTCGCACCTGATATCCTCTATGTACTGCAAGAAATCACCCAGTTTAAAAATCGCAAATCCAGTAAGTATCGGATCCATCAGACCATCCATAGTCTCTTAAAAGAGACTTGGTTGCAATCAACGATCGAGCAACACGACGATATTCTTGACTTCTCACAGCTGCGTCGGTTGAAGAAGACCCTGTTTGAACATCAGGTTGAGACGCTCAAAGCCTATAATGAAAAAGTCCCAAAGATGCAACTCAAGGGCTTTCTCTTGGGCACACCTCCGGGGTGTCTCTTGGGTAACACGGTGATCTACTTCAAACGGGGTCAAACTGGATCGATGCTCACGCTGAAACAAGCGCATGATCGATTCCAGCAAGAGACGCATCCTCGGTTGAATTGGGATTTATCCATCCCAACCTATGTGCGATCCTTCACGGGATCGCATATTGAATTGAATGAAGTTCACAGTATTGTTTATTGTGGTATCCAAGACGTCTATCGTCTATTACTGGAAGATGACAGTTTTGTTGATTGTACTTATGACAACCCGATTATGACCGATCAGGGTTATGTCAAAGCACATGATATCATCGGTTGTCAGGTGATGTGTGATCGAAAATACAAAGGTCACTACCAGGGTGGTTCTTATCGTGTTCTGCCAAGTTATGTCAAAGCGGTTGCATTTTTTTTGATCGGCATGCATCCAACATACGATATCAAGTGTATAGAACCGCAGTTTAACTTCGTGGCCAATACCATCGTTGTGCATAACAGTGGTAAGACGTTGATGTCGATTGCTCTCAGTGTCTGTCTGCATGCCGATCTCAGTATCTTTATTGTACCGAAATCAACTGTGACGACAGTGTGGTTTGATGGGATTGTGGAAGAACTGGGTCCTACAGCCAGGGTGTGGGCCTCAACGCATGATGTTCCTCTCACCGAGAATTATGATTACTATATCTTCCATTACGAAGCTCTGCCGATGGCGCTCTATATTGCCAAGAAATTGATGGATCGGAAGAAACCTTTCATTGCTATTGACGAATCCCATAACCTCAATGAGATCACCTCGGTTCGTACCCAGCGACTGATTGATCTGACTAAGATGCTGAACTGTGAAAACACCGTATTCGCCACAGGAACACCAGTTAAGGCGTTGGGGATTGAGATGATCCCGATCTTGCGTTCGGTTGATGACATGTTTACCCCCGATACGGAAGACCGCTTCAAGGCGATTTATGGGGCGACAGCCAAACGGGCCAATGATATCCTCCGTAATCGTCTCGGGTTGATCTCACATCGGATTCGTGAAGATGCCTATATGACGATTCCACCACCTATAGAGAAGGAAATATTTGTTAGAGCACCAGGTGGTGATCAATATACAATCAAGAACATAAAAATCGGCATGACGAAGTTCATGCAGGAACGGTATAAGTTCTATCAAACAAACGCGAAACAATATATCCGTGTCTATAACCAAGGCATTGATGCTTATGAGAAAACACTGAGAACTTCGGCACAACATGTTGAATTTCGACAATACAAAGAGAATGTGAAAATTATTATCGAAGGGTATAATCCTATTGCTCATAAAGACATTGCTCATCAGACCAAAGAATTTGAGAAAACAAAAATCATACCCGCCTTACCAATGACGATTAAGAATCAATTCAAGGATGCCATCTCTATTGTCAAATTTATGAAGGCCAGAACCCTCGGTGAAGCGCTTGGATGGCTTGGAACCAAACGCGCTGAATGTACCACACTCATTGCACAGTATGCAAATCTAGAATCATACATTGTTGCGGCTGATAAAAAGACAATCATATTTTCTAGTTTTGTTCCGCCTATCATGGCAACAAATGATATTCTCACTAAAAAAGGATTCAAGACATTACAGGTATATGGCGATTACACAAAACAAATCACAGAGATCATTAATCAGTTCAAGTCTGATCCTGATGTCAACCCAATCATTGCCACTTATAAATCGATGTCTGCATCACAAACACTGACAGTTGCTAACACAATCCTGTTCTTAGACGTTCCTTTCAGAGACTACGTAAAAGAACAGGCACTTCATCGTGCATATCGTATTGGTCAAGACACACAAACGTATTTGTATAGTTTTTTTCTTCAAACGAATGAACCCAATCTGAGTACGAGAGCAGATGAGATACTGAAGTGGTCACAGTCACAAATTTCTTCTATCATGGGATCTACTGATCGCGATGAAATCGCCGGAATTGTAAAAAGATTACATCTCAATCCACCATCCGGAGTAGAAACGTTATTGGGTATGTTAAAAGGGTTGTTTGGAAAATAAATTAACCAAGAAGAGGTATGGGGGTAATCGCCCCCATACCTCTTGTTTATAAGACAAATTCTGGGTGTGATCTCTTATAATTACTTAGAAAGTAACTTAAATCTCGTGATGTCATTCCCATTGTAATGGAGATGTCATTATGATCCATGTTAGTATTCTTCAGTTCTTGTATCTTGATCATCTTTTTTTGTATTAATGCTTGTTGGGTATACTCTGGAAGATATTTAGCTATTGCTTTTGAAAGACGGCCTTCTGGGACACTAAGAATTTCACTGATTTCTGCCTGGTTGCGACCAGCATCAAGATATGTTTTGATGGTGTCTACGAAAGTACGGGTTCTGTCTTTCTGCATGGGTAATGATGTATGATTTTTGCGTATCTCCGAAATTGTTGTTTCTGTCACTCCTAGTCGTCGTGCTATCTCTACACCTGTCAACCCTTCAGTAAGATGATAATGTTTAATGAGCTTAGCCTTCTCCTTTGTTGGTAAAAATCTTGGTGCGTTAATATCCGCATTGAAGAATCTTCTAACGTCGTCTTGATTGTAGTGAATCATTTCTCGAGACAGAGCGTTGAAAATTTCTATATATGGCTGCTCCTTATATTGCCATTGTTTAATCTCATACACCAATTGATGTTTTTTCAACCAGGCTGTTGTTTCCGAGTCAATTTTACACATATTGAATATTATGGCACATTGACGGCTACAAAATATCACATAATCGACCAATACACGATAGGGTTCAACAATAAATTTACATGCACATGACGGACACACAACAACATAGCTCAGTAATCCCAAAAGGGAAACTGCTTTCATGAGATTTCGATGACCTGTTAGGAGTTGATAGTTAAACAGCGTGTCATCTAGTGGATTGTCATTGATATGATCCACCTGGAGATCTTGCGGTAGCCATTTGCCAAACAATCTCCAATATCGAATCTGGTAGATGTAACGAGCATAGCTGATATTCTTTTTTGATTTTGTGTTGCGACTGTTGTCTAAGGCGACATACCTTCGGTTATTCTTTTTCGATGCATAGACACAACCTCTGTCATAATTGATATTTGGATCGATGGATCCATCAAATGGTACCTCTGGTCTTATATACATAGGTGTTTGTGGATTGTCACGGTAGGCTGAGTCAAATAAGTTTTCAATATAGATACGGTTTTGTTTCATCTCTGAATCCTATCATATGTAGATTGTTGTATTTTACTACATATAATAAGAAGGATCTATTTATAGATATTGTGGTATGTCATGATAGGAACAGCCATTCACTCTTGTCTGACGAAGGGTGGTATAAGTTTTGTTGGCTTGGGTTGACCAACAGTAACCAACGGTCGGTTAGCAGCTTGTTTTGCCTGATGATGCGTTTCAATGATATTCAACGCCGTGTTAAGCTGCACAAGTTCACTGACGGTAGCTTCTTTTTGACCGGCAAAGATCTGATTCAATCGACTCCGACGGATGGTAGTCATTGTCGCAAAACGACGGATACCAACGCCTCTAACATCAAGATACTCGGATTTGATCCGCGTCAACATTTCACTAAAATCACGCATAATAAAGCTCCTTTTTACCACATACTATGGCCAATCACGATCATCATCAACAACATGTTATGGGATAACTTAGTGGAAGGCACCCGTAATGTTCAATAGCCTTGCTTTGCAGGATACAATTCTCGAAACCGATGAGGATGAGGTACTCACCATTTCCAATGAGGCGCTGTTTGAAGCTGCCGCCGATCTCGATGTCACCTATCAGGATTTTGCCACGCTCGAACAACTGGGCGATACCCTCGACGATCTCGAACACCTTCATGCTGTGTTCGAACAACACGGCGTCACCGAATCCTTGCTGGCGTTTACCAATCGCGACAAACTGCTTTCCACCGTCATGCCTCAGTTCGATGCCTGCGAAGCCCTCGGCGGCAACGTCGCGGTCGACGCCGCTGAAACCATTGCGGCTCAGGAAGCCTTGGTCGAGAAGATCAAGGAAATGGGCGCTGAATGGTTCAAGAAGGCCTGGGATGCCGTGGTCAGCCTCTCCGACAAGGTCGTGGCACTTGCCAAGGCTGCCTGGGAACGGGTTGAATCAGCAACGAAATGGGCCGCCGGCAAGGTCTACAATGCTGCTAAGGCAACGGCAGAAGTCGTCAAGGCGCATCCGATCACATCGGCGCTGGCAGCAGTGGCACTTGCTGTAGGAGCCGGTGCGATTATCATGTCGGTCTGGGAAATTCCCTTGCCGGTAACAGCTGAACAACTGGTGACCTGGAAGACAGCAGTCACCGGTAAACTGAAGGCGGGTTTCAAGGGTGCTGTCGCTGTCGGCAAGAAGGGTGCCGAAGTCGCCGGCACCGGCATCGAGGCGGTGAAAGAAGGCACCGCAACAGCTTTGGGTTACACCAAGGAGAAGTTCACTGCTGTGACTGACGGTGCCAAGGCAGCGTTCGCCGAAGGTGGCAGCATGAATCGTCTCGGTGCCGCGATCAAGGAGCATAGCACAACGGCGTTCAATGCGGCCAAGGAAGCTGCGGGGAAAGCCGGCACAGCCAGTCTGTCCTTTGCTCGTACGGCTCTGCGATTCTTGATGAGCTCGAGCATGAGTGCCATACGGTGGGTTGCCAGTCGTGGTATGGCGATCCTCACCAGTGTCTTCGGTGTGTTCAAAGGTCTGTTCGGCACCAAAGAAGAAGTCGAGGGTTATGTTAGCGATGCCTCGATGGCCCGTCGTACCGCAGCCGCTGCTGCTGCCCGTGCCGCTGCCAGTCATAGCGGTTGAGTGATATCAACGAATCATCACGAAAGAGTGAGAGCAGGGGGTGATCCTCTGCTCTCCTCTGTATTATGCACTTTATATCGTCGCCATCTTATGCCCAGTGGCAACAAGGAATCATCGATGTCAGTCTGGCAAGAATTCAAAGACATGTTTATCACGGAGCACACGCCCATGAATACAGACGCTGAGTCTCTGACAGGCAGCAATACGGGGTATGTCGGTCTCGCTGGAGCGGAAACGCCGAATCGGGTCATCCAAGGACAGACCGATAGTGTTCTTCCTATCCCACCTTCGACAGCAGACTCTGTCACTGATCCGTCAATCCCAGAGGTATCAACTGCCACCATCGCGCCTATTGAATCCAACACAACTTTTACGGTGCAATCATCAACAGCGGCACTTCCGAGCCGTCCCCTCAACAAGATCGCTTCAGAATACGAAGCCGCTGTCACCGATCTCGATACATTCGTCAAGAATCCGGGTACCCATTTCGAAGCCTGGATGACCGCCAACAAAGCCCGCATCCAACAGGAAGCGGCAACCGATTACAAGGCCACGATCGCTGCCAAAAGTGATACAGTGATGACACTGGAAAAAGAGCTCAGCGCTGCCGGTTCTTGGTTCAAACAGAAACTCACAACGTTGCGTATCGGTCTATAATTTATATATCATCAAGAGGGATTTTCCCTCTTGATGATATAAGACACTATATTGTTCAGCCCTCTATCAGATATATATTATTGAGAGAGGAAAGCATTGTAAAGTATCTCAGTATTTAATCAAATCACAAATTCATCGTATGTATACCGGAGACTATCTTGCATTGCTTTCTTTGCTTCAACCCTCTAATCAGAAGGACTCTTCTCATGCGTCGTTTGTTCACTGCAGTTATGGTCTCTGTCACACTTCTATCAATCACAATGATTCCGATTTCATCGGCTCGCACCCAAGGGTTGAATATCGAAATCTCTGATGTTGAGCCCATTACTAAGTTGCCGCCTGAAAAGTGGATTTATCTGATTACCCACATGATCAATGCTGATCCGATCATCGGCAAATCGTCGGTTTATGCGATTAACGCAACTGGAGAAGATCTCTCTTCGGTGGTCTGTCGTGGCTATTTCTTGGTTGGTACAAAACCCTACATCACCAACAATGCAACAACCAATGCGCCAGCCTCCTTGCCGAAATGGAAGGCGACATTGATTCCCACAGAAGGGTTTAACACCTACTGCAAAAATGGTGTCGATGCGACTGGCGCAACGTCCAGTTATCATGGACGATTGACTGCTGCTGACCAGAGCTTCAGTGAGTCCTCCTTTGTCATCTTCTGGAAGCCGAATGGACAATAGTCATTACAGCCACTCCATCCCTGAGGGATGGAGAACGGAGGAGCGTCATGCGCAAGAACTGGCAAACGCTTATGGTTGTATGCGGTTGGCTCTATCATCATTGGCGATTCTG
>Ga0302326_10011157_pt1 | contig 19372 bp, 7 predicted proteins | sample Palsa_T0_3_FD_202264 | JGI IMG/M metagenome (GOLD analysis project Ga0302326, IMG submission 202264) | Peat permafrost microbial communities from Stordalen Mire near Abisko, Sweden - Palsa_T0_3 | ecosystem: Environmental > Terrestrial > Soil > Palsa > Peat permafrost | place: Sweden: Abisko...
CTGGGGTCAACCCGAGGCGATGTCAAAGGAGCTAGCGATATTGCGTGCTCGCTTCGATAGTCCGCTCACTCGCAAGGACGCGCAATCGATCGAGCAGGCAGTTCTGGGCTATCGCCGGACGGGCCGTTTGCCGGGCTATGGCGCCATCAGATATGTCTGCATTGGGGCCGCGATGGAGTTCTCAGGATGGTGTCTTTTGCAGGACACTCCGCTGTTGGAACGGTTGCTCAATACTGTCGAGTGCGGATCGGATCGCATTCGCCTGAGGTATTTCTCGTGTCTTCTGCAGAGTTACTGGTCGTTTCCGCGGAACAACGAACAGACTCCCCAGGCCTCATTGGATGGATGGACAGCGCTGCGGAATTGGCTAGCCTGCCAGCGGCGTCATCTCGCCGCATCGCCGAGCCTGCAGCAGCCATGGTTCGAATCGCTGAACGATCATGCCAATCTACTCACCCCCGACCCCTGTGCCCGTTATGGGCAGGAATTGCTGGCTGGAGTGAGCGCGAGCATGAGCGAGGCGTTTGAAGACCTTGGTGTGCCCCTGGATTCCTGGCTTCGCGAAGAAGCGATCTATGCTCAAATGCGGGCCGGCGCAGACCAGGAGGAGGCGGCTTTCAAATCGTGCATTACCCGGCTGGTTGAGATGGCCAATGGCAGGGCATCGATCAGGATCTCCGGGGTTGTTTCCAAGCGCTGTGTTGCTCTTCTGGTCTCACGTTATGCGGCCTGCGGCAGCCATCCCGAAATCGCCGCCCTGCGCGATGCAGCCATCACCTTCATCGGAAATCCTTGGCTACATCGCGCCGCGTGGGACGGGTATGTCTTAGACAAACATGGCCATCCCGATTCTGCGGCCCGAGAGATGGTGGACGATTGGCTGAAAGTGCGCCTGATCAAGGACTTCTTCGGTCTACTGAGCGAAGACCGAAACGTGGATGACCGGCGGCTGAAGTACTGGTTGCGTTTCGAGCCTGCGATCGAGGACATGTGGTTCGGTTTAGGCGCCTATGCGATGGGCGATAACGGATTGGAGTACGGAGAGTTCCGTCGCAGGGCAAAAGGCCGCTTGATCGATCTGAGTGGACCTGACCCAAGAAACAATGCCTTCATGATGCGCATCGGCGGATATCTTATGGTCGAGTTTGGTCTCACCGACAACGCTTGCTTCGTCTATGACTACACACGCCTTCCCGCAGGTATACACAGGAAGCTCGGTAGTGTCGATACACGAGTTCGGATTGAGATAGGGGACCTAAAGAACAAGGGCAAGGACCGCGGACTACGTCTTCTTCACCTGGGACTATGGGAACCTGAATTTGACGCGAGGATCTGTCCCCTGATTGGGTTTCGCCCCTCGCGATCGGTTGACACTCGACCCACAGATGCATACAGCCAGCTCAACTTCGAAAAACTTGTTTCCCAACACCGGCTGGAGGTTGATGACCTGGTCCCCAAGGGCGGTTGTCTCTGGGTAAGAACCGATGACGTCAACCCGCGGGTATCCGAATCTCTCGCCGCATGGGGCTTTACCTACCGGCGCGGAAGAGGTTGGTGGAAGGAGTAGTCCATGGCGAGACGATGGTTTTTGTCGCGTGCAGAACGGCAGAATCTCGCTCTACACCCGAACCTCTCGTCCGATCGGCTGATTCGTCGCTTCCTTTCATCGGGGGTGAGCTACATCGCAGAATCCAGAGAGGAAGACTGGCTCTCCGCTCCTTACACACTGGGCAAAGATGCGGATCTTGCTTCCTTCCTGGCACAACTGGAGGAGCAGACAATGGCTGAGTTGGAGCACGGAGAGCTGCTGCTGCCCTGGCAGCAGGTGTACGCGATCCAACGTTCTGCCGATTATGCTGCAAGCTATCCGCTGCTGAAACTTCCGCCCTTGAGCCCTCTGCGACCTTGCCTCGGCAGCCTGGGATCATTCTCCGATGCGGAGTTCTCCATCTTTGTCTCGGGCTGGATCGGGGCCGACGGGTCAGCCATCCTGGAAAACCTCCGCATCACCGGCGGGATCATTGAGGCTGCCGGAAGGAGCAATGGGCAATCGGCGCTGCTCGAGTATGAGGTCTGGCAGACGCTGAAAGCCATCGAGGGCTTTCACGAACGCAGCCAAGAGAGTCGCACCTCTGAGTCAAACAGGATCTGCTGGGCGAAGATCCGCAAGCACGCCAAGGCGGCTCGAGCCCAACTCACCCACTTCCTCGAATCGACGGTCGTGGTAACCCCTGAAAAGCTCGCACTGGAACTACGCAAGCACCGAGCCGGAGAGGGCAACGTGGTGGAGGTGATCCCGAACTTCACCGGCCAGCCGCCGAACTGGATCGAGACCTTTGACCGGTTCGGGCAGGTCAGAGATCGATACGATGTTTCCCACGGCGAAGGGTTGACATACGTGGAGATAACTCCCGAAGTGCAAACCGTCTTGAAGGAAATCAAGCGGATGCCGGACCGCCGGGTAGCGGGCGAGCGCGCCGAAGCTTTTCTTCGTAATCCCTTTGCGGCTTTGGGCCCTGATGCAAACAAGGTGATCGACGCGGCGCAATTTGAGCAGGCTCGGGGAAGGGCCGGCATATCCTTCGCACGCTTTATTGCGCAGGTGGAAGAGGGTGGTCCTGGTTCACCGCCTCGGGTAAGCTTACGCGTCGAAGAGGAAGGTGGGGAGGGCAATGAGACGGAGCATGACTCCGTTGTTCTTCCCTTTGCGGATGCCGCCGAGTTGGAGAGATTCATCAAGAAGATCGACGCCCGGATGCGCCGAGAGGCGGAGTGCTGCTCCTGGCAGGGATATGATTTGGAGATCCTGGGGGATACCGCGGATCAGGTAGCAGTTCTAGAGCGTGCACTCGCCACGTGGCGCGGGCCAGGAGCGTACTACCCGTCAGAAATTTTCGATCTCTCGTTCTATTCGGAAAGGGTCGAGGGCTTTGGCGTAGAAGGGCCATATTTTTCGCCGTTCATTGCACGCAAGCGTAAGGGTGACGGCTGGCTTCCGGAGAATGTTAGTTTTGGACTGCAATACACCCCGGAAGATTCAGATAAGCCGATCGCGCTGGCCCTGACGGATGAGACTCTTCCGGAGTTTCGGAGAGCTCTGCAAAAAGCACTCGATGAGCATCGCTCCGAGTTCAGTCTGCCGTTCCTTCCCAGGCCGATCGCGGTGGCACAAGCGGAAGCGGCATTGACTGTCTTTAACGCGGCGCAACACGACGTTGCAGCCGGGAAATTCAGCCAGGAGCGAGAAGCAGCGGTTAAGAGGCAAGGCCTGATCGTAAAGTCGAACGTGGATCATGTGGACTATGCAGAGCTTCGGGGTGCGCTGCCCTTTCCACCCGATAGCCGCCCTGTTCTCCCCTCGAGACTGCGAAAAGAAGTCTCTTTGAAAGAGTATCAACTGGAGGGGGTTGCATGGCTTCAACATTTGTGGCGTCTTTCGCCGGCGGCCTGCCGGGGAGCACTGCTGGCTGACGATATGGGCCTGGGAAAGACCATCCAGCTACTTGCATTGATTGCTCGCTGCCTGGAAGACGATCCGCATATCGAGCCCTTTCTTATCGTGGCTCCGGTTTCGCTGCTGGAAAACTGGCGGGAAGAGATTGAGAAATTCTTCGAGCCCTGCACGCTCCCGGTTCTAACCCTCTACGGCCCTGCTCTGCGCCAGAAGCGGCTACCTGCCGCAGAAATCGAAAACGTATTGCTTGGAGCGGGCATCTCAAGGTTGCTTATCCGCGACTGGCTGGGCAAGGCAAAAGTAGTACTCACCACGTACGAGACATTGAGAGATCTGGAATTTTCACTAGCGCGGCAAAAGTGGTCGGTGATAGTTTGCGATGAGGCGCAGAAGATCAAAACACCCAACGCCATGGTTACTCGGGCAGCCAAGAAGCAGAATGCGCGATTCAGGATTGCATGCACCGGGACGCCGGTAGAGAACACTCTCACTGACCTTTGGTGTCTCTTTGACTTCATACAGCCCGGGCTCCTCGGTTCCCTGCAGGATTTCGGAAACCGTTACAGGAGGCCTATTGAGGCGGAGACTGACGAAGAGAGGGCCCGCGTCGAAGAGCTCAGGCGTCTGATCGAACCACAGAAATTGAGAAGAACCAAGGCGGACGTTGCCAAAGATCTGCCGTTCAAGATCGTAGATCCTGCGTGCCGTGCCATTGCGATTTCAGAAAGACAGCGAGCCTACTATGCAAATGCGGTGAGCCAATTCAAGCAAGGTACCGCCGGCCGCTGCGCAACCCCTTTGCAGAATCAACTGGGCCTACTCCAATACTTCAGGGCACTGTGCTCGGATCCCAGACCGCCGGGACCCTATTCGTGCGATCCGCAACCTTTGGCCGCCCTGGAACAGAACTCCCCAAAGTTGAAGTGGCTGCTGGCGGAGCTCGTCCGAATCAGGGAGCGAAGTGAAAAGGCGATTGTCTTTTGCGAGTTTAAAGAGCTGCAACGCATTCTTCAGCGGGCTATTCAGGAGCGTACTGGGGTTGTCGCAGACATCATCAATGGCGACTCATCCGCGGCTCCAGAAAGAACAGACAGCCGCCAAAAGAGAATCAAGCGCTTCCAACAAGCCGCCGGTTTCGGAGTGATTATTCTCTCCCCCCTGGCAGTAGGCTCTGGAGTGAACATGCAGGCCGCAAACCACGTGATCCATTTCACGCGAACCTGGAATCCGGCGCGAGAAGACCAGGCGACCGACCGCGCCTATCGGATCGGGCAAACCAAGGACGTTTTCGTCTACTATCCGGTTATCGTGGCACAAGACTTTGTCACGTTCGATGCCAAGCTCGACCAACTTCTCGAGATCAAGCGAAAGCTGTCGCAGGATATGTTGAATGGCTGCGGCGATGTGGGACCAGCGGACTTCTCTGATCTGCAGGAGGCGGGAGGATCATTTGCTTCGGTGACTGATCACTGGAGCGCTTCGCCGGCGTTGGTCAGATAAGCGCAGGGAAAACGACTGAACCTTAGCGGCTTCTAAAACCGCCCCTACGCCAAAAGTTTACGGCACGGCTGAGCTTGCGGGAGAAACTAAGGTCGCACGCACAGGACTTTAGTCCCGCGCTTTTCAGCCGTCCCTGCGGGACTATTCATCTCTCACCGCCAAACCCAGGACTCCGTCCCGGGCTACTTTCAGGTCGCCCCTACGGGGCGGGAGTCGCAAGCCTAGTTCTCACGCAGACTCTTTAGCCCCTGAGGTGCCCTGGGGCACGTTTTTCCATTAGTACCTGCCCGGAAGTCTGAAGTTCGGGGTTGGATTTGTAGACGCCATGGTAGCTTTGTTATGAATAGTTCTCAAGGTTCAGGCGGATTTTTTGCCTGATGGTGAGAGATGCAGAATAGGAACATGATGCACAAGATCTTCTGTTGTTTCGCGCTCGCGCTTGCCGCCGGCGCTAGCGCCTTTGCCCAAACCACAGCCCCGATATACGACCTTCTGCTGCGCGGCGGCCATGTGCTGGATGACAAGAACCACGTTGACGGGTTGATGGACGTGGCCATCAAGGATGGCAAGATCGCCAGGGTAGCCCCACACATTGCCAGCAGCGCGGCACTCAAGACGCTCGACGTGAAAGGCTTGTACGTCACCCCGGGACTGATCGATATTCACGTTCACGTTTATGCCGGTACGGGGGAACGCAACTCGTATGCGGGCGACAACAGCGTCCCTCCCGATGGATTTACTTTCCGCGTTGGGGTTACGACGGTGGTGGACGCGGGCTGCTCCGGCTGGCGGAACTTCGAGGACTTCAAGGATCGCATTATCGATCGCTCGAAGACGCGCGTATTCGCCATGCTGAACATTGTCGGAGCGGGCATGCGCGGCTCCCATTACGAGCAGAACACCGCGGATATGGATGGAGAGGCCACCGCGGCCATGGCCCTCAAGTATCCTCAAACCATTGTCGGCATCAAGACCGCGCACTTTGACGGCCCGGAATGGACTCCGGTGGAACAGGCCGTTATTGCGGGAACCAAGGCCAACATTCCGGTGATGGTGGATTTCGGCACCGACCGCCCCACACGCCCGATCTACGACCTGATGACCCAGAAGCTGCGGCCGGGCGATATCTACACGCACATGTATTCGGGGCTTCGTCATGAGCAGGATCCCGTGACCCTGGGTCCCAGCAAAGGTTTGATCGAAGGGCGTAAGCGTGGCATCTATTTCGACGTGGGCCAGGGCGGGGGCAGCTTCAAATGGTCGCTGGCCGTGCCGATGATCAAGGCGGGGTTCATCCCCGACTCCATCTCGACCGACCTCCATGTGACCAGCATGAACGGGGCGATGAAGGACGAGCTCAATGTCGCCGATAAGATTATGGCGGTGAATGTTCCCCTGAAGGAAGTAGTGGCCGAGATGACATCGCACCCGGCACATGAGATTCGCCACGACGAGCTGGGGAATCTATCCGAGGGCTCGATCGCCGATGTTGCGGTGCTGCGCCTGGAAACGGGCGCATTTGGTTTTACCGACATGGTCGACAAACGCCTGGACGGCAACAAGAAACTTATCTGCGAACTCACGATCAAGGACGGAAAGATCGTCTACGACCTGAATGGGATCAGCGCCGACCTGTGGACAGCGAAACCCGGCCCCCATGATGCCGAGGCCTACAAGTGGACTACCTTTGCAACAACAGAGGGCCATCACTAAGCATGACTTGCGTGGCGCGCTTATTTCGTAACGACGGCGGTGCGGTGCTTGCATCCACAGGAACGGCGTAACACGATCTCCACCGGCAGTGCGATCCGTGTTCCCGTCTGCGGTAATTCTGCCCGTTCAATCCGCTCGAATAGCAAGCTGGCTGCGACGCGGCCCATTTCCTGTGCAGGTTGCCGCACCACTGTGAGTGGCGGAGAAGTCAACTCCGCCAGCTCAAAGTCGTCGAAGCCGACCAGGGCAGCGTCTGCCGGCACCCTTACGCCGAGGCTCAACAGCGCGGCAAAGACATATCGGGTAGCCAGGTTATTCGAAGCAAAGAAGGCAGTAGGGCGATTTTTGCCGTTCAGCAGATCTTCCACGGCTCGCCGGGTATCCTCGCGTGAATTGCAACCGAAAAAGACGCTTCCCGGTAAACCAGCTTCCTGCATGGCGCGGTGATAACCAAGGTATCGGGCGTTCATGGTGTAGAGGTGCCGGCTAAGTCCCATATAACTGATGCTCTGGTGCCCATGCTCAATAAGATGCTGCACGATACGGCGAGACCCTGAGGTATTTTCCACCAGTACAACATCGACCGATGGGTCCGAAACCGGACGGTCAAAGGCGACGACAGGCGTTCTTCCAAACAGAGCGCGGGTAAGGCGGGATTGGCGATATCGGGCCGGGATCACCATCAATCCCTCGACATGGCGCTGCAGCATTTGCTCGACTTCTGCAAATTCGATCTCCGGATCCTCGTTGGAAGTGGTGGTGAGGACCGAATAGCCATGTTCCTTCGCGACCGTGGTAACCGCATGCGCACAGTTAGCAAAGAAAGAGTCGTAGAGATAGGGGATAATGAGACCGATGCTGCGGCTTCGCTGGCCGCGAAAGGCCCGCGCCAGCTGATTAGGACGATAGGCCAGCTGTTCGACTGCCTTTTGCACGCGGAGTGCGGTTTCTTCGGCGACTGGCACGGTTCCGCTGAGAACCCGGGAAACGGTCATTGTGCCCACGCCAGCCAACCGGGCGACGTCGGCCATAGTGGGTTTTCTATGCACGGATTATTCCCCTTCAGTCTTCGGCTTCCATTGAGTGCAATTTGGGAGAAGAGTGCCCTTATCATACCGGGTGGGAGCGGGCGTTGCTAAAACAGGTTTGGACCCCAGGTCTCAAAAGCGAGACCTGGGCTACCCACTCATGTTTGGATTTATGGGGTTGGTTCTCACGCAGACTCTGTAGCCTCAGAAGTCCGCCTTTCCATGCTTCAACGTGCACACAGGGACGTGCCTTGGCAACCAAACGGACAGTCTGATTCATTACCGTACGCGGCCCTAAGGCGCGGAATGGCCGGATCTGCTGATGACCGGGCCCTTGCCCTCGAGAAGGGTCAACAGCTGGTCGACCTTAACGCTGGTAAATTTCTCGATCAAGCCGGAAGGCCAACGCACCTCGACCGAGGCGGTGGTAAATGAACCCAGTCCGAAATGCAGACGCGGGTCGTTGGAAGAAAGATAGCTGCTTTGACTCAACAGCTCCTGAACCTGAACGCTGTTCCCGTAGCGAACCACAACACGCGCCCCGATCGCGCTACGATTGCTCCTGGTGCCCTCAAGCCTTATCTTCAGCCAGTGATTGTTGCGGGGCGCATCGTTGCGGAGAAGGGACGGCGGTTCGTTCTGATTCATAATCAAGATGTCTAGATCTCCATCGTTGTCAAAATCGCCAAAGGCGCATCCGCGGCTAATATGGCGCGACGTGATGGCAGCATCGTCGCTCATTTGCAGGAACTTCCCGTCGCCCAGGTTGCGGAAAACGATGGCCGGCCCTTTGGCGGGATATTTGGCGAAGGTGCGCTCCAGACTGGGATATACATTCCCGGTAACGCAGAACAGGTCCGGCAGGCCGTCATTGTCGAGGTCAACGATTCCCGCACCCCAGGAGACGAAGCGGCGCTCGCTGCCAATTCCGGCGGCAATCGACACGTCGTCGAAGTCGCCTTTGCCGGAAGAACGGTAGAGGCCGCTAGGCTGCAATTGGAAATGAGTCTTGAAAACATCTGTGTGACCATCAAGATTGTAATCGCCAAGTCCCACGCCCATGCCGCCCATCTCCTGGCCGTCACCGCTTACCGCCAGGCCACGCGTCAACGCCTCTTCCCTAAAGGTGCCGTCGTGGTTATTCATGAAGAGGAGGCTCGGGGTGGAATCGCACGCGACAAAGATATCGGGCCAACCGTCCTCGTCCACATCAAATGCAACAGCCGTCATGGCATAGGAAGAGGAGACGGCATCGATGCCAGACTTTGTCGATACATCGGCAAACGTGCCATCTCCGTTGTTGCGGTAGAGTGAGTGGCGTGGAGCTTTCAATCCGCGCGGGCCGCAATAGACCGGCAATCCCTCGTAGGAGCACGTTGCTACGTGGCTATCCGGCTTGGGCGCGTGGTCCAGGTCGATTTCCACATAGTTGGCCACAAACAGATCCAGGTTTCCATCACGATCGAAGTCGAAGAACGTACAACCAGTTCCAAAGCGATTTCCCGTGTGGAGAAGGCCAGCCTTGAGCGTAACGTCAGTAAAGGTTCCGTCGCCATTGTTGCGATAAAGACGGTTATGGCCGAAGTAAGTAAGAAACAGATCTTCCCAGCCGTCATTGTTATAGTCGCCGACGCAAACTCCAGTCCCCCACCCCGGGTCGGCGAGACCCGCTTTGGCCGTCACATCGGTGAAAGTCCCGTTACGGTTGTTCCGGTAGAGGCGGTTTCCCGAGCCTGGCGGGATGCTCCCGAGTTGACAGCCGCCAACGATGAAGATATCCATCCAGCCATCGTTGTCAAAATCGAAGAACGCGCAGCCACCTCCCATCGACTCGACGATATAAGTTACTTCACCGGGCGTCCCGTAGAGGATGGGTTGAGTGAGACCAGCTTGCGCAGCTACATCCGTGAAGCGGGAGAAAGGAGGAAGCGATGTAGCGGTAGGGGCGACGAACGCTGCTGAAACCCGAGGCGCAAAAAGGGAGCCGGTACTCGCAAGCATTGCGTGGAGAAATCGCCGGCGGGAAGGAGAGCGTGCCATGGGGGTCTTGTAGATACTTGTTATGGCGTGGGAGCAGTGGATGCGCCCGAAGCCAACATCCTGAGTATCTGCTGCGCAGGCTCGTCCGTGGGATCTATCCGTAGTGCATTCTGCGCCGATTCACGCGCCTCAGTGTATCGCGCTTCGCTGGCCAGGGTTGCCGCGAGATTCGTCCAACCCCGGACTGAACGGGGATTCGAGGCGAGAGCGTCGCGAAATTGTTGTTCGGCTTCGCGATCCTTACCCTGCTGGCCGAGCAGAGTGCCGAGATTGAGAGATGCCTCGGCGAAATGCGGTGTCATCCGCAGAGCGCGCCTGAAGTGTTCTTCCGCCACGGCCAACTCGCCGCTTTTTGCTGTCAGAATGCCAAGTTGATCCTCGGCCTGCGAAAAATTGGGGTCGAGGGCAAGAGCTTTCTCGAGGACTGCCCGTTCCTCAGATAAATCTCCTGTGCGGTCCAGCGCCAAAGCGAGGTTGTACTGCAAGGTGGCGTTTTCCGGATCGGCAGCGATGGCCTCGCGGTAAAGCTCGACTGCCCTCGCCGCATCTTTCGTCCGCAAGGCTTGCGCTGCCTCACTGGATTTAGTAATGGAGAGATCGTGCTTTTCGGCCGCGAGCATCTTCTGGCGATAGATGTTGAGTTGGGCCTGCGACTCATCCTTGCGGCCCAAGGTACGCAGAACCTGGGCAAGCTGGAAATACGCCTCTGCCTGGGTGGGATCGAGCTTAACAGCTAACCGCAACTGCTCCAGGGCCGATTGCGGCTGTTGCAGGCGCGCCAGGACCACACCGAGATTGTAGCGGGCATCGTAGTGTTGCGGGTTGAGCGCCACCGCCTTTTGGAGATGTTCGTTGGCCGCGGCAAATTCCTGATCCTCGCGCTCCAGGAGCCCAGAGAGGTAGAGAACTTCGAAGTTATGGCTGCTTGCGGCCAAGAGTTGTTGCGCAAGGGGGCGTGCGGATTCGTAGTCGCCCTTCAGAACCAGCAAGCGCAGGTCGAGCAATTGCAAGGCAGCATCGTCTGGATGAGCAGCGCGAGCGGTCTTCAGAGTGGAGATTGCCTCTTCGTAGCGATGCGCTCGGGCAAAGACCGTTGCCAGCGCGGTGGCCAATCGCAATGAGTCAGGCTTCGCGCGGATTGCGTCACTCAAAACTGAGACTGCGGTGTCAAGGTCGCCGGCATTGGAATAGGCAAGAGCCAGATCGAGGGTAAGGTCTTCGTCGGGCGGCGCAGACCGCAAAAGATCGATAGCACCGGGATAATCCTGACGCGCGATGCGGGATTTTGCCAGCCAATCAAGGCCAGTGACGGAGGATGGATCAATCTGCAGAGCTTGCTGCCAGGCGGCCTCGGCTTCCGCGCCTTTCCCTGCCTTGTTCAACGCGGTGCCGAGCGCCAGCCTCGAGCGTGTATCGCGGGGGGCGAGCCTGGCAGCGCGATTTAGTTCCACGATGGCAGGCTCTGTTTTCCCCGCAGAGTAGTAGGTGATCCCGAGAAAGTAGTGGAAGCGCGCGGATTGAGGCTCGAGGCGTACTGCGGCCTGAAAAGCAGAGATCGCGCACGTAAATTGCTGTTGTTCACCGAACCACGCTCCCAGGGCCCCCCACGCTGTTGCCGACGATTGACTATGCACTTGTTGCTCCAACCGTTCCGGTCCACGGCAAGCCGGGGGTGCAGCCATTCCACAGTGCGAGGCCAAGACCATAACAAGCGCGGTGATGAGATCGCTATTACGCATCAATCAATGTTGCAGGTCAGGGTTGCGTGGCCAGGGTCGAATGGCTCGGCGAGGGTCGAGAGGCGCAATCGCGCCAATAGATTGCGGCGCCGAGCAAAGGCGCCTTTTCCAGCAGGACTGATGGTACCAATCGAATCCCTAATCCGTTCATCTGATTTCGCGCCGCCGGGAGAAACAGATGCGAAGATCGGGAGATGCCACCCCCGAGCACGACGACCTCCGGACCAATGGGAGCTATGATCTCTTTCAAAACCTGACCCAGATGGCCCCCAAAAGTATTGAAGACGGCACGCGCGTCCGGATCGGTGGCGGCGTGCTGGGCGATGGCTTTAACCGACTGACATCTGGCCGTGCGCGCCTGGTAGTCGCCCTCAAGGGCGCGCGATGAAAGCGAGTCTTCGACGATCCCGCCCAGGAATGGAAGATTCCAGATTTCGTTGTCAGGCGGCACTCCCGGCGCTGTGTCATTAAGACTTCCGTCCTGGACAAAGGAGAAGCCGATGCCGGTGCCGAGCATAATGCCGACGGCCTTCGCGGCGCCTTTAGCAGCACCCGCCCCGGTTTCACCCAATAAAGCAGCATCGGCATCATTCAGGAAGCGAATCTGCTCCGGCGTCCATCCGAAGCGATCCGCCAGAGCTGTCTTGAGATCCACCCCGTAAAGGCTCCTCAGCTTGTGTTGCATGTAGCTGATGCCAGTGCCATAAGCGAATGGGGCTGGAAAGGCTAGAGAGGCTCCGGCGGCCTGATCGCCACCGCCGATCAATTTCCGGCCGAGTTCGTGCAGCAGACCGATGAAAGCATCGCTGGATATTGCGTCGGGCAGCGGCGCGACGGCCATGCGCAGAAGGGTCATGGGCTCGAGGAGGCAAAGCCCAACGGTTATGTGACTGCCTCCGATATCGTAGGACAACAGCCGATCTTCCGGTTTGACCGCCAAGCTGATTCTCCTGAAGATATCGATATCATTTGTAGCACAGGCTTTCCGCGGCAGGTAAAGCTTTTAAAAAATCCTCTTGACAACTGTGTTTCGCGGGAAGTAGAACTTCCCTCGTCCCATGATATCGATATCATGCTTCGCTGGCCTGGTAGCGATATCACGATTTTAGATCGGGCGGGCAGGACAGGATCGGCAGAGTTGAGTTCCAGTGCGCATCCATCCCCCATCAATACTTTAAGGAGGCAACATGCAACAAATTCGCTGGTTTTTCTGGCTGATCGCAATCGCCTGTCTGGGGGGCCTGGCTACGGCACAGACACCCACCGGAACCATACAGGGCTCGATAACGGATAGCACGGGGGCCACGATTCCGGCTGCAACTGTTACCGTCTCCAATAATGCGACCAATGAGAGCCACACCGTGACCAGCGACCCGTCGGGCCGCTTTATCTTGCCGTTCGTTGAGCCCGGCACTTATACCGTGACGGTGGACGCCAAGGGCTTTCGCTCAGAGCGGCAGGAAGGTGTCGTCGTCGATGTGGCCCAAACACGGGCCGTGGACTTCTTGTTGTCGGTGGGAACCGCATCCGAAACAGTCCAAGTGACCGCAACCACCCAGGCCCTGGACGTAGACAGTTCGAGTGTTGGCGAGACGATCCAGGCCAATCAGATCCTCGATCTGCCCGATAATGGCCGCAACCCCTTCGATTTCGCGCTGCTGGTTCCAGCGGTGAACAACACAGGGAATGCGTCAACTCCGCACATTGGCGGCAGCCGCAATGGCAACAACGAGCAACTCATCGACGGCATGACCAACATCCTGCCGGAAAATAATGTCGGCAACAATTCGAGCGCTTATACCCCCATCATCGATTCGGTGCAGGAAGTAAATGTGCAGACGAGTGTATTGCCTGCCGAATACGGACGCTTCTCCGGTGGCACGATCAGCCTGATTACCAAGGGCGGCACCAACCAGCTGCACGGCACCTTCTACGAGTTTGCTGAAGATACGCCATTGAACGCGTTGCCTTTTGGAAGCAGCAGCACCTCCGTCAAGCCAGATGCGTACCGGTACCAAACCGGCGCGACCGTAGGCGGGCCCATTGTGTTGCCCCGCCTCTACAACGGCCATAACAAGAGCTTTTTCTTCTTCGACTTTGAGGATTCGCGCCAGTCGAACGGAGTGGCGAATCACTATACGGTTCCCAATAAGAATTGGCTAACCGGGGATTTTTCTGATATTCCCGGACAGATCTACAATCCATACTCGGTTCACCCGGTAACCAACCCGGATGGTTCAACGAGCTACCAGCGCGATCCCTTCCCCGGCAACATAATCCCCGCGAGTCTTCTCGGGTCGGCGGGTTCCAAGATCGCGCAAGCGGCATTGTCGTATTACCCCGCACCCAACGTTCCTGGCGCTACCCCGGAATCTACCGGGAATTTTCTCCAGGTTGGTTCAAGTCTGAACAATTATTGGCACTACGACGCACGCGTGGACCAGGATGTGACCAAGAAGTGGCACGCATTCCTGCGCTTCTCGCAGTTTTCGAATGACAGCGCGCCTTTGAACGACTACAACAATGCGGCGTCACCCGGTGGCTACAACGGGCCGGCCCACTCCTCGGCACTGAGCGGCTCTTTCAACAACACCGTGAACTTTACGCCTACTTTGCTAGGTGAATTCCGTTATGGTTACTCCAAGTCTAAAGTGCTGCGGACGCCGTTCCCCTCGAAGGGCTTTACGCTCACCAGTCTGGGCTTCCCGCAGTCGGTTGCCGATCAGGCAGAGGGAGGACTTTCTTCCGTTTTCCCGAGCTTTACTTTCTCCAACAGTTTTTCAGACCTGGGCACGGACGGTTACGTCGCCCTAAAAGAAAATCCGGTTGCGCAGGATGTAAATGGCAGTCTGGTCAAGATCTTGGGCGGCCACAGCATCAAGTTTGGCGGCGAGTATCGAGAACTGCTGCTGGATTTCTACCAGTACGCCTATCCAACGGGTAATTTCAGCTCCAATACCAGCTGGACTCAGCTTAATCCCCAAGATAACGATGGAACCGGCAACCCCATCGCTTCCCTACTGCTGGGCCTGCCCAATAGCGGCGATCAGCCAAACGAGCCTTCTGTTGTTTCCACCAGTGGTTATTTGGCCTTCTATATACAGGACGACTGGAAGGTTACTCCCAAGCTGACGGTGAACGCCGGCCTCCGTTGGGATGCGGAAATACCGCGGGTTGAAAAGAACAATCAGTTGTCTTACTGGAATGCCGATGCCGCCTCACCTTTGCAGGGCTTGGTCGCCTCCAGCGCAGACTGCCCGAATTGCGGCAGCTTGAAGGGTCAGATGGTGTTGGTTGGGACCTCGGCCTCGCAGTACGGCCGCCATCAGGCACCGACGAATTGGAATGATTGGGGTCCGCGTCTAGGCGCGGCGTGGAATCCAACACCCAAGTTAGTGGCTCGCGGGGGTTTTGGCCTGGTCTTTCAACCCTCGGCACTGCAGGCTGCCGGCACCAGCGGCGCCCCTGGTATTGAGGGATTCACCAGCCAGACCAATCTGGCCACAAGTTTCAATAACCAGCAGACGGCTCCCACATTCGATCTGTCGAATCCTTACCCCAGCGGATTTAACTTACCGCAGGGCAAGAACCCAGCTTGCCTGGCTGTGCCGTCTTGCGTTCAAGCAATCGACGTCGGCACAGGAATTGGCCAATCGTATTTTGACTCTCACCGTTCGCCGTACACCATTCAGTGGAATGGCAACATGCAGTATGCGTTCCCCGGCAACCTTATTTTGGAATTGGGGTACCTGGGCAATCGGGGCATCTATCTCATCAACGGCGATCCCGGCAAACCATATGACCAGTTGCCTACCAGCGATCTGAGCCAGGGGGCTGCGCTGCAGAATACGCAGGTTGCGAACCCATTTTATGGCGTTATTACCACTCCCGGATCGGATCTTGCCCAGCCAATGATTCAGGCCAGCAAGCTGCTGCGCAAATGGCCTGAGTATGATGGCGTTATGAGCTTCCGCAAGCCAGGAGCTTCCTCTACATTCAATGCGTTTACGATTCGCGCCAATAAACAGCTGTCAAACGGCCTGGCCTTCACCCTCTCGTTCACGGATGGCCGGGAGTACGACAACTCAGCCGCCGCGGTGACTTATCTGGGCCCGGTCAGCTCGACCTATGCTGACCAGTACAACCCCAAGGGTGAGTGGGCCATTGGAGCTCAGAACGTCAATTACCAGATCGTTTCGAGTGCTATTTATGAACTTCCGTTCGGGCACGGCAAGCTCTTCCTCAACAGCGCCGGCAAGGGCACTAACCTGTTGGTGAACGGCTGGCAAGTGGCCGGAATCGAAAACTGGAGCACCGGTAATCCGGTGGTGCTGAACACGTTCGACAACGGAACTACAGCAGAAACGATCTTCACACTCGGGCAGCGCCCAGCATGGAACGATAAATCGTCGAGCAGCGGTACGGCTCCATACACAAAGTTCGATTGGCAGGACTTCTCCAAGCCGGCTCCCTACACCATCGGAAATGCACCCCGTGCGCTGGGGTGGGTCCACAACCCTGATTCTCAGAATTTCGACTTCTCGCTCACCAAGAACACCAAGTTTGGCGATCGATATAACGTCCAGATCCGGATGGAGATGTTTAACGCGTTCAACCATCCTAACCTTGGCTCGGTCGACTCCAATTTCGGCGACCAGAGCTTCGATTCGAACGGCAACCGAACGGGCGGCAACTTCGGGACGGTTCCGACCGGTTCGTTCGGCAACAGTTCCCGGCAGATCCAGCTGGCTGCCAAAGTGTATTACTAAGCAGCGATGCGGCCCCGCGCTAACCGGCGCGGGCCGCATGGTTTTGCTCATAGCGCATCAACTTCATCGAGGCTGGGAGAGCTCATAAGCTCTCCAGCCTCGTTTTCGCGGGAAGACTAAGATCCAATCCAAGCAAACTCGATGAATCATCAAGCTCCAGTCGCAATGAATCGCCTATTTCTCCGTTCTACTTGCCGCCTGATCTGCGTCTTCAGCATGGCGATCGGGTTCATTCCGATGTACGCGCAGTCTACTGTGGCGCCGTTTGAAAGCTACGGTCCATACAATGTGACCTCGTTGCAGGGGGGGCGGGGGTTGACCAAGCAACTCGAGGGCGAGCAGTTCTTGTCAGACCAGGGAGCACGATGGTCTATGGTGTTCTGGTTCCGACCCAGCGAGGCTCTGTCGGGCTCTACGCTCCTGGCAGGCTTCGGAGATCCGGGTGGAGGGAACGCCCGGTATGTTGGACTTTCAGGCAATCACCTGATCCTTTGGCTGGGGCGCGAGAAGAGCGTCAGTTCGCAGTCGGAGTTGACTCCCGGCGAGTGGCACTTCGCTGCAATGGTCTGCGATGGTCAGAGCGCGACCCTTTATGCGGACGGGATTGCTGCGGGTAGTCAAGAAGGCGGAGCCGGACCTGTGGCGCCGCTGCTGCGTTTCGCGCCAACGGGTCTGCCACCCGCCATCGACCGTCACTTTGGTGGCCAGATCGCGGGATTAAGAATATATCGCATCCCCCTCACGCCTACCGAGATTCAACAAGTCTTCGCCGTGCGGCCGGACATATCGCTGGCGGTTTTTGAAGACGCTTCGCCCTCGTGGCCGTTACAGACACGCGCACAGGCCGGATACACGGCCCCACAGGATCCTTCAACGTTACCCCGCGCGATCGCATCGCCCCAGAAGCCAAAGGCTCAGCCAGCACCGAGTGGAGGCACGAAGCTGGCAGGTGCGAATCCCTGGTCCATACAGGGTGGGTGGAAATTACAGGCGGCGCCTCAAGTGAAGGAATCGGGCATGCAGATCTCGCAGCCGGGCTATTCCGCGAGCGACTGGTATGCCGCGACGGTCCCTGGGACGGTGCTCACAACCTTGATCGATCGCGGAGTCTATCCCGACCCTGATTACGGCCTGAATAACCTGGCCATTCCGGAAAGTCTCGCACGTCAGAGCTACTGGTATCGGGTTGCATTCGAAGTACCGCCGCAGGCTCGGAAACGAACTCTAACACTCACTTTCCAGGGTATCAATTATGCCGCGGAGGTGTGGCTCAATGGCCAACGTCTCGGCACTGTCACAGGCGCATTCCTCCGCGGTACCTTCGACATCACAAAGTTGGTGGCATCCTCAGGTCCCAACGCGCTCGCCGTGCGTGTGAGTCCACCGCCGCACCCAGGCATCCCGCAGGAGCAATCCATCAAGGGCGGTCCTGGTGAAAACGGCGGTGTCCAGGTGATCGATGGCCCAACGTTTTCTGCGACGGAAGGATGGGATTGGATTCCGGGAATCCGCGATAGGAACACAGGAATCTGGCAGGATGTCACACTCTCGGCGACCGGCCCGGTTGAGATTGGCGATCTTCAGGTTGTGACCACGCTGCCCAAAACCGATCGCAGTGAAGCAGATGTTGAGATCGAAGTGCCGTTGCGCAACGCTCACACTTCAGCCATCAAAGGTGACGTGTCGGCTGCCTTTGACGGCGTGAAGATTACCAAGCAGGTGAACGCTGTTCCTGGTGAGTCCATCGTTCGTCTCCGGCCTGACGAGTTCAGTGCACTCAAGGTGCAGAACCCAAAATTATGGTGGCCCAACGGATACGGAGAGCCTGCCCTGCACAGACTTACTGTCACCTTCAGGTCTTCAGGCTCACCCAGCGACCAAAAGCAAATTGACTTTGGCATGCGGGAATTGAGTTACGAGCTTTCGCTCTTCGACAAGGGCGGTCACCTTAGGCGCGTGGAAGTGCTGCCGGGCCGGACGCACGACGAATCGCTGCCGCTGATCAATGAAACCCATCAAGGCATTCGGCAGATTGACGAGCGAACCCCCAATCTTTCGGCTCCCGAGATTCCGCCGCCGGCTGTTCCGCGGCCCGTTTTCGATGGCCCGCGGCCAGGCTGGGCGCAATCTTTGCGAGAGGATGCGGAGAACTCAGCCTCTGTTCGCGATGTAGGCGGAGACTGGGTCGGCACCGATCTGGTTATCAAGGTCAACGGGATTCGGATTGCCGCGCGCGGCGGCAACTGGGGAATGGATGACAGCCGCAAACGTGTCAGCGTAGAGCGGCTGGAACCGTACTTCCGTCTGCACCGCGATGCGCATCTGAATCTGATCCGAAACTGGATGGGGCAGGATACCGAGGAAACTTTTTACGCCCTCGCCGACAAGTATGGCCTCATGGTCTGGAATGATTTTTGGGAGTCGACTCAGGATTACAACCTGGAGGCACAGGATCCACAGCTTTTTCTCAGCAATGCCCGAGACACGATTCTTCGCTATCGCCACCACCCGTCTATCGTGGTCTGGTGCGGGCGAAACGAGGGGATGCCCCAGCCGATCGTGAATGAGGGCCTGGCGGAGCTTGCGCGGACACTGGATCACACGCGCTACTACACCGGCAGTTCCAACCGGGTGAATCTTCGTAACTCCGGGCCCTATAAGTACCAGGCGCCGGAGAGTTACTATCGCATCAACCGCGGCTTCAGTGTTGAGTTAGGCATTCCCAGCGTACCCACACTTGAGAGCATCAAGGCGTGGATCCCCGAGCCCGATCAATGGCCGGTCAGCGACACGTGGGCATACCATGACTGGCATCAATCGGGCAACGGAGCGGTCGCGCCCTTCATGGCGCATATGGAGACCGAGTTCGGCGCTCCCAGCAGCCTGGAAGACTTCGAACGAAAGGCACAGATGCTGAACTATGTTGGGCATCGCGCCATCTTCGAAGGATTCGCCGCGCACCTGTGGCAACCCAATTCCGGACGAATGCTGTGGATGACCCAGCCCGCATGGCCCAGCATGGAGTGGAATATCTTCAGCTCAGATTACGATACCCAGGCTAGCTTCTACGGAGTGCAGAAGGCTTGTGAACCGGTCCACGCGCAACTGGACCTGACGAACAACGCTGTC
>Ga0302326_10011160_pt1 | contig 19369 bp, 13 predicted proteins | sample Palsa_T0_3_FD_202264 | JGI IMG/M metagenome (GOLD analysis project Ga0302326, IMG submission 202264) | Peat permafrost microbial communities from Stordalen Mire near Abisko, Sweden - Palsa_T0_3 | ecosystem: Environmental > Terrestrial > Soil > Palsa > Peat permafrost | place: Sweden: Abisko...
AGATGACGCTGGTGGATAGTTTGAAACCGGGAGTGATCGCCGAACGGCTGGGGCTCAATCCCGACGTGGTGCGGCAGAGAAAGCTGCGCGCGACGCGGCGGGTGATGGAAATTGTGCGGGAGCTGTCACAATCCGGAAACGCGAGCCACAGAGATACAGGAGGACGCAGATGACCCAGTGCATCGGCAGTCCGGCTGAGGAGATGGCCGAGCAGTATCTCGCGGGAGAGCTGCCGGAAGCGGAAGCTGAGCGTTTTGAAGAGCATTACTTCGGCTGCGATCTGTGCCATGCGCATCTGCTGGCGTTGCAGGAGATCCGGGACGGGCTGGCTCGCGCAGCGATGGCCATCGCTGCGCCTGCGGCCGGGCCTGCGCGGATCAAACCGCTTGGGCCGCGACAGAGTTTGCGCGGGCGGATTCTGGCGTTCCCGGTGCCGATGGCGGTTTTGGCTTCGCTGGCCGCGGCTCTGCTGGTGGGAGCGGTGCTGGTGGGTATTCAGCGGTCGACTCCTGTGCTGCAGCCGGGACATCGCGCGGCTGGCTCGATGGCAACGGCGAAAGTGCAGCCGCAGCCGGTGGAAAGCGTGCATCCGGAGGCCAAGGGCGACAGCCAGGCGGCTGTGAAGAGTGCTTCGTCTGCGCAATTGGCGCCGCCTGAGACTGAGTTGGCTTCGCTGGCGGATGTGCATCTGCCGGGCTACCAGCAGCCGCAGTTGCGCGGCGAAGAGAGTGCCAATAGCGACCATGCGCAATTTTTGAGCGGTATGCAGGCTTATGCGCAAGGCGACTGCGGCGGCGCGCTGGGGGCTCTGGCGCAGGTGCCGGCGACGGCGGCCGATGGACTTGCGGCGAGGCTCTATTCGGGACTTTGTCAGCTTGAAGGGCGTGAACTGGAGGGTGCGCAGGCCAGCTTTACTGCTGTGGTAGACGCGGGGGACACGCCGGAGTTGGAGACGGCGGAGTATTTCCTGGCCCAGACCCGGCTCTTGCGCGGCGATGCGCAGGGCGCGAAGGACTGGCTGAACCGGACCATTGCTCTTCACGGAGATTATGAGGAGCGGGCGCAGAAACAAGCGGGTCTGTTGCCGCGTTGAACGGAATTGCCTGCTTAAGAATGGAACCATTTAAAAATGGATCTCGCAAGAATTCAAAACAATTCGCTCGCGAGCGACGTATGATGCAAGCCATGCCCCAGATATGAAGTCTACCTGCACGATTCTTCTCGCCATCCTTGCCATAGTTCCCTGCTGCGTGGCTCAGAGCCCGGCGCCAGCGGCTACGGGCACGCGGGCCGGATTGGACGCGATCGCTCAGGCGCGCGCCGATCTCAAGGCTGCCGAAGCTGCGCATCCGGGCAATTCCAAGGAGATTTGCGATGCGCTGGAGGCGTTGATCGGCCTTCAGCTCGATGGCCGGCTGGTCACCGACGAGACCATGGCTCTGGTGCAGCGAGAAGTGGCAATTTCCGAGGCCGGGCCGGGGACGCACAGTCCCCAATATGCTGCCGCAGTCGGCGAACTGGCGGAGGTGCTGGTGGCCTTTGACAGGCCAGGCGAAGCGCGGCCCTATGCCGAAAAGGCGCTGGACCTGGGAGCGCAAATCTTCCCGGATACGACGGATTATGCCGATGCCGCCGAAACGCTGGGGGCCGTTTGCGACGCCTTGGGAGACTACCCGTGTTCGCTGCGCGCCTACCGCCTGGCGGTGGCCACCGAGCGTAAGGCCAAGAGCGACGATCCCTTTGAACTGGTTGGATCGCTTTCCAATCTTGCCAGCGCCCTGGATCGTGTTGGCGATCATCCGGCCGCAATTGCCGCATTGGAAGAGGCTCTGGCCTACGGTTACCAGAAGGCTCCCAACGATCCGCACATGAGCATCATCGAGAACAACCTTGGATCGTCCTACTCGCAGAACGGGGAGATCGACAAGGCTATTCCGCATTTGACGAAGTCGATCGAGCTCTCAGCCAAGCTCTATGGAGAGAACGCTCCCATGGTGGAGAGCTCCAAGGCCAATCTCGCGGTGATGTACGGACGCGCGGGGAAATTCGATCTCTCATGGAAGTATTTCGACGAGGCGCTGGCCTACGAGAAGCCCTTCGGATTTCAAGCCTCGCAGACTCGTTCGACTTACGCACGCACGCTGGCTTCCGGCGGCAGGCTGGGTCCAGCGGTCGAGCAGGGACTGATCGCGGCGCGGATGGGACGCGAGAATTTTGTGCTGGGCGCGCGTTCGCTGCCGGAGCGGCAGGCATTGGCGTACGATGCATTGCGGGCCAGGGGCCTCGACCTGGCGATTTCTGTGCTGGCGAAGCATCCCGAGATGATCTCCGCGCCGGTGTACCAGGAGATAATTCGCTCCCGTGCGCTGGTGACGGATGAGATGGCGCGCCGCCAGAAGAACCTGAACCGCAACAACGATCCGGAGCTGGCCCGGCTGCTGAAAGAACTCGATGCGGCGCGGTCGGCGCTGCTGGCTCTGGAACAGGACGGCAAGAACAAGGCGGCGACTGCGGAGGCGATTACAGAAGCCACCGACAAGATGGAACGCGCGGAAGCTGCGGTGGCGCGAAGAAGCGCTGCCTTCCGCGACGATGAACGGGTCTCCGCGGTCTCCCTGGACGATGTGCGGCGCAACCTGCCCAAGGGCTCGGTGCTGGTTTCGTATGTTCACTACGGACGTTCGGCCGTCGAGAAGGTCGATCCCAAAAGCGAAAAGACCGCGGCCTATGCGGCGATCGTCTTTCATCCGGACACCGGGGCGCTGCGTCTCTTCGACCTGGGCGACGGGCACGAGATCGACGCATTGATTGAAAGCGCGCGCAAGACCGTGGACACCGAAATGCAATCGGGGCCGTTGGGCGGCAAGCGCAACGAGCGTGCTTTTCGCGAGAGCGCGGGCGCTCTGCGGGCGAAGATATGGGATCCGCTGCGGCCTGAGTTTGCCGGAGCCAAGTTGCTGCTGGTGGCGCCGGATGGCGAAGTCAATCTGATTCCCTTCGCGGCCTTTCCCGATGGAGACGGCTATTGGCTGGACCATGGGCCGGTGATCCACACGCTTTCGAGCGAGCGCGACCTTGTCCCAGAGGAAAGCGCCACGGCCAAGTCCGGCCTGGTGGCGATCGGCAACCCGGCCTTCAACTCGGCCCCGGATGCGAATGGCCCGCAGCTCGCGGCGGCGGAGCCAAGTACGACCCGCAGCGCGGTTCTCTCCTGCGATGAGTTCAAGCAAGTGGAGTTTCATCCCCTGCCTGCGTCAGCCCTGGAAGTGCAAGACATTGCGGCGCAGTGGCAGGCGGCCAATCTTCCAGGCACGGCGGCAGAGTTGCTGGGGGCCGACGCTACACGCGACAGCTTTTTGCGCGAAGCCGTGCGCGGGCGAGTGCTGCATGTGGCCACACATGCTTTTCTGCTGTCGAAATCGTGCGGAGACGGCAATCCCCTGCTGCATTCCGGGCTGGTCTTTGCCGGCGCCAACTCGAGCCGCGAGCGCTCCATCCTGACCGCGCAACAGATAGCCTCGATGGATCTGAGCGGGGTGAACTGGGCGGTGCTTTCGGCATGCAATACAGGCGCGGGCGAGCTGCACGACGGCGAGGGCGTGCTGGGGCTGCAACGGGCCTTCCGCGTGGCCGGCGCGCGCTCGGTGATCATGACCCTGTGGCCGGTGGACGACGACATGAGCCGCCGCTACATGCATGAGTTGTATGCGCAGCGCTTTGGACACAGCGCAAGCACCGCCGACTCGATCTGGAATGCCTCACAGAAGTTGCTGGCGGACCGGCGAGCGGCTGGGCTGAGCACGCATCCGTGGTACTGGGCTGGGTTTGTCGGCTCGGGGTCGTGGGAGTAGCGGCTAGAGCAGAAGCAGAATTACCGTAATGTAGCGACCAGCATGCAGGGCGGATTTTTCGGCAACGTCCTGACGGGTATAGTCGTTGGAACCGTGTATTCCGTGCTGAAAAGCCCCTGAGCCGGTCCGAGCCCCAAAACGGAAAACTCCTACCGGATTCGGGTCCGGTAGGGCTTTATTTTGTGGCTGCTGCGAGGAGGGCGAGGAAAGATGCCTCAGCTACCAAGCCGCAGAGCAGGCTAGTGTGGGTCCTCGCTTATTTGCGCCGCCGGAAACGCATGACAGTAAGAGTTCCCCCGAGGAAGGTTAGTCCGCACAAGGCAAGACTGGGATCGACTTCGGGCGCTACGTTGCTGGGAGCTAGAGGCTTGCCACGTTCCTGGGCATGGGCCGTGGGGCTTAGCAGGAGAACCAAGGCAAACGCAAGCATTGAAAGTTTGAGCGCGTTATTCATTTGTTATTGTCCTTTCGGGAAGTGGTGACCATTGAGGCGAAAGCATCTCCACGGAACCTGTGACCGAAACTGGCGTGTTCCCGATTCGCCTCATACACATTGTTGCCGATGTGGTGCAATTGAAAAATAGCCCTTCCGTCTTAGGACAAGCAGCTTAGGTAACAAGCTCAGACTCTTCGGTACCCAATCGATGTCTTCCACGCTCGTAAGGTCCGGACCTCTTATTTTGCCCGCTGTGGGCAGCCGGAGATTGCACTCATGCCTTGAGTCTCATTCCCTATCGAACCGGCGTTGCCAAGCTTTCCAACGTCTTTGCTGCCGTAGACATTCATAGACTGTTGGTTGGTTGCCTCGCAGGGATTCGAACCCCAATATGCTGAGTCAGAGTCAGCTGTCCTACCATTGAACGACGAGGCAATACGGCAAACTTCGCAAGAACGTGGTTCGGGCCTGCGCGGAGAGCGCGGCCTCAACACCCACTTCCGCAATCATACGAGGTACGGCGGCGACGGGTCAATCCGGACTTCCGGACTTCCGGCGGCCGATCCTCTGGCGGTGGTTTCGTTTGCCTCTCCGGGTTGATGTGGGGGTGCAACTCCGGCCGAAACGCTCCGTCTAATCCAATAACGCTTACGGCGCGGCCTATCAACTCCTTATGAATTCCCTGTCGCGCGCTTATTGACAGCGTGGCAGATTGAATCTTAACGAAACCGGAGTTTGGTGGTGTCCTAATTTCGTTGTCAGCATTCCCTCGGCGGCTAAAGCCGCGCAAAAGCACGGCGTTTACGGCACGGCTAAAGCCGTGCCCTTTCAAAGCAAAGGCAAATTAGGACACTACTCGGAGTTTCCTTCGCTGGAGTGAACTCTCTCTGGAGTAGAATCTGGATTGACGATGGAGATTACCCTCAATCTCGCCTGGGCTGCATGCTCGCTGGCGCTGATCTGGTTCTGGGCCCGGAGCACCGCGGCCAATCCAGTTCCGCGCCGGATGCAGATTCTGGCCCTGGCGATGGTGGTGCTTTTGCTGCTCCCGGTGATTTCGCTGAGCGACGATCTGATGGCCATGCAGGGACCTGCCGAAACGGACAGCTCCGTGCGCCGGGATCTGCACCCCGACCAAGGACATCCCTCCGTGGCGCCGGTCTCGTTTGCCCTGCCTGAACAGATATTTGCCGCTCTGCCATGGAGCGGGGCTTCGCAGGTGGTGGTGCAAAACGAGAGACTCGCGCCTTTCGTTCCCGTCCTGACCCGGTCCCTCGACCGGCGGCCGCCGCCCCAGGCCTAGATTCCCATTCGTTCGCTCCAAGCTCTCATGTTTTGTCAATTCGGCAGCCGCCGGGACTGCGGCTCAATCTCGTCTCAATAAGGGTGTCATGATACGACCACAATTTTTGCTGTATGCAGCCGCAGGAGCATACATTGCGTTCTCCGCTCCGCCTGGCTTTGGCCAGCAGCCGGGGCAGACGCTGGGAACGCAGACGCCATCGGCGGTGAATGCTCAACAGGCAGCCAACAACCAGGCGGGGGCGCTGACCTGGGATCAATTGAAGGCCCGCTTCGAAGCCAATAACCCCGCGCTGAAGGCCGACGCGCTGGGTGTGGAGGAGTCGCGGGCGCAGGAGATCACCGCGCATCTGCGGCCCAATCCGCAGTTTGCCTTTTCAACCGACGGAACCCAGCTCACCCCTCACAACGGGGTCTGGCAGCCGTTTTCGGGCAACCAATACCAAAGCAATCTGAGCTACCTGTGGGAGCGGGACAACAAGCGCAACCTGCGCCTGGAAACGGCCAAGGACGCGACACGCGTTGCGGAGTCGAGCCATGAAGACCTGGAGCGCAACCTGATCTTCAATCTGCGCGGCGCCTTTGTGCAGACCTTGCAGGCCAAGGCGGTAGTCAAGCTGGCCGAGGACGATCTGGCGTACTACGACAAGATCATCGACATTGCACGCAATCGCTTTCGCGCCGGAGACATTGCGCAGGTGGACCTGGACCGCATCGAGCTGCAGCGCGTGCAGTACGAGTCCGAGTTGCAAAACGCGCGGGTAAATCTGCGCACGGCGAAGATTCAACTGCTGACGCTGCTGAACGACCGCACGCCGGTGGACAACTTCGATGTGCAGGGGACTTTCGATTTTTCTCCCGACCTGAAACAGCTCGAGGATTTCCGGCAGACGGCGCTGGACAACCGGCCCGACTTGCGCGCGGCCCTGCAGACCATCGAGGAATCGAAGGCGGCTCACAAGCTGGCGGTTTCGAATGGCTCGACGGACCCGACCTTTGCCGGCTGGTGGACCTATGACGGCTCGTACAACAATCCCAATGCCGTGAATGCGCTGGGCCTGAGCGTTACGGTGCCGCTGCGCATCTTCGACCGCAACCAGGGCGAGAAGAAGCGGACGCAGATCGACATCGATAAATCCGCGCAGTCGAGCGAAACCACGCGGGCTCAGGTCTTCAGCGATGTGGATTCGGCTTACGCACAGGTGGACAGCAACATCACGCTGCTCAAGCCTTACAAGGACAAGTATGTGCAGCAATCGACGCGCGTGCGCGACACAGTGACTTATTCCTATCAGCACGGCGGGGCTTCGCTGAGCGACTTTCTGAACGCGCAGAGCGATTATCGGGTGGTGCAATTGGCCTATCTGCAACTTATCGGCAGTTATCTAACGGCGGCCAGCCAACTGAATCTTGCTGTTGGACGCGAGGTGATTCCATGATGCGGCAACGAATCCTGAAGCAAGCGATGAAGAATTCTACATTTGGCATACTCGCACTCTTATTGGCGGCAGGGATCTCTTTGACTGCCTGCAAGAAGCAGGAGACCGGCGACGGCGCGCCTCCGCCGGCAGAAGTGACGCATGTCTCGGATATGAACCTGATCAGTGTCGATGCGGACAAGATGAGCCAGTTTCCCCTGGCATCCGCGGAAAAACTGGAAGAGGCTTCGCAGTTATCCGCTACCGGCTCGGTGAATCCCGACATTTCGCGAACCGTCCCGGTGATTTCGCTGGCCAATGGGCGTGTCGTCGATATCAAGGTTCGGCTGGACGACTTCGTGAAGAAGGGCCAGTTGCTGATGAAGGTTCAAAGCCCGGATGTATCGTCGGCTTTCGATGCCTATCTCAAGGCCGTCAACGATGAGCAGCTTGCCAACAAGGCCTATCTTCGCGCCAAGGATCTGCTGGAGCATGGGGCGATTTCGCAAGCCATGTATGAGCAGGCCGAAGACTCGGAGAAAGACGCCAAAGCCGACCTCACCGCGGCCGAAGAGCAATTGAAAGTCATCGGCGTGGACAAGGATCATCCCAGCCCGGTGGTCAACGTGTATGCGCCTGTCTCCGGCGTGATCATCACGCAAAACGTGACCCAGGCTGGAGCTGCCGGCGTCAGCCTCTCCGGCTCCTCCACGGCATTCGTGATCGCGGACCTGTCCCAGGTTTGGATTCTCTGCGATGTCTACGAAAATGACTTACCCAAAGTCCATGTTGGCCAGTCGGCGCAGATTCATATCAATGCTTATCCAGATAAGGTGCTTACCGGACGCATCAGCGATGTCGGGCCGGTGCTGGACCCCAGCATCCGCACCGCCAAGGTGCGCATTGAGGTGCCGAATCCCGGAATCCTGAAGATCGGCATGTTTGTCACTGCAACCTTTGAGAGCAAGGCCAAGCAGACTTATGCCGCGGTGCCCGCAGATGCCGTTTTGCATCTGCACGATCGCGATTGGGTCTTCCTGCCTGCCGGCAGCAACCAGTTCAAACGAACCGAAGTGCGCGGCGGGAAAGTACTGTCCGACGGCAAGCAGGAGATCCTGAGCGGCCTCGCGCCCGGTCAGCAGGTTGTCGCCAACGCGCTCTCGCTGGAAAGCACGGTGAGTCAGTAATGATTCGCGCATTGGTTGATTTCGCGCTGAAGAACCGCTGGCTGGTTCTTGGCGGCACGATCGTGCTGACCGCGTGGGGCATTATTTCCTTTCGCGCTCTGCCCGTCGAAGCTTATCCGGACGTAGCCAACAACTACGCCACGATCATTACGCAGTGGCCGGGCCGCTCGGCGGAAGAGATCGAGCGCCAAGTGACCGTCCCCGTCGAGATTCAGATGGCCGGAATTCCGCATCTGACACACCTGCGCTCCTTTTCGCTGGCCGGACTGTCGACGCTGGAGTTGACCTTCGATGACGCCTCAGTCAACGACGTGAACCGCGAGCATGTGCTGGAGCGGCTGTCGCAGGTGACTTTGCCGGCAGGCCTGCAACCGCAGATGGGCACGGACTGGAGCCCGGTAGGACAGATCTATTGGTACACGCTCGAGAGCACCAACCCCGCCTACGACGTGATGGAGAAGAAGTCCGAAGAAGACTGGTTCCTCGAAAAATCGTTCAAGCAAGTGCCGGGCGTGGTGGACGTTTCGAGCTTTGGCGGGCCGACGCGGGAGTACCAGATCAAGCTGGACCCGGACAAGCTGGTGGCCTATGGCTTGAGCATCGGGCAGGTGGAACAGCAGGTCGTCAATAACAACACCAACGCCGGCGGCAGCTTTATCGAGCAGGGCGCGCAGCAGGTCAATGTTCAGTCGCTGGGCCTCTATACCAATGTCGCCGACATCGAGAACACAGTCATCAAGACGCAGTCCGGCACGGCGATTCACATTCGCGATCTGGGCACGGTCTCGCAAGGGCCGAAGATCCGCCTGGGACAGATAGGACGCGCCTGGCATCATCCCGATGGCAAGATCGTCGACAACGCGGATACGGTGGAAGGAATCTTGCTGCTGCAAAAAGGACAAGATTCCGATCCTGTGCTGCAAGGGATCGAAGCCAAAGTCGCGGAGCTGAATGGACACATCCTCCCGCCGGGTGTGAAGGTCGTTCCCTTCCTCGATCGCTCCGACCTGGTGAAGCATACCGTCGATACGGTGGAAGAGAACCTGCTGCATGGCGTAATCCTGGTTTCGATCATTCTCTTTCTGTTTCTGGGCAACGTGCGCGGCGCCATCATCGTGGCGCTCACGATTCCCTTTTCATTGCTCTTCGCATCGATTTTGCTGGATTTGAATCACATTCCCGCCAACCTGCTTTCGCTGGGCGCGCTGGACTTCGGCATGGTGGTCGATGGCGCGGTGGTGATGATCGAAAACATCGTCCGCCACCTGGCGCACAAGAACGATCCGCATACGCCGCAGCAAAAGATCCGCGATGCTTCGCAGGAAGTGCAAAGGCCGGTATTTTTCGCGATCGCCATCATCATCACCGCATACCTGCCTATCTTTACGCTACAGGCGGTGGAAGGACGGCTCTTCAAGCCGATGGCCTGGACTGTGGCTTTCGCACTGCTGGGCGCGTTGACCTTCTCGATCGTCGTAGCGCCGGTGCTGGCGAGCCTGCTCTTCAGCAAAGGCGCGAAGGAGTGGGAAAACCCGCTGATGGGTTGGCTGGTGAAGCACTATCGAACCAGCGTCCGGTGGGCGATCGACAACCGCAAGATCACCGTGGGCGTGGCGTTGGCGATCTTTGCGACGGCGATGTGGATGAACTTCGGCGGAGTGATCGGGTCGGAGTTTTTGCCGCATCTCGATGAAGGCGCAATCTGGGTACGCGGAACTCTGGCGCCCAGTGAAGGGCCTACGGCAAGCATCGATTTCACCAACAAGGCGAGGCTGGTATTGGCGTCCTTCCCAGAAGTCAAACAGGTTGTCAGCCAGACGGGCCGACCGGATGACGGCACCGATTACACCAGTTTTTTCAATACAGAGTATTTCGTCGATCTGAAGCTCAAGAAGGACTGGCGGCCGGTCTTCCATCAGAACAAGGAAGAGCTGATTGCCGCAATGGACAAGGAGCTGGAGAAGTTTCCCGGAGTGATCTGGAACTTCTCGCAGCCGATCTCCGACAACATGGAAGAGGCAGTTTCAGGCGTCAAAGGCGAGCTGGCCGTGAAGCTCTACGGCGATGACTTGAAGACGCTGGAAAAGAAGGCGCAGGAGATTGCCGATCAGATGTCCACGGTCAAGGGCGTGGAGGATCTTGGCATCTTCAAGATCATTGGCCAGCCCAATCTGAACCTGAGTGTGGACCGCGAGGCCGCCGCGCGCTTCGGCATCAACGTGGCCGATGTTCAGGATGCGATTCAGACGGCTGTCGGCGGTTTTCCGCTCACACAGGTCCAACAGGGCGAGGCGCGCTACGACGTGACTCTGCGCTACCAGCCCAAGTATCGCGACACGCGCGACGCTATCGAAAATATCAGGCTGCTTGCGCCGAGCGGCGAGCGTGTTTCGCTGGCGCAGGTGACTCGCGCCACGGAAGACGATGGAGCCGAGGAAATCTATCGCGAAGCAGGACAGCGGTATATCGCCATCAAGTATTCGGTGCGCGGACGCGATCTTGGATCGACGGTGGAAGAAGCGATCAGCAAGGTCGACAAACAGGTTAAATTGCCTCCTGGATATCACACCGAGTGGGCCGGCGAATACGAGAGCCAGAAGCGCGCCAACAAGCGGCTGGCTTTGGTTGTGCCGATTACGCTGGTTGGCATTTTCCTGATCCTGTACGTCATGTTCCATTCGTTCAAATGGGCGCTGATGGTGATGGGCAGCGTCTTCATGTCGTCGATCGGCGGACCGCTGGCGCTGTTCCTTACGCATACCAACTTCAGCGTGTCTTCGGGCGTCGGCTTCCTTGCGCTCTTCGGAGTCTCGGTGCAGACGGGCGTGATCATGCTCGAATACATCAACCAACTGCGCGCACGCCGGAAGGGCATGCAGGAGGATAGCAAGACCAACATCATCGAAGCAGCCGTGGAAGGGGCCGTGCTGCGCTTGCGGCCCATCATGATGACGATGCTGGTCGCGACGCTCGGCCTGATGCCAGCCGCGCTCTCGCATGGCATCGGCTCCGACTCGCAGCGGCCTTTCGCGATTGTGATCGTGGGCGGATTGCTGGCGAATCTGGTGATCGGAGTCTTCCTGCTGCCGACCCTGTACGTGATGTTTGCCGGCGATAACGATGTGCTGCCCAAGGTTGAGGGTGAGGAGGACTTCTAGCCTCAGTCCCATTGGTGGGCGGAGGATTGGAAACTATCTGCACACCAGCTATGTCATGGAATGGGCGTGCTATAGTGTCATTAGGTAACACCTTGGGGTACCCCGAATGGCGATTGCTACGACGACCAGCTTGAAACTCGATACAGAAATGAAGGAGCGAGTGCAGCGGCTCGCTTCCGTAAGGCGTAGAACGGCTCATTGGGTGATGCGCGAAGCGATTGAGCAATATGTCGAACGCGAGGAAAAACGTGAACAGTTTCGACTGGATACTCTCGCGGCCTGGGAGGACTTCCACACAACCGGACTCCACTTGACAGAAGAGGAAGTCGACGATTGGATCACAAAGCTCGAGACTGGCGAGGACGCGGCGGCTCCTGAATGCCACGTGTAAAGTGGTCCCATCCTGCCTACTTGGACCTCGTTCGACTCCATGCCTTTCTTGCCCCGAAAAGCAGAGAGGCTGCATATCGAGCAATACGAGCCATCCAGCAAGGTGTAAAGCTTCTGGGGAAACATCCGGAGATTGGCCGTTTGGTGGAAGACATGCCGCCTGAGATTCGCGAATGGATTATCGAATTTGGCCAAGGGGCCTACATAGCCAGGTATGAATATGACGGAAAGCAAATCGTAGTCCTTGCCATCCGTCATGGGCGCGAAGCCGGATACTGAGCCCGCTATTCTTCCCGCAACACTTCCAACGGGCGCAGGCCGAGGATACGATAGCTGGCCAGCCAGCCAGTGGCTGCTGCGAGAATCGCCGTGCCGACAAGGGCGATCAGCGTGGCGCGCCACTCGAAGTGCCATTGCGCTTCCAGCTTGCGCAACAGCACGCGCGTAAGCAGGTTGGCGAAGACTGCGCCGACCGTGCCGGCGAGCAGACCGAGCACGCTGAACTCCACGCTGAAGATGCGGATGATGCGCCCGCGCGTGGCTCCCAGCGTTTTCAGCACGACAGCTTCGCGGGTACGGCGAAAACGCGTGCTGGCGATGCTGGAAGCCAGGATCATCAGGCCCGCGAAGATCGAAAATCCGGCCAGAAAACGGACGACAAATGTGATCTGATTGACGACGCCTTCGATGCGGTCCAGCACGTCCGCGATGTTGATGACCGTCACCGTCGGAAAAGATGCAAAGAGAGCGCGTTCGATGACCGGCAGTTGTTTCGAGTTCACCCTGGTTCCGCCGTACCAGACGGCAGGGGCGCCTTTAAGCAAGCTGGAAGGCACCAGGAAATTCGCGCGACCGAAAAGGTGCTGCTCATCGGCACGAAAGATCGCTGCAACTTTGAGCGGCAGCGTCCTGCCATCGACTTCAATCTCGACCGCTGAGCCTACGCCGACATGGATGCGCTGGGCTGTGCCCTCGCCGATCGCGATCTCGCGCGCGTTGGCATCGTTCCACCACTTGCCCTGCCGTATCTTATCGCCTGCGGGTAGCGTATCGGACCAACTGAACGATGCGCTCTCCAACATGCGGCGCGGGAAATGCTCGACCTTCAGCTTGTCCAAAGACACTCCGTTGAGGGAGACAAAACGGCCGTTGACATTGGGCATCAACTCCAACTTGTTCTGCACACCCGGCTGCGTTTTAAAGAATTGCAGGATACCCGGAACCTCATCCGTTGTCACATCGATGAGGAAGATGTTAGGCAGGTTCGGCGCAGCTGTCTCCTGGATCTCGCGCAGCACTTGCGACTGCATGAGGTAGACGGCGAGGATCAGCATGACTCCCGTGCCCAACGCGGCAAGCACCGCGGCGGATTGATTGCCGGGGCGATAGAGATTCGCCAAGCCCTGGCGCAGGAACTGCGGCAACCGCAGGCGCACTAGCTTGAGCAGCCAGCGTAGAAAACGCAGGAAAACCCAAGACAAAGCGAGGAGAACGAAGAGAACCAATGCAAGAGAGCCGCCAAACCATGAACCCACCACTGCGGAATCGCTGAGGGCAGCAGCGATGGCCGACAACGCCGCAAGAATGAGCACAGAAAGAGCTATCTGCAATTTGTGGCCCTTAAGCCAGCGAATGATAAAGCCGACGACATCTCCATTCCATTCTTCCGCTTGCTCGACCATTCGTCGCAGCACAAGTATCGGACGAATCTTCCGCACATCGAGGAGCGGAGGCAGGCAAAACAGCAGCGTCGTGAGCAGGCCGGTGGCAAGGCCAGCCAGCGACGAACGCCAGGGAAACTCCAGCCGCGCATGCACCGGCAGCAAGTTGCCGAAGACCGCCGGCAGCGCCAGCATCACACCTGCTCCGGCCGCTACGCCGAGGATCGCGCCGGCAAGGCCGAGGCCCATGGTTTGCAGCAAAAAGATGCGCAGCAAATCGCCCGAACCCGCGCCGATGGCCTTCAAGATGGCCAGCACATCCATGCGCTGCTCGAGATGCGCGTGCATCGACATGGCCACGCCAATCGCGCCCAGCACCATGGCGACAAGACAGATCAAACTCAGGATGGCCGTTGCCCGATCCAGGCCCTCCGTAAGCGCAGGGTTGCCCTCGCGAAAGTCCATCACCTGCGCTTCGGGCAGGATCGTTTCCACCTGCTTGCGAACAGCGGCAAGCTGCGCAACTGTCTGCATGGTCGCGGGGAGTTCAAGCAGCAGGCGCTCATTGGCGCGGCTGCCCGGAGCGAGCAGATTCGTCTGGTCGAGCGCGGCGCGTGAGATCAGCACGCGCGGGCCAATACCTGCCCCGGCGGTAATGCGATCCGGCTCTTGCACGAGGCGCGCGGCAATGCGGAAGCTGTGTCCGCCCAGACGCAGCGTGTCGCCGACCTTGGCTTTGAGACGAATCAGGAACTCATCGGCGACGACAACCGAGGTATCTGTAAGCGCCGAAGCCAGCGGCATATCTGGATCGAGATCGGCCTTGCCGTAGTACGGATATTCCGCCGGATCGACGGCCTTGAGTGAAACAAGAATGGGCACAGGATCGGGCGGGACCGAAGCCATCGAGATGGTCTCCGTTACCCACGTTGTTCGAATGCCCTGGGCTTCCAGCCCTTTGATCTTTTGGAGTTCGGCAGTGGAAGGTTGCGTATTGGCGCGCGCGGCAAGGTCGCCTGCCATGAGAGAACGCGCCTCGCGGGTCAGCGTGGAGCGGAAGCTCTCGCTGAAGCCGCGCACGCCGACCAACGCGGCCACTCCGACTGCGACGGAGAGCACGACGAAGATGAATTTGCCCGGAGCTGAGCGAAGATCGCGGCCGGCAATGCTTGCCGCGCGAGACCAGGTGAGAGATCGCTGTGCCATCTAGTGAATCCTGCTCGAAACAGTGCCGCCGGCTACGGTTGAGACTTCAGTGGCCAAGGTATCCTCGACAACCAAACCGTCACGGAGGACGATCTTGCGATGGGCGAGCGCCGCTACCTGCGGATCGTGCGTCACGAGGACAAGCGTGGTTCCGGCCTGATTGTTGCGGCTCAACAGCAGCTCCAGCACTTTTTCGCCGTTGACGGAGTCGAGATTGCCCGTAGGCTCATCGGCCATGACGATTGGAGGCTCGACGATGAAGGCTCGCGCCAGCGCCACGCGCTGCTGCTCGCCGCCGGAAAGCTGCACAGGATAATGATCGACGCGCTCGGCCAGGCCGACCTGTTCAAGCAGCTTGCGGGCGCGGGCGATGCCGTTGCCGGGCAGATTGAGCTCGAAGGGCAGCAGCACGTTTTCAAGCGCGGTGAGTGTGGGGATGAGTTGATAGGACTGGAAGACGAAGCCCAGCTTCTGCCCGCGCACGGCCGAGAGCGCAGCCTCATCGAGATTGTGGATCGGCGTGCCATCCAGCCAGATTTCGCCTTCGCTAGGCGTGTCCAAGCCGGCCAGCAGGCCAAGCAGCGTGCTCTTGCCGCTTCCGCTGGCTCCGACGATAGCCACGAACTGTCCGGAAGGGATGCTGATGTCGATCCCTTTCAAAATCTCTACGCGTCTGGCCCCGTTTTGAATCCATTTCCGCACGCCGCGAACTTCAATCATCCAGTTCTCCAACCCTCTTGGCCCGTTTGCTGGCCGATTTTCAGCTCGTTCTCTACTTTGATGCTACGCGGTTTTGCCGGGCGGGGTTCCCGAAGAAGACAGTTTGCGCGGTCGCCGATTGGTACACTGCACAGGTGGCGACTCGTTGCATCGCAAAACTGACGGGGCTGGCGCTCCCCATAGCCGCATGTCTTCTCGCGGCGACGCTTCACGCGGCCGGTCCTGAGAAAACGCTGGTTTGTTTTGGCGACAGCATCACCGCCGGCTATGGATTGGACGCGGCGCAGAGCTATCCAGCCGCGCTGAAGACGCTGCTGGCGAAGCGTGGGTACAGCTATCGCGTCGTAAATCAAGGCGTAAGCGGCGACACCACCAAGGACGCCGTGGCGCGGGTGAACTCCGTTATCGCGCTGCATCCCGAGGTCGTGCTGGTGGAGTTCGGAGGCAATGACGGCCTGCGCGGGTTGCCGCTGGATGCGACGCGGCGCAATCTCGACGCGGTGCTCACAGGCTTGCAGGCCGCGAAGATTCGCATCCTGCTGATGGGCATCACGTTGCCGCCAAACTACGGCGCGGATTATGTTCAGAGCTTTAACGCCGTCTATCGCGATGCCGCGAACAAGCATCATGTGCCGCTGATGCCGATGCTTTACGACCGCATTTATACAGTGCCCGGAACCATTCAGGAAGACGGCATTCATCCCACCGCGAAAGGCTCCGAGCTGATCGCCGAGCACCTCGTGCCGCTGCTGCTTCCCTTGCTGCATAAGTAGAGGTATGCACGCTTAAAGGCTTTACTTGAGGCAAATTGTAGCGAAGGTGTGATAGTCTGCGCTGTTTGCATAGTTTCCACGGAGCGCTTCGCTATGAAAATTAGACTCTCGCTCGGCTTGATCGCCCTTTTGGCTGCGCAAGCCGCACTGGCGCAGACCACCTATCCCTTTCGCGATTCCAAACTGCCTCTCGAAGATCGGGTCACCGACCTGCTCAGCCGGCTCACGCTCGATGAGAAAGTGACCTTGATGAGCGGCAGCCCGGCGGTACCGCGGCTTGGACTCAAGTTCACCGGGCAGGTCGAGGGGCTGCATGGGCTTGCGCTCGGCGGACCTGGGCACTGGGAAGGACGCGGCAAGAAGGTGCTGCCGACGACGACCTTTCCGCAGGAGCGCGGCCTCGGCAATACCTGGGACGTGGACCTGATGCAGAAGATTGGCGCACTGGAGGGCTATGAAGCCCGCTACGACTACCAGAGCCCTACTTACAACCGCGGCGGTGTAGTGGTGCGCGCGCCCAATGTCGATCTGGCGCGCGATCCGCGCTGGGGCCGCAGCGAAGAGTCGATGGGCGAAGATCCTTATCTGGTCGGCACGATGAGCGTGGCCTTCCAGCATGGCCTGCAAGGGCCCGATCCGAACCACTGGCAGGCCGCTTCGCTGATGAAGCATTTTCTGGCCAACGAGAATGAGAACGGACGCGAATCTACGTCTTCGGACTTCGGCGAGCGGCTCTTTCGCGAGTACTATTCAGTTCCCTTCCGCATGGGTTTCGAGGAAGGCGGCTCGCGCGGTGTGATGGCGGCGTATAACTCGTGGAACGGAACTCCGATGATGATTCATCCCGTGCTCAAAGACGTGATGATCAAGGAGTGGGGCAACGATGGGATCATCTGCACCGACGGCGGAGCTTTGGGTTTGTTGATCACGGCGCACAAAAGTTTTCCAGACAAAGAGCATGGCTCGGCGGCGGCGGTGAAGGCGGGCATCAACTATTTTCTCGACACCTACAAGCCGGACCTGACCAAGGCGCTTGCGGATGGATTGCTGACGGAAGCGGATATGGATGCTTCCCTGCGCGGCTGGCTGCGCGTGTTGGTGAAGCTGGGCGAGTTTGACGCGGTGGATGGCACGCCGGGAGCAGACGATCCCTATGGCAAGATTGGCCGTGAAGCGGACACTCCTCCGTGGGAGCGCGAGAGCAGTAAACAACTGGCGCGTCTTGCGACCGACGAATCGATTGTGCTGTTGAAGAATGAGAACAACACACTGCCTCTCGATGCCGCGAAGCTTAAGACGATTGCGGTGATCGGGCCGTGGGCGGACGACGTGCTGCTCGATTGGTATAGCGGCACGCCACAGTATTCCGTGAGCGCGTTGCAGGGTATTCGCGAGGCTGCGGGCAAAGGCGCGAACGTCGTCTTCGACAAAGGAGACGATCCGGCAGCCGCTGCCGCTCTGGCGCAAAAGGCCGACGTGGCGATTGTTGTGGTGGGCAATCATCCCTACTGCAACGCCACCAAGTGGAAGCAGTGCGACACGCCCAGCAACGGCCGTGAAGCAGTCGACCGCAAGACCCTCGTCCTTGAACAGGAGGAGCTGGTGAAGCAGGTCTACGCGGCCAATCCACATACCGTCGAAGTGCTGATATCGAGCTTTCCTTATGCCATTGTCTGGAGCCAGCAGCACGTTCCTGCCATTGTCCACCTCACGCACAACAGCCAGGAGCTTGGTCATGGACTGGCCGACGTGCTGTTCGGCGCGTACTCGCCTGCTGGCAAGCTGGTGCAGACCTGGCCCGCCGGCGACGATCAACTTATGCCGATGATGGACTATGACATCACCCATGGCGAGACGTATCTCTACAGCAAACAGAAGCCGCTCTACGCCTTTGGCTATGGCCTGAGCTACACGAAGTTCAACTACGAAAAGCTCAGCACCAGCGCAGCCAAAATAGCAGGCGATGGGCAGGTCGAGGTCTCGGTTCACGTGAAAAACTCGGGCTACAGGGCCAGTGACGAGGTGGTGCAGTTGTATGTGCAGCATCTGGGCTCGACAGTCGAGAGACCGCAACTTGAGCTGAAGGGATTTCGGCGCATTCATGTGGAAGCGGGTAAGACAGCCGAGGCAAAGATGACGATCAAGGCCCGCGACCTGGCGTATTGGGATGCGGACCGCCATGCCTGGCGCGTCGAAAAGGAGCCCGTACGCCTGCTGGCTGGCGGGTCTTCGGACAGCTTGCCGGTTTCGGCGGAGGTCGAGGTCAGCGCGCCGTTCGAGTATCGACCGTAGCACGCTTCTAGAGCAAAATCACGACAACCGTACCCCGAAAGGTTTTGTTCAGGGTATTGATTTCTGAAGGAAATCAATCCTTTGCGGATTCGGCCTTGGGTACATCTATCGTGATTTTGCTATATGCCTGAGTGTCAGGGCCGCAGGGGGAGCGCGGCCTGAGCACTCAGGTTCGTGCGGCAGATGATCCCGCACAAAGTCAATGCCTGGATGGCTTGAGAGCTTGAAAGGAAGGAATGGTGCGCCCAGAGAGATTCGAACTCCCGGCCTATTGATTCGTAGTCAATCGCTCTATCCAGCTGAGCTATGGGCGCACGAGGGTTCGTTTCCGAACCATCTTCAGAGTAACAAGAAAGCGCTCTTCGGGCAAGCGAGCGTCATGCCTTCGGGGCTGCCGCGGGTGCCGCTTCGACTGGCGGCGGAGGTGGAGGCAACACGGGCAATTCTTCGATGAGCTCGAGGCCGGAGCGGCGCACCAGTTGGGTCACCGTGGCTGCGTTCAGACGGGTCGCGTCGTATTCGACCAGCAAGGTGCTGGCGGCGCGGTCGAAGGAGAGATGGCGGATGCCGTAGACCTCGCGCGCATTGGCGAGCGCGAAAATCTCCGGTTCGCTGGGCTGGCCTTGATAGCGGAAGAGGATTTCAACCGTGGTCATGGCTTGATGATAGCAATTCTGCGGGCGGATGGGCCGCGATCATAGTGTTTTCAGAAAGCGCAGGATTTCCGGGTCGTTCCAATCCGTAGCGCCGATGAATCTGCGCCGAATCTGGCCTTGGCGGTCGATCACGAAGGTTTCGGGCCAGCCTGTGGTGCCGTATTTGGTTGAGGCAATTTGCTTGGGGTCCCAGACGGTGGTGAAATCGACGTGGCGCTGGGTGAGGAAGCGCCTGTAGGCGTCTTCGTCCTCGTCGATGCTGACGGCGAGGATGGGGTACTCGGGATGCTCGCGGTGGAATTGCTGCAGCGACGGCAGC
>Ga0302326_10011161_pt1 | contig 19369 bp, 12 predicted proteins | sample Palsa_T0_3_FD_202264 | JGI IMG/M metagenome (GOLD analysis project Ga0302326, IMG submission 202264) | Peat permafrost microbial communities from Stordalen Mire near Abisko, Sweden - Palsa_T0_3 | ecosystem: Environmental > Terrestrial > Soil > Palsa > Peat permafrost | place: Sweden: Abisko...
CACCGATCCGTTTCCGATGTTGAATTTACTGCCCTCGTTGAGGTTATTGATGGTCAGGCCCGAGACGGTGACCACGCCCTGATTTTGCTGAAGGTTGACCACGCCGCCACTGTCGATGGTCAGCGCGACGTGATTGCCGGCAGTGGGACCTGACGGATGGTCATCCGTGAAGGGATCGACGTTGCCGGCGATATCGAAGGTCCCGTTGGATACCTCAAAGCTGGCGCCGGGATAGACGGTGACATAGGTGTTGGAACCGAAGGCATCGGTTCCGGCGGTGCGTCCCCAAACGATGGTGCTGGGCCCGGTCTTTTGGAGGTTGTAGCCATACCAGTTGGCGTTGCCGGGGCCGGTCATTGCCTGGTTGACCACATTTACGTCGGCAGAGCTGATGGCCGATTCGCCGTCGATCTGCTGCATCAGAACCAGATTCGCCTGTTCAATGGCGCCAGTGACTGGCGCCTGGATGGTGGCGCTGAGCTGCGCGGCCTGGCTGGTGTAGGTGTTGCTGATGTAGGTTCCGGTCAGGGAGCTGTAGGTATTGGTGCTGAATTTATCGACATCGACGGCATCGTTGACGTCCACCGTGCCCGCGCGGAGCACGTCGCTCTTATTGAACGCATAGACGCCGTTGGGATCGTAAGTGTACTCCGTCAATCCGGTGTAAGCGTCAGTGCCGACGACAGTCGCTCCGGACGGCACGTTGGATCCTTCCAAAACCGCGCGGGCCTCGGAGCGCATCTGCACGGTGGCGTAGGTGTTGAGGTAATCCAAAGCGGTGTTCTTATAGAGAACGGCTCGGCGGATCGCATCGCCGTAGGCTTCGGTCGTATAGATGGTGCTGCCTCCCGTGGCATTGACGACGGTGTAGCCAGTGGCCAGGTTGGTGTGCAACGTGATGTAATCGTGGCCAGGGGTCAGGCCATTGGTCGCGGAGGGGACGTTGCCGGTAGAAGGTCCATCAGCAAGCGAAGCGCCGATGGCCAAATCATAGAGGTCTTTTCCGTCGAAGGTGCCGCGGCCATCATAATCACCCATGACGATCAGATCGCCCTTGGTGGCGCCGATGCCGCCATATGCGTTGGTCATATTCCGCAGCGCTGCCGGCAATTGGTAAGTATTGGTGATGCCGGGAAGCAGGGTGACAGCGAACGAATTGGTGGTGACCAGAGTGCTGTCCGCCCCGCCGCTGAAGGCGCTGTTGCCAGCGCCGGTCGCTTCCAGGGCAGCTAAGGCTTGCAAGCCCTGGACAACAACCGAGTCATAATCTCGGATGCCGTTCTGATTGAAATTGCCAAACAGCCAATTACCGCCGTCGTCGGTGGGGGTGTTGGGATCGGGATTGTAGAAGGTGATGGGGATCGATCCCTCGGCCAAATTGGTGGTAGCGCCGCTTGACCCGGATGCCCCGCCGTACTTATCGGTGAAGTTGCCACTGGTCTCTGCGCCGAACATGGTGTTGGGATCGCTGGCGTTGAAGTCACTGGCGTAGGAGGAAACGAAGAACGACTGCAGGGTGGCGGTGTTCGCGTTGGTGGGAACGGCCACGAGAGATGCGCCGTCGACATAGTTGCTGTGATTCACATACATCAGACCCGGCAGAATGAATCCTTTACTGATCAGGCCGTAAGTCGAGTTCAAGGTTTGCAGCGAGTTGGTATTGCCCTGTTCAAACGATTGAATGCTGTTGAGGATGTTATCCTCGAACTGGGCGACGTCGTAAGTGGGATCGTCACCCTGGACGGCCAATTGCGCGCCGTCAGAAGGGATTACGGTTCCGTAATTGTTGGTGGGAATGCCCGCCTGAGCGGCGTCCCACGTGGACGTCGAGGCCGCGGCGTACGAACTCGTCGGGGCCTTCACGGTCACAAATTGCTCATTTTGGAAGATCGCGTATGCACCGGTCATGATATTGGTTACACCGACCAGAACGTATGGATTGCTTGTGCCGTACTGGTTGGTTCCCTGCGAATATTCCAAGGCTCGTAGCGAATAGGACTTGTTGGTGTTGAAAACACCATTGGCATCGCCGACGGAGAGCGTGCCGAGCGCCATACGGTTGTTCTGCACGGTCGGGCGAAGCTGAGCGCCGCCGGCCGTTTTGTTGGAGAACTTCATTTCCGGGCCGATGCTGAGCTGGGGAATCACGTTGCTGGCGTTTCCGTTTCCATTGTCGTTGACACCGACGGCCCAAGACGGATCAATGCCAGTATTGTTCGCCGCGGTATTGTGCGTACCGGAATTGACGTCGCGGGTGGTCACATTGAAGGCGGCGCCGTTTTGTAGCCGGCCCGTCAACTGCAGCCACTGGGCATCCGTTTGATCCAAACGCGAAAGACCGGTGCCGTCGTTAGCAACAAAGAGAGTCGCGGTTACGGCCAGTTCCTGGCTGGTCACGTTGCCCAAGCCTGCCGAATTCCATGGTCCACTAGCGAAATTAGTGCCGGTGCGTGGGTTGACCATATTGGTGGTCATGTTCAACGATGTGCTGGGCTGCAAATTCACCTTTCCGCCTGCAACACCCAGTCCACCCTGCGGGAGCAACGAGTCGCCGTCGCCGTAGCCGTATTGGCCTGGCTTGGACAGCCAGGGAACCGGGTTAGCAGTATTCGTTGCAAGGTAAGCGTCATTGCTCAGCGTCGATCCGGGGACGACGTCCAGCACCGCCAACTGTACGGCGTTCTGTCCCCCTTGCGTGTAGAAATCGCCCGCGCCGGTGCCAGGTGCTGCGTTGTAACCCGTGGTGGTAAAGGTCGGGCTCGGATTGTTGGTGTCGCCCAGCGCGATGAATCCGTTGGTGGTGGATCCTGTGGCACCGTACATCGGCCCAAGGTAGTAGCCGTTGAAGGTCTGGCCCACGGAGATCGTCCCACCCACGCCGCCGACCTGCTGCTGGTTGACCCACACTGCGTTACCGCTATTGGGATCGCGGTTGATTTCAGTTTGGATGTAGGAAACCGGTGTTTGAATCCCGATCTGATCGTTGGCCAGTTCCAAGATGCCCTCGACCGAGCCGGATTCGTGGTACTCAATCCGCAGGGCGCTGGCGACCTGGGTGGAGCCGGTGGAAACGGTTTGGCCGTATGAGAGTGGGGCAAGCTGGAAAGTGCTGATCCCAGTAAAGCTATAGGTGCCGGGGCTGCTCTGCGGCCCATAGGTGACCGGGGTGCCGTATCCGTTGCTGAGTGTCGGCGTCAACACGATGAACGCGTTGCTGCCGGCCGGATTCAGGAGGGTGAGTCCCGGGCTTTCGATGAAATTCTTCAGGGCGGTTGAGCCGCTGATGGAGATCGTCGTCGCAGTTCCAGTGCTTCCGGCGCGGGCTACGATGGCCGGAATAGCCATCGCCGCCGCCGAAGCCAACAGGGCCACGTTTTGTTTTCGCCGCTTACAAAGATTTCGCGCCAGTTGCATCATTTTCTCCTTCCGAGAGATTTAGAATTTTTTGATTTTCCGTTAATTGGGCTGCAGATCCCCGTGGGGTCGCACGGAATACATGTCGTCGCCCCATTCAAATTTCGGGCTCAGCGTGTCTCGAATATTTTTTGTTTCGCAGTGCCCGTCGACGTAAAGAAAGTTGGAAGTCATCAGGTTGAACCCGCTTGAATCGGTGATCGCCTTGCCGTGATTGCGGCCCACCCAATCAAGGCGACACTGTGACCCGCTGATGGTCGCCGCGTTCGGATTGGGCAGCAGATCGCTGACCTGCGCACGCCGATATTGCTTCAGACCGAATGGGTTAATCGGGGGCAAGGTGGAGAAATCGAACGGAACCCCAGGATCAAGGGCAATGAATCCACAAACAGGCCGATGGGTCTTGGCGACGGTGGCAGAGGTATTGACCTCGCCCGCGCCAGAAACCACGTGCCAATCCTGGTTGAATTCCGTCGCGAGGATCACGCTGGCTGAATAACGAACCTGACTGGACCGCACATACTGATACACGCGGGTATTGTTGTTTTGGAAATTCAGCACGAATTTATTCCGCGGGCATAGCGCCTCATTTACGGTGTAGGCAAGACGCACGGCCTGGAAATCATTGCCCGCCCACTGGAAGGTGCCCGTGGTCACTGGAAGTGCGTCAATCTGCTGACCGGCATCCAGATTCCCCGCATACGTATCGGTCGGGGGCAACCCACCCCTATCAAACACTGGGCACTGCAATGATTGCCATCCGAGAAAGTTTGAGGTGAAAGTGTTCGGATCCTGATTATTGCCGGAGTTGGCGTAGAGATAGCTCGACCAGTTGACGTATCCCCAAGTGGGCTGGGTCGGCGATTCGCTGTTGCCGTTCAACGACATGTTGTTGTAGGTGTATGCAGCGGGAAAGGTGTCGCGGTAATCGCTGAGATACATGGCCATACCCTGCCCAATACCGCGCATATTCGACAAGCACTTCGTCGTGTTCCCCGCATCCCTCGCACGCGCGAGGGCCGGCAGGAGAATGCTGATCAACAATGCGATAATTCCAATAACAACAAGCAGTTCCACGAGGGTAAACCCTCTGCGCTTGTGCGCCATTTCGGCTCCTTGTAATGCGGCCGACGCGTCGCAAAACGATCGGCACCCGAACCCAGTTGAACTACAACTCGCAATTACGAATTTCGCGGCCGGCATCCAGAAGTGAAAACTGCTCTTCCCGGCAACCGTCCCGTCGATGGCCCGAATATGCCCCATTGCTTTTCGAGGCGCGTTATGAATTGCCTATGTTTTCATTAAAAGTTCTTGCTGAACGTGTTAAGAAGAGAAGTTGATTACAATACGCCGTATGAACCACATGCTCCGAAATGCCCTCTCGGCGGCATTGCTCATTGCCGCCGCGCTGGCCTCTCCAGGATTCGCCAAGACATCTCCTATCGTCGATTTCTCCGGGCAATCCGGCGACTTTGCCCTCGTCGCCGCCGGTAAAGCCGCAGATATCTACGTCAATCCACATGATGCGCAAGTCGTGGGCATCGTGGCTGGGGATTTCGCCCAAGATGTCCAACGCGTATCGGGAATCCTGCCGACTGTTAAGACTTCAACGGCCGATCTGGGCGAAAATGCCGTCATCATTGGCACCATCGGCCAATGCCAGGTGATCGACCAATTGGGACGCGATAAAAAAATCGTCGTCTCGGATATTGCCGGATCGTGGGAGACATATGTCATCACCGTTGCAACCGATCCTTTGCCCGGCGTTAAGCATGCGCTAATCATTGCTGGAAGCGACCGCCGCGGAACGGCGTATGGCGTCTTTGAAATGTCCAAGCAGATCGGCGTCTCGCCCTGGGTGTGGTGGGCGGACGTTACGCCTACCCATCACGATGAATTATTTGTCCGCCCTGAGATGTCCGGCGACGGCCCGCCTTCGGTCAAATATCGCGGAATCTTCATCAACGATGAAGACTGGTGCATGCACCCCTGGGCGGCCAAGACTTTTGAGCCCGATTACGGCGACATGGGCCCGAAAACCTACGCCAAAATCTTTGAACTGCTTCTTCGGCTCAAAGCCAACACCCTGTGGCCGGCCATGCACCCGGGTTCAAAGGAATTTAATGCCAACCCCGGAAACCGCGTGGTGGCCGACCAATATGCCATCGTCATGGGCTCCTCGCATTGCGAGCCGCTGCTGCAAAACAACGTCCACTGGGATGTCAAAACCCAGGGCCCCTGGAGCTATGTTAACAATCAGGCCGCCCTGGATGCATATTGGCAAGAGCGGCTCATCGAGAACGGCAAATACGAAAATCTCTATACCCTCGGCATGCGCGGCATTCACGATGCCCCGATGCCCGATGGCAAAACCGTCGATGAAAAGAAGGCGATCCTCCAGCGCGTAATCGCCGACCAGCGCGGCATGCTCACCCGGCTTGTGAATCCACAAATCACATCCATCCCACAGATTTTCATTCCATATAGAGAAGTGCTCTCGGTCTATCAGGATGGCCTGGCGGTGCCGGATGATGTGACGCTGGTCTGGGTGGATGACAATCACGGTTACATCCGCCAGTTAAGCAACCCCGATGAACAAAAACGCGCCGGCGGCGCGGGGGTGTACTATCACGTCTCCTATTGGGGCGCTCCGCACGATTATCTCTGGATATGTTCCACACCTCCGGCCCTCATCGGTGAGGAAATGTCCAAAGCGTACGATTACGGTGCGCGGAATCTGTGGATGCTCAATGTCGGCGACCTGAAGCCCGCGGAGATCGACATCGACTATTTCCTCCAACTCGCCTGCAATGCCGGCACTTGGAATCCCGATGGAACCCACCAATGGCTGCGCGACTGGTCGGCCGAGCAATTCGGCCCGGATGCCGCCGATGGAATCGCTGATGTTCTCTCCGAATATTACACCCTCAACGACCAGCGCAAGCCCGAGCATATGGGCTGGAACGTCGAAGACCGCCCGATCCGGCCCAGCGAACTGAGCGCGATTGATTATGGTGACGAACAACAGAAACGACTCGACGATTTTGATCATATCGTTGCCCAAGCCGATGAGATTGGCGGAAAACTTCCGCCGCAATTGGCGGATGCGTATTACGAACTTGTGCAATATCCGGTGCGCGCCGCGGCCCTGATGAACCACAAAATCCTCGACGCCCAGCGAAGCCTGCTCTATGCCAAACAGGGCCGGGCCAGCGCCGTCGATTACGCCAATAAGGCGCGCCAGGCTTACGACCAAATCAACGCCGAGACGGATTGGTACAACAATCTCGCAAACGGCAAGTGGAAATACATGATGTCCGATGACCCGCATCCTCAGGCGGTGTTCACCATGCCAACCGTCGCGGATGTCCAGCCCTCGGAAACCGCCGGATTGGGCGTGGCCATCGAAGGACAGGAAACGCCCGTTGGCGCCGGCGGCGCTGATGCGCTGCCGACGTTCGATACATTCACGATGCAAAAGCATTTCATCGATGTCTTCGACACCGGCACAAATCCGATCTCCTGGACCGCCGCCGCTAGCGCCCCGTGGATTCAGATAGATAAATCATCCGGCAATCAGATCGGCGACATGCGCGTCTGGATTTCGACGGATATTTCAAAGGCCCCCATCGGCGACGATGACAGCGGACAAATCATTTTCAAATCCGGCGATCAAACCAAAACTGTGAATGTCCACCTCTTTAATCCTCAATCCCCGCGTCCGGCCGATTTGAAAGGAACATTCGTCGAAAGCGACGGCGTTGTCTCGATGCTGGCCGAGCATTTCACATCGGCATCCAGTCCCAACTGGACGCGAATTCCCAGCCTCGGCCGATTTGACAGCGCTGTCATGTACCTGCCAACCACCTCTCCCACGATCGATCCGACACCGGCTTCCCCAAAATTGCAGTTCGACATGCAAATCTTCCACCCCGGCCCGGCAACCGTCTCGGTCCAGGCGTTGCCCACCCATCACGTTTATCGAGATGGCAAACTCCGCTACGGCATCGCCATCGATGATTCGCCGATCCAATTGGTCGATCTCCAGGCCGATCCCGACACCCGCCAGACCGCCGCCGCATGGACCACCAATGTCCTCCGCGCCGCCGCCATCGGCCAGAGCAAATTCACCATTACCACCCCCGGCAAACACACCCTGTCCATCTATTATGTGGACCCCGGCGTCGCACTGGATAAGATCGTCGTCGATCTCGGCGGATTGCGGCCGTCGTACCTCGGACCGCCGGAAACCATTTGCCAAACCCCATGAACCCATTTCGACTGGACGGAAAAATCAGCCTGATCACCGGCGGCGGAACGGGCCTCGGATTGGCCATGGCCAAGTGCATGGCCGATGCCGGCGCGAAAGTCGTGCTGGTCGGCCGGCGTGAAAATGAATTGCGCAAGGCCGTCGAATCCATCGGCGAAATGGCGAAATTTGTTGTGCATGACGTGACGAAAGTTGCGTCCGCTAGTGAATTGGCGACGCGCGCGGGGGAAATCGCCGGCGGCCCGATCAATATTCTGGTCAACAATGCCGGGATTCATCTGAAAAAATGGGCCGTGGATACCACCGATGCTGAATTCGCCGCTGTCATCAATACGCATCTCTCCGGCGCGTTCGCCCTGACCCGCGCGGTCGCGCCGGCGATGATCGAACGGAAAGAAGGCTCGATTCTTTTTATCACGTCGATGGCCGCTGTCTTTGGCATTCCACAAGTCGCGGCATACTCGGCAGCCAAGAGCGCCTGTGCCGGCCTCGTTCGCGCGCTGGCAACAGAGTTTTCGCCGCACGGCGTGCGCGTCAACGCCATCGCCCCCGGTTGGATCGACAGCGCCATGCTCCGCGGCGCATTCGCCGGCGATCCGGCGCGAGCCCAGCGCGTACTCTCACGCACACCTTTGCAACGATTGGGCGATCCCACCGATATCGGAAATGCCGCCGTTTATCTCTGTTCCCCCGCCGCGAGTTTCGTCACCGGCGTGATGCTCCCGGTCGATGGCGGCGTGAGCATCGGATTCTAAATCACCATGAAAATCACCAACCTCCGTGCCACGACCGTCACCGTTCCCCTCGAAGCCCCGCTGCGTCACGCCAACGGCTGCCATTGGGGCCGATTCGTCCGAACCATCATCGAAGTCGAAACCGACAATGGCCTTGTGGGCCTCGGCGAAATGGGCGGCGGCGGCGAGTCGGCCGAGATCGCCTTCGCCGGGCTCAAGCCGTATCTCCTCGGCCACGATCCGGCCAATCTCGAAGAGCTCCGATTCAAAATCGCCAACCCCACCGCCTCGCTCTACAACAATCGCACCCAGATGCTGGCCGCCATCGAATTTGCCTGCCTGGACATCCTCGGCAAACATTTCAATTGCCCGGTCCACGATCTCCTCGGCGGAAAATTGCGCAACTCTGTGCCGTTCGCTTCGTATCTTTTTTTCCGTCATCCCAATCCCGACGGCCATGACGAAGTTCGCACCATCGAGCAACTCATCCAGCACGCAATGGAATTGAAACGCCGATTCGGCTTCACCGTCCACAAACTCAAGGCCGGCGTCTTTCATCCCGATGTCGAGCTGGAATATTTCCGCGCGCTGGCCAAAGCCGTCGCTCCCGATCGTGTCCGCATCGACCCCAACGGCGTCTGGTCCACCGAGCAGGCGATCCGTTTCGGCCAGAAGATCGAGGACCTGGACAACGATTATTTCGAGGACCCCGCGTTCGGTTTGGAATCGCTCCGTCGCATCCGCAAATTCGTCCGCATTCCCACCGCCACCAACACCGTCGTCGTGAATTTTCAGCAACTGGCGGAAAACGTGCGCGATGTCGGCGCCGATGTGATTCTGCTGGACACCACATTCTGGGGCGGAATCCGCGCCTGCGTGAAAGCCGCCGGCGTTTGCGAAACTTTTGGATTGGGCGTTGCGGTGCATTCCTCGGGAGAACTTGGAATTCAACTCGCCACCATGCTGCACCTGGGCGCGGTGCTGCCAAATCTCTCCTTCGCCGCCGACGCCCATTATCACCATCTCCGCGACGACATTATCGAAGGCGGATTGATGCGATACGAAAACGGCCGCATCGCCGTGCCGACCGGCCCGGGATTGGGCATCACACTCGACCGCGAGAAACTGGCAAAATACGCCGACCTCTATCGCAAGCTCGGCGGATACCCCTACGACCAGGATCCTGCCCGGCCCGGATGGAATCCGATTGTGCCCAATGATCGTTGGGCGGATCCGAATCAGCGATTTGAAGCACGCGGCCAATAAGTTTCTCCCCCTCCCCTGGTACTCCGGGGGAGGGTTGGGGTGGGGGTTCGGCCGTCGCGACGTTTTCTATCCCGAAGACCCCCACCCTCGCCCTCCCCCGGAGTACCAGGGGAGGGGAATGATTTTTGAATTCTCATCGTGAAAACCGGATAATCAATCTGTGTCCTATCCTTCGAATCCCGGCGCCAAATTTCGCGCGGCCGTTCTGCAGAATCATCCGCTGCAGATCGTCGGCACGATCAACGCCTATTGCGCCATGCTCGCCAAATCCGCGGGGCATCGGGCGATTTATCTTTCCGGTGCCGGGGTCGCCAACGCATCGTTCGGCCTGCCCGATCTCGGGATGACATCGCTGGACAATGTGCTGGAGGATGCCGGCAGAATTATCGCGGCTTGCGATCTGCCGCTGCTGGTGGACATCGACACGGGCTTCGGCCCGGCGATGAATATCACCCGCACGATTCGGCTGCTAGAAAATGCGGGAGTCGCCGCGGTGCATATCGAGGATCAAGTGGTCGCCAAGCGCTGCGGACATCGGCCGGGAAAACAGATTGTTGCAACCGACGAAATGGTGGATCGCATCCGATGCGCGGTCGATGGGCGAAGCTCAAAGGATTTCGTCATCATGGCCCGCACGGACGCGGTGGCCAGCGAGGGAATCGACCGCGCCATCGAGCGATGCAAGGAATATCTGGCCGCTGGGGCGGAGATGATTTTCGCCGAAGCGCTTTCTTCGCTGGAAGATTATCGAAATTTCTGCTCGCGCCTGCCGGCTCCGGTTTTGGCGAACATCACCGAATTCGGCAAGACGCCACTGTTCACCACGCAGGAACTCGCCGCCGCCGGCGTGGCGATGGTGCTCTATCCCCTCACGGCTTTTCGCGCCATGAGCAAAGCGGCGCTGGATGTGTATCAAACGCTGATTCAATCCGGCACACAGAAATCCCTGCTGCCGGCGATGCAAACCCGCGAGCAGTTGTACGAAATTCTCGGATATCACGAATATGAAAAACGCCTCAACGAGCTGAATGCGCGGCGAGATTCCGGAGAGAAAACCAATGGCTGAAAACAAACCCATCGGCGGCGCCGGCCTTCGCGGGCAATCCGCCGGCCAGACCGCCCTCTGCACCGTCGGCAAATCGTTCGCCGGCCTGACCTACCGTGGATTCGGCATCGCCGAGCTGGCAGAGAAGGCAAACTTCGAGGAAGTCGCGTATCTCCTCTTGCGCGGCAATCTTCCCAGCCGCCGGCAATTTGATGAATTCATCCGCGAGATTATTTCCCACCGCGCGCTTCCGGCAGAACTGAAATCGGCACTGGAATTATTGCCGAAAGAGACACATCCGATGGACGTGCTGCGCACCGGCGTTTCGGTGCTGGGAAATCTGGAGCCGGAAGAAGACTTTTTGCAGCAACGGAAAATCTCATTGCGGCTGCTGGCGATCATGCCGTCGATTTTGATTTACTGGTATCGGTTTTCCCATGAAGGCGTGCGCATCGAAACCGCCACGGATGACGCCAGCATCGGCGGGCATTTTTTGCATCTGCTGCTCGGCAAAAAGCCGTCAGAGTTGCATGAACATGTGATGCGGGTTTCGCTGATTTTGTACGCCGAGCACGAGTTCAATGCTTCGACGTTCACCGCGCGGGTGGTGGCATCGACGCTTTCGGACATGCACTCCTGCGTGACCGCCGCCATCGGCGCACTCCGCGGCCCGTTGCACGGCGGCGCCAACGAAGCGGCCATGAAATTACTCGACCAATGGTCCACGCCGGACATCGCCGAGGCCGCGATTTTGAAAATGCTGGCCGCCAAGGAAAAGATCATGGGCTTCGGCCACGCCGTCTACCGTGAATCCGATCCGCGCAGCCCGATCATCCAAAGCTGGGCGAAAAAATTGGCCGATGAAGCCGGCGATACGCATCTCTATCCCACTTCCGTTCGCGTGGCCGACGTGATGTGGCGCGAGAAAAAATTATTTCCCAACGCCGATTTCTATCACGCGCCCGCTTATCGCTTCATGAAAATCCCGACGGAACTCTTCACCCCGATTTTCGTCTGCTCGCGCGTCGCCGGCTGGTGCGCCCACATCATGGAACAGCGTTCCAACAACCGCATCATCCGCCCCAGCGCCGACTACATCGGACCCGCGTCGGCGGAGTGGGTGGAGATGGATGAACGTGAGTGAGGGCACGGCGGCTGGCTTCTTCTCCCTCGCCCGGTACTCCGGGAGAGGGCAGGGGTGAGGGCCTTGACCGCGGGCTGGCTGTCGGCGCACGATTGGGCGCATGGCCGTCGGTCGCAATCACGATCCACAACATCTCAAATTCGCCCGAGGAATGCGCCGATCACAGACAGATGCGGAGCGAAAGCTGTGGTCGATTTTGCGCGATCGGCGATTGGGCGGGTTCAAATTCCGCCGGCAACATCCAATGGATCGGTACATTCTGGATTTCTATTGCGCGGAGCATCGCCTGGCGGTAGAAGCGGATGGTGGCCAGCACGGCGATTCCAAGGCCGTAACATACGATGTGGAACGAACCGACCGACTGAACAATCTGGGAGTGCGTGTTGTGCGCTTCCCGGATGATGAAGTGCTGAAATTCCCTGACGAGGTTGCTGAAGCGATATACCGGCATCTCACGGAACCAATACTGCCCTCACCCCAACCCTCTCCCGGAGTACCGGGAGAGGGGGAAGAGATGGGCATCGCTTGAACTTTCACACATCGGAAAACTGCCCATGAGCCACGCCGACATCGACAGCGCCGTTCGCCCGCCGCCGGATGATCTTTTGGTGAAGATCGCGGATTATGTGATCGCTCCGCCGGAATTTTCGGCCGAGGCGCGCGAGACGGCTCGGCTTTGCTTGCTGGATACGCTGGGATGCGGAATTCTGGCGCTGAAATTTCCCGCATGTACTCGGCTGCTGGGACCCGTGGTTCCGGGGGCGATATTGCCGGACGGAGCCCGCGTGCCGGGGACGAATTTTCAGCTCGATCCCATTCAGGCGGCGTTCAACATTGGCTGCATGATCCGCTGGCTCGATTTCAATGACACCTGGCTGGCGGCGGAATGGGGACATCCCTCCGATAATCTCGGGGCGATTCTGGCGGTGACCGATTATCTTGACCGCGGCGGGCGCGGGAAAAAATTTCTCATCAAAGATGTACTGGATGCGATGATTCAGGCGCATGAAATCCAGGGCGTGCTGGCGCTGAAGAATAGTTTCAACCGCGTTGGGTTGGATCATGTGGTGCTGGTGAAAGTTGCCTCAACGGCCGTGGCCACGCGACTTCTCGGTGGATCGAGAGATCAAATTATCAACGCCCTTTCGCAGGCGTGGGTGGATGGGCAGGCGTTGCGAACGTATCGGCATGCGCCAAACACCGGCTCACGAAAGAGCTGGGCTGCGGGTGATGCGACGGCGCGAGCGGTGCGATTGGCATTGATCACGATGACTGGCGAGATGGGCCTGCCGTCTGTGCTCACTGCAGCAAAGTGGGGATTTTATGATGTGCTATTCGGGCACAAGCCGTTCGAGTTGGATCGGCCATTCGGAAGTTATGTGATGGAAAACGTACTGTTCAAGATTTCCTTCCCCGCGGAATTTCATGCCCAAACAGCCGTCGAGGCGGCGGTTCAGTTGCATCCCATCGTGACGCCGCGCCTGCATGACATCCGGCAAATTCGCATGTGGACCCACGAATCCGCCATCCGCATCATCAGCAAGTCCGGCCCATTGGCCAATCCCGCCGACCGCGACCATTGCCTGCAATACATGACCGCCATCGGCCTGCTCTACGGCGACCTGAAAGCCGAGCATTATGAGGATGCGTTTCATCAGGCCGATCCACGCATCGACCGGCTGCGCGAGCTGATGACCGTCGAGGAAGATAGGAATTACAGCCGCGATTATCTCGATCCCCAGAAGCGATCGATCGCCAATGCGATCGAGGTGATTTTCAAGGATGGATCGACAACCGGCCGGGTTTCGGTGGAATATCCCATCGGCCATCGGCGGCGGAGAAGCGACGGAATTCCGCTGTTAATTCAGAAATTCCAAGCGAATCTGAAAACACGATTTGGCGATGGACAATATCGGAGAATCGTGGAATTATGCTTCGATGCAGGCCTATTGACCGGAACTTCGGTCAATGAATTCATGGACCTCTTCACGGCTTGATTGGGCGCCTTTTTAATTCTGAATTGAAGAGATTGAACCACGAAGTCACGAAGACACGAAGCGGCTTTCGTGATTCCAGAGTGATTTTGCGAAATCGGCTTTTTGCTGAATTTTAATTTCTATTATCAATGCAAAACTCTCAAGGTTGCTTCGGCGCGTCGGTGCCCGCTTCGTGACTTCGTGGTTCCATTTCTTCTCTTGCATTTAATTTTTGCGATCGTGCTTTACCGCAGCGCCGTGCGGAGAATGCCGTTTGATTTTTTCAGTAACTCTTCAGCCGTCGCCAGATCAACGTGTTTGCGATGCATCACGATGGCCGTTTTGACTTGGCTCTTTGCGGATTCAAGTAATGTTGCGGCTTCCGGGGCCGGCAATTTGGTGAGCGTCGCGACGATGCGAACGGCACGGTCGCGGAGTTTGGCGTTGCCGGCGCGGAGATCGACCATCAGATTTTCATAGGTTTTCCCGAGCCGAACCATCGTCAGCGTGGTGATTTGATTGAGCACGAGCTTCGTCGCGGTGGCGGCTTTGAGCCGGGTGGAACCGGTGAGAACTTCCGGGCCGGTGATCGGGCGGATGACCAGATCGACGGTCGGCTCGCGCGAATCCGGTGGAACGCAGCAGAGAAAAATCGTCTTCGCTCCTCGTTCGGCGGCTCGGCGCAAGGCGCCGTGGACAAACGGCGTTGTTCCACCGGCGGCGATGCCGAGCACGATGTCGTTGGGTCCGACTTTTTTTTGATCGACGGCGGCGGCGCCATTCTCCGGCGAATCTTCGGCGCCTTCGACCGCGCGGAACATGGCCGATTCACCGCCGGCGATGATGCCCTGGACCATTTGAGGATCGGTGGAAAAAGTTGGCGGGCACTCGACGGCATCCAGCACGCCGAGCCGGCCGCTGGTGCCGGCGCCGACATAAATCAATCTGCCGCCGCGACGCAAGGAATCGCTGACCATTTCGATGGCTCGTGCGACACTCGCGCGCTCGGCGGCGACGGCGGCGATGGCGATCGCATCCTGCCGATTCATTAATTCCAGTGCGGATTCCAGCGACATGCGGTCCAAATCCATCGACTCCGCCAGCCGCTGTTCGGTCGGCAGGTGCGAGCGGTCGCGGGACCCGGCGCTCACGCGCTTCTCCATGGCATGATCGAGCCGAGCACGACGGCGCGGCGAGCGCCGGTGGCGGCGGGGACATTGCCGGGAATGCCGTCCAAGGTCGCCGCGCCGAGCAAGGCGAACGCCATCGCTTCCTTCGCTGCCGAGGGAATGCCCACTTCCTCGCTGGATCGAATCGGAACCTCGCCCAGCGGCTGGCGCAGCAGCGACATGAGCGTGAGATTTTTCGTGCCGCCGCCGCTGATGATGATTTCATCAGGGAACGGTTTGCAGAATTGCCGGATAGCCGCCAGGATCGTGTCGGCTGAGATCAGGCAGGCGGATCGCAACAGATTTTCCAGCGGAAATTTTCGGCCGATCTCGGTCAGGGCGTCGGTGAATCGCTCGACCATCGCAGGGCCATCGGTGGATTTGGGCGGAGATTTGGCGAAATACGGATCGGCCAGAACCTGCTGAACCAGCGGATAAATCGGCACGCCGCGCGAGGCGAGATGACCCTCAACATCCCAGCCGGGACCGTGCGGATCGAACTGGCGGCTGAGATGATCGCTGATGCAGTTGCCGGGACCGGTGTCGAAGGCGATCAGATCATCCAACTTCGCGCCGGCGCGGAGATACGTGATATTGGCAATGCCGCCGATGTTGAGAAGCACGCGATTTTTCTGCGAGTGACGGAGCAGGATAAAATCGGCCAACGGCACCAGCGGCGCGCCTTGTCCGCCGACAGCGCAATCGGCCCGGCGAAAATCGCTGACAACCACCGCCCCAACTTCGGCGGCGAGCAATGCCGGATCGAGCCACTGAATCGTGTCGGGTGGATCGTGATAAAGCGTTTGCCCATGCGCGGCGACGGCGGCGAGGCGATCGCTGGAAAGATGCGCGGCGACCAGCGCCTCGTTCACTGCGGCGGCATGAGCGAGCGTCAATTCTCGCCCGACACCGGCGAGGATCGAGAGCGGGGTCGGCGTGCCGAGACGGATTTCATAAATCGCCTGCCGCAATCCGCCGGGATAGGCGCGATGATGCCAATGCACCAGTTGCGCGGCCATGTTCTGCCCGCGGCCTTCGATGCGGACGATGGCGACATCCACGCCGTCGGCGCTGGTTCCGCTCATGGCCCCGGCAATCAAACGGGTTTCCAGCATGGAGGTAATTTAACCTCTGGGCGGTCTGGACAATAGATTCATAATCGAGCGGGCGCGGAATCAGCCGGCTTTTTTCATGCTGATGCCGGCGGCTTTGGCGAGGATTTCGGCTTTGTCGGTTTTTTCCCAACTGAAGCTGCCATCCGGACCGGGCGGTCGGCCGAAGTGGCCGTGGCGGGCGGTCTGTTTGTAGATCGGTCGGAGCATGTCCAGATGCTTGATGATCCCGCGCGGAGTGAGCGGAAAATGGGCTCGGACCAGTTCGGCAATTTGATCTTCGGGGATCACGGCCGTGTTTTCCGTGCTGACCGTGATGGACACCGGATGCGCCACGCCGATGGCATAGGCGAGTTGCACCTCGGCGCTGAGGGCCAGGCCGGCTTTGACGATGTTCTTGGCGATGTAGCGTCCCATGTAGCATGCGCTGCGATCGACTTTACTCGGGTCCTTGCCGCTGAACGCCCCGCCGCCGTGTGCGCCGCGGCCGCCGTAACTGTCCACAATGATCTTTCTGCCAGTGAGTCCGGTGTCGCCATGCGGCCCGCCGACGACGAATTTGCCGGTGGGATTAATATGGAACACGATGTCGTCGTTCCAGAGATTTTTGGGGATGACCGGCTTGATGACCTGCTCGATGATCTGCTTGCGGGCCTTTTCGGAAATCACATCCCGCTTTTTGTCGAGCACCGATTCATCATGCTGGGTGCTGACGACGACGGTGTGCACGCGCTTGGGGCGCTCGTTGATGTATTCGATGGTCACCTGGCTTTTGCCATCGGGGCGGAGCCAGGGGATTTTGCCTTTCTCGCGCACCTCGGCGAGCCGCTCGACGATGCGATGGGCCAGGTGGATCGGTAGCGGCATCAGCTCGGGGGTTTCATCGCAGGCATATCCGAACATGAGTCCCTGATCGCCGGCGCCCTGCTCGCGGGTGTCATCATCGGCTTGATTCACGCCGCGCGCGATGTCGGGGGATTGGCTGTGGATGGCCGTGAGCACGCCGCAGCTTTGATAATCGAAGCCGATTTCCGGATGGGTGTAGCCGATTTCCTTGATGGTTTCGCGCGCGACCTCGGCGGCATCAATGTAAGCGGTGGTGGTGATTTCGCCGGCCAGAACAACCTGACCGGTGGTCACGAGCGTTTCACATGCCACCCGCGCCCGGGGGTCCTGTGCCAGGATGGCATCCAGAACGGCATCGCTAATTTGATCCGCCACCTTGTCGGGGTGTCCCATGGTGACGGATTCGCTGGTGAACAGGTGCGTGCTGCGACGAAAATTTGGGGGCATTCGATTCCTCCGCTTCGCTAAAATCAAGCGTGGGCGGAGAATGTACAGCGGTGTGCGGGAGAGGGCAAGGATTTTGGGGAAATCGTTGGAAATGCATGGGAATTCGCTACCGATAATGCAACAAGATGGGTAACCTGAACGCAGTGATATAGGATATCTGATTTATCCGTGTTATCCGTGCCCATCCGTGGTTACAAACTTTTTTGACCACGGATGGGCACGGATAACACGGATAAGATAGAAATATCTCCAGCCTCCTTTTTTGAATTTAGGCGGTGCCTCATTGGTGGCTAATTCTGCTGAGGAATTTCGCCGTTTTCATCGACGAACCACAAGCCGGAGATTAATTGTTTGGTGCCGGAGCCTTGCTTATCCGAGGGGAAGGCATCGAATCCGAAATGATGGTTGTCGCCGCCGAATTCGATGTGGACGTGATCGCCGGCGAAGGCGATTGCATGGGGATGTAAATCTCGAATGACCGAGGGGATTTTTGAATCGTCTTCGCCGACTGACCAATCCAGTTTCTGATTGTACATCTGCATGGATGCGCTCAGAATCGCCGGGTCGTCCACATGATAAAGAAGTGTCTGTTCCTGGGCGGCAATCTGCTTTTCGCCTTTCCAGAATCCGTAAAAAACCGGCACGATGAACCAAACCGGCAGGGCGGCGATGAGCAGGGCCAGCAGCACGCCGATGAACATCAATCGCCGGGGTTTCCTGGGAGGTTGGGCTGGGGATGCGGTCACGCCGTGCATGTTAACAGTTCTGCCAAAACCCTGGCCACCGCTTCGGCGGCATCGGGCCGGCCAAGTTGGCGCGCGGCGGCGGACATGGCGGATCGGCGCGGGGCGTCGTAGAGCAGGGCTTCGACGATGGGCCGCAATTTCTCGGCGTTTTTCTTGCGATCTTTTTCATCCTCCACCAGCACCGCCGCGCCCGCATCGGCCAATATCTTTGCGTTGGAGCGTTGGTGGAGATCGCTGTGATAGGGATATGGCATGAGGATGGATGCGATCCCGCAGGCGGTCAGTTCGGCGCAACTGCTGGCGCCGGATCGGCTGATGGCCAGGTCCGTGACCGCCCACACGTCCGCCATCGCCGGGGTGAAGTCGATCACCCGGGCCGGGATATTTTTTTCGCGGTATTCGGCTCGGACAGTCTCGACATGATCCTTGCCGGAGAGATGCAGGATTTGCCAGCCGTTGAGTGTGATCGTACCGGCCAGGGTGGTCATGGCCTGATTGACGGTGAGCGCGCCCTGCGATGCGCCGGTGACGGTGAGCGTGTTCATGGCCGGGTCGATCCCCAGCGCGGCGGCGGCCTGTGGACGCGGGGGACGATGCAAAATCTCCGCGCGGATCGGACAGCCGGTGATTCTCAATTTCCCCCGATGCTCGGCCGGGACATGCTCGGCCGCCTGGGCGAACTGGCAGCAGACCGCGCGGGCGTATCGCAATAGATACTGGTTGGCTTTTCCCGGAACGACATCCTGATTGAGAATCGCCGTGGGGATTTGCGCCAATGCCGCGAGTTTTACCGCTACCCCAGCCGCGTATCCGCCAAGGCCCAACACAGCCGCCGGTTTTCGCTCGGCCAGAATCTTGGAGACCAAATCCTTGGTATCCCGCCAACTCCGCCAGAATCGGAGCAACCCCCCGACCGATCGCTTGGGCGGCACAATCGGCTGTGCAATGAATTCAAATCCAGTCGGCTGAAGGATGGTCTGATCGATGGCCCGCGTGGTGCCGAGGAAAACGGGCTTCGCTCCGGGAATGAAACCGGACAGTGCCTGAGCAACCGCAACGCCTGGGTACAGATGTCCGCCCGTTCCCCCACCCGCCAGCAAAATGGTTTTCTCGTCCGGCACCCGTGGGGGAGGATACCGGGAGGGGGGAAGATGACAAGGTGAGGGGGTGACAAGGTGACCAAAATGCCGGTGCTTAGAT
>Ga0302326_10011162_pt1 | contig 19369 bp, 18 predicted proteins | sample Palsa_T0_3_FD_202264 | JGI IMG/M metagenome (GOLD analysis project Ga0302326, IMG submission 202264) | Peat permafrost microbial communities from Stordalen Mire near Abisko, Sweden - Palsa_T0_3 | ecosystem: Environmental > Terrestrial > Soil > Palsa > Peat permafrost | place: Sweden: Abisko...
ATCACCCTTGTGGCTTCTATATCGCTGCCAGCCATTGCATTTGGCGCCTCCGCGCACGCAAAGCGTCATGTTTATCACTGGCACGGCTACGGCTTCCATCAGCCGCCTAACAACAGCGTTCCAATTCATGCTTCGAAGGGATCAATCCACGGCACTCCAGACTTTGCGCCAAGCTATTGGTATGGCGGGGGGTGGTACTATTTCGGCAAACCGGGCTTTTCTCATGGCCGCTGGAATGGCGGCAGCTACGGTCCGTGCTGGACCCATACGCCTATCGGACTCATGTGGAATTGCGGTTGAACTATATGTCCGCGAAGGCGCGGGGCCATCTAACCACGTCGCGTCAGCACTACCCCGGTCGCGAACGCACGGTTTGTAATCGCCCGAAAAAGTCTTTTGCGTTCAATTGGGCCCGTTACGCTGGTTTGTAGATGTAAGCCATTGACGATGCGACTCTCTGGCACTTAGCCGGGGTCGCCATCCAAAACCAGGCGCCGCTAACGGGTCGCGCCAGCGAGGAAGTTCGGTTAAATTAATGACGGCGCTTTAAAGGCTCGCGCCAAAACGGGGTTCACATGCTGTTGGTTTTGATTCATGTGCTGATCACGTGCGTTGTCGGCGCGATCTTATTCTGGGTCATCGACAGGTTTGTCCGCGATGGACGGTTGGCAAACTTGCTCAAAATCCTGGTAGTGCTGGTTTGTCTGGCGGCTATTCTGCAGCGCTTGCTGCCTTTGTTTGGCATGGGGTTTTAACGCGAATCCGCTTCCGAACGGCGAGCGATGTTCACGGCTTTCGTCAGCCCTCCAAGCCGAAGGTCGCTCGTTCGAATCCGGCCGGGGTCGTCATTAATTTCAACAGCTTGATTGCGACATTGCCGCCGCAAAAACTTACGTCACAGCGCGCCGGGCGAGTTTGTATCCCGCCTGCTCGCGATCCCACGTTGCGGCGGTGACGCCGCGTTCCCGCAGCTTGTATTTGGTCACCTTACCGCTCTCGGTCGCCGGCAGCGCTTCGACAAATTCGAGATAACGCGGCACCGCAAAATATGGCATGCGCGGCTGGCAAAAATCGAGCAATGCCGCATGCGTGATTTGCGCGCCGCCGCGCAGCACCAAGGCGGCCATCACCTCTTCCTCGGCGAGTTCGGCGCGCACCGGAAAGACGGCAACGTTGACCACCGCCGGATGAGTGAGCAGCACTTGTTCCACTTCGTAGGACGAGATGTTCTCGCCGCGGCGGCGGATGGCGTCCTTCATGCGGTCCATGAAGCGGTAGTAACCGTCAGGCTCGCGCAATACGCGGTCGCCGGTGTGGAACCAGAGATTGCGCCAGGCCTCGACGGTCTTGTCGGCCATGCCGAAATAGCCGGTGGCGAAGGCAAACGGCTCGTCGGCGCGCAGCACCAACTCGCCCGCCTTGCCGTCGGGCAGTTCGTTGTCGTTCGCATCCACCACCCGGGCGATGAAACCGGGCAACAGGCGCCCCATCGTGCCGGGCCGTTGCTCGGCAAGCGGCGCGCCCAGGATGCAGTTCGTTTCCGTCGAGCCATAGCCGTCGATCAGGCCGAAGCCGAAGCGCTCGGTGAACTTCTTGTGGAAATGCGCCGGCACCGCCGGAGCCAAGGCGAGGCGCACCCCGTGCGCGCGATCGGCGGCGCTCGCCTCCTGCGCCAGCAGCATCGGCACCATGGCGCCGAGCACGAAGGTCACGGTCGCCTTGTGCTGCGCCAGCGCCGCCGTGAATCCCGATGCGGAAAAACGCGACTCGACCACGATCGTCGCGCCGTTGAGCAGCGTCTGGAAGAACGCGCCCAACGCGTTGGTATGAAACACCGGCAAGGTCGTCACCAGCACGTCCGACTCGCGGACGCCAAGGAGCTGCGACGTGTAAACGCCCCACCAGAAATATTGGGCGTGCGGGCAGCACACACCCTTGGAGAGGCCCGTCGTGCCGGAGGTGTAGAGGATGGCAAAAGTATCGCCCGGGTCAGCCGCGTGCGGCGGCATATTTCCTTGCGGCTGCGGGAACGGCGCGGATTTGAGCTGCCGTAAATCTCCCGCGGTCCCCTCCCCGACCAGCCACAAAGCTTCGAGCGGAATGTGCGCCAGATCGAACGACGCTAGCACCGATGTCAGCTCGCGCTCGATGACCAGAAGCCGCGCGCCGCAATTGCTGAGGATGTGTTGCAGTTGCGCGCCGCGCGAGGCGGTGTTGATGGGAACGGCGATGGCGCCAAGCCAGGCGCAACCGAGAATGGTGAGCAGGAGCTCGGCGCGGTTGCCGCACATGATGGCGACGCGATCGCCGGCTTTCGTGCCGGCCGCGGCAAGAGCGCCGGCATAGCCCGCGGCGGCGGCGCGGGCCTCGGCGTAGCTCAACGTCGTGCCGCCGATCGTCACCAGACGGCGTTGGCCATAACGCTCGGCCTGGCGTGCGAGCATTTTGGGCAAAGTGCGCTCGGACGGGGGAAACAGATCCGGGAGCGATACGGGAGCGGTGATGGCGGTAATCGGCGATTGCACGTTTGGGCCTGCAACAGATGCGATAAAGGCATAGCACAAAGTCAGTCGCAGGTTTATTTTAAGCCTAAAGCATCGCATATCCGGCAAGGAGGCGGCGATGGCCGCAGATACCGCAATCGAGGTCGTGCTGGCGCGTTCGGGGCTCACCTTCATCGTTCCGCCCGACAAAAGCATTCTGCAAGTGCTGATAGAGGAAGGCATCGATCCGATGTACGATTGCCAGCGCGGCGAGTGCGGCACCTGCCAGGTGACCGTCTTGGAAGGCGAGCCCGATCACCGGGATCACATCCTCAGCAAAAGCGAGCGCGCCGGGAACAAGGTGATACAGATTTGCGTGTCGAGAGCGAAGACCGCGCGTCTGGTTCTCGATATGTAGCGCATGATCAGGAAAAGTGGAAACCGGTTTTCCGAAAAGATCATGCTCCGCTAAATGGCAATGGGAGACCGCGCATGAGCAAATACAACGGCAACGCCGCAGCGGTGCGCGAGCTGGTGCGCGAGACCGAGGTCCATCGCGACGTTTACGTCGATCAGGAAGTTTTTGAGCTGGAGATGGGGCACCTGTTCGCCAACACCTGGATTTATGTCGGTCACGACAGCCAGGTGCCCAACGCGGGCGATTATTACGGCACGACCATCGGCATGCAGCCGATCCTGATGGTCCGCCACAGCGACGGCGTGGTGCACGTCCTCTACAACCGCTGCCCGCACAAGGGTACGCGCATCACCATCGACACCTGCGGCAACGCCGGGAAATTCTTCCGCTGTCCATATCATGCCTGGTCGTTCAAGACCGACGGCTCGCTGCTCGCGATCCCGCTGCGCAAGGGCTACGAGAACACCGGGCTGGAAGAGAGCATCGCCGTCAAAGGCATCGCGCCGGTGCGGTATGTAAAAAATTATCGCGGCTTCGTCTTCGCCAAGATGAGCGACGTCGGGCCGAACTTCGAGGACTATTTCGGCGAGAGCCTGTCAACGATCGACAATATGGTGGATCGCTCGCCGGCCGGGCGGCTGGAAGTCGCCGGCGGCGTGCTGCGCTACATGCACAATTGCAACTGGAAGATGTTGGTCGAGAATCTGACCGACACCTGTCATCCGATGGTGGCTCACGAATCCTCGGCCGGCACCGCGATCGAGGTGTGGAAGAGGATGGCGCCCGGCAGCAACAAGAAGCCGCCCGCGGTCGAGATTTATGCGCCGTTCATGTCGTCCTACGAATTCTTCGAGAAGATGGGCATCCGCATCTGGCGCAACGGCCATGGCCACACCGGCGTGCACCATTCGATTCATTCCGACTATTCGGCGATACCCGATTACTTCGACAAAATGGTGGCCGCCTATGGCGTAGCGCGCGCCAAGGCGATCCTCGACGAGAACCGCCACAACACGTCGTACTTCCCCAATTTCACCGTCAAGGGACCGATCCAGTCGATCCGCCTGTTCAAGCCGCTCGCGCCCGACCGCACGCTCGCCGAATCCTGGACCTTCCGCCTCGTCGACGCGCCGGACGCGCTGCTCGAGCGCACGCTCACCTACAACCGGCTGGTCAACGCCCCGACGTCGATTGTCGGTCATGACGACCTCGAAGTGTACGAACGGGCGCAGGAAGGGCTCCACGTCGACGCCAACCCGTGGGTCAACATCCAACGCCTCTACGACCCCGCGGAGGTCGAACAGGAGACCGCAGTCATGAACGGCACGTCGGAATGGCAAATGCGTAATCAGTTCCGCGCCTGGTCGAAATTCATGACCATGTCGATTTGACGGACCAGGCGATGAACGCGCCGACCGACCAGGACCTGATCGGCTTTGTCGTGCATGAAGCACGCCTGATCGACCAGCACCGCTTCGAGGAATGGCTCGCTTTGTTCGCCGATGACGGCCACTACTGGATGCCGCTGGAATGGGGCCAGACCGACCCGCGGCTCGCGACTTCGCTGATGTACGAGGACAAGCTCTTGCTGCAAATCCGCATCGAGCGGCTCAAGGGCAACCGGACGTTCTCACAAAAGCCCAAAAGCCGCTGCCATCACGTGCTCCAGGTGCCGCAGATCGACAAGCGCGATGAAGCCGCCAACGAATACGTCACTTGGACGCCGATGCATTACGTGGAGACGCGGCTCGACGAGCAGGATTTGTACGCCGCCTGGGCGACGCATACGCTCGCGCTGGTCGACGGCAAGATCAAGATCAAACTAAAGCGCGTCGATCTGGTCAATTGCGACGCCGCTTTACGCAGCATCCAACTTTTCATGTGAGCCGCAAGCAATGAGCGAACGCCCGGTCGCCATCGTCACCGGCGGAAGCACCGGCATTGGCGCCGCCATTTGCCGCCGCATGGTCGAGGCCGGCCATGATGTCGTCTCGCTCGCGCGCCGCCGCCCGGAATGGGCGCATCCGGCGCTGCATTCCGTCGAAGTCGATCTCACCGATGTGCGCGCGACCAAGGAAGCGGCCGCCGGCATCGCCAAGCAATTTCCGATCGGCACAATGGTCCACAATGCCGGCGCCGTGCGCGCAAGCCTTCTGCCCGACGTCAAGCAGGAAGATTTGCACGATCTCACCCAGCTTCACCTCGGCGCTGCCATCCTGATCGTGCAAGCCGTATTGCCGGGCATGCGTGAACGCAGCTTTGGCCGCATCGTGCTCATCTCCTCGCGCGCGGCGCTCGGGCTACAGACGCGCACGGTCTATTCGGCGACCAAAGCGGGCATCATCGGCATGGCGCGCACCTGGGCGCTCGAACTTGCGCCGTCCGGCATCACCGTGAATGTCGTGGCGCCGGGGCCGATTGCCGATACCGAGATGTTTCGCCAGGTGATCGCGGCGGACAGCGAACGCGAGGCGGCGCTGGCCAAGGCCATACCGGTCGGCCGGCTTGGGCGGGCCGACGATGTTGCCCGCGCCGTCTTATTCTTTGCCGATCCGGCAAATTCGTTCGTGACTGGCCAGCTTCTCTATGTCTGCGGCGGCGCCAGCGTCTCCAGTTTCAGCCTCTAGGAAAAAACACGATGCGTATCTGGTATCAAAGCTACGTCGATGAGCCGAACGGCAAGGTCTATTGGGCGCGGCTGCGCCGGCATCTCGCGGCAATCGTCGATCCCCGCACTGAAGTCGACATCAAAGGCATTACGCCGCACGACAATTACGCGCATCCGATCGTCGAGTTCCGCTGCGCCCGCGAGGTGATCTGCAATGCGGTCAAGGCCGAGCGCGAGGGCTATGACGCGTTCATCATCGGTCACTTCCAGGACGCCGGGCTTTACGAGGCGCGCTCGGTGGTCGACATCCCGGTGGTGTCGCTCGGCGAGGCCTCGATGCTCTATGCTTGCCAGCTCGGGCAGCGCAGCGGCATCGTCACCATCAATCCCCGCTATATTTCCTGGTTTCACCACCAGATCGGCAAATACGGGCTGGAGCGGCGGGTCACCGGCGTGCATGCTATGACGTTCGAGCCGGGGCAGATTTTGAAAGCCTATGAGTCCGACGCGCTCGCCGCCGAGGTGGTGCGGTTGTTTGCCGAACAGGCGCGGCCGCTGGTCGCCGCCGGCTGCGACGTGCTCATCCCCGGCGGCGGCATTCCGATGCTGCTGTTCTCTGCGGTCCGCGAACATGCCGTCGACGGCGCGCCGGTGATCGACGGCATCCCCATCGTGGTGAAGATGGCCGAGCTCGCCGTCAAACTGCGGCGATTGAACGGACTCGGCGTCAGCCGCGTATCGGATTACGTCAAAGCACCGCCCGAGATCATCGAGCAGTTCTTGACCAATCCGAAGGGTCTTTAGAGAGTTCGCGGTTACTGCACGAGCTTCCACTTGCCGTCGACGAGCTTGACCAGCACCAGCGCGCGCTTGTCGACGCCGAAGCTGTCGCCCGGCTTGAAGTTGTAGATGCCGTGCGTGCCGACCACGTCCTTGGCGGTGACCAGCGCGTCGCGCAAAGCCGCGCGGAACTCCGGCGTGCCGGGTTGCGCGCCCGTCGCCAAGGCGCGCTTGGTTGAATCCAGAAGCACGAGCCAGCCATCGAACGCGTACGGACCGAACGCGCCACGCGCCGGCTCGTTGTTGGCCTTCTGATACGCGGCTTGATAGTCGAGCGAGATTTTCTTGGTCGGGTAGGAGTCCGGCAGCTGATCTGCCACGACGACCGGACCGGTCGAAGCGATCACGCCTTCGACCGCGGCGCCGCCGACGCGCACGAAATCCGGATTGATCAGCGCCGGCGTGCCGTAGATCTCCTTGGTGTAGCCGCGTTCGCGCAGCGCGATGAACGGCAGCGCGCCCGGCGTTCCCGATCCGCCGGTCATCACCGCGTCCGGCTCGGCTGAAACGATGTGCAGTGCTTGCGCGGTTACCGACGTGTCGGCGCGCGCGTAGCGCTCGTTGGTCAGGATTTTGATGCCGTCGGGCTCGGCGGATTTTTCCAGGCCGCCATAAACGAGATCACCCCAGCCGTCGCTGAAACCGATATAGCCGACGGTTTTGACGCCGGCGGCCTTCATGTAGTCGACCACAACCGACACCATCAGCGTCGGGGGCTGCGGTATCGAAACCATCCAGGAACCGGGCTCGCCGGGCATGTTCACGGGAGCGAGCGTGATGCAGGGGACTTTCAGTTCGTGACAAACGGCGGTGATCGCGATCGAGATCGGCGTACTGCCGGCGCCCATCAGCACGTCGACCTTATCCTGCTCGATGAGTTTCCGCGCATCGCGCGTGCCGGTTGACGGATCCGAGGCGTCGTCGAGCTGTATAAGGTTGATCTTGATGCCGTTGACATCGTCCTTGTACACCACGCCCGCGGCGGCGCCTTTGGCGTAGGGTATTCCGATCGAGGCGCTGGGACCCGTCATCGACGTGACGAGGCCGACGGTGATATCGGCTGCCTTGGCAGGCAGGATCATCAACGAGACGATCGCCGCGCTGCCAACGATACGCAGGGATTTGTTCACGAGAAACCTCCCGAATGGCGGCTGCTGGACGACACTTGCTCAGTCAGCGTTCGTGTCCAACTTTTTAAGCTTGAAACAATTGACCCGCAATGGTTTTCTTGAACCTCGACCGCTGCGAAGCGACGCAGACGCTGAGCCGCTGGGGCACGCATGACACCTGACATCGGCCTCATCCTCGGCATCGACGGCATCGCCACCGGATCGATTTACGTCCTCGTTGGGCTCGGCCTCGTTCTCATTTTCTCGGTCACGCGCGTGGTGTTCGTGCCGTTCGGCGATATCGTCGCCTTCTCGGCGCTGACGCTTGCATCGATGCAGCTCGGCCGCATGCCAGGCACCGTCTATCTGGTCGCCACGCTAGCGATCGTGGCCTGTTTGGTGGAAGGCGCGCACAAATGGCGGCGCGGCCAGAAGCGGCGCATCGCACGCGGCCTCGTTGGCTACGGCGTGCTGCCACTCATTCCGGCCGCCATCGCCTGGCTCACCGCCGGAATGGACCTGCCCGCGGGGCTACAAATTCCGCTCGCCATCGCGCTTGTCGTGCCGATCGGGCCGCTGATCGAACGCATCGCGTTGCGCCCGCTCGCCGACGCTTCCGTCCTGCTGCTCCTCATCGTCTCGGTGGCGCTGACGTTCGGCCTGTCGGGACTGGGCCTGCTCTTCTTCGGGCCGGAAGGATTCCGCACCAAACCGCTGACCAGCGAAATCTTCCGCTTCGGCACCGTGATCGTGACTTCGCAGACACTGCTGATGGTGGCGACCGCCGCAATCTTCAGCCTGCTCCTGTTTCTTTTCTTCGAGCACACCTTGTCCGGCAAGGCGTTGCGCGCGACCTCCGTCAACCGGATCGGCGCACGCATCGTCGGCATCCGGCCCGGGAGCACGGCGACGCTCGCCTTTCTGCTCGCGTCGCTGCTCGGCGCCGTCTCCGGCATTCTGATCGGGCCGACAACGACCTTGTATTACGATTCCGGTTTCATCATCGGGCTTAAGGCTTTCGTCGGCGCCATCATCGGCGGTCTCGTCAGCTATCCGGGGACTGCGCTTGGCGCCATTTTTATCGGCATGCTTGAGAGCTTCGCTTCCTATTGGAACAGCGCGCTCAAGGAGGTGGTGGTCTTCAGCGTGCTCATTCCGGTGATGTTGTGGCGCTCGCTTTCGCTGCCGCAGGTCGATGAGGAAGACGCGGAGGTCGAGGGATGACGCGGCGCGCCGGAACGCTGCTGGCGATCGCCGCCATCGTCCTCTTGGCCGCGGCGCCATTCTATGTCGCTTCCTTCACCATCACGCTGCTCAACTATATCGGCATCTACGCGCTGGTGGCGCTGGGCGTCGTGCTGCTGACCGGATTCGGCGGACTGACTTCATTCGGCCAGGCCGCCTTCGTCGGCATCGCCGCTTACGCCACAGCGTGGCTGACGACCGTCGAAGGCGCCTCGCCGTGGCTTGGGCTAATCTTCGCCCTCGCCTTGACCGTCCTGGTCGCGGCGTTGCTCGGCGCTGTCACGCTCCGGCTCGGCGGGCATTTCCTGCCGCTGGGCACCATCGCCTGGGGTTTGTCGATCTTCTTTCTGTTCGGCAATCTGGACGCGCTCGGCCGCCATAACGGCATCGCCGGCGTGCCGCCGATTTTTGTCGGATCGATTTCACTCGAACCGACCACCGCGATCTATTACCTGATCTGGGGCGTGCTCGCGGTCGCCACTCTTGTGATCGCCAACTTGCTCGAATCGCGCGAGGGGCGCGCCATTCGCAGCCTGCGCGGCGGCGTGGTGATGGTCGAGAGCCTCGGCATCAGCGTGTTTCGCATCCGGCTCATCACTTTCATAATCGCCGCGCTGCTCGCGGGGCTGTCGGGCTGGCTTTATGCGCATATGAGCCGCTATGTCAGCCCGGCGCCGTTCGATCTGCGCATGGGCATCCAATATCTGTTCATGGCGATCCTCGGCGGATCGGGACATATCCTCGGCGCCGTCGTCGGCGCGGCGCTCATCACCTTGCTGCAGAACACCTTGCAGGATGTGCTGCCGCACTTCTCCCGCAACGGCGAGCAGCTCGAGGTCATCGTCTTCGCCGTCATCTACGTCTTGGCGCTGCAGTTCGCCCGCGGCGGCGTGATGCCGTTCGCGTTGCGTTTTCTGCCAAGCCGAGGAAGGTCGGCGATTGCGCCCGGCGCGCCGTTACCGCGACGGACCATGCCGCCGGGTGGCACCCCTCTCCTCACCGTCGAGCGTCTCTTCAAACGCTTCGGCGGCCTCGAAGCGGTCAATCAGGTCGGCTTCGCAGTGAACGCCGGCGAAATCGTCGGCCTGATCGGCCCGAACGGCGCCGGCAAAAGCACGGTATTCAATCTCATCACCGGCGCGCTCGCGAGCGATGATGGCAAAATCTCTTTTCTCGGGCAAGATATCACCCGCGCCGGCCAGCGACGCATCGCCGAAGCCGGCATTGCTCGCACCTTCCAGCACGTCAAGCTGCGGCCGAGCATGTCGCTGATCGACAACGTGCTGCTTGGAACCTATTTGCGCACCCGCTCGGGATTTGTCAGGGGTGCGCTGCGGCTCGATCGGGCCGAAGAGATGCGCGCCCGATACGAAGCGCAACTTCAGCTTAAGCGCGTCGGGATCGATGCCGATCCGTACGACCTTGCCGGCAATCTTCCGCTCGGCCGCCAGCGCATCCTCGAAGTCGCCCGCGCGCTCGCGGCCGATCCGGCGCTGATCATCCTTGACGAGCCGGCCGCCGGCTTGAGCCGCCCCGAAAAAACGGCGCTCGCTGAATTGTTGCGCGGCTTGCGCAAAGAAGGCGTCACAGTCCTCCTTGTGGAACATGACGTGGAGTTCGTCATGGGCCTCGTGGATCGTATCGTGGTGATGGATTTTGGCGCCAAGCTCATCGAGGGAACGCCGGCCGCGGTGCGCGCGGATCCTCGCGTGCAGGAAGCTTACCTCGGAAGCGTCGCATGAGGCCCTTGCTCGAGATCGAGGACCTGCATGTCGCCTACGGCAAGGTCGAGGCCGTCCGTGGCGTCGGGCTGCACATGCTGCCGGGCCAGATCGTGACGGTCATCGGTCCCAATGGAGCCGGCAAGACCACTTTGCTAGCGGCCGCCGCCGGGCTGCTGCGTTCGCGCGGCAAGGTGATCTATGATGGCGTCGATCTCGAACGGCTCGACGTCGAAGAACGCGTCGAGCGCGGCTTCTGCCTGGTGCCCGAGCGACGCGAGCTGTTCGGCGATATGGCGGTGGCCGATAATCTTCTGCTCGGCGCCTATACGCGGCGCCGCAACGGCGCGGATGTGAAGCAAAGTTTAGCGCAGGTTTTCCGCCACTTTCCCCGCCTCGCCGAGCGCCAGCGGCAGAAGGCGCAGACCTTGTCCGGGGGCGAGCGGCAGATGCTGGCGCTCGGCCGCGCGCTGATGGCGAAGCCGCGGCTGTTGCTGCTCGACGAGCCGAGCCTCGGGCTCGCGCCGATCATGGTGCGTGAGATTTTCCGCATCGTCGCGTCGCTGCGCGATCTCGGCGTGTCGATCCTGCTGGTCGAGCAGAACGCGCGCGCGGCGCTGGAGACGGCCGATTACGCCTACGTGCTGGAACTGGGCGCCATCACCCATCAGGGTGCGGCCACCGCCCTCGCCCACGACGCGCGCGTGGTCGCGACCTATCTCGGTGGACCGGCCTGATGCCGGCGCGCGCCTACGACGATGTGGTGCTGGCGGCACCGGTAACGATTCCTTACGTCCGCTATTCGATCAGGGGCGCGCACTGGTTTCTCGGCCGCGCCATGGCCGGACTCATCGCCGCCGCGAGAATCCCGAAAGCACGCATCGACGGGCTTGCAGTCGCAAGCTTTACGCTGGCCCCTGACACCGCCGTCGGTCTGACCCAGCATTTGGGGCTGACGCTGCGATGGCTTGACGATGTACGGATGGGGGGCGCTTCCGGCATCGTCTCGATCCGCCGCGCGGCGCGGGCCGTGCAGAGCGGCGACGCCGAGATCGTGGCCTGCATTGCCGGCGATACCAATCGCACCGACAGCTTTCGCCGCAACACGGCGAGCTTCAGCCAGTTTTCCCAAGACGCGGTCTACCCGTACGGCTCGGGCGGCCCGAACGCGAGCTTTGCATTGTTGACCGCATATTATATGCGCAAGCACGGCGCCAGGCCTGAAGACTTCGGCAAGCTCTGCGTCGCCCAGCGCAATAACGCGCTGAAGAACCCCATGGCGCTGTTCAAAAAACCGCTGACGCTCGATGAATATCTCAATGCCCGCCTGGTCGCCGATCCATTGCGGTTGTTCGACTGCGTGATGCCTTGCGCGGGGGCGGAAGGGTTTTTGGTCATGCGGCGTGCAACTGCCGAGAAACTCGGCTTGCGTTTCGCGCGTCTTCTCGGCGCGATCGAATGCCACAACGCCTTTCCTGACGATCCGATCCAGGATCGCGGCGGCTGGGCGCTTGACCGCAATGCGCTGTACGAACAGGCGGGCGTCGGGCCACGGGACATGGACTTCGTCGAGACCTACGACGACTATCCGGTCATCAACGTGCTGCAATTCGAGGGTCTGGGCTTTTGCGGCGACGGCGAAGGAGCGGCCTTCATCCACGCCAACACCTTCGAAGTTGCGGGCACGTTCCCCGCAAACACGTCGGGCGGCCAATTGTCGGTCGGCCAGGCTGGCGCGGCCGGCGGCCACCTTGGCATCGTCGAAGCCATCCGCCAGCTTACCGGACAAACCCTTGGCGCTCGCGTGCCCAAGGCGCAGCACGGACTTGTCTCCGGCTTTGGCATGATCAATTACGATCGCGGAATTTGCAGCGGGGCTGCAGTACTCGCCGCGGCTTGATATTCGGAAGAGTAAGGAAACGGAGAATGGGCCAACCGGCAAAGCGGCCGAAGCGAAAAAATCCGCTGCTGCGCACGCGCCTGCCGACGCTGCCGCCCGGCGCGCGCAGCCGTGTCGCGCTCGGGCTGACGGCCGCCGCCGCCCGCGGCCGGCTCGAGCTGCAAGTCTGCCTGGACTGCGGCGCCGTTCAGTATCCGCCGCGCGAAGTCTGCAGCGCCTGCCTGTCGCACCGTTTGGCCTGGCGGCCGCAGGACGGGCGTGGCGAACTCATCGCGGAGACAACTTTACGCAGCGCCCAGGAGCTGTTCTTTCGCGAGCGGTTGCCGTGGCGCGTCGGCATCGTTCGTCTGGACACAGGCGTCAACGTGATTGCCTTTGTGCACGAAAAAGTCGGCGTCGCACCCTGCCGGGTGCGCGTCGAGGCGGCGCTCGATCGGGCAACCCAGGCGGTGCTGGTCGCCGTTCCGGACCAGGGGAGGACTGCCATGTCGGACGATCCGAAGTTGCGCGAGATGACCTGCGATCCGCGCTCCCGCAAAATCCTGGTCACCGACGGCAAATCGGTGGTCGGACAAGCAGTCGCGCGCGCGCTTTCCGCCGCCGGCGCGGATTTGATCTGGATCGGCGAAGCCGAACCGTGGAAGAAAATGCCAGGCTTCGAGGCACTGTGCGCACTGCCGCAGGCGGTGACTATCCCGCTCGACGTCACCGACAGCCGCTCGGTGCGCGAACTTGCCGGCGAGATCGGCGGCAAGGTCGATATCGTGGTCAACACCGCCGACTGTCATCGCACGTTCACCATTGCCTCGCGCCGCGGCGTCGAAACCGCGCAGCTGGAGATGGAGGTGAATTATTTCGGGCTGCTGCGGCTCGCCCAGGAATTTGCTCCGGTGCTTCGAGCACGCGCGGCGGACGGCGCCGCGAACGCCATCGCCTGGGTCAATGTGCTGTCCATCTTCGCGCTCGCCAATTATCCTCCGCACGGCACGTATTCGGCCTCGAAAGCGGCGGCGCTATCGTTGTCCCAAGCCTTGCGCGCGGAGCTGCGGCCGGCCGGCGTGCGCGTCATCAATCTGTTCCCCGGCCCGATCGATGACGACTGGGACCAGCTGGAACTGCCGCCGAAACTTTCGCCCACCGCCGTGGCTCGTGCCGTGGTCGAGGCGCTCAAGGGCTCGGTGGAAGATGTCTATCCGGGCGACGTGGCGCAGGACTGGCTGGCGCGGCATCTTGAAAACCCGAAAGCGCTCGAGCGCGAACTAGGCGGGAAAGCGCTGTGAAAGCGGCGAAGAGAGCGAAAACGAAAACCCCGGCGAGCGGTCACCGCGCGAGCTTCGGCGGCCTTGTTGCGTCGGGCGATGTCCGGCTGGTCGATCTGACGCAGACGCTCTCGCCCGATTTTCCGGCGATCGTACTACCGCCGGAGATGGGCCAGTGCCGTCCGTTCCGCTCGGAGGAAATTTCACGCTACGACGACCGCGGTTCGGGCTGGTACTGGAATAATGTGAGCTTCGGCGAGCATACCGGGACGCATTTCGACGCGCCAATCCACTGGATTTCCGGCCGCGACCGGCCGAACAATTCCGTCGATACGGTGCCGATCGAGCATTTCATCGCGCCGGCAAATGTCATCGACTGCTGCGCCGAGGCCACGACCGACGCCGATTTCCTCCTCACCGTCGGCCACGTGAAAGCTTTCGAGAAACGCCACGGCCGCATTGCCGCCGGATCGTGGGTGCTGATGCGGACCGACTGGTCGAAACGCGCCGATGCTGTCGCCTACCAGAATCTCGACGATACCGGCCAGCACACGCCCGGCCCCGACGCGGATTGCGTGCGCTTCCTGGTGAACGAGCGCGACGTCCTCGGCTTCGGCACCGAGACGATCGGCACCGACGCCGGACAAGCGGCACACTTCACGCCACCCTATCCGTGTCATTATTACATGCACGGCGCCGGCAAATACGGGCTGCAATGCCTGTGCAATCTCGATCGCCTGCCGGCCACCGGCGCGCTCATCGTCGCCGCCCCGCTCAAAATCCTTGAGGGCAGCGGCAGTCCGTTGCGCGTATTCGCCATCGTTCCGGCACCTGCCCTTCGTCAATCGAGCCGATAAACCCTTGCCGCATTGTCGTGCAGCGCCGCGCGCTGAACCGCTTCCCCGAGCGGCGTGAGCGCGTCTTGGTAAGCGGCAATCAGCGCGGAATACCGCGTCCACAATTTCTCGATCGGAAAATTCGAACCGAACAAGCAGCGCGTCGGACCGAACATCTCGATCGTTTGGCGCACGACGCTCGCGATGTGGGCGGGATCGTTCTTATAGATGAAGGTGCCAAGGCCGGAGAGCTTGGCAACCACATTCCGGCACGCCGCGAGACGCCCCATGCCGGCACGCCACTGCGTCACAAGGGGCGCAGTGGAGTCTTCGAGCATGCCGGCGTGCTGAAGGATGAAAGCGACCTTGGGACAGCTGGCGGCAAGTTCGGCCGCGCCTTGCATCTGCCCGGCGAAAACCTGTTGATCGAAGGTCCAGCCGTAATAGGCGAGATGGCCCACGTTGCGTTGCAGCGTTGGATTGCGGGCGAGATCGGGCTCCGCCGCGAAGCGGTATTGCGGGTTTTGGTGCCATTGCAGCTGCATGCGCAAACCGCGCATGCCGCGATATTTGGTCAGGCGGTCGCACTGCGGACGCACGTCGTTGCGAGAAAGCCGGCATAGCCGACGATCCCCTGCGGAAAGCCGGTTTCATCGGCGGCCTGTGCACGTAGGCCACTTCGTCCTCGAAGCGATCCTTGGCCCAATTGGCCTGCACATAGACCGACCGGGTCACGCCGCAGCCGGCGATGTCGGCAAGATACTCGCCGATCGGATAGTCGCGGCGGATCGCTTCGTAAGGTCCGAAGATGCGCGGCTGCATCGGTCCGTCGAGCCGCGGCAGATCGGCCCGCCGCCAGATGTGGTGATGTGCGTCGATAATTGCCGTCACGGATTCCACCTATGAAGAGGAAGCGCCCCCGGCGAGCGCCGCCCGCATTTGGCGCTGGTCAAGCGCGCGCTCCCATCTGGCGATGACCAACGTCGCGACGCCGTTACCGATCAGGTTGGTCGGCGTGAGCCCCTGCGACAGCAGGCGGTGCACTCCGAGGATCAGCGCCACGCTCTCCACCGGGATGGTTCCGACCGCGGCAAGTGTCGCCGCGAGCACAATGAACGCCGCGCCGGCGACGCCGGCCGCTCCCTTCGAGGCCAGCAACAATACCGCCAGGAGCCCGATCTGCTGCTCGAGCGAGAGCGGTGTGTTGGTCGCCTGCGCCAGGAACACCGCCGCCGTCGCCAGATAGAGGCACGTGCCGTCGAGATTGAACGAATAGCCGGTCGGGATGACGAGTCCGACCACGCTCTCCTCGCAGCCCATCGCCTCGAGCTTGGCGATCATGCGCGGCAGCACCGTTTCCGACGACGTGGTTGCGATCACAATCAAAAGCTCTTCGCGGATATAGCGAATGAATTTGAGCAGGCTGAACCCGCACCAATGCGCGATCGGCCAGAGCACGGCGAAGATGAAGATGAGGCAGGTGATGTAGAAGGTGACGATCAGCTTGCCCAACGAGAACAACGAACCGCCGCCGAACTTGCCGACGGTAAAGGCGATGGCGCCGAACGCGCCGATCGGCGCCGCCCACATCACCATGGCGACGATGCGAAAGAACATCCGCGAGGCGGCCTCCACCAGATCGTTGATCGGCTTGCCGGCTTTGCCCAGGGAGCTTAGCGCGAAGCCGCACAGCACCGACACGTAGAGCACTTGCAGCACGTTGCCTTCGCTGAACGCACCCATGAAGGTGTTGGGAATGATGTTGAGCAGAAATTGCGCCGTGGTCCGCCGCTGCGTTTGTTCCAGATAGGGCGCCACGCTCGACGCATCCACATGCGACAGATCGACGTTCATCCCCGCGCCGGGTTGAAAGAGATTCACCGCGACAAGCCCGATGACCAGCGCGATCGTGGTCAGCACCTCGAAATAGATCAGCGCCTTGAGCGCGACGCGGCCGACCTTGGCCATATTGGCCATGCTCGATATGCCGTGAACCACGGCGCAGAAGATGATCGGAGCGATGAGAACGCGGATCGCCTTGATGAAGGCGTCCCCCAGCGGCTCCATGCGCACGCCGAGGTCCGGATAGAACTGGCCGAGCGCAACGCCGAGCGCCATGGCGATCAGCACCAAAAACCAGAGCTGCGAATAAAACGGATGCGGCCCCGTGCGCGGGAGCAAGTCTGCCGGTGCGGCTTTATCCATGGCGGCTTTCGCCCCGATGCCAGGCAGTTTGCGATGCCGGCACGGTTGCAGCACGGCCCCGTCCTGCAAGGGAAAGGACGAGGCCGGGCTTACGCAAGCAGCTCTATTTCATAGCCTCTACGACGCGCGCCGGCATCGGCCGGCGTGCATCAAGCGTCATATTCCGCCGATATATCCTTGCCGGTGTAATCGGGCATGAGCGCCGCAGCTACCAGGCTGATGACCGCGCAGACGGCGATATAAATGGCTACCGCATAGCCGGTATGATAGGCGGCGAATAAGGCGGTCGCGATAATCGGCGCCGGCCCACCGGCGATGAGGGACGCAAGCTGGTAGCCCAGTGAGGCGCCGCTGTAGCGCAAGCGCGGCGTGAACGATTCCGCGATGAGCGCCGCCTGCGGGCCGTATTGGATATCGTGCGGGATGAGCGAGACCACGATGGCGATGAAAATCGCCCACGGGATCAGCGAACCCAGCATGCCGAAATACAGAAATCCGTATAGGCCCATCACTACGACGCCGATCAGGTACATCTTCCGGCGTCCGATGCGGTCGGATATATGGCCGGACAGCGGAATGGTGATGAACGACACGCAGGCCGCCACCATGACCGCGGCGAGGATGAAGTCACGCGACATCTTCAGCGTACCGACGGTGTAAGAGAAGACGAAAGCGGTGAAGATGTAGAACGGCGCTTGTTCGGACATGCGCAGCAACGCCGAGAGGATGATTTCCCTGGGCTGCTTCTTGATGACTTCGAAGATCGGCGCCTTTTCGATCTTATGTTCGTCCAGCAACTTCTGGAAAACCGGCGTCTCCAGGATGCCGAGGCGAATCCACAGGCCGATGCCGACCAGGACGATGGAAAGCGCGAACGGAATGCGCCAGCCCCAAATGAGGAATTGATCGCCCGACCAGGCGCTGAAGACGATGACGGCAGCGGTCGACAGGAGCAAACCGCACGGCACGCCAAATTGCGGCCACGACGCGACAAGGCCGCGCTGGCCGTGCGTACGCGCCCATTCCATCGCCAGGAGCACCGATCCGCCCCATTCGCCGCCGACGCCGATACCTTGCAGCGCCCGCAAGACGGTTAGGATTACGGCACCCCAGATACCGATCGATGCATAGGTCGGGACGAACGCGACCAAGAAGGTCGCAATCCCCATGAACAGGAGCGTTGCGATCAGCGTCGCCTTGCGGCCGATGCGATCGCCGTAATGTCCGAATATCGCCGCGCCGACCGGCCGGGCGGCAAAACCGATGAAATAGGTCCCGAAGGAGAGAAGCGTGGCCGACAACGGGTCTTGGTTGGGGAAGTAGAGCTTGCCGAAAACGAGGCCGGCGGCGGTTCCATAAAGGAAAAAGTCGTACCATTCGATCGCCGTGCCGATGGTCGATGCGATAACCGCCTTACGCAGTTGCGCGCTGTGTTCGGCCTGCGGTAGCGGCGCGTATGTCGTTGCCATAGCCATGGCGAGCCTCCCCGTTTTTCATCCCTTTGCGGAGCGGACTGCATCGCGGTCCAACTCCGGCAAGTGACGATACTTCAGGGTGCGGACGATGGCTATAGATGCAGGGCCGCAGATTTTCTGGCTCGTCGTTCCGCGGCTCAAGCGCAGCGGAGCAACCCGAGATGACCGACGGAACTATTCGCCCGGCTTGCTCGACGCCATCACGGTGACCGGCATGTCGCGGTAGTCGGCGGCGAACAGCCGTTTGAGGTTATCCACCTTGGGCAGGTCGTTGAAGACGATATAGGGGTACGACGGGTGAAGCACGGCGAAGTCCTGGTGATAATCTTCGGCCGGATAGAAGCCGTGCAACGGCTCGAGCTGGGTCACGATCGGGTGCGGAAAGAGATGCGCCTTATCGAGCTCGGCGATATAGGCGTTGGCGATCCGCTTCTGCTCTTCGTCGGCATAGAAAATCGCAGAGCGATATTGCGTGCCGGCGTCGGGGCCCTGCCGGTTGAGCTCGGTCGGATTGTGCGCCACCGAGAAATAAATCTGCAGGATCTTGCCGTAGGAGATCTGCCGCGGATCGAACGTCACCGCGACCGATTCGGCATGGCCGGTCCGGCCGCTGCCGACCATTTCGTAGTGTGCCGTCTGTTTGTCGCCGCCGGCATAGCCGGATACGGCCGCCGTCACGCCTTTGGTGTGTTGATAAACGGCCTGCACGCCCCAGAAACAGCCGCCGGCCAAGACAATCCTCTGCAGGCCGCCGGCGGCCGGCGCGTCGAGTGCCGGAGCCGGTATCGCCACCGCCGGCTCCGCGGCGCGCGCCGCGGTCACCGCCAGGCCGACGAACGGAACAATGAGCAATGCGCGCAGGATATTCATCTGTTCCTCCAAAACTTTCGCGCCGGTTGCCGCGGCACCGCGCAGGGCAATATGTACGGCACGGCGCACCCAAGGCGCCAATCACAATTGGCAGGAGGAGAGCGCACCGCGCACTCACGACTTCGTGTGTTGCCCGGCTCGCATTGCCTGCCGTTCTTCCATCTTCAGCGGTGAGGGAGGTGTGCGATGACTTTGCAAGTGCGCCGTGTGGTGACCGGCCATGATGCGCGCGGACGCGCCGTCGTCGCCATCGAAGAAATGACCAAGAACGTAGTGTCGTCGCGCCCCGGCATCTCGGCGAGCGTGATCTGGACCACGGACACGATCCCGGCCGACAATTCCGGCTCCGACGATGGCGGCGCGCGCAAGACCGGTACGACGCTGGCCGGCGGCACGGTAT
>Ga0302326_10011165_pt1 | contig 19365 bp, 19 predicted proteins | sample Palsa_T0_3_FD_202264 | JGI IMG/M metagenome (GOLD analysis project Ga0302326, IMG submission 202264) | Peat permafrost microbial communities from Stordalen Mire near Abisko, Sweden - Palsa_T0_3 | ecosystem: Environmental > Terrestrial > Soil > Palsa > Peat permafrost | place: Sweden: Abisko...
GAAGATTAAGGGCGCCGATGGTGCGGCGGAACTGCTGGGGGTGAAGCCGACCACGCTGATCTCTCGCATCAAGAAAATGGGGCTCAAACGCCGGGACGCGATGCCGTCAGGTTCGCCGCAAAGCTGACGCGGTGGCATCTCCGGAGCGGATATTCTCCACCGCGGGAAGAGTCGGTTACACCGCCAAAGGGTTCAATACTCCACACCTGCACCATGGAAACAAATTTGTCGCAAGATCAGGCAAAACGGGCCGCTGGTATCCGGGCAATTACGACCTATTTAAGAAACGGCATGAAAATCGGACTTGGATCCGGGACCACTTCGCGCTGGTTCCTCCAAACCCTGGGTGACCGCGTCAAAGAAGGGCTCGAAGTGCTAGGGGTGCCGACATCGAATTCGACGCGCGATCTGGCGATACGGGTTGGTGTGCCGGTGGCCGATTTAAACGATCTCGGGGACCTTGATTTGGCGATCGACGGTGCCGATGAAATTGATGCAAGCGGCCGAATGATCAAAGGAGGAGCTGGCAACCTTCTTTGGGAAAAAATCATCGCCGTCGCGTCCGTTAAGATGGTCGCCCTGGTCGACGAGAGCAAAGTGGTTTCGAAGCTTGGAAAATTTCCTTTGCCGGTTGAAGTGATTCCTTTTGGTTGGCGCACAACGTTCAGACATTTGGAAAAACTCTTTTCTGATTTCGGATGGACGAGTGTTCCGATCATGGTGCGCGGCGGTCTGCAAACGCCGTTAATAACCGATAGCGGGCACTACTTGCTTGATTGCGAACTAGGCGAAATAAGCGATCCGGATGGCATCGCCCTGAAGCTGAACCAGATTCCTGGCGTCGTCGAACATGGCCTGTTTATCGGAATTGCAAAAGAGGTAGTAATTGGTCGTGCAGATGGATCGGCTGAAATTCGGGTTTTTTGAGCGAAGCCAGAAGGCGGAAGTGACACTAGCGGCGAAGCCGCAAGTAATGTAGCATAGGCTTCCAGCCTGTCTCGGGGGCTGAATTCTCTGCCGGCGCGCTTATCAAGGTATCTGCCGGTTCTCGCAATTGTCGATAAAGCTCAGGTTTGAAACCCTAGGTTGGCTTTCCGGGCGATGAACCATCCCAAACCACCCTTATCTTAGTGCCATTCAGTCCAGCCACCAGGCTATTGCCCAACCTTATTCAGGTGGTCTGCTCTTGCGAAATCGGCTTTCGCTTTACGACGCTTTCCTTGGCTTTTGTAGGCGAGGCCACGGTTGTAGTAGGCATCAGCATCGCTAGGGTTCAAACGGATCGCCTCGGTGTCGTCGCCGATGGCTTTATCGTACTCCTCCGTATGGAAGTACGAGACGCCGCGGTTGATATAAGCCAAGGTGTAGCTTGGGTTCAACCGAATTGCTTCGTCGTAATCGCTTATCGCTTTGTCGTACTCCTTGTTATCATCGTAGGCGAATCCGCGGTTGTTGTAGTATCGAGCGTCGTTCGGGTCCAAACGAATCGCGTCATTGTAGTCCCGTAACGCTTTATCGTATTCGCCGTTATGATCGTAGGTGAGCCCGCGATTATTATAGGCATCGGCGTAGTCCGGCTTCAAACGGATCGCCTCGGCGTAGTCGTTGATCGACTTTTCATACTCCTTTTTTGCGTAAGAGTCATAACCACGTGTGAATGCGGCCTCAGCGTCGCCCTCGGTCGTTGGCGCTGGCATTGGCGTGGGCGTTGGTATTGGTGTCGGTGTTGAAGTGGGAGTTGGTCTGGGAGTAAGAATAGTCTTTGGTGAAGGTGCTGCGAGAGCCACCGTTCGCCCCCTGTGTGCGGCGAACCAGATTGCTCCAATTCCCACGATCAGGGCGACAACCAACGCAACCGCCGGCAACCTTCTTTTGTGGTCTTTCGCCTGACTCCGGTTCGGAGCAATCGTAGGACCTTCCACCTTTGAAGAACTCGCTTCTTCTCGTGAGGGGCTCGTTTTAAAGATTGGCGGACCCGCCCCAGGCGTTGTTCTCTCATCGTTTAGCGACATGTTGTTCCCTTTCGGGCTGTTCTGGCTTGGAGTCGCATCGAAAGATGATACCAGCGAGAAAATTCTTCTTCCGAGGTCGTTCCTTTGTATCGACCGCGCACGGCGCAATTCTGGACAGAGCCGGCATAAACGGCATCCTTCCCGCCTGAGGGGCCCCGGCCATTTATTCCGTTGCTCGCCTTGACCCAACTACGTTGTCTCGCCCTTCGTCCTCGGCCGTTTTTCGGGTGGCTGGCACAAGCGACCTCCCGCCGATTGCCTTCTCCATTCAACCCTCGAATTGCGCAATCTCTCCAGTTGACGGTTCGCCGCTAACGGACTGGGGAGGGATCGAGAACGACAACGACGACGAGAACGATTGGGGAAGAGGAGAGCCAAGGCTTCATCGCTTTTGACTTGCGAATCAGTGACCCGGACGACCTGCCAATGTCCTTGCTCGGTCCTCTTGGCTGAAAATGAGCGCCGGTTGGGTCAACGCCGTCGACTGAGCGGAGGATGGTTGGACGCTGACACGCGTTCTGACCAAGTGGGCTGGATGCTTTTCTTGCACGTAGCAGATCAGCGCTTCACGGACGTCGCACCGCAAGGTCCACAGTTTATCGGGATCCGCCGCACTGACCAATGCGCGGATCTGTATCGAAGTTTCCTTCGCATCAGCGACCACTAGGGACATTACCCGCTTGTCCCATCCTGGATGCGCTTCAACGTATCGAAAAAACTCCTCCCTGAGTTCGGTCACGGGCAAATGATAGTCGAAGTAAAGAAATACCGTCCCGAGCAGTTCGGCGGAGCGGCGCGTCCAGTTCTCAAACGGCTTCTCCAGAAAGTAGCTGATCGGAACAACGAGACGCCGCTGGTCCCACAGATGGACGATAACGTAGGCAAGCGTGATTTCCTCCACCTTTCCTAACTCACCCTCCAAAACCACAAGATCATCCAACAGGATCGGTTGGGTTAAAGCCAATTGAAATCCGGCGAAGAGATGGCCGAGCGAGCGCTGTACGACGACGCCGGCCAAGACGGTGACAAGTCCCGCCGATGCTAACAAGCTGGTGCCGACGTGGCGCAACGGTGCACAAAAAATCATCGCGGTCGCGACAGTCAGGAATGCCAGAACAAACAGAATTGCCTTGCGCAGCGCTGAAACCTCGGTGTAAAGCGCGCGAGATCGAACGTCAACGCCTCCGCGAACTCGATGGACCTGAATGATTTTGTCCGCGGCCAGACTTACCTGCCGGCACGCAAGGTAACCGGTTGCCAGTATCACCAGCGCGTTGATGATGTCCCGCGAATTTGCGGTGACGTAAGCCGGGAGACCGACTCGGCTAAGAGCGAAGATCGTTGCTACCAACGGAATCCCGACCTGCAGCGCGTCCGCGCATAGAACTGCGACGACGCTTTCCCAATGGGAGGAGTCGCCGGCCGCTAAAGCACGCAGCCGTCGATTGGTCACGTAAATCAATCTGCCGCCCAAGGAACTGAGGGCCAGGATCGTGATCGCCTGAAGGATCCTGGCCTGTCGATCGGGCGTTGCCCAACTTGATCCGAGGGTGGAGGCAAGTAATCCGTTCAAGTGCCAGGCCAGCAGAGTGTACACACCACACCCCCATATCCAAAAGTCCAACCGGGTCAGCAGCGCCCGAACCACGGCAGTTTTAGTGCTCCGGTCGTTGACCATACAAAGACGGTCAACGCACAGTTTTTTTGCCAACCGATCGAGTACGTGCTGGATGAACAACAGAACTGCGAGGTGAAGGAGGCCGGCCGCAATCTGGCTCAAACTCAATCCGCTGATGATTTCAGTCTGCATTCGTGTGGAAAATACTCTCTTTCGCTCGGCGTTCGATCCGCGCGTAAACCGCGGCTCGAGTATATACCGCGAAAATCTCAGAGGCCAAAGCGCTCGTGCGATTTTCGCGCCACCTTTTAGTCTTGGTTTGTGCAGTCGTTTGTCTTACCACTGCGGAGTGCTCAGGCAAGCGGTTCAAGCGGTGCTGGAAAGGCCGTTGCGCTAATCCTGCAAGTGACATTGATGAACCAGAAGTTCTCCTACATTCTTCGCGTCAGTGCGAAGGCTAGACATGTGCGATTTCAGGTGAGCGTGGAAAAGGGTTTAGAAGTTGTCGTTCCAAAGCGCTTTTGCGTGTCACGGGTGCCATCGTTGGTCGAGAAGAACAGCCAGTGGATTGAACGGGCTTTCCAGAAGGCGAAAGCATTCCAAGGACTGATCGGTCCGATGCGGGATTGGCAGATGCCGGAAGAGATTACGTCGCTTGCGCTCGACCTGACATGGAGGGTGGTGAGCCGCCGCGACGACAGGAAATCGGTGGTTGCGCGAGAAACATCCGGCTCAATTCTTCTGTTGCACGGGGCGACCGAGAATGCCGCCGCCTGCCAGGCAGCCTTAGAGGTTTGGTTAACCCGTAAGGCCAAGGACCATCTGATCCCCTGGCTCAAACAAGTAAGCGACGAAACCGGACTCAGTTACTCGTCGGTATCAATCCGCCAGCAAAAGACCCGATGGGGCAGTTGCTCGTCGCGGCGGTTGATCAGCCTCAACGCGCGGCTGTTGTTTTTGCCGTCGGACTTAGTTACCTACGTGTTGGTGCACGAGTTGTGTCACACCAAGCACTTAAACCATTCACCCAGATTTTGGCGATTGGTCGAATCGTATCTCCCTTTTTATCGGCAATTCGATCGGCAACTGCGCGATGGGGGCCGATGGATGCCGGGATGGCTGACGGCGTCCTGCGGCGGAAGCCCGGGAAATTCCGCTGATTCTTGCGGGCAAAAGACCCATTGATTGGCAGTTTCTGTGCTCCGCATCTTAATTTGGGAGCTGCGATTGTCTTGAAATCTTGCAATTCCGCTGCCATAAGCGACGGCTAAACATGACCAAGACCGAACTTCAAGTCGCAATCGCTGCAGCCACCGAGACCAACAAAAAAACCGCGGGAGTATTTCTCGAGACGCTCAGCGCCATCGCCTACAAAGAAATCAAAAAGAGCGGCGAATTCGTTTTGCCCGGGTTTGGCAAGCTCGTGAAGCAAAAGCGGAAGGCGCGCACTGGCTTCAATCCGAAGACGCAGCAGAAGATCAAAATTCCGGCCAAGACTGTCGTTAAATTCCGAGTCGCCAAAGCGGCAAAGGACGCGGTTCTGGGTGTAAAGAAGTAGTTCGATTCGTTTCCTCAGAAGAGATTTGAAGGTAGGGCGGCAATGGAACGAAACGGCGTTGGGCGTTTCGGCGTGTTGGCGAACGCGGACTTCTTGGGTTGCACCGGTCTCCGAAATCACTCATAAAACGCCAAATGTTTTCGCACATCGTTATTTTTTGGACGGATCCCGCCGTCCCCAACGCGACGGATGAAGTGATCGCTAGCGCAAAGAAATACCTTCCTTCCGTTCCCGGTGTTATAAATTTCCAAGTCGGCAAAATGGCGCGCAGCCATCGCGCCGTTGTCGATCAAAGTTATCAGGTTGGCCTGAACATCCAATTTGAGACCAAGCAGGCGCAGGACGAATATCAAGATCACCCACAGCATTTGGCGTTTGTGGAGAACTGCAAGACGCTTTGGACGAAGGTTGTCGTCTACGATTTCGAGTGAAGCCGGCAGAGAGGATCGGCGTGTGGGCCTATTGGAGAACCTGCAAGGAGAACATTTCCTCGATTAAATGAGGCCGAACTCCTGTGAGAATTTGCTGCCGGGGTTGATTGACTTCAGCGCTTCCTGAAGCGTGTGAGTTTGCAGCGGTTTGCTCAGGTAACCGTCAAATCCCAGGCTGAGGAAACGTTGTTTGTCGCCCTCAAGAGCCTCTGCTGTTAGTGCAAAGATTGACGGACAATTCTCGCCCAGCTTCTCCCGGATGATGCGCGCCGCATCGACCCCGTTCATGTTGGGCATTTGAATGTCCATCAGGATCAGATCATATTCGGCCTTCTCGACCGCATTCAGCGCGCGTTGGCCGTCTGCCGCCAGGTCTGCGTTGTATCCGAGTCGTGAAAGCATGAGCAAACCAACCTGCTGATTGACTCGGTTATCCTCGGCCAGCAAGATCCGGAGCGGGTGCTCGCCCGCCATCGTTTTGTCAAACTTTTTCTTGGCGATTTGCAGCGGCTGTCTTGCTTCCGTTCCCAAGAGGTTCAACAACGCGTTGAAAAGAGCGGAGTACCTGACGGGCTTGGGTATTTGGATATGAAAGAGATTTGCGTCTTCTCCTGTGATAATCTCGCCCGATGATGACAGAAGGACAAGATCGGTCTGCATCCGCTTGCGAATCTGTCTCGCCAGCGTGACGCCATCCATTTCTGGCATTTGGAAATCGATCAAAACAACGTCAAAGTTTTGTTGTGCCACTTTTCTCAGGGCCTCGGCGCCACTGGAAGCGGAGGTCGGTTTCATTCCCCACATTTTTAATTGAATCTCCAGGATGCCGCGATTGGTGGCGTTGTCGTCCACAATGAGTACGTTGTGGGATAACAGGACGCCGGATTTTGGTGACTGATGGTCGGGAACAGGCGCGTTGGAAGCCATCAATGTCACGGCGAAAAAGAAGCAGGATCCGGAGCCGGGAACGCTTTCGACCCAGATCGATCCGCCCATAAGCGCTGCCAAGCGTTTACTGATCACCAGCCCGAGTCCGGTTCCTCCGAAGCGGCGGGTGGTGGATGTATCGACTTGCTGAAATGGTTTGAAAAGCTTCTCAATGTCCTCCCTGGAGATGCCAATGCCCGTATCGGTCACCGAAAACAGAAGCTGGTGGCCCTTCTCGTCCTGCCCTTTGTATTCAACGTTGATGGCGATTTCACCTTGAGGAGTGAATTTAATGGCATTGCCGATCAGGTTGACCAAAATTTGTCGCAGGCGCATAGCATCACCGATTAATTCGGAAGGAACTTCCGGGGCGACCAGATAAACAGCTTCCAGAAGTTTTACCCGAATCTGGGCGGCAAAAAGATCGAGTGCCTCTTCGACGCAATGGCGTACGTTAAACGAACGACTTTCGAGTTCCATTCTTCCTGACTCGATTTTTGAAAAATCAAGGACGTCATTGATCACGGTCATGAGCGATTCGCCGCTGGTGCTGATGGTGCTAACGCAATCCCGTTGCATGTCGGTGAGGTCGGTATCGGCAAGGATGCTCGTCATTCCGATGACTCCGTTCATCGGTGTGCGGATCTCGTGGCTCATGATTGCCAGGAATTCGCTTTTCGCCCGTTCCGCCGCTCGCGCTGCGTGCGTCAGTTTCTTTTGCGCGGTCATGGCACGGCTGGTCATCAGATTGGCCAGAAACAGCAATAGTGCGGCCAGGATGCTCCCACCGATGAGCAAGCGTTCCGTGTTCTGAAAATCATTTTCCGCGTTTGTGGAGCGTTGGCTGAGCAGTCGGTGCTCCTCGTCCATGAAGGTCTGCACATCAGCGCGGGTCCGATCGTCGGAAGCCGTTCCCTGGCCATTCGATTCAAATTGAACTGCAGCCTGAGTTCCTTCGGCGTAGCGGGTATTCACCAGTTGTTGTGAGGAGGCAATCACCTCATTGAGGTCGGCCCCAATCCGTCTCAGCAGCGCTTCCTGTCCAGGGTTATCACGCGTGAGAAGTTCGAGACGGGCTAGTTGTTGGGTATTTGTGCTGTCGTGAAAGGACTTAAGGGCAGCAGGTTCTCCAGTGAACACGTAATTGCGGGCATTTCCTCGAATGGCGAAGAGATCGCCGAGAAATGCCTGCGCCGTTGTCAGCACTTCATAGCTGTGGTCGTGCCAAAAGTTCGAAGTCTTCAGCTGGGAGAAACTGGCGGTGGCAACGATGGAGATGATCACCATCAGGGTTAGAGAACCCGCCAACGGCAGCCAACGCAGAAAATAGCTCACTTTTTTAAGCGTTTTCAGGTTTGGATTCATTCAGCCGGTCATGGTCGCCACGGTTCCGTCGGTGAGGAAGGCACGCCGCTCCATGAGTCGCCCAAATAAATACCATGTTTTTCATGTATTACATGTTTTAATATATTAACAATAATTCAGGCACCCGGGTCTTGGTGCCTCTATTTTAGAGAGATTTGTCGGCGATCCAGGCCGGAATGGCGCTCAGTTGAGGGTGGTTTGGGGTGGTTTATCGCCCCGGAAGTCCGACGAACCTGGATGGACGCTTCTGACGCGGAGTTGGAGAAGGTGGCTAGCTATTTAGCGAAGAACGATGCCGGTGCGGAACCGGAGGATAAAGAGAGCTAGCCAGCATCTTTGACAATTCTTTAGAGATTTGTCGGCGATGCTGGCGGTGAGCACTTACAATTTCTCAATCATCCGCCTGACTTCGTGCTTACTCTTTCCGAGCTTCTTTTGAAGCCGTCCAAGCAGTTCATCTTCTTTCCCTTCCGTGAACACCAAATCGTCATCGGTAAGATTCCCGTATTGCTGTTTGATCTTGCCCTTGAGCTCGTTCCACGAGCCTTTGATTTGAAGCTTGTTCATGGAAGGTTAGACATCTAAGCGGGCGCCATTGTTCAGTTCCCTTTGTGACTACACGTCGCGTTCCGTCGCAGGCCTAAGTGATCCGACGTCGAATCCAAGAGCGACATCGTGTTGCAGCATAGAGGCGTTTTGATTTATTGCTTTTTCGAGAATTCGCTATAGCAAACGGTCTACATTAAATAAGAATGTAAATTCATGACAGCAAAACTCACTGGAAAAGTCGCCTTAATCACTGGCGCGAGCGCAGGCATCGGACAGGCGTGCGCGCGGCTCCTGGCACAAGAAGGAGCACGGCTTGTCCTCACTGCGCGCCGCCACGAGCGGCTCGATCAACTCATACACGAAGCCGAAAAGCTCGGCGCCAAGGCGATCAGTGTCATTGGCGACGCTCGAGAGGAAAGCACGGCCATAAAGACAGTCAAAGCTGCCACGGAGTCTTTTGGGCAGATCGACATCCTGATCAACAACACCGGCGTCGGCAACTACAAGAACCTGACCGACACCAGCGCCGAAGAGTACGACGACATGATGGACACCAACGTGCGCTCAACGTTCCTGTTCACCCGGCACACCGTTCCGGTCATGCTCAAACAGAAAGAAGGCACCGTGCTGATGATCTCATCGATGGCTGGTATCTATGGATTCGCAGGCGAAGCGGTGTACTGCGCAACGAAGTTCGCTCAGATTGGGTTTGCGCAAGCGCTCGATAAAGAACTTCGCACCCAGGGCATCAAGGTTGGCGTGATCTGCCCCGGCGGAGTCAAGACCGAGTTCGCACTCGGCCGCGGGCGAACGGAGGCGGGCGTCAGCCAGTCGAATATGCTCGATCCGGAAGATGTGGCCGGGGCTGTCCTGCTTGCCTGTACCCAATCGTCCCGCTCGCGAATCATCGAGATCCAAATGCGCACGATGGCAGAATCGCTCGCGTGACTGAGCCCGCAAGAATCGCCCAAAAGCCAAAGCGACGGGCACTCCATTCTTTTAGGAAGCAGCGGAATTTTCCGGCGTAGCCGGAGAATTCTGTTGCCTCATCCTGTATCGCGCACAAATCTTTAAAGATTTGTGTGCGATGCAGGCTAAGGATGTAGCTTTTGACAAGTTATCAAGCCGTTCGGATATTTCAGGCAGTGAGCAATCTGGATCTAAATGACTTACTCGAGGGCTGGCCGCACGAGCCGGGCCAGGTAAAAGCCCGGAAGATCGTCGGACGCGACGGCGCCGAAAAAATCCAGCTCAGGATCGATCTCGGCTTGATCCAAATGGAGCTGAACGGACGTCCGGATGGAGTTCGGCCGCATGGCTTTGAATCGTTATTAACGTATCACCAGGCCAAATCAACAATGGTAAAGTCTGGCGATCGGGCTTACGCGCTTTCGGAAGCAGACGTTACAGCATTGCAGCAAGAGGGCGCTCAATATTACCACCGTTACCTGAGCCTGTTTCAACTCCGGGATTTTCAAAATGTTATTCGCGACACGGAACGGAATCTGGAGATGTTGGATTTTGTTAGCGAACATGCGACCGATGAAGATTCCAAATGGAATCTGGAACAGTTTCGGCCCTATGTCCTCATGATGAATACGAGAGCGAGGGCGTCGCTGGAGTTGAAGGATGGCAATACGGGCGACGCAGTACGCTTGATCGAGGTGGGTAAAGCAAAAATCGAAACTTTCTATCGATCGATCGGCCAACCGGAATGGATTGAGTCGAGCAATGAGCTGGCTTTCTTAAGCGACTGGCTCAAAGAGGTTCGCGACGCAGTGCCGCTGACGCCTTTGGAGCTCATGGAGCGCGACTTGAAGCGCGCCATTGCGGATGAAGCGTACGAGCGCGCGGCGGAACTACGCGATGCAATCAAATCGTTGCGGATTTCCAAGAGATTACCGGGTGAATCGATCGATCATTGAAAGCTCTGCGCGTTACGGCCGGTTCCAGCTTCCTTATGAAAATCCTCCGTAACCTTTTAATTGCTCTGTTACTGTGCGCCAGTGTTGCCTCGTTCGGCGAATGGCGCGCCGCCGCGACGAACGACGGGTACAGCCGTACTTTACAAGAGGCGAATGCACACAAGATTCTCTTGATCACCGTCGGAAGCGAACCGCGAACCCTGGATCCTCAGGAAGCACAGGGGGTGACGGAGCAACATATTATCATGGCAATGATCGAGGGATTAGTTGCGCCCAGTATCGACGATCAATCCAAGGTTGTGCCTGGGATGGCGGACCGCTGGGAACACAACGCCGACTATTCTGTTTGGACATTTCACATTGGGGAGGACCGAAAATGGTCCGACGGCGAACCGGTCAAAGCCGGGGATTTCGTCTTCTCGTACAAGAGGATGCTGACGGCTTCATTTGGCGCACAGTACGCCGAAAACCTGTTCATATTGAAAGGGGCGGAGGACTATTACAGTGGGAAAACCACCGATTTCGGTCAGGTCGGAGTGAAGGCTCTCGATGATCACACGTTACGAATCGAATTGGTGGGGCCCACTCCGTATCTGCTCTCTCTGGTCCAGCATACCTCCTGGCTTCCGGTCTCTCCGGCTGCGGTTTTGAAATTTGGAAGCATCGATACACGCGACAGCAAGTGGACGCGGGCGGAGAACTATGTGGGAACCGGCCCGTTCAAGATGAAGAATTGGCATCCAAACGATGTAATCGAGGTTGTCCGGAATCCGCTCTACTGGGATGCGGCCAACGTTAAATTGAACGGAATCAATTTTTATTCGATCGAAAATTTAAATACCCAGGAGCTCGCGTTCCAGGCCGGCCAATTGCATAAGACCGACCAAGTCCCCCTGGATAAAGTTCCCTATTACCTCCGCGAGCATCCGGAACTCATCCGGATCGATCCGTACGAAGGCGTTTATTTTTACCGAATTAACATCGCTCGGAAACCGCTGGATAATCCGAAAGTTCGTTTGGCGCTGAATCTCGCGGTAGACCGTGATGCGATCGTGAAAAACATCCGGAGAGAAGGCGAACAACCGGCCACCGGGTACACGCCGCCCGGGATGGGGGAATACCAGCCGTTGAAAAAAATAACGTACGATCCGGTGCGTGCGCGTCAGTTGCTTGCTGAGGCGGGCTATCCGAACGGGAAGGGTTTTCCGAAATTCACTATTCATTTCAATACGCTGGAATCTCATCGGGCGATCGCGGAAGCCATCCAACAAATGTGGAAGGAAGAGCTAAATATTGATGTCGCACTTGAGAACCAGGAATGGAAAGTCTACCTGGACACCCAAAACAATAAAAACTATGACATCTCACGTTCCGCATGGATTGGAGATTTCATGGATCCGGTCACTTTCCTGAGCATGTGGACGACTGGCAACGGGAACAATAATACGAATTGGGGAAGTCCGCAGTTTGATGCGCTCATCGAGCAGGCCGCAAGGACAGGTGATCCCGTGCGCCGGTTCGAAATTCTCCATGACGCCGAAGCCATTTTTCTCACCGAACTACCAGTCGTGCTGGTGTACTGGTACACCAATGCCTATTTGTTGCAGCCGTCCGTCCAGAATTGGAATCCGCTTGTCCTGGGTGACCACAACTACAAGTATATCGACCTGAAGGGTGAGCGCGATTTAGCCAAATGATAAAGATCATCGTTGGGCGTTTACTCCAGCTGATTCCGGTGCTCTGGATCATCCTGACGTTGACTTTCTTCATGTCAAAAGAGGTGCCGGGGGGACCTTTCAGTGCGGAACGTCAGGCGACACCGGAAGTGATTGCGAGACTGAATGCCTACTACGGGCTTGATAAACCGCTCTGGGAGCAATATCTCGGCTATCTGGGGAAATTTGTCCGATTCGATTTGGGCCCCTCTTATACGTATCAGAGCGAGTCGGTCAACGAAGTGATTGCCCGTTCCTTTCCGATCTCGTTGCAGATCGGAAGCCTTGCCTTTTGTATTGCTTCGGTACTCGGCATCACCGCCGGAGTGATAGCGGCTGCGAACAAGAACAAGCTGTGGGATTATTTTCCGATGTCGTTGTCGATGCTTGGGATCTGTCTTCCGACGTTCGTTTTGGGACCGATCCTCGCATTGTTCTTCGGTCTGGTCTTAAAGCTCGCGCCGGTCAGTGGTTGGTATGGGCTGAATTATGTGCCGTTCCATCCGATGATCATGCCGGCCGTGACACTTGGACTGTTTTATTCCGCCTACATCGCCCGTTTAACTCGAGGCGGGATGCTCGATATCTTGAATCAGGATTTTATTCGAACGGCTCGTGCAAAGGGAGTTCGTGCCCATGAAATCATTCTGAAACATGCACTCCGCGGCGGATTGCTCCCGGTCGTGGCATTTCTCGGTCCAGCGTTTGCCGGGCTCCTCAGCGGTTCCTTCATTGTCGAAAAGGTTTTTAACGTCCCGGGCATTGGCCAGGAATTTATCAAGTCTGTCTTCAATCGTGACTATCCGCTGGTTTTGGGAACGGTCGCTTTTTTCGGAGTTTTGATCGTGGTTTTTAATCTGGCCTCAGACATCCTCCAGGCGCTGATGGATCCCAAATCGCGGAAATAGGAAAATGAACTCTGCCACGCCTGCCGCGACAGCATCGATTGAACCCGCTCCGCTCCGCGTAGACCAGTTTGAACAAGGGACGTCGCTTTGGAAGGATGCGTGGTATCGCCTCAGAAAGAATCACGTCGCCTTGTTTGGTTTATACGCGTTCTGTGTGATTGCGTTCCTTTGCCTGATTGGTCCGTATTTCACCGGGTACACCTACGAACAGACGGAAATCAGTCTGAAAGCAAGTGCGCCGATGGAACCGGTCTTTTCGCGGTCCGAAGCTCTCAAAACGGGCGACCCGAAAAAGAGCTTCGTTGCCCTCTCAAATCTTGGAGATGAATTCCTGGATAAAACAAAATCGGATCGCAAAGAAATCGTTGAGAAGATTGCCAGAGGCGACATTTACCGCGAAGGCAAAGTCACGTACAGCCCGTCCAATCGACGGCACCTGTTCGGCACCGACCCGCTCGGTCGCGATTTGCTGACCCGCGTGTTGATCGGAGGACGGATCTCTCTTGCGGTCGGTTTTGCGGCAACGATCGTCTCGGTCTGCATCGGGGTTTTGTGGGGCGCTACAGCCGGCTTTGTGGGCGGGAAAACGGACACCGTGATGATGCGCTTCGCGGATATCCTGTACGCGTTGCCATTTACGGTGATCGTCATTCTTCTGATGGTGATGTTCGGCAGGAATTTCATCCTTCTCTTTGTCGCGATCGGGGCAGTGGAATGGTTGACTATGGCTCGTATCGTTCGCGGTCAGATTATGTCGTTGAAAAACCAGGAATTCATCGAAGCGGCAATTTCGCTTGGTCTTCCTGGTCATCGGATCTTGTTTCGCCATCTCATTCCAAACGTGTTGGGACCAATCATCATCTACGCCACGCTCACTTTTCCGGAAGTGATGCTTCTGGAGGCGGTCCTGAGCTTTCTCGGACTAGGAGTACAACCGCCGCTTAGTTCCTGGGGGGTGTTGATCGATGAAGGATCCCGGACGATGGAGACGTCGATCTGGTTACTTGTTTGCCCTGCATTTTTCTTCTCATTGACTCTGTTCTCGTTGAATTTTCTCGGAGACGGTCTACGCGACGCACTCGATCCAAAATCATCGAAAGATTGATGAGAGAGGAGTTCAGGAAACAGGAGTTCAGGAGTTGCAAGAGTTCAGGAGTTGCAGGAGTTCAGGAGTTACAGAAGGCGAAGCTCTTTGGCTGGAAGGTAGAGATTAACGGCTTGAATCGAGAACAAACCCTGAGAAATCAGAAGCATTGGGCGCAGATGTCCATTCTGTAACTCCTGAACTCCTGAACTCCTGTTTCCTGAACTCCTGCCCAATGTCTCTGCTTAAAGTCGAAAATCTCCGGACCTATTTCTACACGCGAAGTGGCGTGATTCGCGCAGTGGACGATGTCTCTTTTTCGCTGAGTCGGGGTGAGACATTAGGGATTGTGGGCGAATCGGGATCCGGCAAATCGGTGACATGTTATTCTCTCCTTGGCCTGATTCCCAAGCCGCCCGGAAAGATCGTTTCCGGTCAGGCAAACTTCGGTGGCGTTGACTTGCTCAATTGCCCGGAACGAGAGTTGCGGCGGATTCGCGGCAAAAGAATCTCGATGATCTTCCAGGATCCGATGACCTCGCTGAATCCTTACATGCGGATCTCCGATCAGCTTGTTGAACCGTTGCTGGTGCATGAAAAAGTGAGCCGATCAAAGGCGCTCGCCAAGGCGATCGTGAGCTTGGAGGAAGTGGGCATCCAGGACGCGGCGAGGCGGATCAATCTTTATCCACACCAATTCTCCGGGGGTATGCGTCAGCGGGTTATGATTGCCATGGCGTTGATCAGCCGGCCGGAAATTCTGATTGCGGATGAACCGACAACCGCCCTGGACGTCACGGTGCAGGCGCAAATTCTTGAGCTGATCAAGCAGCGCCAGAAAGATTTGGGGACTGCGGTAATATTCATCACGCACGACCTGGGCGTGGTTGCGTCATTCTGCAAAGATGTGAACGTCATGTACGCCGGGCGCATCGTCGAGTCCGCGTCGACGGACGAGATTTTCGCTCGTCCGATGCATCCTTATAACGCGGCGCTTCAACAATCGATCCCGGCGTTGCACAAGAAAGGCGAGCTATTGTTCACAATCCCGGGCCTGCCGCCCGATCTCACGATAGATGTTCCTGGGTGTTCGTTTGCTCCCCGCTGCGCTCACGCAACCGATACTTGCAGGACGCAATCGCCTTCGCTCAGGGAAACGGTTCCGAATCATCGAACATCTTGTGCCCGATTTCAGCGAGGTGAGATCTCGGATGTGGGCAGCAGCAACGTTGTTCCAGCCGTATGAGCGCCTTCCTCGAAGTCGACAACCTCAAAAAATATTTCCCTATTTATAAGGGCATCGTTTTTCGTCGGCAGGTTGGATCGGTCAAAGCTGTCGACGGCGTCGATTTCCAGCTTAAAACAGGGGAGATCCTTGGTCTCGTGGGCGAGTCGGGCTGTGGCAAATCAACCTTGGCTCGCACGATCATGCAGCTGATCCCGACGACCGATGGATCAGTCGTTTTGGAAGGACGTGATCTTTCGAAAATCAGCAGACGGACGATTCGGGCGGAACGGGTGAATTTCCAGATGATATTTCAGGATCCATATGCTTCGCTCAATCCGCGGATGACGGTGTACGACATGTTGTCGGAAGCGATCCGCACGCGGCAAAAGTTTAGCGGGAAACCACTTCTGTCAAAGGTGGCCGAGCTCATGACAACAGTGGGGTTGCCGCCAAATCAAATGCGGCGGTATCCTCACGAATTTTCTGGCGGCCAACGCCAGCGTATTGCGATCGCTCGGGCTCTGGCGCCTGAACCGAAATTGATTATCGCGGATGAGCCGGTCTCGGCTCTGGATGTCTCGATTCAATCTCAGATCCTGAATCTGATCTTAAGGCTGTGCCGGGAGCGTGAGCTGACGATGATTTTCATCTCGCACGATATTTCGGTGGTGAAATATATCTCCGACCGCATCGCGGTGATGTACTTAGGCCGTCTGGTTGAAATGGGGCCGGCCGCGGAAATCGTCGACAGGCCGTTGCACCCCTACACGAGAGCGCTTATATCGGCGGTCCCGGTGCCCGATCCGAGCGTGGAGCGCGCGCGGCGGCGTATCATTCTCGAAGGCGATCCGCCGTCGCCGACAAATCCTCCGGAGGGCTGCGCGTTTCATCCTCGATGTTCGTACGCAATCGAGGCGTGTAAAGTGCGACGCCCTGAACTTGAAGAAAAAGAGCGCAACCGGGTTGCAGCTTGTATCCGTGTTGGGGAGATCTAGTGCATCGTCTCATACGTAGCTGGCATGTGCCAGCTACATATGAGACGATGCACTAGCCTGAGTGATACGTTCCTGCCATTTTGTGGCGAATTCAGATCTGATCTTGTCGAGAATCCTGCTGGCGAAATTCATTGATCTCGCCGAATTTTACAGGTAGACGAAGAAAAGGATTCCCCCTTATGCAAAAGCCTGGCGCCGGTGTTATCACTACCACGGAGGATGTCGATCGTCTGGAATTTGACTGGGGTAAAATTCACTTCCTGAGCGAGCCTGCGGTTACCGGAGCAAAGGGTTTCAGTTTTGGCATCGTTGACCTGGCGGAGGGAAAAGGTCATGCAAGGCATAATCACCCCGGGGCTGAAGAAATTATTTACGTGGTGTCAGGAGAAGGCGAACAAATGGTGGACGATCGACCTCCGGTCAAGGTGAACGCTGGTTCGAGCATTTTTATTCCGGCGGACGTTTACCATTCTACGCTGAATACCGGAACGGAGTCGTTGAAGCTCATCGTTGTTTATTCGCCGGCCGGGCCGGAACGATTACTGCGTGAAATTCCCGGCTGCAACGTCGTACCGGCGGTAGGGGCGGAAGACGAGAGGTAGGTTTAGTGCCCTAAGATCGGATGCGGTTTATAGGGCGCCGCGAGATAATCGAGTTCGTCTTGGGTGAGTTTGAGTTCAGCGGCCTTGATCGCATCCTCAATATGATGCGGTTTTGTTGCGCCGATAATCGGAGCGCTTACCCCGGGTTGATGAAGGACCCAGGCCAGGGCAACCTGGGCATTTGGGACACCTCTTTTTTTTGCGATCTCGGTCACATGGTCGACGACCTCGAAATCGCCTTCTTTATAGTAAAGACCGTGAGCGAATTCGTCGGATTTCGCGCGGACCGTCTCGCCTTTATCCTCTGATCGCCGATTCCCGGCGAGGAACCCGCGAGCTAAAGGACTCCATGGAATCAATCCGATTCCTTCGGCTCGACAAAGCGGATTCATCTCGCGCTCTTCTTCTCTGTAAACCAGGTTGTAGTGGTTCTGCATGGAAACAAACGGAGCGTAACCGTGTCGATCGGCCAGGCACAAAAATTTAGCGAACTGCCAGGCGTACATGCTTGAGGCGCCGATATAGAGCGCTTTTCCCTGGTTGATAACATCTGTCAAAACTTCCAGAGTCTCCTCCATCGGCGTGGTCGAGTCGTAACGATGAATCTGGTAAAGGTCGACGTAGTCAACTCCCAGGCGTTTTAAGCTGGCATCGATCGCGTGACGGATATGCTTTTTTGAAGTGCCTCGCTCGTTTTGGGTTTCTCCCATGGGATTGTAAACTTTCGTAGCGATCACGACCTGCTCGCGTTTCACACCAAGCTTTTTCAACGAGCGACCTGTGACTTCCTCACTTGCACCCGCGGAGTACATATCCGCGGTATCAAAAAAGTTGATTCCAGCGTCAACGGCTTGCCGAAAAAACGGGAGCGCTTCCGCTTCCTCTAAAACCCAATCCCGCCATTTTGACGATCCGTAACTCATGCAGCCAAGGCAAATGCGTGAGACCTTCAGTCCAGTCTTTCCGAGGGAGGCGTATTCCATAGTGTTGCTTTCGAGATGAACTCTTCGTTGCGGAAACCCTGGAGTCAAAGAGCATCGCCGACGCGGTCGATTTTTTTGTCAAGCATCTTGAAGCCTCACATCGCCAAGAATCAGAATCAGAATCAACTGGCGGACCTTTTGGGGCATCTGGATTCAAGGCTGATTTTCTCCAATTTATCGCGCTGCGGTTAAAATTCAGGGCGAGGCAGACCGGTTTTTTGCGCTTTTGCCATCCGCCAGGGTAGAGCCAATTTGCCGTCGAACGAAGTTGCGCCAAGTTTCTCTTGGTGGAGGTTTCTCTCCATGAAAAAGATTCTTGTGGCTTTCATGGCAGTCTTGGGATTCTGCGTCGTACCACCGGCCCATGCCGGGATCGGCTTTGGAATTCCGTTGCCATTCCCATTTCTTGTTTGGACTCCTTCAAGCCATTGCGGCCAAGGGCACCACGGCAGTTGCGGAGCCCGAGGTCAGGATTCGAGTGCAAGTAACAGACAATCAGACGCAAAAGCGCCGGTTACGGGTTCGTAAAATCACGGTCTTCCGGTTGTCAGGGACTACCGGGATTGGCTCGGAGTGAATAGTCTCCAGCTATACTCCTCCCCGGGCTTTGATGAACCGTTTTAGATCCGACGGTATAGTCGGCAGATTTCCTCCTCGCTGAATGGTTTGTCCGCCCTTAGCTGGCGGAAGAACTGATTCAGGATTGAGCCCAGTGAAGCCGGAGATAAAGACCGAAATTCCCTCGCTTATATTACGACTACTGAGGGAAGAAGACGCCGAAGAACTGTCATTACGGGTTGATCAAAACCGTGAACATCTGCGACGATGGGCGTCTTGGGTAGATGGCACCACAACTACTTCTGATACACTGAAATTCGTTCGATTCTGTCTAGAGTCCGCCGTCTCGGGAACGGGATTTCGCTACGCCCTTTTACAGGATGGCGAGATCGTCGGATTGGTTACTTTCAACTCTATCGAGAAGGTTAATCGCTGTGCGACAATGGGCTATTGGCTCGCGAAGTCCCAAACTGGCAGAGGGCTAATGACGACGGCTGCTAAAACGCTGATCAGCGAAGGATTTCGACAGTTGGAGTTAAACAGAATCCAAGCGCGGGTTGCCACTGGAAACTATCCAAGTCAGGCTGTCTGCGATCGTCTGGGTCTAAAGAAGGAAGGGATATTGCGAAAAGCGGAATGGGTGAACGACCATTTCGTTGACCTGACGATGAATAGCGTTCTTAGAAGCGAGTGGAAACAGAAACCTTACCAAGGGTGAGTTAGAATGTGCGGACGGTCAGACGAACTTCCGTAGGCGATGCGGCGCCCCTCAAATGATGCAGGGAGACGCTAAGCAACTCGTGGTGCGCTTATTGGGTGATGCGTTAAAGAGTTCTAAAGTACGCGGGCAAGCGACCGAATAACCATAATTAGCGTGAAAACCATAAAACAATTGGGGGTTGTCTTG
>Ga0302326_10011166_pt1 | contig 19364 bp, 16 predicted proteins | sample Palsa_T0_3_FD_202264 | JGI IMG/M metagenome (GOLD analysis project Ga0302326, IMG submission 202264) | Peat permafrost microbial communities from Stordalen Mire near Abisko, Sweden - Palsa_T0_3 | ecosystem: Environmental > Terrestrial > Soil > Palsa > Peat permafrost | place: Sweden: Abisko...
TGGCGCTGCTACAGCCGCTCGACAGGTCGATATCGGCTGCGAGCTACGAGAACATCGCGCAGCTGCGACCGGGGAGCGATCCGGAGCCCGCGACCGGCAGCTTCTACCCGCACGTGCTGCTGCGGTTCAGGGGGTCGGTCTTCACGTCGGTCTGCCTGGCGATGCAGAAGCCGATGCGCGGCCTGGGACTCGAACCCAGCCCGCCGGATTAAAAGTCCGGTGCTCTGCCCGATGAGCTAGCCGCGCCAGGGCAGTGTGCCAGAGGGCGTGCCCCCCGCTCCGCATGCAGGTTGATCGCGGCGGGCGCAGGGCGAGCGGCACAGCGCGCCGCCGCCGTAGACTTTCAGGCCCGCCCCCATGGTGTAGAGGTAAGCACGCCAGCCTTTCACGCTGGTAGCGGGGGTTCGATTCCCCCTGGGGGTACGTGAAAGCGGCGGCGGATGCGGCTGGTTAGCGCGCCGAACTCCGCGGCGGATGCGTGAGCGACACCGGTCGGGCCGGCTACGCGAGGGGGTCGGGCCGTGCCAGCGGCATCCTGAACAAGCCGCCCAGCTTGGCCGCGAACATGATGTCGCCCGCGAGCTCGATCTTGCCGCCGAAGTATGCCTGCATCGGATCCAGCGCGCCGGTGATCAACCTCAGGAAGTCGACGCCGTCGATCGTCATCGTCACGATCGGCGGCTCGACGCTCGATCCTCGCGCGACACGCGCGTGTCCATGCGCGATCAGCAGCGCGAAGTCATCGGTCGTCCCGTTCGGGCGGCCGGCGATCCGCCAGAGCACGGCTGCATTCACGCCGGTGGCGCGCCCGCGATCGAGGTACTGGGGCATCTGCCAGAAGATGCCCTCCAGGATCGCCCGCCGCGCCGGACTTCGCATGAGCCGGGCGAGTCGCTCATCGGGCGTCCGGTGAAGCATCCGAGAGAGCCCATCGGCGAGCCGCCCCGGAGCGCGCGCCGCGCGGCGCCTGGCTCTCTCGCCAAGCGCGCCGAGGTCGAGTCTCGAATCGTTCATCCCGGCGATCCTACTCGTACATAGACGCGACCAAAGCCACGGTAGCCCGCCCCGCTGCGCCGCCCGAACTCACCACCCACCGACCGTCCTCGGTAGCATGCTGCGCCGCCCGGGCGGTTAGCTCAGCTGGTAGAGCGCCTGCCTTACAAGCAGGAAGTCGGCGGTTCGAGCCCGTCACCGCCCACTGGGAAGTCCTGGAAATCACGATAGAACTGTAAGCGTTCAGTGGTGGGGTTTAAGGGGTTTGGGTTTGATTGTGCGGGATTGCCCGAGCGCGAGGTGCCGGCCCGGTCAATTTGTGACGTCGCGGTCACCCAGCGGTGACGATGTACTTCGATTTCGGGGATTGCACAGAGCCCGTGTACTTTCCGGTACCAGGAGTGCCGTAATGAACACGGCCCCCCGCTCAGCGCCCCCCGGCAGCCCAGAACCACGCGACTGAACGGTTACATAGAACTGTTTGCCGGACCCTCGAGAAGGTGCTGCCGGGGAAAGCAAGCGCTTCGATCGAGTTGCCCCGACGCCTGTCGGTGCTGATCACGCCGGCCGCCGTTGTAGCGTGTGATAGACGGGGTTCTGGCGGAACTCAAGCCAGTAAGCCAGTGACGCCGAGCGCCCGTCGTCCATTTTGAGCGGGCGTGAAAGGTCAGTCGGACTAACTCTCAGCGGCTCTTGGCCGCCAAGCGCATCTCTACTGCAATTAGTCCGGAGGGGAACAGATCGCGGGCGCGAGGACCTGTTCCGCTCTCTGCGCAGGAGCGCCTGCCGAAGGGCCGGCCACCGCGCTGCGCCGATGCGGCGGACGTCTCGGCTTTCCTGACCAATGCTCATGCGGGGTCCTCGACGGGCTTTTCGGCCGAGTCCGACGAGGTCGCGATGCTCAATAGGCCGGCTATGCCGTGAGGCGAGCGGGTCGCTGGAATTGTCGGGTAAGCCAGACCGATTGCCGCATCGCAATAGCGCGAGTAGTCGCGGGGCCGTGTTGGGTCGCGTAGATCACCCGCCCACGCGAGAGCGTCGCGCACGCTACCACGGTACCTGACGAGTTCGATCTCACCGGCTGGCCCAACCGGACCGGTCGCGCCGGTCGCGCCCGTGGCGCTGGTCGCACCGTTTGGTCCGGCAGGCTCCTGCGGACCGGTCGGACCGCTGGAGGACGGTGCGTATGGGGTGATCACGACCGAGGCCGGTACGGCATCCGATGGTGTGGGAGCGAACGTCGCGCCTGCCGGGCCGTAGCTGGACCCGGCGCCACCGCCGCCGCCTACGGTGCCCAACGGTGCTCGCCCTGCCACCGAACCAGCTGCCGCCGCTATTTCCAGTCGTCGGTTCAGTTGGCAGGAACGGGGCCGCGTCGCCCGCGCCGGGCGTGCCGCTCCCTCCGCCTCCACCGGCTCCCCCGGCAGACTGGCTGGTGCCCGACCCCCGGCGAATCTCCGCTGCCGGCCGTGCCGTCGTATCCCGCGCTACCGCCGGTACCGGTGATGCTTTCCCCGCCTCCACCGGAGACGATCAACCGCGGATCTGTGCTGGCACTACGCGTGAGAGCGCATCCTGACGTCGACGCCATCGAACAGATCCGTGCGTCCGACGCACCGCCACCACCATCCCCGGGAGTCGCGCCGTAGCTTCCAGCACCGCCCGCCGTTGAACCCCCCGGGCGTTCCACTGCTCTGCGAGCCGGCGGGCGGCGTCCCTCCAACCTCGACGTAAAGAGTCGGTGACGCCTCGCTCACCACGCTCGCCGGGAGCGACGCGTCGGCCGTCTCGATTGCTGCGAGCCCGGAGGATGAGTCGGCGCCGCCACCAGTGGCGCCGGTCGCTTCGACGTGCACCGACGTGACGCCCGTCGGCAACAGATAACACTGTTCGCCCCCGCTGGAGGTGAAGGTCGTAGGTTGACCCACCACCCCCTGGTACAGCTCACGCTCGCCGCAGCACTGCCAGCAGCAATGATCCTCAGGATTATCAGCACCGTCGTTGTGCAAGCGATCGCGCGGATCAGGGTCCAACGTGATGGGTGGGCGCCGGCCGATCTGGTCATCGATTCATTCCTCACTCTCGCTGAAGTTGACGAATTGACGGCTGCTGGGTGCCGGTAGCCGGTGCGCCGCGGGCCTACGGCCCGCGGCGCACCCTTCGAGTCAGGCCCGGTGTCAGCTGATCACGGGTGAGGTGTGCCCGATCACCTCCCGTTTGGCATGCCCTCGTAGCTGCCACAGCGTAAGCTTGTAATGGCCGCGCTTCAGCTGCTGGAACGTCAGCCTCAGCCTGTGACCACGAACTCGTCCAGTCGCCACGACCACCGTCCTGCCACCGACCGTGGCGGTTGCCTGCGCGCGTGCCCCGTTACGCAGATCGGTTGACTCGCTGGCGCTGTAGGTGTATTTGACCGTGCACGTCGTCGTCGTAACCGTCAGGGACGTAAGCGTCGTCGTGCACTTGGTCGTTGACGCGGTCGGGCTCGCGGCGTTGGTCCCGTTGGTCCCGTTCTTACCGGCCGCCCCGTTGGTCCCATTGGTCCCATTCGTTCCTGGGTTGCCCTGCGGCCCTGGAGGGCCGACCGTGCCACCGCCTGGCGAGGCTGGGGCGGGACCGACCGTAAACGGTGTGTACTCGTAGTTTTGCTGATCATCGCCGTTGGTGCATTGCGCTCCGACGAAGTACGACCCGTTCGCAGTCCCGGCTGGGACGCTCAAGCTGCCGTACCAACCACCGGAACCGTCGATCGACGACTCGGTGGCTGTGCTGACGACACTCCCGCTGCGCGAGTAGAGCGTCAGCGTGATGCCCCAGCGAGGACACCCCGAGCGGGCACGGAGTCTGCGAGGCCACGCCGATCGTTGACCCGTCCGAACCCGACGTCGGATTCGTGGTGATCGTCCCCAGCGGGATCTGGCTGACACCGACCCCCTCGGCCGTGATCTCCGGCAGGTTGTTGATGGGTTGCGGCTCCCCACCTGTGGGGTACGTCGCCGCCGCGACCTCGAGCGCCCCGGATCCGACCGAGGTCGGACTGAACGTGAACCCATAAGTGCAGGTGGCCGGGCCGACTGCGCCGACGCAGCTGTCCATCAGCGTGAAATCGGTGTCGTCCTCGAGCCCATTGAAATTCTCCCCCCAATAGGTCTGGCCAGCCGAAATGTTGATCGTTTCGGTGAACGTGACGCTGGTGCTGCCAACCAACTGGTCACCGAAGTTCAGCGTCGTTGATGCGGCCGTCGCGCTACCAGCGGCAACCAGTAACCCGACTAAGCCAGCCGCTACCGCAGCGAGCAATCGGCTCCTCGCGCGCGTGCCCAGGTGTGCCGCTCGTCCGTTGGTGGATGACCGCGCACTCTTGAAACCTCCACTAAAACTGAATGGTTCTGCTCTCAGATCGCCTCCGATTGAATCGATGAAATTGCGGCGTTCTGTCGCATGGCCGCCGTTCGTGGCGCCTGGTCAGCCAGTCGCTGCTCGCGACGGCTCAGTCAGCTCTAGGAGGCTCGGTTTTTCCTACCGGAGCCTCCGGTGCTTAGATCCACATTTGTCTGACGTGACCGCCGTCGTCCGCGGTCGTTGGCGCCGGCCGGGATGAAGTTGCGGATGGCCGGTCCGCGCGTCGCGGACCGGCCACCGGGTCCTCCAGCCCCCAAGTAGTGCTGCTCCTGACGGCTTAGCCTCCGTGCATCTCGCCTGTGATCGGGTTGAGCACGGCGTTTTGTGCGCGGACGATACGGTCCTGCATCGCCTGGGCGTAACCGGACGATGGCCGCTGTAGCGATGCCGCATGGTTGGTGCCGGTCAGCTTTGCGCCTGCGAGAGCGAGAATGATGACGAGCACTGCTGCGACAATCATCGTGCCCAATGCGGCCACGAAGGTTCGGCTTTGGCCGCGGCTGCGAGTTGGGATGTACGGAAGTTCCTGTGGCGTTGACATGTTGGTCTCCTTGGTGGTTGGTGCCTGTGTGCGCGGTGGAATTGGTCGTTCATGACGCGAGCGTGATCGTGCCGTGGGGTATGGCTGTGTTCTTGATGGGGTTGGCGACGTCGTAGCCTCGTCCGGTGGCGCCGGCGAACTCGCCGGTGCTGTCGGTGCTGTCTGCTGCCCAGACCATGTCGACTGTCGGTCCGCCGGCCTGCAGGTCCTTTGATGGTTGATGGTGCTCATGGCTCTGACGGGGTTCTCGGCGCGACGGGTTCCTGCGTCGGGGGACTGCTCGGTCTCGGGTCGCTGATGCGCTGGCCCGGTCCGAGTACCAGGTGGGTGACGTGAAGGTCGCGGAACGTCGGCTCGGGAACTGCCGGGCCGCCGAGTGCCGCGATCGAGGGCTGGAGCCGCTCGGCCTGGAAGCGCTGCCACGCTTGCTCGCAGTCCCACACGACGATGATGCGAACCCCCTCATCGGTCTGGCCTGCGAGGGGCAGGATCAGTCCGGGCGGGGTCGGATGGGTGAGTCCGTAAGCGACGCGCTCGTACTGCTCCCAGCTCGTCGCCACGTCCTGCACAAACGCGTAAACCATCGAGCCTCCTTCTCTTGTCGATCGCTGAGCGCGATCGGGGATGAGAAGGTGCCAGCGGCCGGTTTAAGGTTGGTATAGCCGCTTGTGTGTGGTGGTAGCGGGCTCGGGGTCCGGGCGCGATAATCGGTGGTCGGACTGGAGGCTGTGGTGGAGATTCGCGTCCTGGGCGGCGTCGAGGTTCTCGAGAATGAGCGGCGGGTGAGGCTGGCGGCGATGCCGAGGCGCCTGTTGGCGGTCCTTCTCACGCGGGCCGGTGAGACGGTCCCGAGCGATGTTTTGATCGAGGGGTTGTGGGGTGGCCGGGGGCCCCCTTCGGCCGCGAAGCTTTTGCAGGTGTACGTCTCGCAGCTGCGCAAGGCGCTCCCCACGCCGGCGCGGATCGAGACACGCACGGCCGGGTATACGCTCGAGCTTCGGGAGGGCTCGCTCGACGCTGAACGCTTCGAGCGGATGCTCGACGAAGGAAGGGCGGTAATACGCGAGGGCAACCCCGCGCTCGCCGCCTCGCTCCTTCACCGCGCGCTCGCGCTCTGGCAAGGCCCGGCGTACGGCGAGTTCGCCTACGACGAGTTCGCGCGCGGCGAAGCGGAACGACTCGAAGAGCTCCGGCTTGCCGCGACCGAGGCACACATCGCGGCGCGACTCGCCCTCGGCCAGCACGACGAGCTCCTCCCCGAGCTGCAGGGCCTGACCGTCGCTCACCCGCTGCGTGAGCGCCTGATCGCCCAGCTCATGCTCGCGCTCTACCGTTGCGAACGGCAAACCGACGCGCTCGAGCTCTTCACAACGACGCGTGCATCGATGCTCGAAGAACTGGGACTCGAGCCGGGTGGGGAGCTCCGCGATCTGCAGCGACGAATCCTCGAACATGACTCAACCCTCACCCTGACCTTACTCGCGCGGGTCGCGGAGGTGATGTTGCCGGCGTCGCCGAACGCACTGCTCGGCCGCGAGTGCGAGCTCGCCGAGCTCCGCGACCTGGTCGCGCGTGAAGACACGCGGCTGGTTGTCCTCACGGGCGCGGGTGGTTCGGGGAAGACGCGATTGGCGCTCGAGGTCGCGCGTGCGACTGGCGGCCTGTTTGCCAACGGCGCCGCGTTTGTCGAGCTCGCGCTCCTCTCGGACTCTGCGGGTGTGCCGGGGGCGATCGCGCGCGCACTCTCGATCGAGGGGGTACCGGGCGAACCGCCGCTCGAAACGCTCGCGAACGCTCTTCGCCCGCGTGAGCTGCTGCTCGTGCTCGACAACGCCGAGCATCTGCCTCCCGCGGCGGGGACGTTCAGCAAGCTTCTCGCTCACGCGCCGCGCGTCACGCTGCTGGTCACCAGCCGCGCGGTACTGCACCTCTCCGGCGAGTACGTCTACCCCGTCGGACCGCTGCGCGAAGACCCGGCCGCCGCGCTCTTTCGTCAGCGCTCACGCGAGGCCGAGCCCCGCTTCAAACCCACCGCCGAGGACGAGGACACGATCCGTCGGATCTGCGCACGCCTCGACGGGCTGCCGCTCGCGATCGAGCTCGCCGCCGCAAGAACACGGATCCTCACACCGAAAGACCTCCTCGAGCGGCTCCAATCTCGCCTACCGCTACTCACCGGCGGCCCACACGACCTGCCCGCACGACAGCGAACCCTGCGCGCGACGCTTGAATGGAGTTTCAACCTGCTCGCCCCGGAGGAACGGCGCCTCGCTGCCCGACTCGCCGTGTTCCGCGGCGACTTGGATCTCAACGCCGCGAGCGACATCTGCGATGCCGACGTCGACGCGCTCACAATGCTGGTCGACCAGAGCCTGCTAGCGCGAACCGCTGACGGCCGCTTCTACTACCTAGAGACAATCCGCGAACTCGCGCTCGAGCGCCTACACGAATCCTCAGAGGCAGACGAGCTCCACCGGCGCCATCTCGAGCATTACCTGCACGTGGTCGAGCAAGCCGTCCCGCACCTGCGCACCCACGGTGAACGCGAAGCACTGGCCGTGATCGACCGCGAGCTCGACAACATCCGCGGCGCGCTGCAATGGGCGATCGACCAAGAACCCGCCGGCGCCCTGAAGCTCGCCGGCCACCTCGGCGAGTACTGGCTGATCCACCACGATTACGACGGACTCCCGTTGCTCGAGGCCGCACTCCAAGCCGCGGGAGAGCACGCGCCACCCCTCGACCGAGCCCGCGCGCAACTCCACCGCGCCACCCAAATCTACCTGCTCCTTTACGATTTTCCCCCCGCAACTGCCGCCGCCACCACAGCACTAGCTCTGTACCGCGCGGCGGACGATCACGCAGGAATCGCCGACGCGCACTGCCTGCTCTCCACGCTCATCGGCGTCCAGGAGTGGCACAGCGGGGAGCCGGATGCTGCGCGTAGGCACGCCCAGGAGGCATGCCACCACGCCCGGATCGTGGGCGACAAGCGGATCCTCGGCAAGGCACTCGCGACGCTTGCAAACGTGCCAGGCTACGTACGCGCCTCCATCCTCGAGGAGGCCGGCGAACTCCTCGCCCAAGCGGGCAACGATCGAGAGCTCTCACGCACATACTCAAACGCCGCCTGGCAGGCGATAGTGGAGGACCGCGTGCCCGACGCGATCAGCCTCGGCGAGGTATCGTTGCGAGCGGCAGAGAGAACCGACCATTGGTACGGCACGGTGATCGTCCTCTCGATAATCGGCCTCGCCAACCTGTTCTCGGGCGACATCCCGCAGGCCAGGGCGGCGTTTGAGCGCAGCATCCGGCTCTGCGCTGAGCACACGGTCAAGAGACACGGCGAACACCTGGCGGGGATGGCCGCAGTCGCCGCCGACCAAGGGCGCGACCAGACAGCAGCCCGGTTACTCGGTGCCTCGCGCGCGATCGCGGGTCCCCTCATGCCCGATGATGAGGAGATCTACGACCGCCTCGAGCGCGACTACTTCGCGCCCGCACGCGCACGGTACGGGCCAGCAGCCTGGCGCGACGCTGAGCAAGCAGGCGCAGCACTGTCATACACGCACGCGATGGCTGAGGCACTCGAAGTGGCAAACGAAATGAGCACCATCAGCAGCGACCCGCCGACCGCTCGATTGACTCCCCCCGCACGCGAACCGCACCGATAAGACGAACGACCGGATCCCGACCTGCAAGCGCGCCGGCTTGTCCACGCCCCTGCTTTGCCGGATGCGAACCAAATTCTCGCGCTCCAGGGAGCGCTAGCTGGGGTCAGCGCGATCACTCGGAAGCTTCGCGCGTATCCGAACTCTCCGGCGGCCAGTCATCACCCAGGATGACCGTGCCCACTTGCGCATCGACACGCGGTGGGCCGATCCCACCGTTTTGGGCAAAAGCCTTTGGCGAGACGCTGGCGATGAGGTCGTTGCCCGTGCATCCGTCCCTGCATTCTTGTTGGCAAGCGCGCGAGTGAACGCGGCTTCTAGAAGCAAGCGCAAGCTGACCTTTCTCTCATCGTGCCTCCTTCGTGTGCGAGTCGAGGCCCGTGTACGGGCTCCGGTCCGGATGCCTGCCACTGAAGATCGCGCGAGTCGCAATCGGGGATGAGAAGATGGTAGGGGCAGGTTTAAGGTCGCTATAGCCGCCCCGTGTGTGGTGGTGGCGGGCTCAGGGTCCGGGCGCAATAATCAATGGCCGGACTGGAGGCTGTGGTGGACATTCGCGTCCTGGGCGGGATCGAGGTTCTTGACGGTGAACGGCGGGTGGCGCTGGCCGCGTTGCCGAGGCGGTTGTTGGTTGTCCTGGTCACCCGTACGGGTGAGAGCGCCACCCCCGATGTGCTGATCGAGGCGTTGTGGGGTGGTCGGGGTCCCCCGTCGGCCGCGAAGCTCTTGCAGGTGTACGTCTCGCAGTTACGTAAGGCGCTGCCCTCCCAAGCGCGGATCCACACCACGGCGGCGGGGTACGCGCTCGAACTGGCGGACGGTTCGCTCGACGCTGACCTGTTCGAGCGGCTGCTCGATGACGCCAGAGCGGTAATGCGCGATGGCAATCCGGCGCTCGCTGTCTCGCTGTTGGACCGTGCGCTCGCGCTCTGGCGAGGCCCGGCGTATGGCGAGTTCGCCTACGACGAGTTCGCCCGCGGCGAAGCGGACCGGCTCGAAGAGCTACGCCTCGCCGCCGCCGAGGACCAGATCGAAATGCGACTCGCCCTCGGCCAGCACACCGAGCTTCTCCCCGAGCTGCAAGCCCTGACCGCCGCGGAGCCGCTCAGTGAGCGGCGGGCCGCTCAGATGATGCTCGCGCTCTACCGCTGCGGACGGCAGAACGAAGCGCTAGAGCTCTTCTCGACAACGCGTGCATCGTTGCTCGAGGAGCTGGGGCTTGAGCCCGGCAGCGAGCTACGCGACCTGCAACGACGGATCCTCCAGCAAGACCCTACGCTCACGCTGACGGTCGCCGCCCGAGTGTCGAGACCGGTGCTTCCGGCGTCGCCGAACGCGCTGCTCGGCCGCGGGCGCGAGCTCGCCGAGCTCCGCAGCCTGCTCGCGCGCGAGGACACGCGGTTGGTCGTCCTCACGGGCGCGGGTGGTTCGGGGAAGACGCGGCTTGCGCTCGAGGTCGCGCGTGCCACCACCAGCCTGTTTGCCAACGGTGCTGCGTTCGTCGAGCTCGCGCCCATCTCGGACCCTGCGGGTGTGCTCGGAGCGATCACGCGGACGCTCTCGATCGACGGGGCACCAGGCGAGTCGCCGTTGCAAACGCTCGCGAACGCTCTTCGCCCGCGCGAGCTGCTGCTCGTGCTCGATAACGCCGAGCACCTGCTTCCCGCCGGCGGGACCTTCAGCGACCTTCTCGCGCACGCGCCTCGCCTGACGCTCCTGGTCACGAGTCGCGCGGTACTGCATCTCTCCGGCGAATACGTCTACCCGGTCGGACCGCTGGACGAGGAGCCCGCCGTCGCGCTGTTCCGCCAGCGTGCGCGTGAGGCCGAGCCCCGCTTCAAGCCCGCGGTCGAGGACGAGCAGACGATCCGTCAGATCTGCGCGCGCCTCGACGGGCTGCCGCTCGCGATCGAGCTCGCCGCCGCAAGAACACGCGTCCTCACCCTTAGCGACCTTTTGGAGCGACTGGAACACCGCCTACCGCTACTCACCGGCGGCCCGCACGACCTACCGGCACGACAGCGAACCCTGCGCGCGACGCTCGAATGGAGCTTCAACCTACTCGATGAGGACGAATGTCACCTCGCCTCCGGACTCGCCGTGTTCCGCGGCGACTTCGATCTCAACGCCGCGGTCCACATCTCCGGCGCCGACGTCGACGCGCTCACAGCACTGGTCGACCAGAGCCTGCTAACGCGAACCGCTGACGGCCGCTTCTACTACCTAGAGACAATCCGCGAACTCGCGCTCGAGCGCCTCCAAGGATCCTCAGAGGCAGACGAGCTCCACCGGCGCCATCTCGAGCATTACCTGCATGTGGTCGAGCAAGCCGTCCCACACCTGCGCACCGACGGTGAACGCGAAGCACTGGCCGTGATCGACCGCGAGCTCGACAACATCCGCGGCGCGCTGCAATGGGCGCTCGACGGAGAACCCGACAGCGCCTTGCGGCTCGCCGGCCAGCTCGGCGACTACTGGCTGAGCCACCACGACAACGACGGACTCCCGTGGCTCGAGGCGGCCCTCGAAGCCGCGGGAGAGCACGCGCCAGCGCGCGACCGGGCCCGCGCGCAACTCCACCGCGCCACCCAGCTCTACCTGATCCGCTGGGAGCATCGCGCAGCGATCGACGCTGCCACCTCAGCACTAGCGCTGTACCGCGAGGCGGACGATCACGCAGGAATCGCCGACGCGCTTTGCCTGCTCGCCACGCTCATCCCCACCCAGGGGCACGATGGCGGAGAGCGAGACCAGGCCAGTCGCTACGCCGAGGAGGCATGCCTACACGCTCGAGTCGCCGGCAATAACCGGATCCTCGGCAAGGCGCTCGCGACGCTCGCAGCCGTGTCAGGCGACGTAGACGTCACGATCCTCGAAGAGGCCGCTGAGCTTCTCACTCGCGTCGAAGACCATCGGGAGCTCGCGCGCGCGTACTCAAATGCCGCCTGGCGAGCGCTAGCCGCTAACCGTGTGCCCGAAGCGACGAGCCTGGCCGAGACCGCACTCCGCGCCGCTGAGAAGGCCAACGATCGGTTCCGAACGATGATCGTGCTATCCATGATCGGGTTCGCGAAGCTGTTCTCGGGTGACCTCGTTCGGGCGCAGGCGGCGTTCGAACGCAGCATCGAGCTCAGCGCCAACCACGCGCTCGATGGCGCCGGGGAACAACTGGTGGGGATCGGCGCCATCGCCGCCGAGCAGCTGAACGACCAGGCAGCAGCCCGGTTACTTGGCGCGGCGCGCGCTGCCGGGTATCCCCAAGACATCGACGACCAGCAGATCTACGACCGCCTCGAGCGCGACTACTTCGCCGCCGCACGCGCACGGTACCGGCCAGCACCCTGGCGCGACGCTGAGCAAGCAGGCGCGGCACTCTCTTACATACACGCTATGGCTGAGGCACTCGAAGTGGCAAACGCAATCAGCACCATCGGGACCGATGCGCACCAACCCATCGACTGACTCCCCGCCCCCGCGACCACGCTCATAGGACCAGGCACCTCCGTATAGGTCCTCTCGCCGGACGTCCACGCAACCGCCGGCCGGGATCTTGATCGCCGCCGCCCGGTCGTATCCTGTTTTATCGATGACCGTGCTCCGGAGCGTCACTCGAACCCCGCAAACATGCCCTGCTGGGGAAAGTAGGGGGAAAGCATTTGCGGCAAACAACCACCACGAATGACGCATCGATCATCGACAACACGCGGGGTTTGCGGGCCTTGGCAACCACTGACAACGTGCGATGAGCCCTAGTGCCGAACTTACAAGCAGGAAGTCGGCGGTTCGAGCCCGTCACCGCCCATAAGCCGGATTGTCTGACGGCATGGGGGCTAGGGGCCATTCAGAGGTCGGTCGGGGCACCGGTACATTGGTCGCGTCTGGCACGCTCGAAAGGAGTCGGCTGACCGGCCGGATCAGGCCTGCATCAGCGCCCCGAAGCCGACCGGCGGATTCCTGACCACTGGCGATGCCAAGCCGCTTCATCGGTGTTGGTGCCTGATGCAGAGAGCGGCGAGGTCCATGCCGTAGATCCCGTATACCTGGCAGCCGATACGGGCGGAGAAGAAATCATGGCTGGAAGCGTTTGCGTATGCCACCCATGGCGCGGCGTTGCGGTCGAGGTCCGTGGCGAGCGCGTCGTACGCGAGGTAGCGCTTTGGGCCGGTCAGCTCGGCGGCGTGAGCGAGTCGGCTGCGGTAGGTCGGGTCATCGAATGTAAGGAGGTCGGTGCCGTCCTCGAGCAGCACGTTGAGGAAGTCGGCCGGGTCTGGGTAGTCGGGCTCCCAGCCGTAGTACGCAATGTCCCACGGCCCGCTGTGGCTGATCTTGGAGTACAAGGTCGCGAAGGGGAACTCTCTTACCGCTACGTTGAGCCCGATCGCGGCGAGCTCGGTTTTCAAGATCTGAGCCTGCTGGGGACAGTTCGGCTCGTTGCAGGTGTAGAGCACCGCGGTGCCCTCGGTGTCCTTGGGCGAGCTGCTTCGCTTTCGCGACGTCCGGGGTGAGGGGGTAGATCTTGACGTCGCGGTAGCCGGGCATGCCTGGGGGGAGATATTGGTGTCCCCGAGCGCATGGGCGGGTTTGGCGGCCCGATCGCGCTCGACGCGACCGCGGGCACCGCCTACGTGCCGAACAACGGCGACGGCACCGTCTCGTTCTTCGCACTACGAGCCGGCGCACGCCGCTAGTGAGACGGTGCCCGTGACGATTCGCTCCCTTGGATTGGTGGTGAGGTTGATCGAGCCGTGTTGGTAGCGGTGGGTCGTGACTGCTCGTAGTGGCTGCTCGCTTCGCCGATGAGCGGGCGGCCGTGCCGCGCGCGACCGGCCGGCCGCGTGGGCGATGGACGCATCATCACGTCCGCTATCCGGACAGAACGCTGCGTCCAACGGTTGGCCGAGCGGCAGCACGGGCTCGCCGCCGGCGACCAGCTCCGCCCAGCCGCGCGGCGCGGCTCCCGCCGGGACGACGAGCATGGCTGATCCACGAGGGACTGTCCCCGGTGGTCGTTGGCTCGGGTTCTACGGCTCGCTTGTGACAGTGATCGCCGCCGTCGACGAGCGCGCGTCTTGGATCGTGACAACGACGACTCGGTCCTCTGCCTCGATGGAGACATACGCGAGGATCAACCATCGCCACGGTCCAAGGATGAACCTGAAGCCCTCCCACCGTCTGGACAGCGCCGGTCCGATGTTCGGGAACTGCGCGAGCGATCGCGACGACCGGGCCACCCTTGCCCGGGTGTCAGCTGGGAGGCTATGTGTGCGGATCAGGCTGTCGAGATCCTCAACGGCTGCTGTCGCGAGCTCGACCCGAGCCACTCGCTACAGCTCGTCCAGTGAGACCGTGTCGCCGACCTCGGCCTGTCGGCGACCGAGGTCTGCACGCTCAAACGCGCGGGGGATGCCGTCCAACAGTTCGGCCACGTTCCGCGCGTCGGGATCGGCGTCATCGAGCGCGCTCGACAGCAGTGATCGCGCGATCGTGCCGGCCTGGATGTGCATGCGATCGGCGAGCCGCGTGAGCTTCTCTGCCTGCTCATCGTCAAGGGTGATATTGAGACGCTCCACAATGTATCATTGTACACGAAAAGGCACGGGCCGTGTAGTCTCTGGTAAACATCGGATCACAATCGCGCGGCAACCTCGGTCGACGACCTCGGTGGCTGGGTGCGCGCGGTGCGCTCGAACGGCCCTACGATCTTGAGGAGAGGTATCGGATGAGCGCTAGAACACCTCCCACTCCAGACGGCAAACGGTGGACCGTTGAGTCGCTGTCACGCAACGGCGCTACAGCCAACGCCTGGAGCGACAGCACCCGTCGACTCGTCGTCCTCGGTTACATCACGGCCGCCGCGCTCCCCCTGATCGGATTCATGCTGGGGATCGTGGTCGCCATACGTCCCAGCAGGGCGAACTCGAAACACGGGGCGTTGATCATCGTTCTCAGCATCGTCGCGTCTACGGTCTGGATCGTGCTGATCACCTCCGGTGTCCTACGACTCTCGACCAACGACCTCAACTCCTGAACCGACGGCCGGCGTCGCGGATCCGGCGGCTGCGGGCGTGCCCGAGGGTGATGGCGCCGACCTCGACCTCGCAGCTATGCTCCGTGTCAACGGGCCTGGTTCAAACTGCGTGGGACACGCCGCGTGCGCAGCAATCGATCACAAGGAGACAGCATGGGCCGATTCGCAGCCATCGCCGCTTCTACAGTTGCCGCGGGAGCGGTCGCTCTTGCCCCGGCGGCGACGGCCGCACCGATCTCCAAGTCGGTCCAATTCCAGAACAGCAGCCGGACCGTCACGTGCGGGATCGAGATCCACGCCCCCAACAAGCCCGCGACCATGGTGCTGTGCGCGGCCCGCGGCATCCCTGCGCCCACCCAGAAAGGGGTCGGCGATCCGGGATTCGTCCAGCTCGGCGTGCTCGGCCAGCCGAAGGTGCTGAGGCTCAGTCAGGACTCATTCGTCGCCGGCAAGTCGGTCAAGCTGGGTCGAGGCCGTCTCTGGAACCAGCTGGGCGTGAGCTGCCACATGGCGCTGACCACAGTGATGTGCTTCAACGGCGACAACCGCGGCTTTGTGATTGGCAACGGGCATTACACATCGTTCTGAGTGACTGGGCCGCGCTCGTGCAGCCATTCCAGCTCAGCGCTTCGGCGATCCGAGCTCGACTGCGATCCATCGATTCAGCTGGGTTGCTGAGCGCGAGCCGGCCGTGGGATCCAACCAGCCGGCCATTCGATGGGGCGTGCTGTTTGCGGCACTGGCCGCGCTCGCCGGAGTGGGCACGACCCGGTCGGCAGCCGAGGCTCTCAGACCCCTGGCCAGAACCCGAGGTTATTCAGCCCGCAGCAAGAGGACTATCTGCCCAAGAGCGGACGCGTGTCCAGGCCTGGGCATCATTGCTCCTCCGGCGCGTCATCATCGATCAGTCCGCGCGAGGCCGCCCAATGCGCGACCTCGTTTCGGGAGGTGAGTTGGAGCTTGCGCAGCACCGCGCTGACATGCGATTCAACGGTGCGGGCGCTGATGTCGAGGCGTGAAGCGATCCGTTTGTAGGGGTAGCCGCGGGCGAGGTGATGGAGCACCTCGCGCTCACGAGGTGTCAGCGCCTCGAGGCTCGCGTCCTGCGCCTGCGGCGGCTCGGGCGCGGAGAACTCCTGCAGCACGAACGCGGCGAGTCGCGGACTGAAGTACGCATCGCCGGCCGCGACCTGTTGGATCGCCGCGACCAGGTTCTTGGTGGCGATCGTCTTCGTCACGTAGCCGAGGGCGCCCGCGCGGATCATCGGCACGACGTCCTCGGCCGCGTCGGAAACCGACAGCGCCAGCACCGCCGGCGGCTTGGGTGCTGCCTGCAGGGCACGCAGCACGGCGACGCCGCCGCCGTCGGGAAATGTGCACGTCGAGCAGCACGACGTCGGGCGCGGTCGCGTCGATCACCGCGATCGCCTCGGCCGGCTCCGCGGCTTCGCCCACGACCTCGCAGGCGGTGAGCAGCTCGGCCTTCACCCCGGCCCGGAACAGCTGGTGGTCATCGATGACGACGACTCGCAGGCGCGGCGCGCTCATCTCGAAGCCTTGCCTGGGCCAATTCGCAGCGCGACCTCGGTGCCTTCGCCCGGAGCGGACTCCAGCGTCGCGACGCCGCCGGCAAAGGCCATCCGCCCGACGATTGCGTCGCGGATCCCGCGGCGCTCCGCCGGGACTGCGTCCGGGTCGAACCCTGGGCCCTCGTCGCGGACGAACACCTCTGCGCCGTCGGCGGTACTTGCGGCGAACACGAAAATCCGAGCACCACTTGCGTGACGGGCGGCGTTCCGCAGCGCCTCGCGCGCCGCGGCCACGAGCTCCTCGCCGGCGGAGTCGAGTGGACGATCGCCGATCGCCGTCAGCTCGACCGTGATCCCGTGCTCGTCCTCGATGCTCGCGACGACATCCCGTAGCGCCGCGACGAGCGTCTCACTGACCAGCTCGGACTCTCCAGCCATCCAGGCTCGCAACGCATACTCTTGCCGCCGCGCGAGCCGGGCGACGGCGACTGGATCATGAGCCTGGCGCTGAACCAGTGCGAGGGTCTGCAGAACCGAGTCGTGCAGGTGCGCGGCGAATCGCTGACGCTCGCGCTCGCGGGCGCTGCCGACCTTGTCTCGGTCCACTCGCATCAGCGAACCGATCGCGACGGGAGTCGTGATCACCACTGCCGCTGCCGCGGCGACGACCAGCAGCACGAGCACCTGCAGCCCCGGGTCGCCGACGACGTAGCGGCCCGCGAGACCGATACCCAGGAACGCTGCCCACCCCACCAGCAGTACACCGGTGGTCGCGCGCCATGCGATCCCGCCCGAGCGCTGCCGGGACTCGGTCATCTGCTTCCACGGTGCCCGCTGGTGGGGCGCATACCCGAGCCACACGCGCACAGCGTCGGCGATCAGCACCAGACCGCCTGCGGCGGTGAGGAGGATCGCGACAAGCAGCGGCAAGGTGCCGCCAAGCGAGGGCGCGGTCGGACGGTTGGCCGGGAACCCGTTGATAACGGGCGGGCCGGGGCTCCAAGCGCTGAGACGCGTCAGCATGACCGTGACCCACACCGACATGGCGAGCAACAGGGCCGCTAATGCGCTCAGTCCTCGGTTCTGGCGCACGTCCGCAATCGCGCGCGGCGCGAGCACCGAAAGTGCGATCAGGACTCCGAGCGCGGCGGTGAGCGCCACCGGGACGGGTGGAGCACCCGACAGCGCGACCGCGAGCGCGCCCAGCAGAACCACTCCCGCGCCGGCGGTGAGCCCCCACGTCCGATCGGGACGCCACGCCAGGTCTGGTCGCCGAGGCCGAGGCGCAGCGGTGACCTCGCCCGCGCTCATCGGCGCTTTCCCTCGGACGCGCATGGCCCCGGCATCAGCGAGTCGATCAACCGCTGGGAGCGCACCTGCGCGGCGCGGCGCACCCGCCAGGCGCGAACTGTTCTGCTCGCGGCGCGCTTGCTTTCCCCGTTTGTGTTCGGGTGTGGCTCGGGATACACGCGATAGCCAGGCCAGTTGGGGCTCAGCTCGGGATCGACCGAGTCGGGATAGTCGCGGAGGTAAAGGCTGCCGCCGGTGGAAGTGAAGTCGATCCTCAGCACCGGCCTCGGCTGACTCGGCGTGAGCCCCGTGTCCGGCGCAGCGACCTGACCAGAGGGGGTGTACATCTGGTCTCCGAAGATCACTACCCCGGAGTCCGGCTGCTGTGTGCTCAGCTGAGCTGCGAGGTTGGCCACGAGCGGCTGCACGTCATAGCTGAGTTCGACGCGCACGCATCTGTCAGCGGGAAGGGCCACGATCGTGCGCCGCACGCCGCCCTCGATCCGCAGTGGCACAACTCCCGACGCCGGCAGATCCGTACGGCGCAGATCGACCAGCATCGTCCCCAACCCCGCCCGATAGGTCGCGCCCGCCCTGCTGCTCAGCACGTGTGGGGCGACGAGCGTGTTGCCAGTCGCAGGCTCGAGCCGCAGACCGGCTGCGGCGACAGCGACGGATGGAAGCGCGAGCGCCGCAACCGGCAGGAGCGCCCAGCCCGGACCGAGCCGCGGCCACGCCAGCAGCACCGCGAGCAGGACCGCGGCCGCGAGCGCGAGCACCGCCCATCCGAAGCCGAACAGCGTCACGACCGCACCCAGCGCGGCGAGGGTAAGGACGCCGGCGGATGCGCCGAGCACTCGCGCCAGCACGACCAGCCAGCCCGAGGACGGATCGTCTGGTCGCTCGCCCTCCAGCGGGATGATCAGCCAGCAAGCCAGATACACGAAGACTCCAAGGCCGCCGATCAGCGCGCCCAACAGAAACGCCGCCCGGATCCAGATCAGATCGACTTCGCGACCGCGAGCGAGCCCGGCGCACACGCCGCCGAGCCACTTCCCCGTCTCGCTGCGAGACAGCGGTGCGTGTCGATTGGACGCCATGGCGGCGTCCATTGTCTGCGTTGCGGCACTCGTGCGCTAGGCGTGATCGCCCGGACAGGGCTCAGGGATGTCCCGGACCCTTGTCGGAACCCAGCTGCTCAGGCGGCGATAGGCGGCCAGGCCGCCGAGGCTTGGGATCCAGAAGGCGATCGCGTGGTAGATCAGCACCCCAGCTGCGGCCGGCACGACGGGCGCGCCGTAGAGCACGAGCGTGCCGGCCAATCCTGCTTCGAGCACGCCGATGCCCCCGGGGACGGGAATCAGGTTTGCGAGGTAGCCCAGGATGTAACCGAGCAGCAGGATCCCGAGCGGCGGGCTGTAGCCGACGCTGCTGAGTGTCGCCCACAGAACCGCGATGTCGAATCCGAGGTAGCCGATGGCGCCCCCGAGCCGCCAGCTCGGATGACGTAGCGCGAGCTTCGCCTCGACGATGCCACTTACGAGCTGGCCCAGCCAGTGGGATTCCGCGAGCGCGGGCGAGTGGCGCTCGCTCAGGCGAGCGACCGCGAGCGCTGCCGCGATCGCGCCCGCGCCGATGAGGATCGGAACCCCGGCCAGCAGGATGTCGTCGTTGCCGGCGGAGAGGCCGCTCGCGAGCAGAAGCCCGCCCCCGATCAGCGCCGCTACGTTCACGGCGCTGGTGAGAAAGAAGAGGCCGCTCGAGTTGCGCACGATCTGGCCCGTCGGCATCCCCAGCAGATGCAGCAGCCATCCGCCGACCGCCAGCGAGCCGACACCGCCGCCCGGAAGCAGCGCGCCGGATGCCATCTCGGTCCACGCGACCTCCCTTGCCGGTCGCGCCGCGATACC
>Ga0302326_10011167_pt1 | contig 19364 bp, 11 predicted proteins | sample Palsa_T0_3_FD_202264 | JGI IMG/M metagenome (GOLD analysis project Ga0302326, IMG submission 202264) | Peat permafrost microbial communities from Stordalen Mire near Abisko, Sweden - Palsa_T0_3 | ecosystem: Environmental > Terrestrial > Soil > Palsa > Peat permafrost | place: Sweden: Abisko...
ATGTCGACCTTGACGTTGATTTCCGCGACTGATCAGTCGCGGCCCCATTGAAGCTCGATCGCGCGTCGCGTGGTGCTGTTGTCGCCCAACATTTCCGCGACTGATCAGTCGCGGCCCCATTGAAGCCGCTCACCGTCGATCCGCTCAGGTTCGGCGCGGCGTTATTTCCGCGACTGATCAGTCGCGGCCCCATTGAAGCGGTGCGGCAACTCAGGCACCCGGTACCGCGCGGCTGGCATTTCCGCGACTGATCAGTCGCGGCCCCATTGAAACGGCGTGGCGTGCGCTGGAATAGCAGGCGGAGCGTGGGCCTCTAACCCGCTTTGCGGGGACGTTTGGGCTGCAGCGGAACCGCCTTCGCGAACAGCGTCGGCCTGAATGAAAGACCCTCGCGCGATGTTGAGAACAAGATCGCAATTCTAGTTTCTGAAGCAGATAATGGGAACTAAACTAAACTGGAGGGGCGACAATTCCCGAGATCGGCCAGGTGTCAATGAATGTCGACAGTAGGTTTTTTGCATCCGTGCTTCAGAGCGGCCCAATAGAATATGGCGACTGAACAGCTCCTCGAAGGAGCTAGCGCAACGATCCTCCAGCAGATCCATGCCAGGCAGCCTCTTTTTCTCGTCGAGATCGAGCCTTCGGGACTGAGCCCAGCAATGATCATCTCCCAACTCGGAAGGGGCGCTCGGTGGGGATGGAAGCCTGAATACGGAGCCGCAGCCGCTTGGGCTGCAGTTCAGCTTGCATCGCGAGCTGACGCCGAGGAGGTCCAGGACGAGGGCGGCTTTCGGGGTCTGTTCTTTCGCGAACTCGGTAGGGAGTTTTCCCTCAATGATTGGCAAGACACGTTCGGGTATCATATCAGGCGGTTCCTCGAAGTGACTTTCCCTTCGGTCGAACTTCCCGAGCCGGGTCCTTGGCATCTTGTTGGAGCGGTGTATCGACACGCCGGTATTCCTGCCACATCGAAGACTAGCTACGCCCAGTTTGTAACGAAGATGCTTCGAGGGGAGTTGAGCTTTTCTTTTGATGAGTATCAAAACAACCTGAGATTGTTGCCGTCACAAGTAGTCCGTCAGTTTTTGGAGTCCCGCACCGGTTACGAGTTCACTCGTGATTTGGCCCGCCAAGTTGCGCGCGTGTATCAGGGAGGCACCAGTTCCGTCGCACTACCCCCCTGGTCTGCAAGGCTGGTTGATGCCGTGGTTATTTCGCTGCGGGAAAGCGATACGGGGTCAAGAAAGCTGAAAGTTCCCAGAGGTTTTTTGAAACCCTATCTGTGTCTCGACGCCGAGACTTATTCGCTCAAAATTCTGTTCGATTCGCGAGGTGTTCGCGAGAAATATTATTGGGCAGGTGCTCGGCCAGTCTTGTACCCTTCCCAGGCGGTGAGAGCATCGGACTCACCGATGTTCAGGCTCGGGATCGCTGGTGCTCCCGAAGAAATAAGCCCGTGGTGGACGCCCGCCGAAGGCGGATGGGCGCTATTTCGCGTGGGAGACGGCGGTCTTGTCGCCAGCGGGACATCCGAAATAGGGGCGTCGGTCACTGCTGGAGACTACTACCTCGTGACAGATAATCCTTCAGCGGTTCCGGACCCGCTGGTCCAGGAATCGCAGGTGGCATTGGACACGGAAGGCCTCGAAGATCCTGTTTGGGATTACTCGATTGTACGCGTTTCCCTAAGGCCGGGCAGTTCGATTCCAGCGTTGGCCGTGCGAGTCGAAGCTGATCTGCCGGCACCACAACTCGAATGGATTCGACCAGGCAGACTCAGAACCAACTGGGGAGCGGGCATATTTCTTGAGCACTTGCCAGGCGTGCGGCTGAAACCCTGGAACTCAGCTCTGGCGTCTGAGTTTTCGCTAACTATCGAATACGGCGACGGAGAAATAGAAATTGCCGTCCCAAGTGACGGTGAGATAATCGGCTTGCCGTCGCGATGCCCCGCTTCAGGGTATCTGGCGATCCGACGGGGTGGAATCGCCCGAGAAATCATTGAGCGGCTCTCCTTTGGCGTCGTGCCGACTGGCTGTCATCTCTACGCCCCGACAGATGTCCTTCGAACCGATGAAGTCGCTCAGATTACATTGGACCTGCCTTCCAACGTAGCGGTTGAATGGTCTCTCCCAATGGTAAAGACCGGTCAGAATGTTTACGCTGTTCCCGCCCACGAACGTCGGGTCGAAGGGGTACTACGATTTGAATTTTGCAGCGTCGCCTTCAACCTACGCCTTCCCCGTGCCGGTGTCTTGATTCAGCTCGATGGGCAAGATCAGCCCGTTCTTTGGAAAGAGTTCTGTGACCGCAAATACGACCTGCGGCTGGAACTACCGGCCGGGGCGGCATCTACGCTTTTTGTGTCGGGCGACGAAACATTCGACGAATTGCTTAATCAGCCGTCACACTCGCGGGCTTGGCTGCAGAAGGTGCCCGTCGTTCACTTTCGTGATGCGGTTCTTTCGTATCCATACTCGGTGGGCGAACTCATTCTCAGGCTTCGAACCAGAGATGGGAATCTTCCCGACATAAATACTGGTCACTATCTCGCATCGGCTCAGAACCTAGCGAAGGAGTTCATGTCGTACCCGGCAACCTCACCGTTGTTTGCAATACCGATACTTGGGCCAATGCTCCTGAAGTACCGTTGCTTGGTCGAACGCCCCGCCGACAAATGCTTGCCAGTCGCGGACAGCATTCCCGTGGAAATCAGCGCATATCTGGCACGCCTGCGCTTTCTCGCGAAGGTACTAGACGACTCTATTGCCGAGAGTCACGACAAACGGGTCGCCGCGGACGGCTCAGGTCCAGACACTCTGGTCGACTGGCTGAGAGAAGCACTAGAACATGCGCGCGCGGGTCTCACGGATGCGGAAGTTTCAGTGCCGCCACCGTGCGAACTGATCAATTTGCTTCCGGTGCCTCGGTGGATTGAGCGAATCACGCGTTTGATCAGTGAACTCAGACAGAATGCCACGTTGCCGTTGCTGATCCGAGAATTCCGAAACTCGTTCGAGTCAGGAGCGACTGCAAGTCGAGTATCCCTGGGCCAACGAAAAGGGGGCATGGATCTCTGGCACGCCGTTAACTCGTACCGACTTTCGCTACAGGCGCCACATGTGAGCGAGCGCGATCAGGCCGGTCAGCTTAAACGATTCGAGGCTATCGTTTCTGATTTAGAAACTGACCCCGTGGTGAAATTCTTGGCGCAGGCATTTCGGTACATGAATTACTATCGATTGAATAGGCGTTCGATGCTCGACACGGAGGTGTTCTCGTCTTGGCCGCCTATGCTGGGTCCCCTACGCGCTACACTCGCCGCCTTGCAGGCCAGAGAAGCGGGTAAAGCGATCAACACTCTGTGGCCTCAATTCGGCGTAGGACTAGCTGAGATTTCTCCCGCCGCCCAAGATAGTGATCTAGAAAGCGAACTTGGACGCTCCAGACCAGTGGATGCTATATAAGCATAAACACCGAGACGGTTACGGTTAAAGATGAGTCAACCAACTATCGATTTCGACACCAGGCAAGCTCTTTCCAGGCTTTCAGAAGTGGTCCGCTCCGCGGCAGCCCGATCCAGCGGTAAAGGAAGGAAGCTTAAGCCTGAGGAGGAACGGCAGATCGTGCAGGGACTGGTCGAGCTTTTAGTTCGTTCGGCGCTTCCCTTGGCAGATATCGCCCAAGGTCTTCAGGACGTGCCGGCCCGCGTCTACGCGGCAGCGTTTGGCGAAACCTGGAACAAAATGACTTCGGACCGCTCGAAAGATGCACTTCAGTGGATCGAGGGCCTTCCAAAGGAAGCTGCAAACAGCGTTCGGCGGTTCCTTATCCCTGTAATCGCCGAATACGACCCGAAGTCGGGCCGAACCATGCTTCCAGCAAAACCCAAAGACCTCGACTCCAGGGAGGAACGGGAGCGATTCGCAAAGAATTGGCTAGCACAAGACGCGAGTCTCCTTGCACATCTATTAGCAGGCGAGCCTGTGGAATACGAAGTGACCCGCGTCCTGCGTTTGTTCTTGCGCCTTGCCAACGAACCAGCTGTAAACAGCCATGTTCGCTCAGAGGTCGTCCGCATCGCTGCCCGAGGTCTTACTGAACACAACCTTGCCCAAGCGAAAACGGGAGTTGAGCCGATTCTCCAGGGTTTAACCGAGATCATTCGCACATTGCCAAGCGCGGAAGCAGCTTCCATCAACGAGTTTCTCCGGGACAGCACGCCGCAAATGGCCTCACGACTCGGCCTGGCTACCGTGCCAACAGTGCTTCCCCCCAGCCAGACTGATCTCGTGGAGCCTCCGACCAGCGCCGGAAGTCATGCAGCCCACGGGGACATCCCTCGGGAGCAGTCTGCGGCCAGTGCACCGCCAGTACTCGCAGCGCCCACTAATGTGACGGAGGCCAATGCGGAGCGGCGTACGCCTGAAGTGACTGTCAAGATGTTCGATCCGACGGAGGTCGTCCTCGCCCTGGAGGTGCGCTCCAGAGAATATCGGGATTCCGCTCTTCTTTTCGAGAGGGCTGCTTCTGAACTCCGGGCAGCGGCAGCACAGACTGCGGCGCACGATAAGCAATTGCGTACTTTGGAGGATCGGATTGAATCGCTATCGACAGATCTACAGAATACAAAGGAAGAATTAAAAGCCCAGACCGAGCAAGTGGGCGACCGAGACGCCTCAATCCAAAACCTCAACCAGTCTGCAAGTGAGCTCTCCAGCCGCTTGGCCGAAGCAAATGTTGCTACTTCGCAACTGCGAACTGTTATTGATGCGGAGGCGGCTGCGCATAAGCAAGAAATGGAACTACTCGTTCAGCGGATGGCCGGCCAGACTACCCAGCAACTCGAAGAATTCCGCAACGATGTCGCTCGCCGCGTTTCCGAAGTTCTCCGCGGAACACCGTCGCTCGACTCGGCTGGCTCAGTAATCGACGGCAAAGCGATTCTGGTTAGAGTATGGGAGATTATTGAAGCTCTGAAGCGCAAGTCGATACCAATTCGAGTTGGGTAAAGGAAACTACTTGTGAGCTGGTTCGGGATCGATTTCGGAACTACAAACACGAGCGCGTGTGACGCGTTGACGAGGCGCGCATACGGCGACGGATTCGGATCTCCATTACCTTCAATCGTGGCAATCGATCGGGCAAGCGATACTCCGTTAATTGGCCGAGACGCATGGGAACGCCGCTTCGAGCTGAGGGAGCGTGGAGACTATCAAGTCATTCGGTCAGTCAAAACGCTGCTGAATACTGCTGAAACGTGGATCGGGCATAGAGGCCGCGTATGGACCGTCGTGGATGTGGCCGCCGCGATCATCAGTAAATTAAGAAAGAACGTAGCCGACAGCGGTCAGGTGGATCTCACAAGTGCCACCTTCAGCGTTCCGGTCGATCTAAGCCCCGCAGCCCGCAAGGTTCTCCGACTGGCGGCGATGGCTGCTGGCATCGAGGTCTCAACGTTTGTCAAAGAGTCCACGGCGGCCATTATCAGTGAATGGCAAAACGTGAAAAGCAACCAATACGTTGCAGTATTCGATTGGGGAGGCGGAACACTGGACGTTAGCATCGTTCAGCTTCGCGCGACCAAGATTATCGAGCTCGCGACCAAGGGTCTCCCCCTCGCCGGAAATATCATTGACGAGGAGATCGCTCGATTTATCCACAGCCGCATAATGGCAAGACGGGGGAAGTCTAAGGAGCTTTCCGAGTTACATCCGCTTGCCTTCAACGACCTTCTGGTCCGCTGTGAAAACGCGAAATGTTCTTTGGCCGATGCCGACATCGCTCGCTTTTCATTGTTCAATTACGACGGTTTTGACGAGGTCGTCGAAATAACTCGCGCTGAGTTGAACCCACTACTGCAGCCCTTCGTGACCAAGGCGTTGGACACACTATTTGACGGCTTACGAGAAGCCAAGCTACCACTCGAGTCGCTTGACCAGATCATAATTACGGGCGGCTGTTCCAAGCTTTGGTTGTTTCGAGACAGGCTCATTCGCGACCCCCGGATGGCGCAGCTAGTCCATTGGGCCGCCGAGCCTGAATGGGCGGTAGCGCGAGGTGCGGCAATTCTCCAGAAAAGTCCCGGCGACTTCGAATTGAGCGAGTCTATCGCGATTGAGTTGAGCGACGGAAGTTTTCTCGATCTGTTTAAGAACGGCGACCAAGCAGGCAAGGCGAACTCCGCGCTTACGGTGGCCCTGGTCGAAGACGCGAAAACTGCCAATATTTTATTGCACCGTCGCACCCAGCCCGGAGATCACTATGGTTTACTCCTCCCGGTAGCGGTGCCCGTCATGGGTTTCGATCTCGAAGACATTCATTTGGCACTGGAACTCACTTGCGATCTAACGCTTGACGTAACGGCCCGGAGTGGCCGCCTAAACGCGCGTCACACCATCAGAAAAGAAACTCAAGAATTGCGATTCGCTTATTCTCTTTTGCAAGGAGGGCTTTCGTGATGATGGTAAACGTGCGGCTGCGATCCAACGTGCACATACGACGTACACCTGACATCCGACAGGACAGCGACTTTCAACGCCAAGTGCGGGGTTACAAGGCGCTTCGAAAGATGGTATCCATATTGATTCCGTATCCGTCAAGGGAGTATCTCAAGGAACGTTTGACCGATTGGCAATTCTCCCAATACTTCGAGCCGGAGTGTCCCTATTGCAACAACCAAATTTACGGACCGGTTCGTCGTGGAAATGGCCTCGTATACGTGTGGCGGCGTCCGCCGCAATACTGCGAATGCTGGAAACATATCGGATAAGCGATCATGCCAGAAATTCATCCTCAGGACTTTTTGAACCAGATCTCGTCAACATTTCGGCGATACTTGTTCACACAGAACTTCATAGCCGATTCTGACTCCGACCTCAGAAGAGCGTTTTGGACCGCTCTTCAGGAACCGGGACTGTTCTATGAGACACCTCTAGTCTCGGCTCTGCCCGCCTATGAAACCGCCGCATCAGCACGCTCACTAATCGGCCGCGACAAAGTGCCGCGCCTTCATACTCGTCTTGGTAAGCTTCCAACTAACCGTTTTGACCTTGACCGGCCTCTGTACTCGCACCAAATTGCCAGCCTCAGCCTGGTTCAGAATGAAAACAATCTTGTTGTGGCGTCTGGTACGGGCAGCGGAAAGACGGAATGCTTCCTTTTGCCTATTCTGGACGACGCTGCTCGCAACCCAGGCCCAGGTATTCGGGCGATTCTCATATACCCAATGAACGCTCTTGCCAACGATCAGTTGTCTCGGCTGCGGGAGCTCTTGGTGGGAATGCCCGAGATCACCTTTGGTCGATATACCGGTGACACTCCGGAAACGGAAGACGATGCGGGACCAGAGGCGTTGGAGCAAGTGCTCCGACCGAATGAAAGGTTCAGTCGGGAGGAAATCCGCGAACATCCTCCACACATTCTTTTGACGAATTTCGCGATGCTGGAGTATCTGCTTCTGCGGCCTAAAGACGATGCTCTTTTTAGAGAGCAACGACTCCGTTTTATTGTTCTCGACGAAGCACATACTTATACCGGCGCGCAGGGGATTGATGTAGCGCTCTTGATGCGCCGTCTCAAGTATGCGTTCCCGCGCAATAAACACCAGTTTGTTTTGACAAGCGCGACAATCGGCGGTGATAACGAAGAGATTCGCACCTTTGCCGAAAAGCTGACGGGTGCTCAGTTCAAGCAGGATTCCGTGCTGACTGGGAACGTGATCAGTCAATTCGACCCCGGAACGGTACCGCACACACTTGCGGACTATACGGCGTTCTTGGCACATGAGGCAGATCTAACCGAATGGCTCCGAGCGCTTGAAGTACCCGGCGAAGTGCTTCGCCTGATCCACGGATCCGGGCTCGAGGCAAGTCGTCCAAGTACTTCCAAAGACTCATCACGAATTCTATGGGAATGGCTTGCAAATAACCGGGAGCTTTCCGAGATGCACCGCTTATTGCAGCAAGGCCCTCGTACGGTTGAGAGTCTAGCGGAGGAGATCTGGGCGGACGCGTCGCCGGAGGCATTGAGAGTTTCGGTGTGGCTTTTGACGCTTGGATCTCGGGCCAAGCTGGAGAGTACGTCCGCTCCGCTTTTACCCGCTCGGTTTCACTTTTTTTTCCGAGGTCTTCGAGGCGCGTCAGTGTGTCTATCCCCTAACTGCGGATGCGCAGCTGAGAGGCCAAACCGAGTATGGAGCAAACTAATAGTTGAAGACCGTGCGACATGCCCCGATTGTGGCGCCCACGTATTGCCACTCTTGACATGTGTGCACTGCGGAACGCCGTACGCCCGAGTATACGTTGATGGTACAGGTTCTTGGCAAGCTCAGCCAACGCTCGGCACAAAGGGGCAGAACGCTCACCTGCTGATTTGGAATAAGAATCGAAAGGCCGAAACAGATGCTGAAGATGATGCGGTAGACGGTACGAATGCCGTTCTGTGCCTGTCGTGTCGATCTCTTCCCGACGGCGATCGGCTTATTCCGTGTTGCCAGTCGCCGATTTTAAAAGAGCTGGAGATCGTTACAGGGGCAGATGGTGAAGGCAATCTTCCCGTCTGTGTCGCATGCGGTGGCCGCAGCGGCGGATTCGAATCCGTTCTCCGAGACTTTCGGACCGGAGAAGACGCTGCTTCGGCCGTTATTGCAGAGGCGATAATCCGGGCAATGCCGGAGGAAGACGCTACAAGACCCGCAGCTGGAAGGCGACTTCTTGCCTTTTCAGATTCAAGGCAGCGCGCAGCCCACTTCGCTCCCTATTTGAGTAGGACCACTGCCGAAACACAATACATGAAGCCCGTGGTCGACGCGATTCGGTTCCTCAGTGGCGATAGTAACGATGACGTTCTGTTGTCAGCGGTTGCCGATCGTTTTGTGGCGGACATCGCGAAGCAGCCATTCATTGTTCTGCGCCATACGCTTGAAGGCGAAGGCGAAATTACCACGCAGATCAAATCGCCAAAGCAGCTATACAAGGTGGAGAAGGACGCTCTCCGAAGAGAGTGCTTGATTAGCCTCCTGCAGACTTTCACTGCACCGCTTCGGGCCAAGAGCACCCTGACAGCTTTTGCGATTGCCGCTATCGCCATTGAACTGAATGAGGAGCAAGCCGAACAATTCGCAACGTGTGTTCCTGAGTTGTTCAGCAAAAGCACTGAACAGGGTTTTGCCGCGATTCAACACTTGTTGAGACTGTTGGTCCGCAAACGAGCGATTTCGTTTCCGACTGGAATTGCTCTGGGTCATATTCAGACGAGTGGAGGACCGCAACAGTATGTGATGCACTATAGTCTCGCTGATCGTTTCGAGGGCCGACAGCGGGTCAGGTGGAATCCATACGAGGCCAAAATCAAGAAAGTGACCGTACCAAGAAGCCCGCAGGCTCATATTGTCGCTCAAGTCCTAAATGCAGACCCTGTTGTGGATGCTGAGTGCATTTCAGATGTCTTGCGCCGTATCTGGGACACAATGCGCGAGTTTGGAGTACTTGAACAGTGGGCGGCGAACGAGTATATCTTGCCCTATCAGCAGGTGATGATTCGCACACGAGGACCGTGGTTCGTATGTAACGGCTGTGGCGTCGTAATCGTTGATCGGATAGCCGACGCGTGTATAGTGCCGGGATGCTCCGGCAGGATTGTCGAGTTAGACCGAGCGCGTCTTGATGAGCGCTACGCGTTTCATCATTCCTTTATAAGGTCGACGCAAACTGAGCCGCTTCCGTTGGCAGTCAGAGAACATACGGCGCAACTAACAAATGAATTCGGCCAGAAATACCAGCAAGAGTTCGTATCAGGGATGGTCAACGTGCTCTCCAGCTCGACGACATTCGAGATGGGTGTTGACGTTGGTCAGTTAAAAACGGTGTTCTTAAGAAATGTGCCGCCAACCGCAGCCAACTATATACAGCGCGCTGGCCGAGCTGGCCGTCGTAAGGAAGGCAGCGCCTACGCGCTGACGTATGCGAGAGCGTTTCCCCATGATCAGATTCATTATCATGAACCTGTCACGATCGTCGCAGGGACCGTTCCCGTTCCGCAAATTAACCTTGCAAATACTCGCCTTGCGCAACGGCACGCGAATTCATTTCTGCTGGGTCGGTTTTTCCTGTTGGCGCCCACCGAAATCGCGACGGCTGAGGCACTTTTCGAGGGTGATCCATCTTCAGCGGCAAGATTCTGCAAATGGCTGGATGTGGAAAGTGTTCCTCTCCGCTCTGCGCTCTCGCAAATTCTCCCGATAGAGATTGGTGGGGATGCCTCTGGCGTCCTTGCGTCCGCGGGAAACCTTATGCACGAAGTCGAGCTAAAGTATAAGGCCAAGCTTGCGGGTTTCGAAGGCCAGGCAGCTGAGCTACGGACACGTCTTCAAGCGGAACTTACCAATTCGGGGACCATCGACCGCAGGAGTGCGGCTCTGCACGACCACCTCACGAAGCTCCTATCCCAGCTTCGCAAGAGCCGCTTGATCGACTATTTGGCGTCAGAGCACTGGCTACCGAGCTACGCATTCCCGCAAGATGTCGTCCGGCTACTTGTTAGAGAATCCAAACTGGCGGATCGCCTCCGCCTGGAGCGAGACGCGGAGTACGGAATCGCAGAATATGCACCTGGATCAGAAGTGACGGCGGATGGCTACTTGATCCGCAGCAGAGGGATCGACAAGCAAGGCCAGGAGCTTCATGTTGAAGGCTATCGGGCCTGCAGCGTCTGCAATAACGTTCAGTTTTCCGAGGATCTTAAGACACTTTCTGGCGCGTGCCAAACGTGCGGGGCACCACCGCACAACGCCGCCAGTAGAGCGCGTCAATATGTCATTCCTCCGGGATTCACGACTGACATCAATGAGCATGCGGAGGAAGTCAGATTTGGTCGCTTACGATCTGCATCGCCCTCGAAAATCTTCTTGATCGCTGGTGCCAGTGAGCAGTCGTTCCTCAATCATCCTGACCTTTCGGGGGTGACGACCGGATACAGAGAAGACGGAGAGCTTTTTAGGGCATGCTCGGCAAGAAAGGGTGCACCGTTTCGGATCTGCCTAGTCTGCGGTAGGGCTAACGATGCCGGACAGAAACCCAAACACCAGAAGCCGTGGGGTCTTGACTGCCCGAATGAAAAGTTTTCTCATCTCGATCTTGCATACCGCTTCAGAACCGACACTTTACAGATCAGATTTGATTCGGTCAAACTCCAACCGCCGAGCATCAAAGATACCGTATTTTGGCTTTCTTTCCAAACAGCTTTTGTTGGGGCGGCGGCGGAAGTCTTGTCCATCCCGGCAAGAGATTTGGATGGCACCTACCGGACTCAGGGGTCTGTGGATAGCAAAGTCGAACTTATCGTATTTGATCGCATACCAGGCGGAGCCGGGTACGTTCACAGAGTGCGGCAGGAGCTGGTATCGATCCTGTCCGCGACGCTGAAGCGAGTTGACACATGCCGGAATCCACGTTGTGATCGCAAAGGAAGTTGTTATTGTTGTCTGCGCAACTATTACAATCAATTCCAATGGGAGCAACTCCGGCGCGAGGACGTTGCGAATTGGCTGCAACAGTGGCTTTCGGGCGTCGCGACACCGGCCACTGCCAGCACAGCGTAGTTGCAGTTCGAAAAACAACTCTGGCGATCAAGCGCCCGATTGGACTTGGGGACAATCAGATACGTCCAATTAAACTCGACCAGAACTCGGGGGGCGAATCGTCGCCAACTTGCGCTGCCGCCAATTCGTCGGCGCTTCGCTTTCCATCCCGGAGGCTGCGGTTTCTCTTGTGAAGAGCACGCCGATATCCGATACATTTCCCATCGCAAATGTTTAATCAATCTGGTAGTGGCCTCTGGTTCGCAGAATATCCGATTTAGCCGGGAATCACGCTTGAGTTCCACTTCCTGGAGGGTGCCCATTGCCCCACGTCTCAAGAATCGGCGGGCGGAATTCCTTTTGTCGCACAATAGAGACGTGGTGACCCTGAACATGTTGCGTACAGAACGCCGAGAGGAGATCCTGCGGCTTGCCCGGCGGCGTGGCGCGCACAGCCTGCGTGTGTTCGGCTCCGTGGCTCGCAATGAAGCCGATGAAAATAGCGACCTCGATTTACTCGTCGCCTGGGAACCGGGCCGGAGTCTTATGGACCATGCCGGGCTGGTTCAAGATCTGCAGGATTTGCTTGGAATCAAGGTCCATCTCGGTACCGAGAAGGCTCTCCATTGGTACGTCCGCGAACGCATCCTTCGCGAGGCGACGCCGCTGTGAAGGACGATAGGCTCTACCTGCACCACATGGTTGAACGCTGCCACCGCATCACCCGCTTCATCGCGGCCGGCAGAGAGGAGTTCATGACATCCGAGCAGTTGCAGGACGCCGTTATCCGAAACGTGGAGGTGATCGGCGAGGCGGCGAAGCGTGTTTCTGCCGAGGCGCGAAGCCGCCTTCCGTCACTCGATTGGAAAGCGATCTGTGGCATGCGCGATGTACTGATCCACGATTACATCGGCGTGGATCTCGACGAAGTCTGGAACGTCGCGTCCTCCCGGATACCCGAGCTCCGGGAGGCACTGGATCAGTTCCTGGACGGCGAAAATCCGGGGTCTACGAATGCTCCATGACATCCACGGCGGTTAGAGGCGGAACTCGTCTATTCATTTTGCGATCAAGCGAGTGTGTGGCCTAGTTGATCGTGACTTTCTCTATCGCCCCTCTGGATTGTCACGCCAATCCTAGCCTTCTCTTTCCAGCCAGTGCCGCAGAAGCCAGGGCAAACCAGGGCAATGCGCGACGGCAAAGATGGCAACCAAGGTGTTCTCAGCAATTTGTTTTCTATAAGTTATACGAAGACTGAGCCCTGCGGTTGTTTCAAATCCCACCAGCCGCCCCAGAAGAATCTTGTCCGAACATTTTAGTCCAATCAACCGGTCGACCCGCCACAGGTTCGAATCCGCAAAGAATCAACAAGTTACAAATAGCCAACCTCGCTGCGCTATACCTGATCTGTAGCTTATAGAAAACTATCTGTTTCAGAACGGGCTTCGAAGCCAATAAAATCAGGGAGCCAGTTGTCTCGCTAAACGTCGCAATACTCTTACCGCGATGAAAATCGATAGGCACTGAACAGTATTCGCCAAAGGTCGAATCTGATGAGCATATCGGGCAAGGCTAAAACAATCCAGAACAAAACTCTGGTTTGATAGGTTAGGTTATACACCCGCCGCTGGGCAAATTCCTCGCGCGGCGTTTCAAAGGAGGAATCCGTCAGCCCCTCCGCACGGCACCCGCATTCTCGGCCGGACCAGTGTGCGAGTGGCGCGTATTCCGACCTTGGTTTTGCAGCCGCGCTGAACATCCGCAAGCGCCAGAAGTTCAATGCCTGACCACGGTGCGTTCACTTCTCATCCCGCTACTGGTAGCAAAGGGGCGCCTCAAGATCCAACTCCGGATTCGCTTTTTCAGAGCTCTCCGGCACTGGCGCCTTTGAGCAAATCTCTAATGATTGGCCCGAGCTTCATAAACTCAGCGTAAACGGAAGGCTTGCGAAAATATCCATTAAAGCCCAAAGCCTTTACGGCCTCCCGATCACCCGCGGAGTCTGAAGAAGTCACCACCAACACGAGAGCGTTCTTGCAAGCAGAACTGTTGCGCATGTGGCGCAGTACTTCGATGCCGTTCTTTTTACGGAGATTCAAGTCGAGCAGAACGAGGTCCGGGCAAGGCACCTCCTGACCCGTCTCCGCCTTGTCGATAAATTCCACCGCTTGGTGTCCGTCGTAAACAACCGTGACCGCCGCGTTAACCTGTGCGACCGAGATAGCTTGCTGGATCAAAAACAAGTCAGCCTTGCTGTCCTCTACGACAAGAATCTGGGGTTGCTTCCGCGAAGTCGAATCAGACGGGGAGCGTGAACTTGAAGGCTGAACCTTTTCCGGGCTCGGATTCGACCCAGATGCGGCCATGATATCGCTCCACGATTCGCTGGCAGATCGCCAGTCCAATGCCTGTGCCCGAATATTCATCTCCTGTGTGGAGTCTTTTAAACAAGCCAAAGATGCGCTCCTTGTACTGTGCCTCGATGCCGAGGCCGTTATCACTGACAGAGAATAGCCAGCATTCGCCATCACGTCGCGCCGTTACGTTTATTTCCGGTGGAATTTCGGGTCGACGATATTTTATAGCGTTGCCCACCAGATTTTGGAAAAGTTGCTGAAGTTGTGTCGCGTGGACGGGCAGTGAAGGTAACGGCTTCGAAATAACCTTTGCACCGCTCGCCCTGATCGCGCCGTCGAGGTTTGCGAGCGCCGCCTTCAGCGCTACGCTTGCATCCTCGTGTGTTTCGGGCCGATCGAACTGGCCCGCTTGGGTATAGGCGAGAAGGTCCCTCACGAGCATTTCCATTCGCGTAGCCCCTGAACTCACGAAGTCAAGAAAATCGCGGGCGTGGCCTTCCACCTTATCCCCAAGCTCTTGAGCGAGAAGTTCGCTGTAGATCTTGACGCTACGCAAGGGCTCCTGAAGGTCGTGACTCGCAGAGAAAGCGAACTGTTCCAGGTCTTGATTGGCTCGCAATAGCTCCGCTTCCGACCGCTTGCGCGCGGTGACATCCGTAAAAATCACGCCTAGGCGGCGTTTCGTGTCGTCTTCAAGCCGGAACGAATAGAGATCCAAAACTCGCCCTTGCGTAACTAGTCCCCGCTCACCCCGGACCGGCTCCCCGGTTCGCAGGATTTCGTCGAAAACATCAATCCAAGACTGAGCTTCCGTGGAAAGCAGTCCCCGGATAGTGTCGTGTCCGACGTTCACCGTCACGCCACTTTGGGCCTTCAGTGCCGGATTTGCAGCTATATACCGGTAGTCTCCAGGCTTGCCATCGACGGCAGGAACGGCTTCTATGATGCAAAAACCTTCGTCGATGGAATTGAAAAGCGTCCGGTAGCGGGATTCGCTCTCGAGCAGAGCCGATTGCGCCGAGACGCGATCAGTAACATCGTATCCTTCGACGAGAATACCCGTGACTTTACCTGCCGCGTCGGTTATCGGCTGGTATATGAAATCGATCAACATCGTTTCCAGCGGACCGCCAGGCGTGCGCTGTAACTGGAGTGGAGTTTCAAGTCCCCTGACCGGCTCACCAGTCCGATAGCATTGGTCCAGCAGTTCGAAATATCCCTGACCTTCGGCTTCCGGAACAGCTTCGCGAACAGACTTACCAAGGTAGGCGCGTTTTCCAACAAGACGCGAGTACGAATCGTTCACGAACTCGAAGACATGGTTTGGGCCGTTGAGTACGCAGATAAAACCGGGCGCCTGCTGGAACAGTGCCCGCGTACGCCGCTCGCTGTCGCGCAACGCTATCAGAGCCTCCTGTCTCACGCGTGTCAGCTCCAGAAGAGAACTCACGCGAGCGATCAATTCGCGTGCGGAAAACGGCTTGACCAGGTAGTCATCCGCGCCCGCATCAAGCCCTTCCACCCGGCTTTCCTCACCGGCTCGGGCAGATAGCATGATGACCGGGATATCGCGCAGTTCCGCGTCTGAGCGAATGGCACGGAGCAACCCGAAGCCATCCAGATTGGGCATCATCACGTCGGTAAGAATAAGATCGGGACGCTTCGCGCGAATGGCTTCCAACGCCTCCTGTCCGTCCGCGACGGTTTGAACGTCGCAACTCCGGGCGAGCAGGCGCCGGACATAACCGCGCATATCGGCGTTGTCATCGGCAAGGAGAATGCGGGTACCTTCACGCAAGGCGGGCATCTCGCCAAAGGAATGGGCTTGCTCAGGCGTTGCGTCAAATTTTGAGGGTTCGTCCGAAATCCATTGCAGCACTTCTTCGAGATAAGTGTCGGCGCGGACGGACGTCGATGTCAGGTTCCCGGCCGCTTCAACACGATCCTTCGGCAGATGTCCGGTCCCGAAAGGGACGCGAATTGTCAGCGTCGTTCCCAAACCGACTTCACTTTCGGCGTGGATGTCTCCTCCGTGAAGCTTGACGAGTTCCTGCACCAAGGCAAGTCCGATACCGCTGCCTTCGTAGGAGCGGCTTTTCTGACCGGCGATACGGTGGAAACGCTCGAAGAGGCGCGGCAGTTCAGTCTTCGGTATGCCAACACCACTGTCTTCAACCGAAAGTGCGATTTGCCCGTCGACTTCACGCAATCGAACGGCGATCTCTCCTTGGAAAGTAAATTTGAACGCGTTGGATAGAAGATTCAGAACGATTTTCTCCCACATGCTCGGGTCTACATAAACCGGCTCGGTGAGAGCGGGGCAGTCCACGAGAAGCTTCAGGCCAGCGCGATCGCAAGCCGAGCGGAAATTGCTCGCAAGTTCGGCAGTGAGGGCCGCGACATCGGTCGGTTGATAGGTCGCCTGCGTCCGGCCAGCTTCAATACGCGAGAAATCGAGCAACGAATTGACAAGCTTGAGCAGCCGGAGGGAGTTCCGGTGGGCGACTTCGAGCTGCTCGCGCTCATTTTCAGGCAGACTTGCGCCAGCAAGCGCAGCCTCCAGGTTGCCGATCATCAGAGTTAAGGGTGTTCGGAACTCGTGGCTGACGTTCGAAAAGAAAGCGGTCTTGGCATGGTCGAGCTGTTCGAGCATGTCGGCCCGCTTCTTCTCTTCTTCCCCGACGCGCGTGTTTTGAATAACCGTCCCCACTTGCGTGGCCACCAGCTCAAAAAAAGTCTGGTAATCCGGATCGGCCCGGCGCGTCGGGTTCATGCCCGCGATCAGGACGCCGAGAGGCTTGTCGTCACCGCGTGAGATCACGGGCAGGATAATCGCCTCGGAGACACTCTGGTCAGCGGGCCCGCGCGGAATCGCGTCAAACCGGGCCACGGAAACGCGTCTCGTTGTCCGCTCAAGAAACACTTCCGCTAGCGGCCACACCGCATTCTGGGAATTTCCTCCTTTTAGATCGACCACGCGAGGTGAAAGAAGTTCGCCGCCGTTTTCAATACCGATGGTCTGCTTCAGAAAGGCCTGGCTTCCCTCGGCATTAGCTACATATAGAAGAGCAAAGGGCACGTCTGACGGATTGTTTTTCAACTCTTTGGCGATGATCGCGCAAGCTGCATCGGTGCTTTGACCCCCATAAGGGCCGCCAGCCAATTCAGACAACGTGCGCAACCGCCGCGCGCCGAGGACTTTGGGAGTGACATCGTTGGATGGGCAGAACAGCCCGCCCACTTCGCCAGATTCGTCGCGAATGGGACTGTAGGAAAACGAATAGTAGGTTTCCTCCAGGTAGTCGCCTCTATGCATGAAAAGGCGCACATCGTCGACGAAGCTCGGCTCACCTTGTTGGAAAACCTTGTCAGCAAGTGGGCCGCACACATCCCAGATTTCAGCCCAGACTTCGGCCGCGGGCCGGCCAAGCGACTTCGGGTGCTTGGCTAGTCCCAGCACGTGAAGATAGGCGTCGTTATACAGGAACGACATTTCCGGGCCCCAGCCGATCCACATCGGGTGCTGGGAGTTGAGGATAAGGCTTACTGCCGTCTTGAGGCTGCGCGGCCAGTCCTCCGGCTTTCCGAGGCTATGGCCCGACCAGTCGAATTCTCTAATGAGACGGCCCATCTCCCCGCCGCCCGATAGAAAATCGAAGCGCTCGCTGGCCTGAATGCGCGCAATCGTCATCGTTCAACCCCGCGTTCTTCGGGCAAACCCGCAGAGGTACTGTCCGGGGACAGGATGTCACGTACGATGATGCCGAGTTGCATGAATTCAGCGAGGCTGTACGGCTTCCGGAAGTAATGCGTTGCGGCATGCTTTGTCGCCTGCACGTGATCGCGCGGCGCGTCGGAACCTGTCATGACAACGACAGGTGTCTGCGCGTAGCGATCGCTGGAGCGCAGGCGATTCAGGATGTCTTCACCGTCACGCTTCGGCAGATGCATGTCGAGGAGTAAAACGTCAATTGGACCTGCGTTTGGATTCGCGTCAAATTCTTCTATGAAGGCCACGGCCTTGTCTCCGTCGTCGAGCACGCGTAACTCGCAATTGAGCCCGGAGCTCTTCAGGGCCAGGCGCACCAGCATGACATCCGCCGAATTGTCTTCCGCGAGAACGATGTACTTTGCCGTGCTGGGCGAGGTCACCATTGGAGTAATCCTGCTCCTGAAAATTACTTCCCGGGTTGACTCACGGTCCGTTCGGGCCAGCTCTTTTCTAAAATCCCGCGACGAGCCCCAACGGCAGCGCCGGGCTTCCCTGTCAAATCCCGCTGATCGCGGATCAGCGAGCGGATGGATTCACTCGGCGTGCTGAATCCCCCTTCTTGGAGCTTCGCCAAGATGTAATCCTTCATCGTGCGCGGAAGAGAAATGGCTAGCGCTGCTCGTTCCATCGGAAACCTCTTCAATTTTCGAAGGTAGCATTTTTTGTGAACAGATGAGACCAGGAGTTCTCCGGTCGGATACCGCGCTATCCGGGGACTTGGCTAATGCACTTAGCCCGGAAATTCGTTCTCGGCAGTTTGATCGGGAGCGAGATTTCTGCCTGATGGTCGCGCGTTATCGGCGTCCCTGCCGATCGCGGATTTGCCCGCAAGCGCCATCACTCGCAAACGAAGGAGCGCCCGGCGGCAGATGTGAAACGCCGCTTTGCTTCGAGATCGGCAGAATAAGGCCAAGCTCGCATCGGTACACGCAATAGAGACGACGGGGATATGATATTCAAGGACACATGAGGCAATGCAGCCGCCGAATATTTCTGAAATGCGGATTGGGTGCTCGTTCGGCAAGCGCCTTGATCCCCTGCTTTCCGCTCGCCCCGTGGATCATTGCGCCGAGTGCCCGCGCTTCGGCAAAGGAGTTCGCGATTGCCTAGTCTTCCACCAGGCGTAAACCGCAAGGACTTTCAGGACGCGATCGCCCAGTTTCAAGCTGCTATTGGCAAGGAATGGGTCTTTACCAGCGACGAGGATGTCGATCTCTATCGCGACTCGTATTCGCCTTTCTGGAACGAGCCGGAAGATCCGGTGCCTTCAGCAGCGGTCGCGCCGGACGGCGTCGAACAGGTGCAGCAGATTGTCCGGATTGCGAACAAGTACAAGGTTCCACTCTGGACCGTCTCAACCGGCAAGAATCTGGCGTATGGCGGCTCCGCTCCGCGCCTTTCGGGCTCAGTGGTGCTCGACTTAAAGCGCATGAACCGCATTCTGGAGGTGAATGACCGCAACCACTACGCGCTGGTCGAACCCGGCGTGAGTTACTTCGACCTGTACCGGTACACACAGGAAAAAGGGCTCAATGTGTTCATCGATGCCCCCGATCCGGGCTGGGGGAGCCCCGTGGGGAATACGCTCGACCGCGGGGGCGGGCACACCCCGCTGCGCGATCACTTCTCCACGCTGTGCGGCATGGAGGTGGTGCTG
>Ga0302326_10011169_pt1 | contig 19364 bp, 18 predicted proteins | sample Palsa_T0_3_FD_202264 | JGI IMG/M metagenome (GOLD analysis project Ga0302326, IMG submission 202264) | Peat permafrost microbial communities from Stordalen Mire near Abisko, Sweden - Palsa_T0_3 | ecosystem: Environmental > Terrestrial > Soil > Palsa > Peat permafrost | place: Sweden: Abisko...
AACACCGGCAAAGGAACGTTCGTCGATGTAACTAAGTCGAGCGGACTGGGCGGCCGCCAGGCTTTCAGTACATCTGCCTTATGGTTCGACTTCGATGGCGACGGGTTACTCGATCTTTTTGTCTGTAACTACGTCAAGTGGTCTCCAGAACACGATGTATTCTGCAGCCTCGACGGGAAGCACAAGTCTTATTGCACGCCCGAAGCCTACCGCGGAGAAACCTGCTGGCTATTTCACAATCGCGGTGATGGAACCTTTGAGGATGTTACCGCCACGAGCGGAATTTTCGACAGCAGCTCGAAGTCTCTGGGCGTTGCCATGCTCGACTATGATCACGATGGCTGGCCCGATTTGCTGGTGACCAATGACACGCAGCCCAATAAACTTTATCGAAATCAGCACAACGGCACGTTTAAAGATGTAGCCGTGGACGCCGGCATTGCCTTTTCCGCGGAGGGCAGGGCGCGCGCCGGAATGGGTGTCGACGTGGCTGACTTCGACAATTCAGGGAGCCCGGGTGTTGCGATCACGAATTTCGACAACGAGATGACGGGGCTCTATCGCCTCTCCGACGGTGGAAATTACGTCGACGTGGCGATGCAGAGCGGGGTGGGGATGGCGTCGAAAGATAAATTGGGGTTCGGATGCGTGTTTCTCGACGCCAACCTCGATGGCGCTTTCGACCTGGCAGTCGTGAATGGACACATCGACGACACCGTGCGCAATGTGAGCGGCGTCGGCTACGCGCAACCTCCACAATTTTTTCTAAACAGCGGGAAAGGAACCTTTGTCGACGTGGCCGCTGAAGTTGGCGGTGGTTTCAATCAACCCAAGGTCGGACGAGGGCTGGCCTATGGCGATTTCGATCGCGACGGCGATCTCGATCTGTTGGTCACCACCAACAACGGCCCAGCTTATCTCTACCGCACCGACCAGACGGCGGGCAACCGAAGCATTCGGGTTCGCCTCGTCGGGACAAAATCCAATCGCGATGCCATCGGAGCTGCAGTGAAGATCTTTCACGGAAGCTCGAACGGAATTGAGAGCCAGTCACGCCTCGTCAAAGGCGGATCGAGTTATCTGTCGCAGTCAGAGCTGCCCGTAACTTTCGGGTTGGGAAAACGGGACAAGATCGATCGTCTGGTGATCCAATGGCCCAGCGGAAGAACGGAAGAATACAAGAGCCTCGCGGCCGGTCGAGCTTATGAGTGCGTCGAATCAAAGGGAATTACGGTTCTGCCGGGCTTCTAAGAAACATTGCTCCACAAATTTGTCCCGAATATTAGAGTAACGTCTTATAGTAACGTCAGATCGCGACCAAGAAGGAGTACGAAGATGAGAAGACTTATCCAGGTAACAGGGCTAGCCGCTGTACTGTTTTTCCTACCGGGGTTCGGAGCAGCGCGACCGGATGTGCCGGAAAGTTTGAAAGCGCCAGCGGGCGAGGATGTGATTCTGTCGGCGCACGCCACGGGAGTGCAGATCTATGTATGTCAAGCCGAGACGGAGCAAAAGTCGGCTTGGGTACTGAAGGCGCCGGAAGCACAGTTAACCGACACAACCGGGAAGAAGATCATCGATCATTCCGCCGGACCCACATGGAAGCATGTCGATGGAAGCGAAGTGACGGGTAAGGTGATTGCCAAGCAGGATGCACCGCAGCCGGGCGCGATCCCGTGGCTGCTGCTATCGGCCGCAAGCCACAAGGGAGAAGGTATCCTGGCCCGCGTCACCACCATTCAGCGGATCCACACTGACGGCGGCCTGCCCCCGGAGGCGAATGCCTGCAATGTATCCGCCAATGGCAAGGAGTCGAGGATCCCTTATTCCGCCGACTACTATTTCTACGCTTCTATCCAGAAATGAAGGCTGATCGTAAGCAGTGCCACGACCCGGCAATATCTGCCCCTGCCGAGACCGACATTACAATTCCAAGGGACATATCCTAGTGGCCATTACTCCTCCCATTACTCCCTAACTTACTCAACCGCAAGGCAATCCCGACGTACTGGCGATCGACGTTCCAGAAGTAATATCGCATTTTGTGACGCGACATTCCCCAGTTATGCGTGTTTCAATATCTGCATGACAAGTAAGCTTGCTGCCGCAAGAATTCCTTATCTGGAGCGTGTAATGAAACGATTCTTTGCACTAACCACTCTCGTCCTGCTTGCAACCCTCGTGCTCACAGGTTGCGGCTCTACCGCGTCAAGCTCCACTCCGCCCGCGCAATCGCAGCACGGCAACGTGTTCGTCACCGGTGAGGATGCGCCGTTGCCCTCGGTAGTCGGGTTTGACGTCACCATCAATTCCATCACCCTGAATGGCCAGAGCAATACGCCACAGGTAGTTTCGACGCCGACAACGGTGGACTTCGCGCGCCTTGTAGGCCTGCGCTCGCCGCTCGCGTTCAACGCCGTTCCGGCCCATACTTACAGCAGCGCAACTTTCGTGCTGGCGGGCGCGGTCATCGCTTATGTGGACATGACCCAGAATCCGCCGGCGTTGAGTACAATCAACGCTACGTTGCCCCAAGCGCCTTACGCCCTGACAGTCAATTTCCCCACTCCGATGATAGTGGGCAGCAATGGTCTTGCCGGATTGAAAATGGAATTTGACATCCGGCAGTCGCTAGCTGTTAATGGCAGCGGGCAAGTTACTGGCGTCGTGAATCCGGCCATTTATATCAAGGCCACGACGGCGAGCGATCCCGATGGCCAAATTACGGATCTTACAGGTGGGTTGGTCTCAGTAAATTCCTCTAGTAACTCATTTGTTATACAAGGGCCATACGGTCGCCAGTTAACAGTTGACGTCAGCGACAGCATGGAGTTCAACAGCGGCTGGAACATCAACGACCTTGCCGCTCCCGCGATTGTCGGAGTCCAAGGCTCATTTCAGGCGGATGGCAGCCTGATGGCCAGCGGAGTGGAAGTCATCACGACCGCCCAGACGTTCCTCTCCGGCCGCGTCCTGCAGATTACGAACAACATTTCTGGCCAGGCGCAGTCAGTGACAATGTGGGTGGGCGAAACCGGCGCCGATCTCGTCAGCGACGTGGACACCATCCAGACCATCAACATCAGCGCAGTGACCGCGTATGACATCTGCTTCTTCGATGGGCCGATCACGGGCGCGCTGTTCAACAACACATCCATTGAGGTCGGACAGAGAATGTTCATCGGCGGCAGCTACGTGAGCTCCACCTTCACGCCGCAGCTGATTTCGCTGCGCCGTCAGGGAGTTTACGGAATGTACGTGCCGCAAAGTGTCACCGTTACCAGTGGCAATGCCGGGAGCTTCGAGCTCTCGAACAATGGCTTGATAGGCTATGCCGCCAACGGGCCAGTTGCTGTTTATACCGGCAACGACACTCTGTTCTTTAATCTTAGCGGCCTTGCGGTACTCGACGCTGACACTACGCCAGTGCCGGTGATCGCGCGGGGTCTCTTCCTCAAGGATCCCGTTACCGGCAATGCCTCGATCTTTGCGGGGCTTGTCGCGGAGCCGCCACAGGCGAACTAACTCGACAAGTTACACTGTGGAACCGGGCGGCCGCGAGGCCGCCCGATTTGTTCCCCCTCGCAGGTTAGAGAATTGTACAAACAGATGACAACCTGTTGACAAGCTGTTGACAACCAGTGTGGCGCTGCCGAACTAGCATTTCTCTGCCAGCAGTTACTGCGAAATTCGTCGTGCTACTCCGCGAACGACTCGCTCACTGCTTCGGCCTCGAATGACCCTAGGAGGGTTCTGTATGCAGCGTCACAAATTTGCTTTGACAATTTGCCTCGGGCTCGCGGGAATGCTCGTTTCGACCGCAGCCCAGGCGCAGTATCAACTGAAGAACCTGGTTTCGAATCAGGTAGGAGCGGCACGATACATCGACCCGCTGCAGGTGAATGGTTGGGGGCTCGTTTACGGCCCAGGCGGACCCTTCTGGGTCAGCGATCAAGGCTCAGGTTGGTCGACACTTTACACTGGCCAGGGAGTAAAGAAGAGCTTGGAGGTATTGATTCCATCCGCCACTGGCGCAGGCCCGGGGCAGCCGACTGGAATTGTCTTCAACGGATCGAAAGACTTTCAGGTGCAGGGATGGCCATCCGTTTTCCTGTTCGCGACTTTGGATGGCACCATCAGCGGCTGGGCGCCACAGTCTAATCCCAACGATGCGATCATTGCGGTCAATAACTCGGCGGTTGGCTCGATGTTCACTGCCCTGGCGGTCACCAACCGGCCCTCGGGGAATCTTCTGTACGCCACCGACCTTGCGAACAACGTAGTCGATGTGTACGACACGAACTTCAACCTGGTCAATTCCTTCACCGATCCTACACTGCCGCCGGGTAACGCGCCTTTCGGCATCCAGGACATCAATGGACTCGTGTATGTGGCATTTGCCCTGGTATCGGAAGCCCCGGGTGGTTATATCGACATCTTCCAGGAAGACGGGACGTTCGTGCGGCAACTCGCGCAGGGCGCGCCATTGAACCAGCCCTGGGGCTTTGCCGTGGCGCCCAACAATTTCGGCAAGCTGAGTAACACGCTGCTGGTGTCGAATAACACGAACAACGGCACCATCAACGCCTTTAATCTCGCGAGCGGCGACTTTGTAGGTACGATAAGAGACGCGAACGGCAAGGACATCATTATCAATCAACTCTGGGGAATTGAGTTCGGCGGAGGTACGGCGAACAACGGACGGACGAACCAACTCTTCTTTACCGCCGGTCCAGCCAATAATCTGGCGGGAACATTTGGTGTGATTGTTCCCGAGTAGTCGCAAGCACGCGAAAAACGCAAGACCGAAGAACGCAAAAAATAAGTACGCGAAGGCCGCCAACGGGCGGCCTTTGTTTTGCCGCACCGACGGCAATCCCCGGACAAGTGCGAGATACGCGCAGGCGCCTGGGAACTGGAGGAAGATGGTCTAGATGACAAAAACCAACATCGTAAACTAGACTGTAAATTCAATCCGGTACTCCAAGCCGGGATGGCGGAACTGGCAGACGCAGCGGACTCAAAATCCGCCGGACTTCGGTCCTTGGGGGTTCGACTCCCCCTCCCGGCACCAGCACAAAAACCTACAGAATATGCGGCTAGCTGGCGCTAGCTCACCGCATCAGATGCACTCTGAGGCAGACGCAGCGGACCTGACACCCGCTTATAACCAACGAGTGTAAAATCCATCCCACTGAAACAGTTAAGTTTACTCAGAAAATGCTGTAGTGAGCATGGCTTGCACATCTGTTACACATTTTCAGGTTCTCGTGTAATGACGTATTGCAACACCCGCATCCACTTCGCTGTCCGAAAACCGCGAAAATCGAGTCACGCCCACAAGCTAGACATTGGCGCAGCCACAAGACGGTCGCCGAAGTGGACCGGTCTTCCGCCATCGTAGAGAACCACTCCTAGCTTGAAGTTATCGCCGCAAGCGTCCGCCAACTTTCGGAGCCCTTTGAAGTCACCCGCATTCACGGTAGCGCTCGCCTTGACTTCGATACCGACCAATGCACCATTCCCCTCTTCGATCACCAGATCAACCTCGTCCTGATCTTTGTCCCGGTAGTGGTACAAAGCGCAGCTCTCACCGAACCACGACGCCTGTTTCAACACCTCAGAGAAAACAAATGTCTCCAACAGCGGTCCGAAGCTTGAACGGTCTTTCGCGATCCGTTCCGCGGTAGCCCCCAACAGCGCGCCGAGTAGACCGGAATCCAGGAAATGCAACTTGGGCGTCTTTACCAGCCGCTTCAATTGATTCTGAAACCACGGCTCCACCTTTCGGACAAGAAACAACTGCTCCAGAATAGCGACGTACTTCCTGGTCGTCTTGTCGTCAAACCCAACTTGGGCACCCATCTGCGTGAAATTGGTTAGCCTGCCAGAGTGGTGGGCGAGAACCTGCAGCAGCCTTGGCATTTGATCAAGCTTTTCCACGTCGGCAACTTCGCGCACATCCCGCTGCACGATGGCTCTTATGTAATCCCGCGCCCATGTCTGGCGTCGCTTTGGATCTTCGCGCCGCAGCATTTCGGGGTAGCCGCCAGTCAGCACGGCTTGTACCAGGTCTTTGCCGATCATCAACTCCGCGGGTTTGCCGAGTTTGGTATCGAACGCTGCTTTGAGGAAACCCGGCTTTTTGCCTCGGATTTCAGCCCGTGAGAGGGGCAGAAGGCTCACGATCTCCATGCGGCCGGCTAGACTCTCTGAGACCTGAGGCAGAGTCAGGATATTGGCTGAGCCCGTCAACAGAAACCGGCCGGCCCGGCGATCATCATCGACCGACTTCTTGATAACCCGGAGGAGGTCGGGCACTCGCTGTACTTCGTCAATGGTCGTTCGATCAAGCGCCCGCACTAACCCAGTTGGATCGCTGCGTGCCGCGGCCAGCACCGTGTCGTCGTCCATGGTGATGAATTCGCGATTGCCCGCGACCAAATCGCGTACCAGTGTGGTTTTGCCGCACTGGCGCGGCCCCGTAACCATGACGACCGGCGTGTCCTTGAGCGCGGTGGCCACCAGTTCGGCGGAAAAGCGAGGAAAGAGCGCGTGATCGGTAACGTCCATGCCGGGCGGAGGCTCCGTCTAGTTCGGATTGATGGTTCGTCTATTTCGGATTATAGGCTCGTCTGATCCGGAACGGAAACCGAACGGTGCCGGGACTCATTCCGGCTCGTGGTGGGCCATCTGTACCTGGGTATGCGCGATACAGGGGGGCCTACCAGATCGAGCCTGTATCTTCCGATCCGGTTCCTTCATCGCCCCGGTTGTTACAGCTTTGCTTTAGTCAACCGGCGCAGAAGACTTCCCTTGGCGGCGTGCTCCTGGCGGAGTTCCCACACGGCGGACTGGAATGCAGTCACCTGGCCTTGCCGGACCGCAAGATCTCGCAGGTCAATCAGAAGAGTGATCGCCTTGTCATATTCATTGGGCTGCCGCTTCTGGATGTGCGCTGTAATCTGGTTCCAAGTCGCTTCTTCGCGCTTCTCCAATTGGTCCAGATAGCGAGCGCGGTTGGCCTCGTCCTCCGCTTCCCGGCGCGCCGCTTCTGCTGCTCGCTCCGCCTCCAGTAGCCGTTCCCTTTCTTCCGCACGGGCATGGGCCAATGTCAGAAGATCACCGGCAGTGCGCCGCCGAATTCCGTCGGGCTCGGGCAAAGCGCGTTGCGCTTTCTGTTGCTCGAAACGTCGCAGCAGTCCGTGCTTCCACCGTTCACCGGTTCCTGAGACCGCGGCAACCAGCAAATTGTTCTTTTCTTTTTCGGGCAGGCTCTGAATCCAAGTCGCCAGTTCCTCCCGATCCGGGCTAGCGTTCAGCGGCGCCGAAGCCGATGCAGCAACTTCAACGAGATCCTCGTCTATTCCAAGAAACTCGATCAGCGAACGGAGGGGAGCGGACAATTCGCCCAGGCCAGCGGGCACTGCTGGCTCCAGTTTGTCCTCAGCGAACTCTCCGTTCTGTGCGGAAAGCAGCCATCCGAGATAGAGGCAGCGGAGGTCACCGCGCAGAAGCTCCGAGCGCAGCGACATCAGCGAGCCCATCCATCCTGTCCCGTCGTCCCAGTCATCGTCCTCGAACTGATTTTCAAACGCGGCGATCACCCAGTCACCAGCTCTTCGCACTTGGGCAGCTTCGCCTGGGAGCATGGTCCTGAACACTCTGTAGTCGACCAATTCCTGCGGAAGGCGGAGATAGAATTCACGCGTTCCCCAGTTCGCAATGTAAAGAAACGCGTCAAAGTACTTCTCCAGAAGTTTGAGGGGATCGGCTTTCAGGTCTCCCCATTCGTAGTGATTCGTGAAACTCGTGGAAGTAATCGCGGCGCGCGTGGAGATGGATCGCAATTCGGCGATCTCAGCTCTTGTCAGCGCCCGGTCGATCGTCCGGAAATCGTAGTACTGGTATTCGCTCACTCAGAATCCCCTGCGCCAGTGGCGGTACGCTTTGATCCACTCTGCACCGCCGGGCGCTGGCGTCGGCAACGGCAGATCAAGGATTCCGATCCCCTGCCGGGTTTTGCCGTGGCGGCAGATCGCAACAATCTGACCATCGCGTGTCATGTCTACCTTCTCCGCAACAACGTCAACACCGAGGACATTGGTGGAAAAAGGCAGCGCGAGATGATCCTCCATCATCGTGAGGAAACCGACAGTCTGCTCCTCCTCCGTATACGCATCCACGACCGCTTGCTCAATCAGTTTCTCCAGTTTCGCCTTGCTGAATGACGGAAGATTGGTGTCGGGGTCGCGCTTCAACTTGCGTACATCCATGTGGACCACAACGGGCTTGGTGTTCTGGTGCGTCATATCCCTCCATCCCCATCAGAAGTGTTCAATCGCTGGGCGCCGGCCCCTCGGCGGTCGCAGCGCCAATTCTGTAGCCGATGGCGCCGTAGCCTCTTAGCCGCCGGGCGTACATTCGCGCCAGCATCAGCACTTGAGAATCGACATAGTCGTAGACGCGAACGACATGCTTAGCGTCGTGAAGCCGATGGAGACGCCCAACATACTGTTGCAACGTTCCCTTCCAGGAAATCGGCATCGCCAAGAATAAGGTGTCCAAACGAGCATCATCAAAGCCCTCGCCAATGTAACTGCCAGTTGCCAGGATGACTCTTGACTCGCTCTCCGGAACAGCCGCAATCGCCTCCGCAATCGTTCGGCGCTGTTTCTTGCCCATGCCGCCTTTTAGCACAAACACGTTACTCACTTTGCCAGAGAGCGCCGTCTCGAAATACTTCAAGTGATTGGTCCTGCCGGTGAGAAGCAGCGGTGAGCGCCGGTCTCCGACTGCGCGCAGCAGATCGGCCAGGATCATTTCATTGCGAGCACGGTCATCTGCAAGTGCGGCGTACACTTCCTGAATCGTTGTATCGATCCGCTCGGGCGGCATGCAAAACTCAGTCAACCGAGGAACCACTTCATGTTCGAACGGCGTGACTGCGGTCATCGAACGTGCGCTGAGCTTATGTCGTATCGGACCGCACTGCATGTAGATGATCGGGTGGTGTCCATCTTTGCGCTCAGGGGTTGCCGTCAGGCCAAGGATGTACCTCGCCTTTACTTGTTTCATCACCTGCTCAAAGGTGAACGCCGACAAATGATGGCATTCGTCGACAATGACGTGCCCGTATTCTGCGACGAAGTCTTTGACTCCCTCTCTGCCGTGGGTGCTTTGGATGATAGCGATATCCACGGTGCCGTTACGGTCGCTCTTTCCGCCCCCAACCTGGCCGATCAATTTGGCTGGAAGATTGAGAAACATCGCCAATCTGGCATGCCACTGATCCAGCAGCTGTTGGCGGTGAACCAGTACGAGGGTATTCACCTTTCGCGCCGCGATCAGCCATGCGGCCACTGCGGTCTTGCCGAAAGCAGTAGGAGCGCAGAGGATCCCTTCGTCGTGTTCAGCCATTATAGAAACAGCGTCTTGCTGGGATGGGCGCAATTGGCCGCAAAACTTCACGTCAATTGAATGTCCCGTGCACCGCTCGTCACGGATGTCTGGCTCGATGTGATGTGCTTCAAACAGCTCCATTACCTCGGCCAGACACCCACGCGGCAAAGCAATGTGGTTGGCGAGATCCTCGCCGCACGCGATTATTCGCGGCTTGTTAAATGTGGGAAGCCGCATCGCTTGTGCCTTATAGAATTCAGGATTCTGAAATGCGGCCAGCCGGAGCAGACGGTTCAGCATCGCCGGAGGCAGCCCGTTCTTCTCGATATACAGGAGGTTTGCGCGAACGATTTGAACTGCGGGGGGAAACGGTCCCGGTATTGGGCGGTCTATTCTCTTTTGTGACGGCGGCAGCGCCCATGGATCTTGCGCGGCGCCGTCTACAATGCTGATCCTGACACCAATGAGATCTCCTCGTTTCTGAGCTTCCCGGACAACCGCCTCGACTGCGTCAGCCGACATTCTTTCTACGCTTGCCAGAAATGCCCACTGATCTTGGTGCGGACGAAATTCCGAATCGACAAAAACACTGTTTCCTTCCGCACGCGGAAACTTTTGCAGAGGCAGCGCGATCAGGTTGCCAAGACCTCCCTTGGGCATCGTGTCCTGGTTGGGGAAGAAGCGGTCGTAGGACTCCAGACCCACTTGGGGGCGGAACTCCATCGTTCGAGTGAGAATTGCACAGCCCAGTTTTCGCGCGGCGGTCGCAGGTATTGCCCGATTGAAGAATATCCACACATGGCCGCCGTTTCCCGACCGCGAACGTTCTAAAACCGCTGGCACATTCATCTCGTGACAGGACGTGAGGAACGCGGCGGCGTCCTTCTGCCACGTCCTCTTATCGAGATCGACCGCCAGGAACCAGCAGGTCTCGTCCTGCAAAAGAGGATAGATTCCGACTGTATGATCCCCGACAAGATGACCACGCAAAACGTCTTGGGTCAGTGGCCTGAACTTTCTGGTCTGACGATCAACTTTCTTACGGTCTTGGTCTTTGGCACGTAGATATGATTTCCAATCACGATCTGCCTTTGGCATGTATCCAGATCGCCCGTCAGAATTCTCCCAGCGAATGGCATAAACATCGTCGCGTCCACGGAAGAGACTGCGAAATAGTTCGATCCGCTGTTCCGCCGTACCCGATGCGGATCTGCCGACGTCCCGCGCTGCGCTTATGGTCTGAGGGGTCTGAGGAATCCCGCTTGTTGGTCGAGGCTCAGCAATTCGTATACTGTGCTCGATTAAAAGGCCGCGTAGCCGAGCATTTTCGTCACGCAGGCGTCTCACCTCCGCCACGGACGCCTCAAGGTTCGGAAACTCGTTGTCAGTTTTGCTCAAGTCAAAGACCTGCCTGCACGCGCCGCCACTTGACTCCAAAATGATCGCACATCGCCGGCTTCCGCTATGAAGGGATAGTCCAGACCGCAAACCGGATGCGAGGCTTCGTACAGCATCGGGGCGGCGAAAGCCGTGGTCGGTAAGAAAATCGATCCAATATATCTAGCCTGGATGTGTTCGACTTTGGGTCAGAGGGACGAGGCGTTTCGCTGGCTGGACCGCGCTATCGAGGAACGCTCGCCTCAGGTCGTGTTTATCCGGGTGATACTGGAACTCGATAACATTTTCGGTTTGATCCGCGATTCGAGACAGCGCCCCACAACGATCCCAATGATCTCTCGAAAAACCCCCGAAACTTACACACTGACTTTCACATTTTCACATTATGTTCCATCTATGTCATGTGTTATCAACACTTAACTGGCATACGCAGCGGACTCAAAATCCGCCGACCTTCGGGTCTTGGGGGTTCGACTCCCTCTCCCGGCACCATGATTTAAAAGGAGTTGTGGCTATTAGCCCAAATTCCTACTGCACCACGAGAGGTGCAACTGTGCGTAAACTGTGAGTGTTCTGCACCGGACCGCGAAAAATCCTGGTGCCCGCCGGCCGCGCCCTGCAATTCTCTCAACCCCCCGGTTTCGTGCTCCAGACTCGAGAAAACTGTAAAACTGCAAAACTCAAAATCTGTCGTAGTTTATTCACTCACTTGGTAATTAGCCCCCTGTTGACCCTATCGCGTAGCGTTTGGCATTGTCCACGCAGCCCGATCCCCAGACAGCGGAACCGCACGCGCTGGGATCGGATTATCGTCCTCAACCTACCTGCAGGTTTTCGCGTAGATATCGTCCGAGCACCGAGAACAACATGGATTCGTGGGGCATTGCATGTTTCCAACTATCGTATGGAGCGTCTTCGAGGTCGGAGGCGACGATGGCGTCATGCACAATACGGTTGAGGGCGCGAGGTCAATTACGACACCAACGATGGCGACGTGACAGCCTTCTTCCTGCCAAAATCGCAGACTTTTAGCGACTTCAAGATCACGGAACATCGAGAGGATGGCGGCTTTGTCTACATGTTTGCCGGTACGCCTCGAGTCTGGGATGCGAATCGGTTCGGGAGTGCTCGCCGAATTTATTTCCTCGACCACGACAATCAGCTGTTCTTCGTCACCGACGTTGCGCTTCTGCAACGTCTTGAAAAGGTTCTGAACACGCGGCACAGAAAGCTCTGAGTTCAGAATCTGGTTGAATCAATTGGCGTAAAATCCCCATATCGCTCATTGACTCGGCAAATGGGGTTTCTGAGCGCTATCGCTGTTTGCATCGGTCTCCCCTTTGCCGGTAAACTCCAACGAAAGTAACCGTCTGATGTAGAATTCTCCGGCGTATCAAACCCGCTTCAGCAGGAGTGACCGTTGACCGGACCGATCTTTTGTACCAAGTGGAGTGTTAGTGTATCCCGGCCTTGACGCGTTCCCGCAGCATCTCGCGCTCGCTAATGGAAATTCATGAGAAGACGCAGCCAGACCGCAGAGTACCTAAGGTGCATGATCTGATCGCTGTCGTGTCGCACTAGTGATGATTGACTTCGAGCACAGAGTAAGAATGGGCCACAGTCGAGAAAACTGTAAAACTGTTAAAACCGCAAAACTGGAATCTCGGAGTACGGTGCCGATAGCAAATATGTCTGAGCGCGCGTCCGCTTCCTTCCCCTCAATCTGCTCCGGAGACATGTACTGAATGGTCCCCACGATGCTACCCGCTGTAGTCAGGGGACTTGCCGGACTCGGACCGCTCATGGTTGGTGCCGCCGACAAAAGCGGGGCCGATCCCGCGCCCGACACTCCTGGCGCTGTCGGCTTCGCCAAGCCAAAGTCCATCAGCTTGGCGCCGGACTTGGTCAGCATAATATTGCCCGGCTTGAGATCCCGGTGCACGATGCCGGCACGATGCGCTACCTCCAATGCCTCGGCGACTTCGATTCCCACCTGGAGCAACTCATTCAGAGGCATCGCACCTTTTCGTAGCCGCTCCGCCAGCGTTTCACCATCCAGGAACTCCATCACCAGAAAATCGGTGCCTTCTTGCGAACCGATGTCATACAGATGGCAGATGCAGGGGTGATTCAGCGAAGAAATAGCCCGCGCCTCGCGCACGAAGCACTGCTTGAACTCAGGACTGTCAGAAAGATGAGCGGGCGGTATCTTAACTGCGACCGTGCGATCGAGGCGCGTATCGCGAGCGCGATACACCTCACCCATCCCGCCAGCGCCTAAGGGCGATTGAATTTCGTAAGGGCCGAGCTTGGTACCCGCAGTTAGAGCCATGCGTGCGCGCAATTATAGCCTGTGCTGTACGTTGCACGTGGATGCGACGGTTCTGGATGTGTTGTCGGCGACTCGGAAGCTATCCAGAAACGGGTTGGAGGAAATCATTTGCTGATCTCCTCGAGGCCGACTTCTGGCTCGCGCCGTCCGGGGCGTAACTTCCGAGTAGCCCGTTATCCACCCGAAATCGGCGGGTTAGCTTCCCACCAGTTGTTTACGTGACCCGATGTGAAGCTGGCGCCGCGGCCTTCCGGACAGATCGACTTCCGTTCGGAAACTTCCCACAAGCCTGTTTCTGGACAACCTCCGACTAGCCGACAATTCGCCGACAAACTGTCAGAATAAGTTTCGTGCGGACACTGCTTCGAGATGCAGTCGATAAACGATAAGCGCGCCCTGTGGACCCAGGAACCGCTTGCATTTCATTTTGCCCAGTAAGCAATCGGCTGAATTCATTTCTGTATCCAAACTTTGCTTCCGGCATCGAATGAGTTGCAGCACGGCATCGTCACAACCGGCAAGGAGTGATAAGCATGAATTCCAGCCAAGTGGTTCTCATCACCGGCTCCAGCACAGGCTTTGGCAGACTGTTCACGGAAACCCTGGCGCGTAAAGGGCATACTGTCTTCGCCACGATGCGTGGTCCCGGAGGTCGGAATGCCAAAAATGCCGCCGAAATAGGCACGCTTGCGCAAAAGGAGTCACTGCCAATCCACGTCCTTGAATTAGACGTGACCGATGATGCCTCTGTGGGGCGGGCCGTGGATGCCGCCGCCGCCAAAGCAGGACGCATCGATGCGGCGATCAACAACGCTGGCTATTACCTGGGGGGCTGGCCGAAGCGGTCACCACCGAACAAGCGCAGCGCCTGATGGACACGAATTTTCTTGGCCCGGTGCGTGTAAATCGCGCGGTGCTTCCGCACATGCGGCGCCAACGCAGCGGCCTGCTCATGCACATCAGCAGCGGAGCCGGCCGCGTGGTTCTTCCTTCCGCGGGTTTCTATTGCGCCAGTAAATTTGCACTCGAGGCGCTGGCCGAGTCGTACAGCTACGAACTTGCCGGGCAGGGAATTGAGTCCGTGATTGTCGAACCCGGGGCTTATGAGACTGCGGTCTTCGGCAACAGCGTAACGGCTGCCGATGTGGCTCGGACCAATACGTATGGCGCTGCCAAGGAGTTTCCGGCGAAGTTAAACGGGGCACTTTTATCCACAGTCGGCAACGCTCAAGAAGTCGCGGACGCCGTTCTGCGGATTCTTGAAACTCCCGCGGGAGAGAAGCAGCTGAGGTATCGGATTAGCGCCGCAAGCTTCGGCTTTGACGAGATCAACGCCCTCTCAAGGCAAGTACAGGCCAGCTTGCTGGAAGCTTTCGGTATCGCTGCCGACACCAAATTCCTCAAAGGTGAAGCCGTCGCCTCCGTCTAGCCCTCGCTTGCACGAACAGCCTTCCGGAGGGGAAGGCATTCCGGGCCAGAAGTCGGCTTCGACGAGATCAGTAAATGATTTCCTCCGAGCCCGTTTCTGGATAACTTCCGCATTGCCGACAAACCGCCCGCAACTGCCGGATTGACTGATACTGCCCGCAATTGTAACGGCAGGCGTTCCCGCAAGTCCTCGTTTTGGTTTACTGGTTAGCGTTTCGGTTTCGCTTGGCCCTTGGCTGGCGGTCCTCTCTTCACGTGCATCGCCTGCAGCGAGCTGACACTCTTTTCCTGGAAGGTGCCCAGCCATTCGCTGAAGGCATCCTCCTCGATCGAGAACACCAGCTCCGGACCCGCTTCGTACATGACCACGGTGAGGTCGACGGTTGGACCGTCAGCGCTCCCGAAGGGACCGACGGCAAATGGAGTGGCTGATCGGAAGGTGTATCGCCCCGCGGCGTCAGGTGCGGCCGCAATCCCCGCGATCGGAACGGCCTTGTACTCATCCGGCGTGCCCGGTACGAAGGACGCGAAGGGATCGCTGATATCTACCAGGGTGGGGCCCCCGCCGGTCCCGGTCGTGAAAACAAGCGACGCAAACGTTCCTTGCCCGACGAAGTCATACTCCCAGCCCACGTTCGGGTTGGGCCAGGTGCAGTTGCCGGCGTAGGCCTGCGCCCCGAAGCCGTAGCTGTGGTTGAGGTCAGATCCGTCGGACGCTATGGTCCCTTGCGCAACCACGATTCCCGTTCCTTGGGCGAAATCATCCAACTCAAGGACAAGGGCGGCTCCCAGGTTGGTTGCCGTGGTGTTATTGGGATCGATCAGGTTGAGAGTTGGGTCGGTCGCATACAGCCCGAGCTTCTGAATGGATCCCAACCCCCTGATGCCGTTCATGTTGCCGTAACCGAGCACGGTGTTCGAAAAGGAGTAGTTGCCGGAGACTCCGCCCGGGGTACCCGTGGCCATGACGGTGCCCCCTTCGTCATCATCGCCTTCACCCGTGAATGTAGCGCTAAACGTTCCAACGGCGTTATTGGCGGCGACGAATTGCCCCGCTGCGGCAAACAAAGCGTCCTCCGTGTTGTCCAGGATGCCAAATAGGTCCCTTGACAGCACCGTGCTGTCGAATGAGGTGGCGCTGCCTTGGCCGTAGGCTGAACCCACCAAAGCATCGCCGTCATCAACATCGATGATGCGTAATACTTCTGGACCAACGATGTAGTAGACGAGCGAGATGGCTGCGTTGCCGTTGTTGGGATCCGTGAAGCCGGCGATGCTGCCCCGCCCATACACGTCCGCGCCGACGCCGTTGTCCGCCGCTGTGAGAGTGTTCCCCATGAGCACCTTCCCGGCATCATTTGCGTCGAACGTGCCGTGGATGGCGCCGCTGGTGTTCGAGAACACGCCTCCATACGCAACCGGGAGGATGGGGTTGGTGAACAGCCCGGAGAGGGTGAAGGCAAAATTGCCGCCGACACCACTCCTTGCCGTCTGCAGGTCGAAGCTTCCGCTGGAAGTTGCCGATCCATCAAACTGCGTGATCAGCGCATGACTTGCGTTTATAACTGAACACCGAAGGTCTCGATGCCGGCCACGCCGACATTAGGATTGCTGGCCGAAACATCAAGGACGAGTGTGCCAGTGCCGGTGGTCGTATCCACTGTCATCGAACTGCCGGTGGGGTTGATTACGTCGGGGGTCGTGGGTTCGCCGGGTGACGTGAAGCCGCTCCCATCGTTATAGTCCTGCTCGCCGCCGAGGATTTTTCCGCTTAGGTCAAAGCCCACCGCGCCTGCCACGGCGTAGTAAACCGGCCCGGGTCCGTAGTTGGGGCTGTTTTCCAGCCCGTTCACATAGAAGACGAGCACGCGGGGAGCTGTATTGCCTTCGGTGAAACTGGCCGTTGCTGTGATTCCCGTCGCCGTCGCCGCGGCCGTTACTGAGTAGGCTCCGGGCGTCGAGTTTGCAGTGCATGTGATCGATGCGGTGCCATCGGAGGAGGTGGTAACAGTGGTGGCGGAGGGGGTGCAGCTTTGACCAACTGCTCCCGGAACAGGCGTGAACGTAACCACTACCCCGCTGGCCGCCGTTCCGTTGGAGGTCACGGTGGCTACCAGCATGTTGGTAAAGGCGTCACCGACGTTTGCAGTTTGTTCCGATCCGCTCGTCGCCGTGATCACGAGGGTTGGCGGAGGCGGAGGCGTCGTACTCGAACTGCTGCCGCAACCCGTCAGGAATCCGAAAGACATGCAAACCAAAATCAATGCGAGGGTGCTGGCGAAATTGCGGCTCAGAGCGTTACCCCTTTCTCGGCGGCGCGTTCACGGGTTAGTGGCGATACCTCGATCCCGTGCTCATCGCGCATGGTATATTTCTTGCCGTTTGCTTTTACGCTGCGAATCACTAAGACTTCCTTGTCGCGAACCGTCTTCATGACGCCGGTGAGGTCAATCTGCTGGCCGGGAGTGACGGACAGCGCGCCTTCGCCTTCCAAACCGAATCGGCCCAGACTGGCGTCTAACCTGCCGGAGGCAGTCTCGACCATGAGATGGGAGCCCCAAATCATTCCCGGAGCGGGTTTGTGGACATCTTGGCCAGCGCACCGTTAGTCCTTCTCCTCCTCCAGCCTTGTTCCCTCTCCCGTGATAACTTTGTCCGGCTCAAAGCTGATCACGGAGAATCTCTTGCCTCCGTCAAGGACGATGATGTTCTCGATTTTTGTACCATTTGCATTGAAGAGCGAGCCGGTACAATCCGGATCGACCGTGTAGCTTCCGTTCGGCCACGAGACATTGGTCCAATCGTAGGATTGAGGGTAGCTGATTCCGGTCGAGCGAGTGATGCCGCGCTTCCCGTCTCCGTTAAAGACGTCGAGGCCCATCTCGGCAACAGGGCCACCCATGGATTTGTTCACGCCCGTCCTGCGCCAGGCATAGGTCCCTTTGAGGCTGGCAACGTCCGAATGTCGTGGTCTTCTACAATCGAGCTCGCGCCTATATGGCCGCGGGAGATCAGGCCAGGGCGGTCGCCGACTTCCAGACCGTCATTGGCAACCCTGGTTGGCCGGACTGGGAACTATTTGAGCCGCTCTCGCAACTCGGCCTGGCGCAGGCCTATGCGAAACAAGGCGACTTCGAAAACAGCCGCAAAGCCTACAATGATTTCTTTGCAACTTGGAAGGATGCGGACCCCAACATCCCCATCCTGAAGCAAGCCAAGGCGGAGTACGCGAAGTTGCAGTAGCAGCTGGCGATTTTGAAACCGTGCCTGAACTTGCGTTCGTGCATTCGATCCACACGCCGATGATTGCCAAATAGAACGAAGAACACTACTGACCCCGTAAAGTAACTCACGCCAATTGTTGGCTAACTTGTCTAAGATCGGTGCCGGTCTAAAAAGGGGCGTCGTCGCTTTGCGTCCGTCCCCAGTTTTCCCATTTCCGGGTTCTTGCTGTTCGCGTGCCCTCTATTTGCGGGGAGTACCGCCTCCGACTACGTTGTTCGCGATACATCGACCACTCAGGATGTCCGTCTTCTGTGTATGCCACAGTGCCAACGGCAGTCACAATGGCCTTGCGCTACGACTGTCACTCCAACTTCCGAGTAGTCGGCCAACCGAAGTTACCCGGCGGTCAGTCGGCGTAACATCTGATTTCGTCAGGAATGCCCAACTCCCAGACCGGTTTCGCATTACAGACCGCTGGGAATCGCGGATAGGCGAGACACCGCGAACCCTCCGAGGTGCAATCTCTGGGTGGAGGCAACTGGCATGCTGTCTTTGCTTGGGCTTGCCGCAGTTGGTGCGTTTCTTGGAGTGATGGTTCTCTGGGACTTGGCAGTAGTAGCTGCCTTGCGCGTCCTTAACATCAACCTGTCCTTCTCGACCCCGTTTCATTCTTACGGTGGAAAGAGCGCGAGCTGTCTGCTGCGCTTAAGGGAAGGCCCAAGAATACGTAGTTTCTCACTTTCAAACTAAATGTTGTTGTTGTGGACACATGGCGCAGGACGAATGGACGGTGGCGGTCATCGCTCGGAACAGTTGCCGGGTAAGCCCTACCTCTGCTTCAACTGGCAGCCCTTGTACAGGGCGCTTCTGCAAGAACTGACATTTACCCAAGGGAACGCGAGTTGGGGCTTAGCGTTTCGCAGAGGAGCTTTCCGGATCACTGCGGACGACTTCAAGAGAATTGCAAGGGCCATGTCCATCAAATCTGAAGATCTATCGTCAACATTCCCCGAGTAACAGAGCGATTGAGAACGGTCATCCCAATCAGTCCTCACAAACGCGCACCGAACAAGGTATTGTCTGGAGCGGCATCGGCCCGAGAATCAGGACGCGATGCCGGCTTCAGTACTGATTCTCCCAAGCATGCCCTCGCCGACACTGGTTCGAGATGATGGATAGGGTCGCTAAGGGACCGGAAGAGGGGAAGACGTGAAAAAATCAGTTAGGGCTCGCAGATGAGCTCCCATGAACACGGATGACCTAGTCATCAGAAGTGAGACCCCCCGTTCGAGGCTGACTACAGCTTTGTGAGTTTCATATGCTTTGCGAGTTCGGCGTCGAGCATCCTCGCAGGAAGAAGTCGGGGCAGAGTCGAGTTCTTGAAATGTTGCGGAACGACCGCGTAGCGTGGCCTTCGGTTTCGCCGTGCTGCGTGCGACGTGGACGGCTTCGTCCAAACTAGGCGAGCCCGATCTGCTTCGCCCGTAGAGCGGGGTCCAAGAAGACGAACTCTTCGAGGAGCAGGTCGCCTTCCCACTTTGCGGTCGTGGCGAAATCGAGGTCGAACGATTTTCCTGTT
>Ga0302326_10011171_pt1 | contig 19362 bp, 20 predicted proteins | sample Palsa_T0_3_FD_202264 | JGI IMG/M metagenome (GOLD analysis project Ga0302326, IMG submission 202264) | Peat permafrost microbial communities from Stordalen Mire near Abisko, Sweden - Palsa_T0_3 | ecosystem: Environmental > Terrestrial > Soil > Palsa > Peat permafrost | place: Sweden: Abisko...
TGGCGGAAGTAGTCGTCACCCTGCTTGTACTTCGAGGTTTTCGTCCAGCTCAGGAAGTCGGCTTTTTCGCCTTTGGGCTTCTGGGTGAAGAGATTGTAGGCCAGCCGCACGGTGAGTTGGCCATCGCTGGCCAGCTTCTGGATGACTGCATAATCCTCGGGATAGTTCTGAAAACCCCCGCCCGCATCGATCGCGCCAGTAAGACCGAGCCGATTGAGTTCGCGCATGAAATGGCGCGTCGAATTGATCTGATAGTCGAGCGGCAGTTTCGGACCCTTGGCCAGTGTGGCGTAAAGGATCGCGGCGTTCGGCTTGGCCAGCAGCAGCCCAGTCGGATTGCCGTTCGCATCGCGCACGATCTCGCCGGCGGGCGGCGCCGGCGTGTCTTTGCTGTAGCCCACCGCACGCAACGCCGCGGCATTGAGAAATGCACGGTCGTAAAGATGCAGGATGAATACCGGCGTATCCGGAGCGACCGCGTTGAGCTCTTCGATGGTCGGCAAGCGCTTTTCTTCGAACTGATGGGCGGTGAAGCCCCCGACCACGCGAACCCACTGCGGCGGCGGTGTGATCGCAACCTGGCGCTTGAGCATCGCCATGGCGTCGGCCAGCGAGCGGATGCCGTCCCAGCGCAACTCCATATTGAAGTTCAATCCGCCCCGAATGATGTGCAGATGATTGTCGATCAGGCCCGGCAATACGCGCCGGCCCTTGAGATCGATAATCCGCGTCGATGACCCCGCAAGCGGCATCACGTCCTCGCGGCGCCCCACGGCCGTAAATACACCGTCGCGGATTGCAACAGCACTCGCAGCGGGATTTGAGCGATCCAGCGTCGTGAATAATCCGCTGTGCAGAATGACGTCTGGAGCGGTCATGGCTATCACCTCACCAATCAACTCTTGAAGAAAGCCAGCAGGTCTGCGTTGATCGTCTCGGCTTCCGTTGTCGGCATGCCGTGTGGAAATCCCTTGTAGGTCTTCAACGTCCCATTCTTCAAAAGTTTTGCCGACAACGGCCCGGAATCGGCATAGGGCACGATCTGGTCGTCCTCACTGTGCATCACCAGCACGGGCACGGTGATCTTCTTAAGGTCATCCGTGAAATCGGTTTGGGAGAAGGCGACGATGCCGTCGTAGTGCGCCTTCGCGCCGCCCATCATCCCCTGCCGCCACCAATTGGCGATCACAGCCTCCAACGGCTTCGCGCCGGGCTTATTGTAGCCGTAGAACGGACCTGCCGCGACCTCGCGATAGAACTGTGAACGGTTGGCGGCGAGCTGCGCTTGAAAGTTGTCGAAAACTTCCTTCGGAAGTCCCCCCGGATTAGCCGCCGTTTTCACCATCAGCGGCGGCACTGCGCAGAGCAGTGCTGCTTTCGCAACCCGGCTTTCGCCATGGCGGGCTATGTAGTGCACCACTTCGCCGCCACCGGTGGAGTGGCCGACGTGAATTGCGTTCTTCAGATCAAGGTGTGCAGTGAGAGTAGCGAGATCATCGGCGTAATGATCCATGTCATGGCCGTCGCCAGTTTGCGTTGATCGGCCGTGGCCACGGCGATCGTGGGCGATCACGCGATAGCCGCGATTGAGGAAGAACAGCATTTGCGCATCCCAATCGTCGGCCGATAGCGGCCAGCCATGGCTGAACACGATGGGCTGACCTTTGCCCCAATCCTTGTAAAAGATCTGTGTACCGTCCTTTGCCGTGACGAACATCGATACTCTCCTTCTGCCGAAGCGATCTTTTAATCCCGACAGCCAGTTTCACTTCCGAAGAGGTTTGCCTGATGCAACCACGGTGAAGTGTACCTGCGCATGATAACAATCGTATTGCCGGAAAGCGGCCTCAGTTGGCAGAAAATGCCCAAAACAATACCGACGTGGATCACACCGTTGTGAGACGGATAAGTATCAAAGTTTCTGCGTACGCCGCCACGTTCCGGGACTGGCGCCAACCAGACGGCGAAACGCGCGAATAAACTGGCTCTGCTCCTTGAAGCCGCAATCGGTTCCGATTTGAGTCAATGTCAAATCGCTTCGCCGCAGCAGGTGCTTCGCTCGCTCGACGCGGGCATTAAGTTGATACTGATGAGGCGGCAATCCCGTGCTGCGGCGGAATGCACGGGCAAAATGCGATTTCGACAAGTCGGTGACCGCCGCGAGCTCGGCGAGCGACAGATCCTCAGCAAGACAATCGTGAAGCTTTTCCTCAACGCGCCGCAGCTGCCAGGCCGCGAGACCACCCTTGACGGAGGCGACGTGGCGGGGCGCGTCCCGGTGCCGGACCAGATCGATGAGCAACGCCAATGCAAGCGTCTCTGCATAGAGTTGGCTGTAAATACCGGGAACGCTGAGTTCTTCTGCAAGCAGCCGCATGATTTTGCGCGGCAACGGGCGATCAATCATCACTGCCGAGCGAAGTTCGGTGGATGGAATGTCATGTGCATCACGGAGCTTTACGAGCGCCTGCGGGAGAATCGACAAGGCGAGCCGATCCATCCCACTGTTGCCGCGGCGCACCTGGGTTAAGAGGCGGTCGCCAGCCGCGACGAAATTCACCAATGCGCCGGGATGGGTGAGCGATCGCGACGGCTCGCGGTTCAGGCGCTTGACGATGGGGTGCGGGTCGTTGCTGCGGGTAAGGAAGAACGTGTCGACTGCAGGATTGACCGTTACCTCGTGATCGCCGGTGGGACCCTTTACGATCAGATCGCACACCATGCCGTCCCAAACTGCCGACCGTTGCGCGATGATGCCGATATGGGCGCGCGCCAAGACATTCACTTGATCTGGAATAGATGACTCGTTCACGTGTTTCTTCCGGTTCGCAAAGCTAAAGCGTGCATACGATGAGAAGCAGTAAGCCGCCAATAATCGCCAAATGCTCAAGACTGGTTGTCAATTCCTGCTGAGCTTGCTTTCCGCGAAGCAGCCAGAAACGGTGTCCAAGTACGGTGGCTGCGGCAGTAAATAAGGCGAGAAAGGCCGCACCCACAGCCGTGCCGATTCCTAACAGCACCGACAAGCCGGCCACGATCTGAACGGCGATTGTCGCTGCCGCAGATAGGCGGGGCATGGGCAGGCCGAGGCCGGCGACTTCTTCGACGCCCTCTCGCCAATGCCTGAGTTTATCCTGACCGCTGTACAGAAAAACCGCGGCCATAAACGCCCGCGCCAGCGGCATGCCATAGGTTGCGCCCAATTCCGGCAAGGTTGAGAGCTCGGCCATGGTGTTTCCAGCAATCTACCGATCTAACATCGACGGCGGTAACCCTGTCGAGTAGATTCGCACGCGAGTTTAGCCGCGGAGATTTTAATGAGTAGCGGTGCCGGCGCGACATCGGCAAAGAAGCCTGCGTCATTATCAGCGGCCTTTCACAACCGTGTGTTCACGGTCGTATGGACGGCGACAGTCGTCTCGAATATCGGCGCGTGGATGTACAGCGCAGCCGCGGGCTGGCTTATGACGAGCCTCAATCCCGACCCACTGTGGGTGGCGCTCGTTCAAGCCGCAAGCACGCTCCCGGTATTTCTTTTTGCCATCCCCGCAGGCGCATTCGCCGACATCTTCGACAAGCGCAAATTTCTGATCGTGCTTGAAACCCTCACCACTGCGGTCTCCGCGCTTTACGCCGCCATGGTGGGCTTCGGTCTCGCGACGCCGCTTAATCTTCTGGGCTTTGCGTTTTTAATCGGCGCGACGGGCGCCTTGGCGGTGCCGGCCTGGCAGGCCATCGTTCCACAACTCGTGCCGAAGGATGACCTGACTTCGGCAGTCGCGGCCAACAGCGTAGGAGTGAATATCTCGCGGGCCATCGGACCGGCGGTCGGCGGCGCATCCATAACCGCACTGGGCATTGTCTCTCCATTCTGGATCAACGCCATTTCCAACCTCGGCGTCATCGGTGCTTTAATTTGGTGGCGGCCTGCAAAGAGTTCACACACCTCGCTACCTTCTGAACGTTTTCGCGGCGCCGTGATAGCCGGACTTCGGTATGCGAGAAACAGCCCGGCGCTGCGAGCTACTCTGATAAGAGCGACCGGCTTCTTCTTGTTCGCCAGCGCCTATTGGGCGCTGCTCCCGCTGGTAGCGCGAACGCAGGTGGCCAGCGGAGCAGGACTTTACGGCATTTTACTTGGCGCCATCGGCGCGGGAGCGGTGGTCGGCGCGTTCGCCATGCCGCGGCTCAGATTGAAGATCGGCGCAGATCGGCTGGCAGCTTGCGGGATGGCCGGCACGGCTTTGACTTTGGTGCTCTATGGCCTGGCCCACGATCCATTTACCGCGCTCGCAGCCAGTGTACTGGCCGGTATTTCCTGGATCGCTGTCATGGCCACGCTGACGGTTTCGGCGCAATCCTCTTTGCCTGATTGGGTCCGCGGACGCGGCCTTGCCCTGTTCACAACAGTGTTCTTTGGCTGCATGACGCTCGGCAGCGTCATCTGGGGCAAGCTGGCGGCGATCCTCGGCCTGCCAGCGGCGCATTTCATCGCCGCTGCCGGTGCCGTCGTTGCCATCGTTGCGACCTCGCCCTGGAAGCTGCATGCCGGCACCGCCCTCGACCTCACACCATCGATGCATTGGCCGACGCCCGAGGTGGCGCACGACGTCGAGCAGGATCGAGGGCCGGTTCTGGTAACGGTCGAATATCGGATACGGCCCGAGGATCGCGAGGCATTTCTCGACAGCATCGAGCCGCTGCGGCAGGAGCGGCTCAGAGACGGCGCGTTCCGCTGGACGGTTTACGAAGACGCCGCAGATCCGGGCAGGATGGTGGAGACATTCCTGGTCGGCTCCTGGATGGAGCACTTGCGCCAGCACGAGCGGGTCACGAATGCCGATCGCATCGTGCAGGAAAAAGTACTTCGTTTTCATTTGGGAGGCGAACCCAAAGTTACCCATCTGATCGCGGCCGATTCATAAGCTTATCGTGTAGGTCTCGAGAATCGTCAGACGAGTCTCAGTCTCGATTCACGAATATCGATATTTCAATTAAAGATAATTCCGTCGCCCATTAGTAAAACGAGAACGCCAACCTCGATGACAAGACCCGGCCATCCAAAAAAGCAAGCATAGCCAAGGTAAGTACGACAAAGCCAAACAAGAAGAGTAACATCCTGAACCGCCTGACAGTCATAGGATTGGCTAACGCTTTTTGATGTCTCTTGCGTTAGCGACAGCTCAGAACTGCCAGTGAACCCGGCCCGCGAACACGTTCGCAGGCCCACGGTCTTTGTTGAAGCCGGGATTTTGGATGAACTGATAGTCGGCGCTAAGTTTCACCGAGGACGTCAGCGCGTAACTGTAATAGGTCTCGATGATGTGTTCCCAACCGGGATTCGGCAGTTGGCCGTCGCCGACGAGGATGCCCAAGCCACCGTCGTTGAACCATGCGGCGTGAGAGCTGTCGATGCCGTTCATCATGCCGAGGATGCCAAACGTGTCATCCGGCCTGCCCCATTTTTTTCCGTTGACCGAGGTGCCTACCTCAACCGTACGGTCCATGTCGGTGAAATCCCACGGCTCGACATTGCCGTCGGTCCAGCCGGCCTTTGCGAACACGCCGACGTCGTCCGTCACTTGTTGCGCCAAGTTGGCGCTCACACCGGGTTTACTTTGATAAACGCGCGACGCGACCGTGACCAAGTTGATGTCCGTGCCGGCGGGGCTAGCTAGCCACGCGTTGATGGCGTTCTGAAAATTCGCCATGTCACCGCGGGTGACGAAGCCGGTGACCTTGATCGTGCCGGGTTGCCCCCATAACTCGTAGCGCCGCTCGATTTCCCCGACCATCTGGAACTGATGGAACGACTCGTCGAGGCCATAGGCCAACGCCGTTATCGGCGCACTGGTTTCGGCGGGGACCGCAGACATGTCGAACACGCCGCCGCGCAACGTCCAGTCTCCCTGGTACCATTCCGCTGCCGCGCCGTAAGTGAAGCCCCAGGCGTCGCCGGCATAATCGAACGTGCCGGTATTGATGGCGGCCCAGTTCAAGAAGTCGGTCTTGGGGTTGTTGGCGTATTTGTTGGTATCGAAGATGTCGACGATGGCGAACTTGCCGACTGTAAATACCAAGCGGTTCGTGGTGACCGACTCTTCGAACTGATTGATATCAGCGTCAATCTTCTGGCTGTCGCCGCCAAGATTGATGGTTTGGCGTACGAAGTAGCGGTTCACGCGCCCGTAAGGATCAGAGAAACCGAGCTTGTAGGACTCACCACTGGGAAACCCGGCTACGCCGTGAGTGTCGCCTAGTCCGAAGCCTTGATCGATCTCGGGATCAACCCAAAATTCGGCCCCCTGCCACAAGCGGATACCGGCGAACAGCGTCGCATCGAAAGTTTCACGTCCTTCCCCCTTTGTTGCCAAGCTGTTGTTGGTTGGCGTGATCGGAGCCGGCGAACGAATTGCGGGATAACCCTGCCATGTAAACGTCGCTTGGCCGTGGAAATTCACTTCATCCGGATCCACGCCAGCGGACTTCTCCGCCGCAGATTGATCGGCACCGAATTGATAATTGACGCCGGCGCGCACCTCATTGAGCGACCAGTCGGACGTGAAGCGTTGCGCGTTATTGGCAAACATCACGGAGCTGTTGCCGTAGTCGGTATAGAGATATTCGAGGCGCGCGGTCCAATGGGGCGCGATCGGAGTCTCGACGCCAGCGCCCGCAGCCCAGCCCAGCCGCCACAAAAACGGCGAATCGGTCGCGCCGGTTACGTTGTTGGTTAGGGAGAGCTGGTTGTAGCTCCAAGCCAAGCCGCCGGTCGCGTAAAGCAGCCAATGCCCCGGCGCGTAACCAATGCGGCCACGCAGGGTCCCGGAAGTCAGCACGTTTTCGCTATAGGTCTCCGAGCCAAGCGTCGGCGAGGTAAATGTCGTCATGCCGCCAACGGAGAGACCGGCGGGATTTTGAAAGCTTGGAGCCGATACATCGAATTCGCTGCCGATCACCCAACGGTTCGGCAGCATGTAGTTATACCCGCCCTGGACGCCGACATAAAAACTTCCGGCCTCGTCGAAACTGTCGATCGGCTGAGCCAGACTCATCGAGCCGGCGATGCCGTTCGCTGGGTCGGAAAAATCAGAGTTACCCCAAGCGTAACCGACATTTCCACCGAGATAGAAACCGGTCCAATCGTAATCGGCCGACGCGGGCTTCGACGGCGCCTTCACCGCCATGTCGGCGGCCTTCGCGTCGCTTGCGAGCACAGCAATTACTATCCCGGCAACAACCCCAGCCCGCACTGTCCACCTCTCGACATAGGCCTTGCTACCGAAGCGGTCACAATATTGCCGCGACGACGTAACGGTCCAAGAACTTTCACCATCCGTTTGGGAACATGTTCCACTTCGGGGCGACGCGCATTTTATACCCTTGGCTACGTTTTGCAATATTAGCTACATTTGGGTCGTCCGGCAGCGCTCCCTGGAGGCAACACCGTCGTGTTTCTGTCATGCGAAGACCCACACGCTGCCGATGCATTGGCGCCATCTACACGACGCGTCGCGCCAACATGCTCTGCAGCAGCCTGAAATATTATAACGTTTCACAACAACCGCCGACTTCGATAAGACAAAAATAGCCAAACATCATACTCGGGCATCGGTCAACTTTTTTAGTTTGGAATTACTGCAAATCGAACCTGCAATACGTCCGGGTAACAGCGGATTTAATCCAAAGATACAGGCTCTGCTTTTGACATCAGGCTCCCGGCAAACATGAGATTCCAACGGCTATCCTTGCCGCTTAATCGAGTCACGGAGAGCGGCGCGATATTGATAAGCCAGAATGAATTCGGCGCGGCACCGATGGCATGTATGATCGCCGCGCGGATGACGGTTGCGTGAGTCACAAGGATCGAATGACGGTCCATCGCCTTTTCGCCCTCAAGCCACTGCGCGATACGCTGCATCAGACTAAGAAGCGATTCGCCGCCGTGCGGCGCATCCGCCGGATCGCGCAACCACGTCTCGACGGCCTGCGGATCGCGCGTGAGAATTTCATCGAGAGTATAGCCCTTCCACGCACCGTAATCGCAGTCGCGCAGCGTCGAGAGCGAGATTGCATTGAGGTGAAGGGCTTCGGCGGTCTGCCGCGTGCGCAATTCCGGGCTGGTCCAGCAGCGATCAGCGCCCGGCAGCTTGCCGACCAGCGCAGTCGCGTCCGACAGGCCATGCCGGTCGAGAGGTTCATCAGAAGGAAAGGCGGCCTTGCGCACGGCCTCGGTCGACGCGTGGCAGATCAAGGTTAGACGCGCTGTCATCGTGTTGCGGACGAGTCCACCCTACACCCGAAGGCTGCGGGTCGCGAATACACGCTCGACCGAAGCTCCGAAAGCTATGCCGAGCGTTCCCCACATGATGAGTTGGGCACCCATCGACGCGACGCGGAATTTCCACAGCACCACGGCTGGAAATTCCGTCGGCACTTCGTTGATCGTCGGCAGCAGCAAGCCCGCTACGACGACGATAACGATATAATACGCCGCGACGATAAGTGTCGCATTCCAGTCCCCAAAACGCGTGACCAGGAGGCGCTTGAGCGCGATGGCGCCAACCATCGCCGCGATCGAAATTGTGATCATGATGAAATAGAGTGCGGTGCGCATACCGATGGTTTCCGGATCGCCGACTGACGGCGGATTTGCCGGATATTTCAGGTTCGGGACGAGGTAAATCGCAACGAAGCCGGCGGCGGCGAGCATCAGCGACGCCGCCCGCGGCGTGAACACACCAGGCATGCGTCCATAAGCGAACGCGAAAGCCAGCCCGAACAGCCCGCCGAAAGCCGTACAGTACACCATCACAGCCGTGAACAGTCCGATACTGGCTTGTACTGCACGGCTGACAAGTTCGGGCTCTTCCTCAATCGTCATGCCCTTGGCGCGCTCGGCAGCCTCTTTTTGAAGATCCATCTGCGTCTCGAACGAAATCGCGAGATCGACTTGCGGCTCACCGTAAAGTTTCAAAAAACCAAAGCTGAGAATTCCCGCCAGGATGCCGACCAGCATCCCGCGGACGAGAAGCGTCCGGACCATGGGAAAACTCCGTCAGTGGCAGGGGAAGCCGAGCAGATGCCGCCCGTCATGCACGAACTCGTGCACGTACATGCCGCTGATCAACGAGGTCGCGCCTTCCTCGGCGCCCACGAAGTAAATAGCCAACAGAAGAAGCAGCCCTGCGAAAATCGCCCAAGGGAGCAATTCGCGGACCGGAATGACCGGTATTGGCAAGCCCGGTGCGAAGGTCGTGCTGGTCATATGTCGATCTCCGGGGATTACGCGTCCCGTTAGAGTGGTGCCGATCACGAAGGAGGTCTGGCTTTACAGTGGCGCGACCGCGCCGGAATTGCACCGGCTTCCACGCTTCGTGAAGACTCTCCAAGAATAGAGTTTAGAAAGCCACATTGTCAACAAACCGGAAAAGCCGCCGGACGCTGCCGCACCTCAGAATTAAGCGACAACGCCAATGGCCGATTGCTGGCGTGTCTCTCCTCTTTCGGCGCCGTCGCATGAGACGAAACGATCTGGCGGAAGTTATCTCACGTTGAGTCACGGCATCAGAAAATCACCAGGGTTCTTAGAACACATCTAAAAGAAATTAATTTACCTCGCCGCACATCATCGCTAAGCGTGTGAAGGAAATCAGACACATTTCTAGAATGCGTCTAAACAAATCGGGCGACGCCAACTCAAAGCCGTCGGAGAGTCAGCCGCTTTGGCTCAATTCGCTGATGTCACTGCGGGAGGAATCCAATGCACATTCGTAGAACTCTATCTATATTCGGTTTCGCGTCCGGTCTCGCGTTATTGCCCGCGATCGCTCACGCTGAAGAATTCTATATCGGCGAACCGGTCGAGCAGAACGACCTGCAGATCGTACCGAATTATCTGGTCCGCATCGAGATGGACCACATGCCTCCCGGCATGGAAATGGGTCCCAACAGCATTCACCTCGAGGCTGACGTTCACGCAACCGAAACCGAAAAACACGGTTTTCCGGAAGATGCGTGGATTCCCTATCTGACCATTCGCTACACGCTGACAAAAGACGGTAGTAGCTTCAAGAAGACCGGAACATTGGCGCCGATGACCGCGGGTGACGGTCCGCACTACGCCAACAACGTAAACATGGGCGGTCCCGGCACCTATCAGCTCACCTATGTCATCGCGCCGCCGTCATCGAACGGCTTCATCCGTCACGTCGATAAAGCGACCGGCGTTCCGGACTGGTGGAAGCCGATGACGCTGCACTGGACCTTCACCTATCCCAGCAAGCCGAAGGGTTGATGTCCGCTCATCGTAAGGCTGTTACCGATCTGCTCGCGCTCGCACGACCCGTCGCTATTGTGATGGCAGTGCGGGCGGCAACATCGGTCGCCTTCGCCCAGACGGCGATCGACGTCACCATCAAGGATCATCGCTTCACGCCATCGGAAATTCACGTCAAAGCTGGCCAGGCAACCGATCTCAACATCAGGAACGAAGATCCGCTCGCTGAGGAATTCGACTCCACGTCGCTTAAGATCGAAAAGGTAATCGCGGGCAGCAAGAACGGCACGGTGCATTTGCGGCCACTCGACCCCGGCCGTTACCCGTTCATGGGGGAATATCGCTCCGACACCGCGCAAGGCGTGGTGATCGCCGAATAGATCTACGGGCTTCCGAGCAGCCCGCAGACGTTAGCGGTATCTTGAGCGTTATCTTGGGTTTCGATTGCCCATTTTCTTGAACGCGCTGGGAGGAACCGAACGGTTGTCGCCGCATCGGCACCAGGGAATATCCGGGCTCGATCTTTTATAGACGCGGTAGTTGGAAGCGCTAACTTCGTTTGAAGCATTCACAACGAAGACAATCACCAATAGCGCGATCGCACGTGTCGATACGCCTCCGCACAACACCCGGCTCCTAACGATCGGATTTGTAAGAGCGGCTACGGCGTTGCGGAATAGTTCGGCTCCAGAATAGTCCGTGCGGTCTCCAGGCCGCTTGCCAGCGCCGCCTCAACGGTACCCATGTCCCGTCCGCGATAGAGCGCTTCGCCGGAAAAGAGAACCGGGCGGCCATCAGGCTTTGAAAGCGCGGACTGTGCTTGTCGCGTTTCGACCGTAGCGTAGGAATAAGCGCCGCGCGAGAAAGGATCCTTGGCCCAGTCGATCGCACGCGCCGCGACCAGTTTCCCCATCAATGGCGCTGGATCGAGGCTGAATGCGTCGGCGAGCGAGGCGACTCCCGCCTTGATCAATTCATGCTCGCCGAAATGCGCCATGGCGTCCGCTCTCGGACCGCCAAGCCAGCCCGTGAGCACCGGGAAGTCGCCCGGATGCTGCGTCCACCAGACCGGAATAGTCGCATCGGAAAACAGAAATGTCAGATCGGCAAGCTCCTTTTGCTTTTCGAGCCACCAGCGGGTCTCAAAACGCAGCAGGATCTTGATGACGTTGCCGAAGCCGATAGTCCCAACGGCTTCGGCTTTTTCGCGCTCCGGCGCGGGGAGTTCGATCTCTTTCAGAAGCGGAATAGGCACTGTGAGGATGACCGCATCGCATGCATTCGCATCGCCGTTTGCGCCATGGACTACGCCACCTTCATCGCTTGTTTCGATAGCGGTCACAGCCGCACCGAACCTGATCGCGACACCATGTTTGCGGCATTCTGAAGCGAGAAAATCGACAAGGGCATGATAGCCGCCGGCGATGCGGGCTTGCGGGCTGTCTCCTCTGTCCATCCACTCGTCGCGCAGCGCCAGGACGCTGGCCCGGTGCGGGTCGGCCGCATCGTAACCCTCGACCATCCCCAGGATGGAACTGCGCAGTTCGGCGTACTCCGGCCCGGCAAAATGTTGCTGCAGAAATTGCGCGACCGTCATATCGGACCGCAATTCCACCAAAGCCTTATGAAGCTCACTGGCGTGAGGATCGGACCAGTCGTCCCGCGAGAGCACCCCGTTCTCGACGTTCCATCTCGCTCCCTGAATCCGCAGCGTTGCCAGTCCCGCCTCGCGCAGCAAACGCCGCGTCACAGACGCTTCGCCGTGCACAAATTCGGCTCCGCCTTCCGCCGGGTATCCGAACTCCGCAGGCGGAAGCGGATGAATCCGGCCGCCGCATCTGTCGCGTGCTTCCAGGATCGTGACTCTCTTGCCTGCTCGGGCAAGCTCGCGCGCCGCGACCAAGCCCGCAGCCCCTGCCCCGATGACGACGATGTTCTCTGCCTGCGGTCGAGCCATGCTCTAACGACCAGTCACTTCGGAAGGCGCATTCTGGATCCCGGCACTGCGGCTTTTGCCAGATTCACAGGACGATCTCATCGCTATCGTCGTCGAGTTCCATCTTCAAATAGAATAACCACCCTACAGCTCCGAGATAGGCTCGCCTGGTTCACTTTTGTGAAGATGCGATCTCGCCGGACACACTTTGCGAGATTTTTGAAGACCCTACGTTGCCCTTAGCGAGGATGAAACCGAAGACCCTACGTTGCCGATCAGCGCGGGTATTTTAAGGTCGAAAAGTGGGACCAAAGACGGGCGAGAAGCAGCGCGGTTCAGACATGGTCGATTATAACGCCGTTCGCTACGCTCCGAGGTTTGTAAGGTCGTACCTTCTTGAAGGACGAGATCGGCCCTGAGAGGCGGCTATGATTCCGTGGATCTTGCTAGACACGGCTAAAGTACCCGATGGAGAGGAGCTGCGTCTGCTGCAACGCGGCGCTGAGTTTTCCATCAGGTTAAGCAACAACGAGCTGATGAACAGCCGCGTCCATGGATCCGAAGAGGCGCTAGCCGAGATCGCTATCGGCAAGATCGGCGAACGGACGAGGCCTCGAATCCTGATTGGCGGGCTCGGCATGGGTTTCACACTCCGTGCAGCGCTCCGCGTGATTGGCCCAGAGGCCCGAGTTGTCGTTGCCGAACTGGTGCCGGCAGTGGTGGCATGGAACCGCGGTTGGCTGGCGAGTGTGTCCAACCACAGCCTGGAGGATTCGCGCGTCAGTATTCGTGAGGAAGACGTCGCCAGTCTAATAAAATCGGAGCGATCGACCTACGATGCGATCCTGCTGGATGTCGACAACGGGCCCGAGGCACTCACTCGAAAAGCCAATGAAGGGCTTTACAACCTGAGCGGATTGGGTGCGGCTTATGCGGCGCTGCGTCCGAGAAGCGTGTTAGCCGCATGGTCTGCTGAACGGGATGGGAATTTCACCCAGCGGCTGCGCAAGACTGGCTTCGAGGTGAATGAGGTTCACGTCCGTGCCCGCGGAGCCCGTGGCGGTGCTCGGCAAATCATCTGGGTCGCCGCCCGATCTTAGTGTGTCGCCTTACGTGCGCACCGCGTCTTCCGGTCGGAATATGCAAATCTGACCGGGCCACGAGTTTAATGAGTCCCCGCGCTTTAGTGGGTCGCTTCGCTGGCGATGCCTTCGACGTCTTCGATCATCGTATTGCCGAGGTGACGAACGGCTTCGGCGAGCAGCACCGCCCATTGGTCCTTCGGGCCCAGCATGATCAGTTCGGCAAGACTTTCCGCCGTCCGGGCCACCATATCGGCGAGGTCGACATTCTCTTGCCCCTCGATGCGCTCGCGGACCAGTTCGTTGATATCGCAGTGCAGGCAATCGCTCATACTTTTCGCTCCATGACCGCAAAGTGTGACCGCCGGCGGCCGAACGCAAGCGGCGGCACGCATCACGTCGGTTATGGCTAACGTCACTTTATTGTTGACATTTGTCCTTTACATAGGTACCAGATGCAAATCTCGCTCGTTGTGAGGGACGTCAACCGGTGACGCGACTGACGGAGCGGGAGCGGTTCCTGTAAGCGGAGTTCGTCGCTCTTAGCTTGCAGGCGGTTTGGGCATCGTCCCGTCCGGCGCGTGATCGGACTGCAGGGTGCCTGCTGCACTGGCGTCGGAGAGGGGAACCCCGTTTGGATCCGGCGATTCCAGGAAGCGCGGCCCAGGCCGAGTTGGGATGAATAATCCCGGCGCACAGCCGCGGAGGAGCGCCGAAAGGCGAGCGGTTGCAATGACCGCGGCTGCGCCTGCTTACCGGGGGCAGCTACCGAGGTGCGCCGTTCGGCGCTCCGCCTCCCTTGTTTTTCAGGGGAGGCAACTTGAATGCTTCGCTTTCGTTGGAGGCACCTTTTCTGACCGCGTGAACAAAGACTCGGATGCAATCGCATCGCGGGAACGCTTCTTCACGTCGTCATTGCCGGGCTTGACCCGGCAATCCATGCGGCGAGGCGGAGATTGCTTATGGTTGTTATCGCACTCGGCGCGTCGGCATGGACCACCGGGTCACAGGCGAGCAAGCGACGCCGTTCTTCGAACGGCTATGCCCGGTGGTGACGAAATCAATATTCCACGAGGCTGAAGTAAGCGCGCCGTTACCCCTTCACATGCGCGCCGACGAACTTCACCATCTGCTCGAACATATCGCCGGTTTGCGTCAGGTCCGGCGAATGGCCGGCGTGACGCTCCATCTCGATGTAATGCAGATCAATCGCGCCGCCGGCTTTCTTGTAATTGGCGACGAAACGTTGCGGCTCGTTGCCGGGGAAATTCGAATCCTCGTCCTTGTAATCGTGCACGAGGTCACCGCGGCCCTGAAACCAGATCGCCGGCGGCAGTTGCACCTTCTCGCCGCGTTCGAGGGCCAGCATCGGATTGCCCTCTTCCATGTTGGCTTCGCTCTTCCAGTACGAGTCATGACGCGGGATGATCGGCTTCGCCCAGTCCTTGCCGGCGGCAAGCTGGCGCTTGGCGTGGCGGTAACGCGACAGCGGATTGATCACCGGCCACGACATGACGACACAGCGCACGGTCGCGTCCTGGGCCGGCGTGCCAGCCGGCAGCGGGATCGGGGCGTAGCGCGGATCGTTCGGCCGCATCGCCACCAGCATCGCGAGATGGCCGCCGCTCGACTGGCCGGAAAGGCCGATCAGGTCCGGCCGGGTCTTGAGCTCTTTGGCGTGCGCCTTGGCCCAGCGCACGGCGTAATTGATGTCCTGCGCGGAGGCCGGATACGGATCGGTGTTGCCGGAGCGGAAATCCAGCGCGATCGAGACGATGCCGTGAGACGCCATGTATTCGTGGCGCAGCTTCTCGGTGAAGCGGTCGCTCTGGCACCAAGCGCCGCCGTGGCACTCGACCAGCGCCGGAAACGGTCCCGCGCCGTGCGGCAGATACACCCGCGCCAGCAACGGCTTGTCGCCAGCCTTGTCACTATGGCGGAGATATTCGATCTCTTTGACGTCGTAGTTTTTGGCAGCAGCTTCGAGGACGGCGGCGGTACTGGTGGCAGGACTCATGGCGCGGTTCCTTCCTTCGTTCGACGCAAGCGTAGCCCGGATCGAGTGGGCCAGCTACATTGGCCCCATGGTAGCAAATGCCGTCCGGGACAACACCGCCCTCTCCCGCTTCGAGCTCGATGCCAACGGCGTGACCGCCTTCGTCACTTACCAGCTCGGCGACGGCGTGATCACATTGCAGCACACCGAGACCCCGGCGCAGGCACGCGGCCTGGGCATCGCGTCAAAGTTGATCGAAGGCACCTTGAACCTGGTGCGCTCGCGCGGGCTCAAGGTGATCCCGCGCTGCGACTTCGTGCGCGCCTATATCGCCAAACACCCGGACTACAGCGACCTCGTGGCCTGATCGCGACCGCACCGCCAGTCCGTAGTTCAGGCTGGGGTTGCCGGCAGGATCACGTTCCGGGTCATGATGGCAACAGCGGCGGCGCCGATCAGCAGCATGATGCCGGCCACCCACAATGCCCAATCGTACGCGCCAAGGCCGGCGACAATGTAACCGGTAACGATCGGCGCCAGCAGACCGCAAATGTTGCCGGCGAAGATGCAGAGGCTGATTGCCTTGCCGACGTCGCGAACGCGATGCACCAGATCGGTTACCAGGGTCACGTTGAGGGAGATCGCCGCGTTGATCCCCGACAACGACACCGCGAACAGGACGATGATCAGCGTGGTGTCATCGGTGAACGGCACCAATGCGCAGACCGCAGCCAGCAGGAAGGTCAAAATCACCATCACGCGCCGGCCGCCAGCGAGCAGAGAATTGCCCTTAAGCAGCCGGTCGCTGGCGAACCCGATCAGGATCGAGACCGGCACCGCCACCGCCCACGGGATCGCGGTGTAGAGGCCGGTCTTCATGATGGTGAGATGTTTGGTGTCCTGCAAATAACTCGGCATCCAGAACAACAGCAGATAAAGCGTGTAGATACCGGAGGCTTGCGCGATCATGATGCCCCACATCGAGGGCGACTTGATCAATTCCAGAAGCACGCCCGGACTGCCATGCTGGCCGATCTCGTCGGCCGCGCCGGCAGAACGTTCACTCACAATCTTGTTGCGCTCGTCGGCCGTGAGCCAACTCACCTTCTCCGGCTTGTCGAACCAGATCAGGTTGCAGGCAAGCCAGATAAGGCCGGCCGCGCCGAGAACGATGAAAGCGGCGCGCCAGCCCCAGCCGCTGGTCAGCGAAGCAACGACAATGGCGCCGATCGCGGGCCCGAGAAAACTTCCGGCGCTCCACACCGCGTTGGCCGCGCCGCGCTCCTTTGCCGGCATCCATTCACGCACGATGCGCCCGCAGGACGGAATCGAGGTCGCTTCGCCAGCGCCCATAATGAGGCGTATGCCGAGCAGGCTGGCGAAGCTCCACACGCCGGCCGTTGCCGCCATCGCCAGCGACCACAGCGCGATGCCGACCGAATTGATGCTTTTGGTGCTGAAGCGATCAAGCATGATGCCGATCGGCAGCAAGCAGATCACGTAGCTCCAGAAGAACGACGAGAACAGGTAGCCCATCTCGACCGGCGACAGCTTGAACTCGCTGCGGATCGCCTGTGCAACGACGCCGAGCGCCGAACGGTCCATGTAGTTGATCGAGACCAGCGCCAGAGTCAGGACATAAATCCAGCCCCGGCGAAAATGAAAAGCCGGCGCAGCGGCCGTTTGCGTCGTCATCGTTCCCCTCCCCGTTTGCCCGCGCCGCCTGTTTCGCGGCGTCAGTCCCGCAGAACGCTAGTTATTATCAGGCGTGCTTGCCGGCGCGCCGCGCGGATCGTCGCGGTTCGCCATACATTCCTTGATGAATTTCGCCCGCTGTGCACCGGTCAGCTTCTGATTATCAGCGCCGAATTTGCACGTCGCCATCTTCTGCTGCGTAGTCGCTGCAAAGGACGAAGACCCGAGCATCACGGTCAGCACACCGGCGGCGATAGCAAGACGAATCATGGCAACCTCTCCCTGCAGGGGCAAAACCTTAGCATTGATCGCAGCACCGATGGATGGAAAGTTAGGCACATTGGTAGCATGCATATGGCATCATAATGGCTGATACACCTAAGGTTTCCAGCGTACTCGCGCGCGTCACACCCGGCCTTACTGGCTCGCACCAGATCAGGGTCGCGCCGGAGCATACCGCCCCGTTCGTCGGCTCCGGCCGCATCGCCGTACTGGCAACGCCGGTGATGATCAACATCATCGAGGCAGCATCGCTCGCCGCGGTCGAGCATCTCCTGCCGCTCGGCCATCAGAGCCTCGGCATCAAGCTCGACGTCAGTCACGTGGCGGCGACGCCGATCGGCTTTCGCGTCACCGCGACCGCCGAGGTCATCCGCCTCGAGGGCCGCACCATCACCTTCCGGGTGGAGGCGCGTGACGATATGGAGGTGATTGGCGGCGGCACTCATGAGCGCGTCGTCGTCAGCGTCGAACGCTTTGACGAACGCGTGCAGCGCAAATTGCGGGGCGAAAAATAGTGTCGGCGAACCGGACGCGCCCTAGCGGCGGCCGAGTATCCAGCCGATCGCGAACAGAACGACGGCGCCGACGGCAGAGGCGATAGCGTGGGTGGTGTGGATGTGGTCGGAGCCGGCGATATAGCCCGGCATGAAAGTCGGCAATGAGCCGGCCGGCATCGTGTAATACATCACGGCCGCAATCACGCAGATGATGGCGAGCAAGTAGGCGAGCATTTTCATGGGAGACACCCTTAAGACTTTGGAAAAACGGCGGAGGGTGCGTCTCGTTAGCACAGGAGATTATTGTTTGGCGAGAGCCGCCGCTTGTCTTCCACAACGCACGCGGCGATGATCCCGCAAAAGCATAAGCAACTGCGGGAGGTTGGCATGATCCGGGAATTCGGGGTAATTTTGGCTTGTGTGGCCGCGTTTGTGGGGGCGCCCATGGCGTACGCACAATCACTTGACGATATTTACGCCAAAGCCAAAGCCGAGGGCGCGCTGGCATTCGACGTTGGCGGACCGACGGCGCCATGGGAAGAAAGACTCGAAGGGTTCGAAGAGAAATATCCGGGCATCAAAGTGACGGTCGGCGGCGGGTTCTCCAACGTTCTCGACCGGCAGATCGATGCGCAGATCGCTGCAAAAAAGCTCGAGGTCGATGCGGCTCTGCTGCAGACCGCCGCCGACTTCGTGCGCTGGAAGCAGGAGGCCGGCTGGTCAACTTCATGCCGCCAGGCTTCGAGAAATGGACCCTGCGTTCAAGGACAAGGAAGGCGCTTATTGGGCAACGATGATCAACGTCGTCCCTTACATGTACAACACCGAGAAAGTCGCAGCCGCCGACATTCCAAATTCAGCGCTGGATTTCCTCAAATCGCAATTCAACGGCAAGGTCGTGACCGCTTATCCGGCCGACGACGACGTTACGTTGTGGGTGTTCTGGCACGTCGTGCAGAAATACGGCTGGAGCTACATGGACAAGTACATGGCGACGAAGCCGAACTTCATTCAAGGCCATCTCGGTGAACAACGCAGTATCGGCACCAAACAAAATCTGGTGACATTCGATTCAATTCTCGACATCACCAGCGTGCTCAAACGCCAGGGCCAGCCGGTCGAAACCCACATTCCGACCGTCGATGCGCTGCCAATTTGGCCGTTCAACGGCGCGATCCTCAAGGATGCGCCGCATCCGAACGCGGCGAAGCTCTTTATTTCCTGGTTGCTGTCGCCCGAAGTGCAGTCGAAGCTGCTAACCTGGTCACCGCGCAGCGACGTGCCGCCGCCGGCAGGCTACAAGCCGATCCTTTCGTATAAGGTCGCCAATGATTATCGGGATTTCCTCGCCAACCAGGGCAAGGTTGCCGAGCTGCGCAAAAGATTCGAAGGCTATAGCGGTCCGATCGTCAATTCCGGCGGCGTCCGCTAGGCTATTTGTTGGAGCATGATCTTTTCGGAAAACCGTAAGCCCACTTTTCCGGATCATGCTCTAGTACGGCCGAACGTTACCGTCGACTGTGGTGCGGAACATCAGCCGCCGCTCGGTCGACGGAAAATCGGTGCGCGCGTGCGACGAGCAGCGATTGTCCCAG
>Ga0302326_10011172_pt1 | contig 19361 bp, 16 predicted proteins | sample Palsa_T0_3_FD_202264 | JGI IMG/M metagenome (GOLD analysis project Ga0302326, IMG submission 202264) | Peat permafrost microbial communities from Stordalen Mire near Abisko, Sweden - Palsa_T0_3 | ecosystem: Environmental > Terrestrial > Soil > Palsa > Peat permafrost | place: Sweden: Abisko...
AGGGCCGCGGCGCGAGACGCTTGCACCCCGAGACAGCCGTGTGTTACAGTCCACCCGTTGATGGTTACGTCGGGACGTAGCGCAGCCTGGTAGCGCACTTGCATGGGGTGTGCCCGGAGCACTTTTCTCTTGTTAGCTATCGCTATCTTAGCCAATGTTTATAGGCTTGTTCTCACTTTTGCTTTTGCCCGCTTTAGCCAAAATATGCCCCAAAAAATCAATCCAGTATCAAATGGCAGTATCAAATGCGGATGAAAGAAAAAACGTCCGCGATCGGTCAAAACCGGCCGGTCCGGGTCGAAGTGCGCATGACAGAAAGATCCACTTGCCGTATGCAAGTTTGAAGCGGGTGCGAAGGTGTTTTTGAACCCCATTTGATACTGACCGATGGACACGCAGGCGGGAACATCACGCACGCTTGTCCACGCCAGCCAACGGTGTCACAATCGGCCCCAATGAGCGAAGACACTCGTCATCCAGAGCGAACGGCCGAAGCCCTGAGCCGCGACATCGCCCACAAAGAATACCGCAGCCGCAACCGCCGCACCCAAGCCTGCGCCGCCATCCCCGAAGCCTGGCGCGAACTCGTCGAAAGCCGAACCGAGCGGAGCGACATCCAGCGCCGAAGGCGAGCCGAGTCCACAAAGCAACTGCAATCCGATGAGTTACCGTCGACGTGTACGGCAACCGGCGCGTCGATTGTTCTACGATAAGAGGAGGACGCCCATGACTTTGTCCAATCAAGAGGAACTTGACAGCTAATGGCTGCGGTCAGCAAACAGATCCATAGCGCTGACGAGGCGATTTGTCAGAATATCGAATTGCTCGCTGACCAGCGGGAATTGCTTTCCCAGAACGTGCTCTCACAGCTTCGGAACCTAGTCGAGGGAGTTGTGGTCCGTCTCCACACGGGCTCACCCGATGCCGAATTCACTTACGAAGCGGTAAAACCGGGGCTCGCCTTCGTCAGAAGCAATGCAAGGTTCAACTTCCTCGGCAAGTTCCACAAACTGATTCAGAAAAGTGCGTCCCACTACACCCTGGAGGGGGATGCTTCTGAGCGTTTGATGCTCAAGTATTACGAATATCTTTATCGCATCCGCAGCTTGCTCAAACACACCTGTGGAGTCTCAGTGCTCGCGAACCTGGAGTCCTTCCCAGTCGATCTCGACCCGTCACTGCGGGAGTACCACGAGAAGATTGCCGCTAGGATTGAGGCGGTCCGTGCAACGACGGACAGCGGCACCCGGGGTCGGTACTACATCCACAAAACACGCCCGTTCTTCGTCAGCGGGCGTATCTACTACGAAGTCACCCTCTACCGCGCCGTCAATAAGGTGAGCAAGTTCGACCGCATCATCGCTTTCACCGATATCGACATAACTGACAAGTACGCGGCCATGTTGACCCTTCGGCGGGACTCGATCGAAGTGCTCGGCCAGACGATGCCAATCACGATCATCCGTGAGTGGGAGATCTCGATCCGACCATGCGAGTTTGACAACTTCGCGCGACTTCTGGGCATCTCAGTTCGGACCAATACGACGACGGCGGAGTATCGCTACCTGATGCTTTGGCTAACGGCGGGCTCGGGCAGTCTTCTGGATTTGATTGATATGCCCGACGACAAGTATGCGACCGTGAGGGCGGCAGGTACGGCTGACCTCGCTAAGCCGCAGATCTTCCCTATACTGGATGAAGGGCGCCGCATCGTCAGGTCAGCCGCTCCGGGCCACAACGTCCTCCGATATCTCATGCTGCGGATGCACAACCAGATCCTCAAGCCCCAGTATCACTGGGAAGGCTGTGGCCTTCTCTCGGAGTTGAAGCTCCTGTACGGCTGCGTCCCCTTCGACACTATGCCGTTCTGCACATCGCTGCCAGGGCACAACCCTCGGTATTGGGACCTCGTTGAGAGCCTTGATGTGACCGGGCGGAACCACGAACTGATAGCGCGACGCGTGAAAAACAACGTGGAGCGTCACGGCATCCTCTACACGCCCGTGGTCGACCTCGAGGAATTCGGAGACGTTAACGGCTTGATCTCCACTTACAACAACAAGCTCTACCACAAGCATACGGAGCGCCGGCTCGTGCTCGATAAGGGGCACGTCTTCATCTGCGGGTATGAGAACGACACTGTCTCCATCGTCGAGAAGCTTCAGGGGTATGCATCGTCCGGCATTGCCGGCTACACCCAAGCGGTCACGCGCTGGCTAGATGAAACACCTCGTGGTATCGACGACCCGGCGAAGGAGAATGCGCTCAAGCAGTTATTCAGCCAGTCGCGCGTCGCACTGATCTACGGGGCAGCTGGCACTGGCAAGTCAACGATGGTGGACCACATCGCGCACTACTTCAACGACAAGACGAAGCTCTTCCTCGCGCACACCAACCCAGCGATTGACAACCTTAAGCGCAAGGTAACCGCGCAGAACTCGGAATTTCGGACAATCAGCAGCCAGATCAACAGGAGTGCCACCGATCCGGAGTACGACGTCCTCATCGTTGATGAGTGCAGCACCGTGAGCAACGCCGACCTGATCAAAGTGCTGGAAGAGACCTCTTTCAAGCTGCTCGCGCTCGTTGGCGACGTCTACCAGATCGAGTCGATCCAGTTCGGCAACTGGTTCGGAATCATTCGCTCATTCATACCGAGCACGTCGGTGTTCGAGTTGACGACGCCCTTCAGAGCCAAGAACAAATCACTCTTGGCCTTCTGGAACAAGGTTCGAGCCATCGAAGACGACATCGCCGAGGTCATGGCCCAAAACGGATACTCGACCGTGCTAGACAAGACGCTGTTCGAGACCCAAGGACAGGACGAGATCATCCTCTGCCTGAACTACGACGGCCTCTATGGCATCAACAACATCAACCGGTTTCTGCAGAGCAGCAACCGCGGTGCAGCGACCATCTGGCGAGAGTCCACATACAAGGTCGGCGACCCTGTCCTTTTCTACGAAACCGAGCGGTTCCGACCGGTGATCTATAACAACCTGAAGGGTCGGATCATCGGCATCGACCACGTCCCCGGTCGGATCCAGTTCGACGTCGAGCTCGATCGACCGCTTAGTGAGTTCGACGTCGTCGGTTCTGAGCTCGAATGGGTGCGTGGCTCGACTGTGCGCTTTTCTGTCTATGACTATGACACCAGCGATGCGGACGACGACTCACTAAACACAACCGTGCCATTCCAGGTGGCCTACGCCGTGTCGATCCACAAGGCGCAGGGTCTCGAGTACAACTCCGTTAAGATCGTAATCACCAATGCCAATGAAGACGACATCACACACAGCATCTTCTACACAGCTGTAACTCGGGCACGTGAAACTCTTCGCATCTTCTGGACACCCGAGACGCAGCAGCGTGTTCTACAGAGACTCCGACGCAGCGCCAACCCCAAGGACGTCGCTCTTCTCGCTAGCCGTCGTGGCCTTACGCCAGTGACACATTCGTGAACATCCGCAGTCCGGAAAGCCGGTGTACATCAGTTGCTAGAACTCCGCGCCCTCTGTGCCTCTGTTGTGAAAGAGATCCCGCGACAAAATCAGCCCGGTGTTGGTCATCGAACTCGACGATGCGTCCCACGAAGAGGAATCCCGACGTGACCGGGACACCTTTGTTGAGTATGCGGCTGAGCTTCCACGTCTAGTTTCCGGCGCTGAGTTGTAAAATCATGGCGGCATGTATTCTTCAAAAGTGTCCGGCTGGGCGACCACGTCTTGTTTCTCGCGCCGGGTTATGAAATCATGCCGGCAGGCATGTCAGGGACGACACATTATGAGATAGGCAATCCCCACTCCCATTGTCGCTCTCCCGCGCCTTCTCCCAGGTGCTCGATTATGATTTACCGCCTAGACGGATGACAAGTCCCTGCTGATGCTTGTTCTTTCAGGTTCTGTTCGATTTACTCCGCCGGTTGCTGGCCGTTGAGCCTCGGGCTTTTAGGCCAGATCACTACGCGCGCAATTTTAAGCCATGCGATAATCTTCCGGTAAGGTTTTTCTGCTAAATTGTAAAGATGATGAATTATACAAATAAAGTTTTAAGTGCTTTGGTAATGCTTGGAACAGGGCTTTTCGCCTCCCTTGGCTTCGACCAAACCACACCGGCAACGAATGTACCCGCCGGTGAACGGCGGCCTGGCGGCGGCGGACGCGGTGGTCCCGGGAACCTCGATGTGATTTGGGTGGGCCGTTGATTGGCTGAAATTGATCGGGCTGGAGTTCTCAAAAATGTTTGATTCAAATCATGCGACCTGTCATTGAACTGGATGAATTGAGCGTGCGTTTCGGCGACCGGGATATTTTAAAAAGTCTCCAAATCGCACTGTTTGGACGCATCATCGGCCTCCTTGGTCCGAACGGCGCCGGCAAATCCACGTTGATTCACACGCTGCTCGGCTTTTGTCCGGCGAGCAGCGGCACCGCGCGGATTTTCGGACACGATGTGCGCACGAAAACAGACAAGGTCCGTTCGCTGGTTGGCTACATGCCGGAAAATGATTCCCTGATTGCGGACATGACCGCGGTGTCTTTTGTGCGGATGATGGGGGAATTATCCGGGCTGCCGAAGGAGGAGGCGTTGGAACGGGCGCATGAAGTGCTTTTCTACGTGGGGCTGGGCGAGGCCCGCTACCGCCGGCTGGGCACATATTCGCTTGGTATGAGGCAGCTCGCCAAGTTCGCCCAAGCCATCGTTCACGGCCCTCGCCTGCTGATCCTTGATGAACCTACCAACGGCCTTGATCCGGTGGCGCGCCAGCGTATGATCCGGCTCATCCGGGAAATAAAGGACTCGGGGGAAATGCATTTGCTTCTCTCCTCCCATTTGCTGCGCGACGTTGAGGAGACCTGCGAGGACGTGTTGAATCTGAAGCAGGGCCAGATTGTGCATTATTCGAATCTGGACAGCGAACGCCGCGCCAACAAACGCTTTGCTGAAATTCAAACCCAGGGCAACGATGCGGGGCTGGCGGAGGCACTGACGGGCCTCGGCTGTGAATGCGTTGCGGGGGGTGCAGGCAGGTTCAAGATGGTTCTGCCCAAAGGATTTGAATTGAGGGAGATTTATCGGCTGGCGGCCGCGCGCGATTTGCAATTGCGGCGCTTGAATTACCGCCGCGACACCCTCGAAGACATTTTTTTGAAAGCAATGGAACGCTGACATGGCTATCTATAAACGCACCTATAAAAATTACACCGGCGCGGCCACCAAGGCAGGACCGCGTTTATTCGTCCTGACGCGATTCGGTCTGATCGGCGTGTTCAAGTCGAAGTTGTTGATGCTCTTCATGGGCGCGTGTTTGATTTATCCAATCTGTTGCATTGCCTTCGTTTACCTCTCGCACAACCCCAAGCTTCTTGCCGCATTCAACATTCCGGACGGGGCGCTGCCGGCGGTGAACGGCCGTTTTTTTTATTTTTACTCCATTGTCCAAGGAGCATTGGCCTATTTGTTGGCGGCGTTTATCGGCCCCGGTTTGATCTCGCCGGACGTGGCCAACGGCGCCATGCCGCTTTATTTCAGCCGTCCCTTGTCGCGCACAAAGTATGTCGCCGGGAAATTGACCGTGCTGCTTCTTCTCCTGTCCCTGATCACATGGGTTCCCGGCTCGGCGGTTTTCGCCGTTCAGGCAAGTATAGCCGGTTGGGAGTGGACAAAGAATAATTTTTGGCTGGAGGGCGCCATTGTGGCGGGGCTTGTGGTCTGGATCTTCGTTCTTTCGCTCATAGCGCTGGCCCTGTCGGCATGGGTGAGGTGGAAGATTGCGGCGGGCGCGCTGCTGCTGGGAGTGATCTTCGCCGGGGCGGGTTTTGGCATGGCGATCAACAGCCTGATGCGAACCAGCTCTGGGTCGCTGATTGATCTGAGCCAGGTGGTCCAAACGATCTGGTCCGACCTCTTCCGCTATGACACGGGTACCGAAATGTCAGTGGCCAGCGCCTGGATTGTGCTGGCCGTCGCCTGTGTCGTTTCATGGTGGTTGCTGGCCAGGCGCATCCGGCCGTTCGAGGTGATCAAATGAACGACGGCGACATCAGTTTTGATAACGTGTCCAGATTCTACGGCGAAGTGCTGGGGGTCAACCGCGTCACCCTCTCCATCCCGCCCGGAATCACCAGCCTTGTAGGAACAAACGGCTCCGGCAAGACGACGTTGATGAACCTGATGACCGGACTCGTCCGACCTAGCCGTGGCGTCGTCCGCGTGCTCGGGATGGCGCCGTCGGAATCACAGAAACTATTTCGCCAAGTGGGTTACTCGACGCAATTTGACTCATTTCCCAGGGGTCTGACCGGTTATCAATTGGTCCATTCCTTCTTGCGATTTTTTGGCTATTCGTCCGTAGAGTGTACGCAACTGGCGGCAAAAGCCATTGAACAGGTCCATTTAACCGAGGCGGCGGACCGGCAGGTTGCCAGTTACAGCAAAGGAATGCGCCAGCGCATCAAACTGGCGCAGGCCATAGCCCACAATCCCAAGGTGCTGGTACTCGACGAACCGCTCAATGGTCTTGACCCGCTAATCCGGGCGGAGACAATCGCGCTTTTCCGGAAATTCGCCGCCGAGGGCCGGCACGTGATCGTCTCCAGCCACGTTCTGCATGAGGTTGATTTGATCTCCGACCAGGTCATTATGTTGAGCAGCGGCTACGTGGTGGCCGAAGGCCAGATTCACAGCCTGCGCAGTGAAATTCAGGAACATCCCATGCAGATACTCATTCGCTGCGACAGCCCCGGCGTGCTGGCCTCCAGGGCATTTGAACAGGACCACGTTGTGGAGGCCCAACTGTTGGCCGACGGCACCGGCCTGCTCGTCAAGACACGCGACGCGGACAAGTTCTACCGGTTACTTAATCACCTGGCACTCGACGGCATTCAGATTGAAGGCGTCGCGCCCGCCGACGACAACGTGGACTCAGTTTATGAATACCTGATTGGCGAGGAGGCCTCCAAATGAACTTGCAGGAACTAGCGCAGATATTTGCCGTCATTCGGCTTGAGCTGGGAAAAACGTTTTTCTCGCGACGCGTTACTTGGGTGTATGTTTTGGCGTTCGCCCCCGTGTTCCTGTACATCGCCAATTCGATCTATGCCCCGCGCCAACAGGCGCGCCTGGCCGCCATCGCAGTCAGACATCCGGTTTCAACGGAGGCTTTGCGCGACATTGGCATTGGCTCGAAGCTCGAAGAGGTCACCAATCAACTCGGCCAGCCTTACCAGCAGCGCTCGGGCCGATACCGCGCGGAAGGCGGAAGTCCAAATGAGCGCGCCTCCTACCGATATACGGACGGTCAGAGCGATGTTACGCTCTTTTTCGTAAATGGAACTGTGAGGCGGGTTCACTGGGACGACCCCGAAACATTGCCGAAGGTTTCGCTCATCTTTGCAACGATCTTCCAGTTTTTTTACTTGCGGCTGGCGATATTCTTTGGCTGCGTCGGAATTTTTGCAAACTTGTTCCGCGGTGAGATGCTCGACAAGAGCCTCCACTTTTACCTGCTTACCCCGATGCGCCGCGAAGTGCTGCTGGCGGGGAAATACCTCTCCGGGCTTCTTGCAGCCGTCGTAATTTTCACGGCGAGCACGGCCTTGCAGTGGGTGGCGATGCTGTGGCAATTCAAAGGCCCGGTTGTGGTGGCCTTTTTGGCAGGGCACGGTTGGGGCCAGCTTCTGTCTTACTTGGGCATCACGGCCCTGGCCTGCGCGGGTTATGGCGCCGTCTTCCTCGCGGCGGGACTTCTCTTCCGCAATCCAGTTGTTCCTGCGGCCGTAGTGTTGCTCTGGGAAAGCGCGAATTTGTTCCTGCCCGCGGCCCTCAAGAAGATAAGTGTGATATTCTACCTGCAATCGCTTTGCCCCGTTGTTGCTGCGCCAGGCAACACCATGCCGGCCCGGCTCGCGCGCCTAATATCAGACGCCGTGCCCGCGACAACGATAGTCGCGCTGGGGTGCCTCGTCACATTCACGCTGCTAATGATCGCCTATTCTGCCCTGCGGGTCAGGCAACTTGAAAATAATTACAGCACCGATTAGGCTCGACAACGGCTCAACGAAACAACTTCTGAATTGCCAGGTATTGTCATGGCCATTGTGACTTTGACTGGCAGAGTGGGGGCAAGGTGGTGGCGCGCATGGGATTATTCCGATAAGGTCTGGCTGCTAAACTTTGTCTGTTACGTCGGTTGACTGGCCAGAGGTGCTCGACGAGCCCGGACGCTCGTCAACTCGTCTCGAAACGAAAAACAAAAAATATAATAACATATGAAAATGAAAAAAATAATGGTAATACTTGCAATAGCGTCCGCTTCCTTGACGCCTTTTTTGGCCGTGGCCGATAGCGAACGTGACGGGAAAAGCGAACAACCCGTGGCATTTGGGGACCTCCCTGTCGCCGTCCAGCTCACCATCAAAACGAATGCCGCTGGTAACGCAGTCAACCATGTTGTAATGGGAGGGCGAAGCGCTCGGAAAGATTACGAAGCAAAATTTACGGACGCCGACGGGGCTAAAAATACAATTATCGTTGCTGCAGACGGAGCTCTGATCGAACGACGCACCGAAGTGGATTGGAAAACGCTTCCTGCTGCCGTTCAAAGCACCATCAAAGCCAAGGCCAACGGTGCCAAGATTGACTTGGTAGAGATGGAAAGCAAAGACGGCCAACAACTCCGCTACGAGGTACACCTGACTGTCGGCGACGGCACAAAAACAGAAATCCACGTTGGCCAGGATGGCTCGCTTCGTGATCACGAACATGGTGGTCACGGAGAGAAATCCGATGGGCATGATGATCGGGACTGATAAGTCCAAAATATCGAAAAAAGTCTCGCTTCCAAGCGTCTGCTCTGGGGTACTAGATGTGCCTCAGAGCAAGTTTTATGCGAGTATTACTAGTTGAAGATTCCAAGCGACTGCAAGCCACGATTAGCGCGGCCTTGCGTCGTTCCGGTTATGCCGTGGACGTAAGCGGCGATGGCACAGAAGGATTATGGCTGGCGGAGACAAATCAGTACGACGCAATCGTTTTGGATATCATGTTGCCAGGTATGGACGGTCTTTCCATTTTAAAAAAGCTTCGACAAAAAGCAGAGCCGCAGCGCGTAATCTTGCTGACGGCAAGAGATACAATAAACGATCGGGTGCATGGGTTGGAAAGTGGCGCAGACGATTATCTTGTAAAGCCATTCGCCTTGGAAGAGCTGCTGGCACGCGTACAGGTGCTTTGCCGCCACACGTATGGAATCGAACAACCGCAAATAAAAATTGATGATTTGGAAATCGATATTACCGCCAAGAAGATTTTGCGCGCGGGGCGGCTGGTTAAACTTAAACCGCGTGAATATCTGCTGCTGGAATATCTCGCCCTTCGAGCTGGCCAAGTGGTATCGCGTAGCGATATCGAAGCACACATTTACGATGGCGAAACAGACCTGATGAGCAATGTCGTCGAATCAGCCATCTCTTCCTTGCGGAAGAAAATCGGGGCTTTTAATCCGAAGCCTCTTATCCATACGCGCCATGGGTTAGGCTACATACTCGGCTCTAACCCCGAATGAGAACAATCAGGCAACAACTGACCTATAAACTGTTAGCAGGATTCGTTCTATTGCTCGGTTTAGGGGGCATGAGTGTTTATTTTTCAACTCGTCACACCTTGTTGAAGGGATTCGATGAAACCCTCAGGGCCAAGGCAATCGCCATCGCCGCGCTGTTGCAACATCACGAACATAGACTCGATGACCGCATCCAAGGTCAGCTTAGCTCAAGTTTTGACAGACGTGAGGCTACAGATTTCTTTGAGACATGGGACAACAACAACGTTCCTTTGCTGCGTTCTCAGTCCCTTGGCGATTCGGATATTCAGTGGCGAGACGGCACTTTAAAAAATCCCATAATTTGGGACGCAAAATTGCCCACAGGCCGTCGCATCCGTGCAATCGGATTGATTTTGAAGCAAGAAGGCCGGGACAAGGATGGAAAATCTTCGGCCTCAAATGACATTTACCTGGTTTTTGCTTCTGGCACCCGCGATCTGGACAACACGCTTTCGATACTCGCCTTCGTGCTTGTGGCCACCGGCTTGCTTCTACTAACGGCAACTATGTCGGTTGTCCCGTATGTGTTGCGTCGGGAATTAGCTCCGCTCAATCAATTGGCCGACAAGGCAGCCCGTATCACAGCCGATTCACTCGAAACACGATTTCCGGTGGCGACTCTTCCTGGTGAGTTGGCACCAATCAGCAGGAGGCTCAATGATCTTTTGGCGCGATTGCAATGCGCTTTCGAACGTGAGCGCAAGTTCAGCGCTGATCTGGCGCACGAATTGAGGACCCCTATTGCTGAACTGCGTAGTTTGGCCGAGCTTTCATTGAAATGGCCCGGTGCGCGACAGGCCGACACGGATAGTGAAGTGCTGGCAGTCGCACTCCAAATGGAGGGCATGGTTTCCAAGCTTCTTGCATTGTTGCGCAGTGAACAGGGCGTTCTGACGGTAACAAGCGAAGACGTGGCACTATTGCCTTTGGTCAGAAACGTGTGGAAGGTGTTCGCCGAGAAAGCAGCCAGCAAAAACATTCGATGGGGTGTCAATATTCCTGACCAAACGAACGTCAATGCCGATCCAATCCTCTTGCGCTCCATCCTATACGGCTTGTTGGACAATGCGGTCGAATACACGCCGCATGGTGGGAGGGTTTCCATCGAATGTGAAACGAACGCCCGGCAGTTCATGATGCGGGTCACAAATACCTCTGAACATCTGACGGCAGAGGATGTCTCAAAGATGTTCGACCGGTTCTGGCGAAAGGACGCCGCCCGCTTTAACGATGGGCATAGCGGTTTGGGGCTTTCGCTTTCACGCGCATTCGCGCAAGCGATGGGATTCGAAATCCTTGCTGCGCTGGATTGTAAGTCCCAATTGACGTTTTCGATTTTTCGCGTAAGCGGCTTTTAGTCCCCGATCGGTCACTTATTGTTTCGTTCGGCGTGGCTGTCCTCCAATATCGCGTTACCGCATCAACGAACGTTCTCGGCTGAGAGTTTCCTGTGGAGTTTTATCGTAATCGGCCGGTAAAACACGCCACGGTGTTTCAATTGTTTTTGAAATCCAGCGACTATTCGGCACGGATGGCGCCTTTGAGCCAGCCCCGGGCAAAGACCCAGTGCCGATCGGCGCTGCGCGGGGATATTTCCAGGGCCTCCGCGATTTCAGGAATGGTCATGCCCGCGAAATAGCGCAACTTGACCACGTCTGCGGCCGTGGCGTCCTCGGCGGCTAGGGCATCGAGGGTTTCATGCACGGCCAGAATTTCATCCGTAGAAGCGGTCAGTTCAATCCGGGATTCGTGCAGTTCCTCGAACGGCTTATCCGAACCGCCTTTCATACTGGCCTTATGCCGGGCTTTGTCGATGAGGATGCGCCGCATAGCCTCGGCGGCCGCCCCGAAGAAATGGGAACGTCCGCGCCATTGCTGATGATTGGAACCGGCCAGTCTTAACCAAGCTTCGTGGACCAATGCCGTAGCCTGCAGCGTCTGGCCGGGTTTCTCTTGGGCCATCTTCGATGCGGCCAGCCTGCGCAATTCTTCATAGACCAGCGGGAGTAATTGGTCAGCGGCCTTGGGATCACCCGCATCGATGGCGCTGAGCAATTGGGTGACGTCAGACATGGCGGAGTTCGTTTTAAGCGAAGGGCGCGCTTCAGGCAACGGAAAAGGGCGACGGTAAGAATATCAGACTGAGGTGGAAACACGGATACCAGCCCGCCCCAGGAATGAAAATGGGCGGCTAAGTTTGACCGGCTGCCAATTTGATCAAGCTGCCTGCGCGACCACTTTCTCATTTGCTTCGGCCTTGGCCCACGCCGCAGGCGTGAAGTCTTTGATTTGGGTGATCTTGGCCGATGGTAAGCGCGTAAACAAATCTTTGAGATAATCAAATGGATTGATCCCATGTCGTCGGCAACTGCCCAGCAAGGTGTAGATCACCGCGCTCCGTTCCCCGGCTTCGGGATGACCAATGAACAGCCAATTTTTCTTTCCAAGTGCGCTGGGCCGAATCGCATTCTCGATTAAATTGTTATCTATTTCTAGAACCCCATCGTCCACGAACCGGGTCAATGCTTCCCATCGTTTCAAGGCGTAGTCAATGGCCTGGCCGAGCAACCCTTGCGGCAAAGTCCGTCGCCGGACCAACTCCATTGCCCGGCGCAACCGTGCCAGAACCGGACGGCCCTGCCACACGCGCATGGCCGCCCCTAATTGCGGCCCAGCCTTTTGTTCGCGCAACCTCGTTTCCACTGCGTAAAGCTGTCCAATCTGACCCACAAACCACGCCGCTAATTTGGTCTCGGACAGGGCTTCGTGGAAACCCCTACGAACGTGCGCCCAACAACCGATCAAAGTGAGATCACCACGCGCTTTAGCGAGCGATTCATAGACGGAATAACCGTCGGTCTGGAGTTTACCCCGGAAGTTTTTCAAAAACTCCTCTGGTCCTTCCCGCGACCGGCTCACCCGCCATTCAAACAGCACGTCCCCGCCAGGCCGGCTGTAAACCCAAAGATACCCTTGCTGGCTTTTGCCTTTCACATCCGGGTCTAAATACCGGATGGGAGTTTCGTCGGCTTGCAGGTAATTGCCTGCCAGCAAATCCTCCCGGATAGACCGATACACCGGTTTCAAAAGCTCTGCGGCCTGTTCCACCCAACAACCCATCGTTTTGCGGCTCAGCTGCACCCCAAACTGTTGGCGGAACATCTTCTCCTGCCGGAAGAGCGGAATATGATATTCAAATTTATTGATTGTGACCTCAGCCAGTAAAGCCGGACCGACCATGCCTTGCTCAATCGGTTGCGGTGGCAGTGGTGCAATGGCAAAGCGTTCGGCTTTGACATAGCGCGGGCGAATGAAAACTCGTTTGATGATTTTGGGTGCGACCCAGTCTAGTTGGCTGGTGCGTTCTTCGCTGATCTTTTTCCAACCATCTGACTGGGCTTTGACTTCCTCCGGTTCGATCACGATCTCATGGGTCTCCAACCTGTCTTCGGCCAACATCCGGCGCACTGGATGCGGCGTGCCTGAACGCGCAGCAGCGGGCTTGGGTTCCGGCGTCGGCAACGCAATGACATTGGGCAAGCCTTGCAGCAACAGCTCCAGTTGGTGCTTATCCAATCCCTCGTTGCGCTGGCCGCCGAAGTAATGACGGATGTATTGGTCGAGCTTCTGGCGCAGCAGCCGGTTCTCGTTTTGAAGTCGAGAGTTTTCCTGGTTCACCCGGATGTTCTCCGCTTCCAGCGTAGCGACACGCGCACTCAGTTCTTCAACCTTTTTGAGCAGTGTCGCGTTAGTCACACTTATCTGACGGCGGTCAAACTATTTTATTCAATCAATAGAACAGAATTTATCAAAATTCTTTTCACCGCCGATACCAGTTCTTTTTTGCCCGCACTTCCAGACCGTGGATCAAGGCGCTGAACTCTTCACCGCGCAAGCTGACCTGACCATCTGGGCTGACCGGCCAGGTAAACCGACCACTCTCTAATCTTTTCGCACAAACCCATAAGCCATCACCGTCCCAGTAAAGCACCTTGATCCGATTGCGACGACCATTAGTGAAAACAAACAGATGCCCGGACAGTGGATCGCCCTTGAGTTGTTCAACGACCAGTCCATAGAGTCGATTGAAACTGCCGCGCAAATCCACTGGTGTGGTGGCGACCAGCACGCGGGTTGCGCTGGTGACACTTAACACGGCAACGCCTGCAACAGTTGGGACAAACTCTGAATCTCGGAACTATTATGTAACCGGACAGTCCAGCCGTGCGGACTGACAACCTCCACCGCGTAACGCAGCGGCATATTGGGCAGCGTCACCTCCTGGAACTTCACGAGCGGTGAGGGTATTTCGCTTTCAACTCGTAACCACTTGCTCAAGGTGGACAACCCAACACCGTGGCGAGTGGCGAAGTCCCGTTGAGTCAATTGACTTTGGTGGAAACGCGCCAGCAGCCGTTGCCGCTTTTTATCAGTCCAGCGCCGCCGACCTGATCGGCTTTTTGAAGAGTTCATGCGGCCATGATTTCATAACCCGGCGCGAAAAACTAGACGTGGCCGCTCAGCCGCATACGAACAAGCGCGCGATGGCCACCTCGTTGTGCATAGCTGGCGATGCAGCGTTGCGGAATCTGATGATTCCCGCGATGGCGGGGATAGCCGGCCCATTGAGGATTGAGGTCTTCTTCCGTCTAATTACGCAGCCACTTCGGTGGGAAGTCACCCGGTTATTCCACGTGCCCCTTTGTCACGCTGGGCGAAGGGGGAGCGGATGAAGTGCCAGAACATGATCGGTCCGCAAGTGAGAAGGTTGCGCTACCAGCGGGCATGGTCGCAAGAAACGCTCGCGGGGAAGCTACAGCTACTAGGCTGGGACATCGGCCGTGTGGGTCTGGCCAAGATCGAATCCCGGCTGGTGCACGTGGAAGAATACGAGTTGCTCTTCTTCGCCAGGGCGTTCAACGTTCGTCTGGACGAACTGTTCCCACCTATCGATACGGGACGTCAGATACGTGAGGTGGTGGCAGAGTTGATGCAGCGAAGAACGTCCTCGGAAGCTTCTCCCAAAAAAGTGATCGCGGTTGGAAAGATAGCGAGGGCTCGGCGCCGATGGTCGGATTGATGATTTGAGCCGATATGCCAGTTGATTCTAGCCAGAAATCAGTAGTTTCGCTTGCTAGATTGAGATTTTGACCTCGTCTGTGCTACGCATCTGTCGTGGCACCCAACGGCGCAGCGCACAGTGGACCCGCCCGCTCAAAATGTTCCCACAAGTCTTGACTCCGTGACGCGACGTTGCTCTTCAACGCACGTCCAGCTATTGTGAATGCGGCATGTGTGGTCGCTACACCCTCGCCATTGATTTGAAGAAACTGGCTGACCGATTTGGCGCGCCGATGCCCGGCGACGAATGGGCCACGTGTGCCTCGCCCCGGTACAACATCGCGCCAACGCAAGCGGTGATCGTCGTTGGCGACGACGGCAAGCGGTACATAAAGGAGATGCTTTGGGGACTGATTCCGTCCTGGGCGAAAGACCCCACCATTGGCAACCGGATGATTAACGCCCGCGTCGAGACGTTGGCCGAGAAGGCCGCCTTCCGCGCCGCGCCAAAGAAACGCCGCTGCATCATTCCCGCTGACGGGTTCTACGAGTGGCAGAAGCTCGGTAAGGTGAAGCAGCCTGTGCGAATCGTCCTGAAAAGCCGGGAGCCGTTCGGGTTCGCAGGCCTATGGGAGCACTGGCAGTCACCAGAGGGCGAGGAAGTGCTGAGTTGCACCATCGTCACGACCGAAGCCAACGCGCTACTGAAAGCCGTTCACGACAGGATGCCGGTGATCTTAACGCAGGATGCTGAGGCCGCCTGGCTGAATCCAGACACACAAGACCCTGAGAAGTTGTTGCCGCTTCTGAAACAGTACCCGCCCGATCAAATGGAGTTTTACCCGGTGTCGGGGGAGGTCAATTGGCCAGCCGTTGACGAACCCGGTAACATCGAGCCGTTGAAGGAGGGTGTGTGATGCTGAAATGCGGACCAACCTAGGACACCCCGAAAATCGGCACGTTGGTCCCTGACCGGACGGCTTGGACGCGGATGGCAATGCTGAGGCCGCCAGATGGTACCGAGTGAGGCCGGTGTCGTAGGTAGAGGACTAAATCGGGGGTGGAATTAGGCAGGCGCCGCGCAGATTCGCGTGATTAACCTTTTCCAAGCCCCCAACCACACGTCCGGCTTCGGCCTGCCCGCGTCCGAGGTTCGCTGACGGCGGGCAACAGCCGAAACGTTACGGTGTCAAGTGGCGATGGACTACGTCCTTCTTGCTTGCACGATTTCGTTGCCGAGTACTGATGTAGGGTACCGCCCTACAACAAAACGCCCGTTTGACGGCTCGGAACCCAATTCTTTGCTGGACTTAATGGCGGTCCTGTGGTGTACTGCGCTCCACTCGGAGAGCGCGACGAGGCTGGCGTCTCGTTGGCATTTTCTCCTTCGTGTCCTTCAGAATCGCAGGGCACAATGACGGTTAACGAATCATGCGGGTCGCACCGTCAAGCGGTTCATCAGAGATCAACGCTACTCCTGTGCAATCCGCCGGTTCCCCGTCGAGGCGTGGTCCTGAGGGTATGAATGCGAGCACCGTGAACGTCGAGAGTGAACCGGACGAATCCCGTATGAGGGCTGAGCTCCACAAACCTAGCACGCTACCCCTCCTGTGGATCGTTGTGGCGCTGCTAGCTTTCCCCGCGTGTTCCGTCTCTGCCAGTGTGTTCTATGACTTCACGGTGGTCGCCCAGACGGGGGCACGCTAACAGGTGTGATCGGTGGCCCTCCAGAATATCAGGTACTTACGACGTTACAGGCAAGGCGCGGGTCGCACTGTAAAGCGGTTCATTCAATCGCGACGCAATTCTTGTACTCTGCGCTGGCTCGCCGACGAGTTGGCATTCTGAGGGCAGGAATCGGACCGCCGAGAACGGCGATGGTGAACCAGAGGAACGCAGTCTGAAGGCTCCTCAGTGCAAACTCCGCACGTCGTCCATGCTGCACATCGTTATGGCGTTGATGGTGATGCTGTGTGCATCGCCTGAAGTGCAAGCGTTCATCCCCAACGCCAGCGGCGGACATTGGATTGCAGTGGAACTCAGCGAATTTACCTATCCCGGGCCAACTTATACTCATGTGGACATCACAAAAACTGCTCTCACAAACTTCGACGTGGCGTTTTTTAATTTGTCGAGTCCCAACGCGCTGACTAAATCGGAGCTAAACGCCATCCAAGCCATCGCGGACGCGGACGCGGATGTTGACAACGACCAAATAAGTTCTGCCAAACACTTTGACGCTGAAAACTTCGGCGACGGAGAGAACTGGATTTTCCAAAATCTGTCGGAAGTCGAGGCTGCTTTGGAACAAAAGAACGCCCCACTGGCTCGTCGGTCTCTGGGAAGCGCCTTGCATACGATCCAGGATTTTTATTCCCATAGCGATTGGATCGAGCTTAACAACGATACGGCGACCGTAAACCCGTACTTGGGTGACCCTGACCAAATAGAGAATTTCCTGATGATCCCAGGGGTCGCTGGAAGTGATGTACCCACTTGCGACTGCTATTTACAACCAGATTTTGGAATATTGGGATTCGTAAGGCCACTAACCAGTGGGTATTTCAAGGGATGCACTCCATTCCCAACAGCCCCAACAATTCCTTGTTTTATGGTCACGCCCGAAGACATAGAACCGGATCCATCTGAAGTCCCACCAAATTGCAGCTTCCCCCCTAGTCTTGACTCTGGCAAATGTATTCACGGAGGCCCTGACGATGGCTGGGAGGATACGGTCGGGAAGCAAGGCATTAACAAGGACTCTCCCAGTATTGTAATTTCGCCTCACAACTATCTACACGCGCAAGCAGCGGCTGCGGCCATACAGGCAACGAGCGAGTTTCTCGGGCTTATCCACACGCGGCTTGCGAATGCAAATGGCCCCGATGAGGCGCAACAGGAGATGGCGTTATTGCTGGGGGTAGATGGTCTAACAGTCAGTGATACCGGTAATTCTTCATCTTTCGACCTTAATCTTTCGTTGACGAACAGCGTCAACCTTGGAGGAAACCTAGAGTATGTCAGTTTGGGGCCCGGACAAACTTCGTTCCCGGCGGGATTGCCAGATGTCTTACCCGGCACGACCGAGATCCTTACAGTTTATGGCACATACTCCAGCGATCCAGTTGGATATATATTCTACCTCTTGCAATTGCCTTCCAATTGGCAGTTCGTCAGCGTTTATTCCGTTGTCAACGGCGCTGACACCGCCCCGACCTCTCTATCCGGGTCAACGGCCTCGGGCGAACTTATTCTTAACCAGAATAATATGCCGGACATCGTCATCCATGCCATTGACGTTTATACGATTCAGCGGGTCAGCGAAGTGTCGCCTGATGCGCAGGTTGCTAAGGCCTCTGCTTCCAGTAGCCTTCAGTCGGACACCTCCTCGGCGACCAGCGTGACGCCCTACGCCGTCGGTTTACTGTCGGTCACCAATTTGCTGACGGGAGTCCCCGTCACGAACAGCGTGCCCGTTGACAGCACGATCACGTCTGTGAATTTCCTCGTCAATCCAACCAACTCCATCGTGATTATCCAGCCGGACGGCACCATGCTTAACACGAATGCTTCCAATGTAATTGTGGCGACGGGACCTGACGGGATTGGCTATACCGTCAACACTCCGGAGCTGGGCAATTGGAGGGTAATTGTCAACGGCACAGGGCCGTTGACGCTGAATGTGACGGCTCTGGCGACACTGGATTTCTCGTATTTTCGATACGTCATGCTGGGTGGTCGCGCGGGCCACGAAGGGTACTACCCGCTTCCCGGCTATCCGACCGCGGGGGAGTCGAACACGGTGGATGCGTTGTTGACTCCGGGCTTTGCCACGGCAAACTTTTCCTTTGTAAGCCCCGCGGGGGGAGTCTTACAGAACTTCAGCCTGACGGAATTGTGGGACCCAGCTACCAACGAGTTCCTCGGCTATGTGGTAGTACCGCAAACGAGTTTCTTGGTGTACGCGGATGGCACCGACACGAATGGGTATCCCTATCAACGGTACTTTCCCGGCATTACTGCGGCGCAAACGGTGGCGGTCATCCCGCCAACGGCGCAAGACCTGTATCCCGGCACGACCACCAACTATGTGTTTGCCGTCAGCAACGTGGCCGCCACCGCCACGTTTCAAGTGTCAGCCTCCGATAATCAAGGTTGGATCACCAACTTCCAGGCCATCAGTGTCAGTCTGAATCAAAATCAGGCGACCAACATCACCGTCGAGTTGCTGACACCTACGAACGCGGTGCCCGGTATGTCGGATTCGCTGACAGTGTCGGCGGCGAACGCCGCGACAACGAATTTCGCGACGGTCCTGAGTGGTGTGGTGATCCAGCCGGTTCAGTGCGATCCCGTCAGCTATACCATTAGCTCCAGCAGCGCGACGTTTACCGCGTCCGGGGGCATGGGCGGGCTCAGCGTGTCGGCCGGCTCCAATTGCGCGTGGGCGGCGACGAGCAACGTGCCGTGGGTCACCATTGTCGGGGCGGTCCCGGGAATTGGCAATGGGGTTCTCGTGTACAGCGTGGATCCTAACTCCAGCCTTACGGAGCTCACTGGAACTCTGACCATCGCCGGGCAGACCTTCACGGTCAGCGAGGCCGCCTTCGTCTGCGATTTCACTCTGGATTGGCCCAGCGCCAGCTTCTTGTCGGGGGGCGGTTCCAACAGCGTCGCCGTCACGGCCAATGCGACC
>Ga0302326_10011173_pt1 | contig 19360 bp, 18 predicted proteins | sample Palsa_T0_3_FD_202264 | JGI IMG/M metagenome (GOLD analysis project Ga0302326, IMG submission 202264) | Peat permafrost microbial communities from Stordalen Mire near Abisko, Sweden - Palsa_T0_3 | ecosystem: Environmental > Terrestrial > Soil > Palsa > Peat permafrost | place: Sweden: Abisko...
GGACCTACTCCCTGAATGCCGGGATGGATCACCAGGAGAAGGTGGGGACGAACTATGCCCTGGATGCGGGCCAGGAGATTCATCTGAAGGCCGGCGTGAACCTGGTGATCGAGTGTGGGGTTTCCTTAACCATAAAGGTTGGCGGCAACTTCATCAATCTGAATTCCGCGGGTGTTTTCATTTCCGGAACGATGGTGTTCATCAACAGCGGCGGGTCGGCCGGATCGGGCGCGGGCGCGAACCCGACGGCCCCGACGGATCCGACCGATGCGGTGGACGCACAACCGGGGGCAGTGACCACCCCGCCGTCCAGCCAGGCGGCTACGCCTGCCTCCATGAGTCTGACCGACATCAGCCCGGCGGCCGCGGTGCTCGTCGCGGCGGCGCAGTCGGGGGCGCCCTTCTGCGAGCATTGACAGCACTAATCGAGTGGGCCCGTGCGGCCCGCCAGGTGAGAGATGAAAGACCAGGCAGAGTCGATCAAAGAAGCGATTTTTCGCGAGGGCGCAGACACGTTTGCCGTCTTGGACGGCGCGTCTGTGCCTGGCTTGCTGGAACGTTTGCAGGAGTGGCAGCCTGAATTCGAGTGCCTGTATCGCGGGGAATTGAAGCCGGACCTGGCGGCCGCGGCGCCGTACCTGGTCAAGATGGTCCCGGAAACGGAGTTTGCGGACTGGGTGCTCGCGAATGGCTGGGGGAAGCACTGGGGTATCTTCGCGATCGCCGAGGCCGACCTGCGGGCCATGCGCCAGCACTTTCGCCGGTTTCTCACGGTGCACGACGAGAGCGGGAAATCGCTGCTGTTCCGGTATTACGATCCGCGTGTGTTGCGCACCTATCTGCCCACCTGCAATGCCGGGGAGTTAGCCGAGATGTTCGGACCCGTGGCGTGCTACGTGATGGAAGGGGCGGAGCCGAAAACGGCTCTGCGGTTTGAGGTGAAAGACAGCGCGCTGGTACCGCAGGAGAAACAATTGGCATGAACAGATGGGCCGGACGGGGCCATTCGCGCGGGTTGAATGGCTACGTTGCGAGACGCCACACCATGGTGAGAGCCAATCTCGCGGCTTAGCAGACCCATTCCGCTGCGCGGTTGAGCACCTCGATACTATAGCCTTACCAACCGTCCGGCAATTACGACCATGCAGATACGACATGCGCAGATGACGGTGTTTGAAGACGGGGCGCGCCAGCAGTTCGAGGCCGAGCTGTTGGACCACGCCCGAAGCTTCGCACCGGAATTGGCTGAGGTTGCCGGCGAGTCGAAGCTCCGAACCGTGGTCGCCGCGGCAGTGGAACGCGGCAGCGACCACGGATTTAGCGACCGGGGCCCGGTCCGTTTGTTTCTCGAGATGCTCCTTTCACTAGGTTGGGGGTTTGACACGGACCCACTTCTGCCCTGGGCAGCCGCGGCCTTGGGCGATACTTCCGATCAGCATCGCCGCGCCGAGCGTCTGTACTCAGCGAGTCGCGATTACTACAGCTTGGTGGCCGGCCAAAACGACGAGTACACGGTGGCCGCGCTCCGCCGGGCCATTCAGCTTACGGCGGGCCATTTACGGAACATGTCCGGCGCTATCGACCAACGGATTCAGGGATTGTTGAGGTCGGTGTATCCGGAGAAGTACGCGTATGCCGGCAAGGCGGCGGTCGCCGGACTTCTGAGCCTGGCGGGGGACACGGCTGCGGGATACGGAGTGACCGACGATACCGGCCGCGCCATCATTGCCGGCACACTGTTCTCCTTTGGCCACCAGGTATTCTCCGATCCGCTTTATGCGTGGGTATCGGCCTGTATGGACAGCCCGGGAAGCGGCGAGGAGCGAACCAGCAAACTGCACCGCCTCCTGAATGGCTATTTCGAGCGCATGATCAGCGTATTGGAGGGGGCGTGAGCAAGAAGAAGCCTGCCTGTCCGAATTCCTCTCCGGATGCAAGCACCCCTGTGAACTCGCCAGCAGCCGGTTGTGGCAAGCCGAATCCGGAAGTAATCAAGCGCGGCAATATCACACTCACGGTGGACCGTGTGAAGAAGACCATCACGATGACTGGCACGCAGCAGTTTTACGGCGATGGAGCCGATCAGGCGTACAGCGACCGAGCCACCAAGGAGATCAACGATACCTGGAGCGGCCCCACCAAGTTCGAAGGAGCGGACTATACCGTTACGTCCAACATCCAGGGAACCGTGCGGAAGGAATCCGACCCCGCCACACCCGGCACCAACCAGATTCACGTTGTCAAGACGACGGATCCGTCATCGGTAACCCGCCAGAAGGACCCCGCGAATCAGTCGCTCTACGCCAAGGGCCCGGGATATCAGCACAGTACCGAAGACGATGATGGCGGTCTCACAATCGCTCACGAATTCGGGCATTCGATGGGGTTGAAAGACGAGTACAAAGAGGGTCCGCGCAATGCCGACGGAACGCGCAGTATCGTGCGCACCGGGCCCAATGGCGGGTTGATGGGTTACATCGACAAGGGGTCGAAGCCGACTTCCGATAACTTCAATAGCCTGATCACGGGTTGCGGACTTGCGGACCCGTAGACGAAACATGAGGAAAGCATCCTGGATCTGGGCCGGTTTTCTGCTGAGTGAGGCGATCTTGTGTGGCCAGGGAGGGCTCCAGACCAAAGGACATGGTGCGATGACATCAAAAGAGCACATCATTACGGGACAGCTCGAGCGGGTCGAAAAGACCGGCGTTCTGGAGGGGTTGTCCCTTGAACTCTGGCGCGGCGGCGGGCTGCCTCCGCCGTACTATAAGTCGGACCAGCTACGGTTCCTTTCGGTGAGTGGGCACGACACCGTGGAATTCGCTTCACTCCGGTTCGACGCCAGCTTCGACCCGCCCAGTGTACAGGACAAGTGGACAATACCGGCCGCCACGGCCGATGTCAAGGAAGCTGCTCGCTTATTACTGTCGCTCAAGGTATTGGAGACCCAATTTCCCGAAGAGCGGCCAACTGGGGTGGCGGACGCGATCTCGTGGGAGGTGATCGCGTTGTCGGACGGTGCGGAGGTCCAGCGGCGTTACTATGGAAAGCTGCCGGACGAACTGGCGCCCCTCCAAGCGTTCATCGACCGTATGGTTGGGTCCGCGAAAGCCTCCGGGCGGCCAGTACTGTTTCATCAGGGTCGTCCGGTCACGCAGCCCCCGCAGAACCGGTAGCTCGGTGAATTGGGCCGCTTCAAAAGAGCGGTCGCCGCAGGTCCTCTTTCTTACGGCACGTCGACCGTGAACTCTCCCGGCGTAACAAACGTAATCACTCCGGCCCAAATACACATCAATTGCGAAGTGTTGTCCAGCGTGGGGAAGTTGCCCAGCAGGACTGTGGGAGCGCCGGGAACCCAGGGAGATGGCGTGTTCGGGATGCACGGCATCGGAGTGAGCACACCCAGCGCAGCCGCCGTCGCCGAGGCCACTTCGGGGTTGGCGATCGACATGCACATTCCGAAGGGCATGATGTTCACCATCGGGACGTGATCCATAATGTTGGCATCCGGCACCTCGCTGGTGAATGTCTTGTTCGTTGGCAGCACCACCAGCGAGCTCGGCGCCATGCCGAAACTGCACATCATCTCTGCACCCATGCAAACCTGCATCGCCATTTGAATCCCTCCTGCTTGCGGCCAGAGCCGGCTGAAAGCCGGCTGCGGGCAGAATTGCCCGCCCCACAAGCCATGCAAACCCGAATCCGACCCACTCATTTTAGCGGATCTGGCCGGCAATGGTAAAATGAGCAGTCACTACAGACAGAACATGCCAGAAGGAACGCAAATCGGCCGGTTCCAGCTTCAGGAGGAATTGGGCCACGGCGGAATGGGTACGGTGTACCGCGCGGAAGATCCGGTCATAGGACGGCACGTCGCGATCAAGATCATCCACCTGGACGATACGGGACCGCCCGAAGTGCAGCGCCAGCTCGCGCAGAGCTTTCTGCGCGAAATTCACACCGCCGGTTCTCTGCAGCATCCCGGAATTGTGAGCATCTTCGATGCCGGCAAGCAGGAGAGTGTGGCCTACATTGTCATGGAACTGGTGGCGGGGGTCACCTTCGAAGCCATGTTGCGCGCCGAGCCGCGTGCCCCACTGGCGGATCTGCTGGGAGTCTGCCGGCAAGCAGCCACGGCCCTGGACTATGCGCACGCGCATGGCGTGCTGCATCGCGACGTGAAGCCGTCGAACATTCTGGTGCAGCCCAACGGCATCGTCAAGATTGTGGACTTCGGCATCGCCAAGGCCGCCCAGGCTTCCACCCTGATGCTCAGCCAGGCGGGCACCACCCTGGGCACCCCGGATTACATGTCGCCGGAGCAGATCCTGGGCAAGACGCTCGACGGCCGCACCGACCAATGGTCGCTGGCGGTGGTGGCTTATATGGCGCTCACCGGCGTGAAGCCGTTCCAGGGCGAACACTTTACGTTGGTTATGGAGCGGATCACGAATCGCGATCCGCAACCGCCAGCCGAGGTGAACCCGGCGCTGCCGCCGCCAGTGAATACGGTGATGGCCAAGGCGCTCGCCAAGGACCCCGCCCAGAGGTTCGGGAACTGCTCTGAGTTTATGGCCGCGCTGGAAACGGCCTGCTCCGCTGCGGCGAGCGGTCCCGTTGCGAAACCGGAGCCGGAGGCGGAGATTGCTACGGTACGCACGGTGCCGCCGAAACGGGCTTCCCGCTGGCCATTGGCCGCCGCGGGGTTGCTGCTTGCGGTGGTGGCGGTTGCGGTGATCTTCGCCTTGCGCAAACATCCGCCGGCCGAGCCGATTCCGGCGCCGGTGGCGCAGGCTCCGGCGGTTATCGCGCCAAAGAAACACGCCAATCGGCCACCCGCCAAGGTTGCGGAGGCCGTCTCTCCGGCGGCAGCTAAGCCGTCCGCACCGGCGGAGAAAAAGGCCATCCCGGAAACCGCGCGCCTCAAAGTGCGGTTGGTGGCCACACCCCCGGACGCGGAAATAACGGTGGATGACGCGCCGTGCCCTTCTCCTTGCTCGGTAGATCTCCCCGCGGGCCAGCACTCCGTGCGCGCAACCAAGAACGGCTATACCCCACTGGCCAAGCAGTTCGTGGTCGACAGCGACCAGCAGGAAGTCCCCATCGTCCTGGAGCAGGTAGCCGGCTCGCTCAAGATCTCGACGGTTCCCGAAGGCGCAACCATCAGCGTAGATGGAACCTTGCTCGGCTCGACCACGCCGACCACCATCCACCTCACAATGGGGCACCACAGCATTACGCTAACGAAGGACGGCTTTGCCCCCTATACCTTAGAGCCCACGGTCGCTGACACCCTGGTGCAGGTAATGAAAATAACGCTCGCGCCGACGCCGGCGCATTAGCGTTGCCTCACCGCAAAGGCCGCGCTTCGAACGTGCCCGTCCCCTCCCGGATCACCACCAACTGGCCCGCCGCCACATTCTCCAAACGCTCGTGCGTCCCATTCGGCCAGCGAATCTCAAGGTCCGCACTGGCCGCTGCGCCCAAGCCGAAATGCAGCCGCGAATCGTTCGCCGAATAAAAGCTCGACTGGCTCATCACCTCCTGCGCCTGCATCTTGCCGCCATAGTGCGCCGTCACCCGCGCGCCGATAGCGCCGCGGTTCGATTTCACGCCCACCAGCTTCACTTTCAGCCAGTGCCCGCCGCCGCTCACGTCGTTGCGCAGCAGCGAAGGCGGCTCGTTCAGGTTCACCACCACCATGTCGATGTCGCCATCGTTGTCGAAATCGCCGAAGGCGCAGCCGCGGCTGGCGTGCACCGCTCCCATGGCGGGTCCCGCCTGGTCCATCATTTCCTCAAACCGACCGTCGCCCAAATTGCGGAAGAGTACGCGCGGCGTCTTGTACGGATAATTGGCCAGCTTGGCTTCCACTTCCGGATAGACGCTGCCCGTTACGAAAAACAGGTCGGGATGCCCGTCGTTGTCCAGATCCACAATCCCCGCGCCCCACCCGATGAACCGCGTTTCCACGCCCAGGCCCGCGCTGATGGTGGCGTCCTGGAAATTACCGCTGCCGTCGTTCCGGTATAAAACGTTGGTGTCGTCGGCGAAGTGCGTCTTGAAGATGTCCAGGTTGCCGTCCAGGTTGTAGTCGCCGACGCCTACGCCCATGCCGGCTTGCTCCATGCCATCTTCGTTCAGCGCTACACCGCTTTCCAGGCCGGTATTGGTGAACGCGCCGTCGCGATTGTTGTGCAGCAGGATACTGGGCGTGGAGTCGCAGGCTACATAGATATCCGGCCAGCCGTCGTTATCGAAATCCGCGGCCGCCGCGGTCATGGCGTAACTGCCCTTCACCTTCGATACGCCGGACTTCGCGCTGACATCGGTGAACGTACCGTCGCCGTTATTGTGGTACAGGGCCAGCGAGCCGGGCGGCAGCCCGCGCGGTCCGCAATTCACCGGAATGCCTTTCCAGTTGCAATTGGTGTTGGTTCCGGGCTTGGGCACGGACTCGAAATCGAATTCCAGGTAGTGGGCCACAAACAGGTCGAGATGGCCGTCGCGGTCGTAGTCCACGAAAGTGCAGCCCGATCCCCACAGCGCGCCCGCTTGCCGCAAGCCGGCCGCTTCGGTGACATCCGTAAACGTGCCATCGCCGTTATTGCGATAAAGGGCGTTCTGGCCCCAGTAAGTGAGGAAGAGATCGTCGAAGCCGTCGTTGTTATAATCGCCCACACAGACGGCGGACGCCCAACCGGAGCGCTTCAGCCCGGCCTTTTCGGTTACGTCGGTGAAGGTGCCGTCGCGGTTGTTTTTGTACAGCCGGTTGTGCGCCCCCTCGGGCGGATTCTCGATTCTAGTGCCGCTGAGGATGAAAATATCCAGCCAGCCATCGTTGTCGTAGTCGAGGAAGGCTACGCCGCAGCCCACCGTTTCCACGATATAGTCCTTGCGCGCGATGCCGCCATAAACCACCGGAGCCCGCAAGCCGGCCTGTTCGGCCACGTCCACCAAACGGGAATGCCACGGCAACCCGGAAGGCTTGCCGCGCGGCAGCGCCTTCACGCCGCGGCTCGATATGCCTTGTCCCCAGGCGCGGAATGCGGGAACGGTCAGCAGGCCCAGCAGGCCCCGCCGGGTAAACCCTCTGTTCATTTCTTCCAGTATAAGGGGGGGGAATTCACAAATCGCTGCCCGCACCGCCCGCCAGCATGCCTTCGAGCGTGTGCAGCTTATCCGGCTGGCCCATCACAATCAAATAATCGCCCGCAGAAATAGCCGTATCCGCCGGAGGATTGAATACCATTTCGCCATCGCCTTTGTGGATGGCCAGCACGATGACCCCGAACTGGCGCCCGATCTGCAGCTCGCGGATGCTCTTCGACACAAGACCGCTGTGGCCGGAGACGCGCACCTGTTCGATCACCACGTTCAGCCCGGCCGCCTGCCTGGTGAAATCCAGGAACTGCACCACGTGCGGCCGCAACAGGGCTTGCGCCAGGCGGTGGCCGGTGATGGCGTAAGGCGCGAAGACCGCATCGGCGCCCGCGCGGCGCATCTTGTCTTCGGCGCTTTCCTCGGCGGCGCGGCTGGCCACATAGATGCCGGGATTGAGGAACTTCGCCGATAGCAGCACGAACAGATTGTCGGCGTCGGTGGCCAGCGCGCATACCAGTCCCTTGGCGCGAGCCACGCCCACCGCGCGCAGGGTTTCATCGCGCGTGGAATCGGCGGCCACCGCCAGCATGCCGGCGGTCAGGGCCTTCTCCACGCGGTCATCGTCGATGTCCACCACCACGAACGGCACGCCTTCTTTCTGCAACTCGGATGCGGCTCCGCGGCCCACCCGTCCGTAGCCGCAAATGATAAAGTGATCCTGCAACTTATCGATCATGCGTTTGTTCCGCCGTTTCCCTAACACTTCGCCGAATTCCACTTCGATAACCGACTGGGTAATGGCGCCGATGGCCACCAGGATAGTGGTCACGCCTACGATCAACAGGAAGGAATTGAGCACCCGCCCCGCAAAGTGCAGACTGTCGCCGTAGCCGACCGTGGTCATGGTCAGCAGCGTGGTGTAGAAAGCCTCAAAGAAGGAGTAACCCTCGATGAGCATGAAGCCCACGGTGCCGATCGCCAGCACGGCCGCCAGCGCGAGGGCCACATACAGGAAGCGGCGCGTAAGCCGCTGCATGGAGTATCCGGCCGTCACATCGTATTCTTCCGGAAGATCAGAATATGCTGCCGCGGCAGGTTTTCGAGGGTCTTCTCCAACCGGAAACCTTCGGGTTCGATCTCGGCTTTCACTTCCGCCACGCTCATTTTGTGCGCCGGCAGGATGGGCACCTTAGGATCTTCCTTGCGATATTCAAGCAGCACCATGCGCCCGGAGGGAGTAAGTGACGCGCGAATCTTGCGCAACATCTGTTGCGGGCGCGAAAACTCGTGGTACACATCCACCAGCAAGGCCAGGTCGATGCGCCCGGCCGGCAATCGCGGATCGTCCTCGGCGCCCAGCACGGCTTCGTAGTTCGCCAGTTTGCGCTCGGCCATGTTATGCCGCAACTGGTCGAGCATACCTTGCTGAATATCCACGGCGTAGACCTTGCCCGCAGGCCCGATCCGTTCGGCCAGACGCCAGGTGAAGTATCCGACGCCCGCGCCGATATCGGCTACCATCGCTCCTTTGCCGATGCCGATAGCATCCAAGGCAGCATCGGGGGCTTCCTCGGCCTCCCGCTCCGGTCGCACCAGCCACGGCGCTCCGCCCATGCCCATGACCGGCGCGGTCTGGCGTCCGGTGACGGGGTGCACGTCCTGGCACCAGGCCAGGGTTTGGAGTGCGAGGAGACAGGCTAACAACGCGCGTGACATGGTTCCAGCTTAGTACAGCGGGCAGCGCCGTGCGCCGGCACGACCCCAAGAGCGTCGTAGCAGGCAAGATTGCCTCAACGTCACTTAGTTCCGGACAGATGTGCAGTTGTCCGTTATTGTAGGGCGGCCAATCATGGCCGCAGCCGCCTTTCAGGCGGCCAAAGCCGGCTAAAAGCCGGCTGCGGGCAGAATTGCCCGCCCCACGGTGCAAAAAGGATGTGACATCGGGCAAGATTGCCTGCGCCACGTCAATCGAAATCGGTGGGCCACTCCGGATGCCGGCTGTGTTCGAAGAGCCGGTGAATCTGCGCCCCCGTGACGCGCGTGAGCGACAGCGCCGGGAGCCGGTCCTCCGCAAACCAGCCCACCCCCGACGTTTCACTACTGTGTGCCGGAGCGCCGCCCACGAGTTCGCACCGGAAGAAAACCTTGTACGCGTGAAATGGGATGGGCGGATGGCCATGCCGATTCCGGTCGTACAAAGCCAGCAGTTTTACCGCGCGCGTTTCGTACCCGGACTCCTCGCGTACTTCGCGCACCGCGGCTTCGGATGGAGATTCGCCTATGTCCGCCCATCCACCGGGCAGCGTCCAGCATCCGTCCTCGCGCTCCCGCACCAGCAGGATCTCGGTTCCGCGGAAAATAGCGGCACGCACGTCCACTTTCGGAGTAGCGTAGCCCGCCTGGCTCGCAAACAAATCCCGAATGGGCGCGATCTCGGTGTCCGCGCTCTGCGCCATCATCTCCGCCGCGATTTCGCGCACGGCTTCGTAGCGCTCCAGATCGTATTGGGGAGGCGCGTACGCCAGACCGCTCTGTGCGATGGCTTGCAGGCGCTGGGCCCAGTCCAACCATTTCGGTTGCATCAATATTCCTTCCAAAACAATTCGGCATCGGAGCGGCGCACGTAATTGGCGTCGATGGCGGCCGGATCCGTGGTCTGTCCGGCGCTCAGTTGTTCGTATGCGATACGTCCCACGGCCGCGGCCAGCGCGCGCGGCGCGATAGTTACGGGCACGGCTTCGAACCGGGTGCCTGCCAACGACGCGGCGAACGGTGTAAAATCCGTCGCCACGAATTCGATGTGGCCATCCGGCAATGTTTGCAGCCACGCTCCAAACGGCATCACGGTCTCAGGCAAAACTGCCACGCCGCTGGCGTCATACACCGCGCCATAAACTTCGCCGCGCCGCGCGTCCAGCACCACGGCGCGTAATGGCGCCGCACCGAAGGTGGCCATTGCGCGCAGGTTCGAGACCGCCACCACAGGCTTGCCGGCAGCCTCCGCGAGTCCCTTCACGCAAGCCAAACCGATACGCACACCAGTGAACGAGCCGGGGCCCGACGTGGCCACAAAACAATCAACTTCCGCGATGGTGCAGCCCTGCCGCTCCAACAATTGCGCGATGCGCTCGAAGAGGATCTGGCCGAACCCTTCGGGCGAATGCAGCAACATCTCTGCTATCGCGTCCGCGCCGCGCAACAGTGCCAGGCTGCCGAATTCATGCGTCGTGTCTACGGCCAGAATCAGTTCGTTCACTTTTCGAGCTGGTAGGTTCGGTCCACGCTGTAGACTTTGCCGTTGGCATTCATGCCGTAGAGCCGCAGGTCCATGACCGCGGGATAATTCACGGCGACATGCGGCGGGAAGCTGAGCGTGCCTTTTTGGCCGGTGCCGATGACCCGATAGCCTTCGCCGTCGACTGTGGCCTCGCCGGTCCACAGCCACATCATGGTGCGGGTAGCGCGCGTTTCCTTCTTGAATTTGGCGGCGAATGCGGGCGGCTTGGCCTGCGAAATGACGGTTTCCGCCGGCTGCGCGATCTCGAAGGGCACCTTCTGGATATCCTGCTCCACCACCTGCATGGCGATGCGCCGCGACTCGAACTTGTAAGACTTCAGCATGCCCGCTTTGTGGCCTTCGCGCGAAACGTGCAGTACCCAATCGTGCGATTTGTCGGGCGGCTCGCCGGTGAAATGCTCGCCGTGGTAACCCTTCTTCTCCTTGATTTCTTCGCCGTTGATGGGGTTGATCCAGGATACGTCGTAGCCGTGGCTTTCCACGCGCAACTCCACGGGACCGGGATTTTCGACGTATACAATGTACTCAGCCTCCTCCAGTGCCAGCGCGCGCCCGCCGTCTACGTCGAAATATGGCTCCAGTTCCCAGTGACGGTCGCCCGCGAAGAAGTTGTACCACACGGTCATGGCCTTGGCGCCGGGCGAATCCAGGTACTTCGCATCCACTGGAATATTGCCCGCGCCGGCCGTGCCGCTATTGAAATAGGTCAAGTAATCGCCGTCCATGGCGGCGTTCCACAGGCGGTGGCGGAAGGCGTCGCTATCCACGTCGTCGGGTTGCGATTTGCCCGCGCCGCTGTCCTCACCCGCGAATTTCAGATTCACAAACGGCGTGGTAAAGAGCTGATGCTCGATGGCGCACACGTTGTTGTCGCCCGTATGGTGCGCGACGAAGTCCATCCAGCCATCGTCCATCAGCGAGCCGGAAGTCGCCAAGTTGGCGCTGGTGCGGGGATGCTGGTAGGGGTCCAACTGTTTCAGCAGTCCGCCGATTTCCTTCATCAGCTCGCGGCCGTTGTCGTAGGTTTCGAACGATTCGACGCCCTGCCAGGTCACATTGAAGGCCGCATAGCGGGCCACGATGTAGCTGACGTAGCGCAGGCGGTACTGCCAGTTTGGAAAGAGGCGCGTGAGCTGGTTCCGCGGGCCGGCCAGGATCAGGTCGGCTACGATTCCCTTCTGATTCATGTAACGGATGGATTGATCGAGACGCTGGAAATGCTCCAGGTTTGGCCGGCCGGGCGACGGAAAGGCGAGGGCGGCTTGCTCGTCGGTGCCCAGCACCAGCCCGCGAATATGATTGAACTTCTGCCCGGCGCGCGTATCCACGATGCGCTGAAACAGCGCCGGATCGAGGGATGCGAGGGGATATAGGGTGTCGCCCATCCACAGATGCGGTTGGTTGCCTTCGGTCCAAGCCCAGTGATGCACATTGGCGGTGTGGACGAATCCGGGGGCGTCGGAGGACGCCGCGTTGAAGGAGCCGGTCTGGCCTTCCCACCGCGGGATGTTGCTGGTGAGGCGCCAGAGCCATTCGCCGGCTTCGGTAGGTGCGAAGCGGATCACCAGCTTCTGGCCGCCAGCCCAGAACGCCGGCATCTTGAAGGTGTGGAAACGGGGCGAGCGGAATTCGGCGTGGAGATCCACGTCGGCGTAGGGGTTGGGGTGCGCGGCGGCCTCCTGCGGGTTCAGCTCGAAGACGAATTCGCACGTCGAGTAGGCCGGGGTGTTGTTGCAGTTGTCTTGCGCGAAGAGGGATAGCCCGGCGCCGGCCAGCAGCATCAGGCGGAGAAGGCACATGCTTTCAGTGTAAACGGGGGCGGGATTCGGCGGCGGGCCGGCGCGCGGCCAAGGTATCGACTGACCACCAGTCGGTATGTCATAGCCGATCCCGATGGCTCCGCGGCTTCATCGCCATCCATGCCGCCGATGAACTGGCCTCCCAGATGTTGAACGTGGCCATCGGCTGGTATGTCTACACGGCGACCCACAATCCCATGAGCCTCGCCTACGTCGGACTGGCGCAGTTCCTGCCCAATATGGGCATGCTTCTGGTCGCGGGACAGGCCGCCGACCCTTTCGACCGGCGCAAAGTGATTTGGCTATCGCTGCTCATCCAGACCCTGGCGGCGTTCAGTGCCTGGCGGGCCGCCACTGCGCCCTCCGCGGGACCGTATATCTGCTGCTGGTGGTCATTGGCGCGGCGCGAGCACTGGCCTCGCCAGCCATGTCTGCGATGCGGCCCCACGTGGTAAGCGGCGACGAGTTTCGCGCGCGGTAGCCGTCAGTTCGTCGGCGTTCCAGGTTTGTTTGCTGGAAGGCTTGGGAACGCTGGTGGTGGTAGCGCTATGGACCAGGCTATTTCCGGAATTGCGCCGCGCGGACAAGCTGTTGACAGCCGACTACCGTGGGGCGGGCAATTCTGCCCGCAGCCGGCTGTCAGCCGGCCCTGGCCGCCTAAAAGGCGGCTGCGGCCAGGATTGGCCGCCCTACGGTGCGTTTTCGACGGTAACTTCGGCGACCGTGGTCAGCGTTCCGCCGCGCGCCATGAATTCATCGATGGTTCGTTCGCCGGCCGCCGGATCCACCGCGGCGATGGCATCGGTTACCAGGCTCACGGGTTTGCCGGTCGCCAGCAGACCCTTGACGGCGCAGCGCACGCAATAGTCGGTGGCGACGCCATACACCACGTAGCGATCCGCTTGCAAGCTGTCGAGCAGGGCAGGGAAGCCGGAGTTGCTGAAGACATCCAACTGCTGCTTTTCGACGATGATTTGACCCGCGCCAACCAACGTTTCGGAGGGCTTCAACTGGCCCGTAGTGCCAGCCACGCAGTGCGGCGGCCATTCGCGAAACTCGGGATCGTTCTCGCTATGCGCGTCGGCAGTGGAGATCAGCGGGATGCCCTGTGCGGCGGCGAAATGGTTCAGCCGGGCGATAGCCGGCAGCAGGCGCTCGGCGCCCGGCACATACAACGCCCCGGCCGGAAACAGGAAATCGATTTGCGTATCCACATCCACGAACACGGTTTTCATGCGTGGTTCCTCCGGGTCTGCTCGATGAGCGCAATCAGATCTTTGCTGTGCCTGACCGGCCAGGGCTCCACGGGTTCCAGGCTGCGGAGCGATGCAGGCAGCTTGGCGAGCGACTCGGCCGCCCGGGCGCGCGCGGCGTTCAAGTCCGGAAGCGGCTCCACCAGTTGCCCGTTCAGCAGTACGGGACGCAGCATCGCCTTACCGTTGCTGCATTCGCCGGAACGCGCCAGCACGTCGTGATCGTCGAAACGGAAGAGTTGCTTGGCGCCGGGCAGGGTAGTCTTGTCCTCGGCCGTTTTGGCGGTGAAACGCTTGATGCCGCAGCCCACATCGAGTTCCACAAGCTTATAAATGGCGGCCATGGACGGGGCGTCGGCGGAGGCAGCTAGTTGCGTGCCGACCCCGAACGCATCCACGGGCGCGCCGGAGGTCACAAGGTCGCGGATGCTGTACTCATCCAGATCGCCGCTCAGCATGATTTTCGCTTCGTGCAGTCCGGCCTCGTCCAGGATGGCGCGCGCTTGCCGCGAGAGGACTTGGAAGTCGCCGCTATCGAGCCGGATGCCCCACAGCGGCTGGCCCATGGCCGCTACCTTCTTGACGCCTTCGATGGTGTTGTAGGTGTCCACAAGCTGCACCGTGGAGGCGCCCATCAGCCGCTGCAATTTACGAAAGGCTTCCGTTTCGCCGCAGAACGAAAGCACCCAGGAATGCGCCGCCGTCCCATACACTGGGACGCCATAGCGAAAGCCCGTCAGGGTGTTGCTGGTGCCGGCGCAACCGCTCAAATACGCCGCGCGGCCGCCCAGCACGCCAGCTTCGGGAGTGTGCGCGCGGCGGGTGCCAAACTCGATTACTGCGCGTCCTTGCGCGGCGTCCACGATGCGCGAGGCTTTGCTGGCGATGAGGGTTTGGAAGGTCAGGGCCGAAAGTAGATACGTCTCCGGAATCTGGGCTTCGACGATCGGCGCGCGGATCGACATCATCGGCTCGCCCGCGAATAGCACCGTGCCTTCCGGCACGGCGAAGACATCGCCCGTAAAACGGAAGCCGCGCAGATAATCGAAGAAACCGGGGGAAGCCTGCGCGAAGATGGGCAAGCCCCGCAGGTAGTCGATTTCCGCACTGCTGAAGCTGAGGTTCAGCAGGTAATCGATGGCTTGCGGGAGTCCCGCGGCGATGATGTAGTTGCGATGCGCGGGCAGACGCCGCACTGTGAGTTCGAAGGTGGCCTTCTGTTTGACCTTGCCGGCGTCGTAGTAGCCGGCGGCCATGGTCAGTTCGTAAAGGTCGGCTAGAAGGCCATTCATCGGTGGGGCAGGCCCTTGGCCTGCGGCGGCCTCCCAGGCCGCCAGCTTCCTACTTCTTCTTGGGCGGCTGGAACTCCTTGACCTCGTTTGCGGCCTTTTGCAGGTCTTCCACCGCCTTGCTGTCTAACTGATAGATGCTGGATTCGTTCTCGCGCTTCGCGAAATATGTGTCGCCCTGCTTGGTGATGGAGACTTTTTCCACGCGTTTGCCGCCGTTGGAGCTCACCGTGATATCCAGCACGGGCGCGCCGCCCCCGGTATCCAGGAACTTAGTAGCCGTCAGGTCGCGCAGCTTGTCGACCACGCTCTGCACCGAAGGCGGGTCCATCTGTTTGGCGCCGCTCATCCACTTGTCGCCGCTTTTTTCAAAGGTGGCCTTACCGATCTCTATCTTATTTGGATCGGTCCAGCCGAAATCGAAGATCTTCTTGTTGCGGAAGTCGTCCACTTTCTTGTCGAGGCCGGTACCCAGGTCGGCGGTGACTTTATATATGCCATCCACCGCGCTGCTCTTGGCGTAGTAGGTCTTGTCTGCGTCCTTGCCGGCCACCCGAACCTCCAGTTGCTGGTTGCCACTCGCGTCCGCCACCGTCGCCACCGCCACTTTGGTTCCCGAGGCGAACCCGGCCGCGGCCTTCTTGGCGTCCTCATCGGAGATGGTGGCGTCCATCTTGGCGTCTTTCAGCTTGCGGATCAACTCCTCCACCTGGGAGCCATCCGCGCGCATCGGCTTGGGCTTCAGGATCTGCCAGTCGTTCTGGTTATTCTTGCCGAATTCGATGGCTTCGCCTTTGGCCGGCTGCAGATCCACGCGCGTCAGCTTGTCCTGATCGAAGGTCAACAGCCGCTTGTCGCGCAGATCGTTGGACGTCTTGTCGATGCTGGTCTTCACGTAGTTGGCGATGGCGTAAACATGCGGGTCGCCGGCCAGTTTGGCGTAAGAGTCGCCGCCCGTGGGCGCATCGTCGCCGACCAGGAAATCCTGCGACTTGCCGTCGTTCTTCAAGACGGTCACTTCCAGCGTGGGCGCGTTCAGGCCGTAGGCCGAGAGATCGCTCGCTTTGTCTTCCACCACTTTGTCGGCGCTCAGGTTGGCCAGCGAACTGAGCACCGTCTTGGTGGCATCCTGGTCGGCGCGCTGCGGCTTGGGCGCAGTCAGTTGCCACTTGCCGTCAGCGCCCTTCTGCAGCACGGTGGTATCCCCGCCGGTCTTCTTGAGTGTGACTTCCTTGATCTGATCCTCCGGAATGCTGAGGATCTTGGGCATCGTGTCAGTCGAGGGCTTAGCGGCTTCGGCCTTCTGTTTTCTATTGGACCAGTACAGCGCGCCGCCCAAGGCCGCGAGTACGATCACCGCCGCAAGCAGTCCGCGTGGTTTCATCGGCTATCTCCTGCGCCACCAGACCATCAGCCCGGCGCCCACCACGCTCAAGGGCAGCAGCACCACGCTCCACCAGAAGATCAGGTTCATGCGGTTGCCGCTGATATTCAGCCGGCGATCCTCCGGCTCCTTCGGCCGGATGGAGATGAGGTCTTCGTCCGAGGTCAGCCAGTTGAACGTGTTCAGCGCCAGGTCGCGGTTGCCCAGAGGCGGGATACCCAGGATGCTGTTGGCCGCCCACGAGGAAGAGCCGTACACTACGAAACGGCCGGGGTTACCGGGGTTGCCGGTATTGTAGGCACCTGCAGCAGCCAGCACGAACGGCCCCTTCTGTGCTTTCTTGAGATCGATCTGGTTGCCCACCACACTATCGACCGCTATGCTGTTGGCGGTGGTGGAGAAGACCTTATCGAGGGTTACCTTTCCGGTAGAATTGATCTTCAAACTCCGAGCAAGCGGGATCGCCGACGGAAGGCCTTCCCTGTTCAAGTCGCGCACTATAGGCTGCGAATCGTATTCCGTTACTATGGCCACCTCCGGGCCGAAGTTCGACCTGCCTGCCGTGTCCAGCACCAAATCGTTGTCTGCGGTGACACCCCATTCTGCAAGCAACTTCACCAGCTCAGGATTCTCGCCGCCTTCCTGCGGGCCGATGCGAATGGGCGTATCCAACAGGAACAACGCCCGGCCGCCACGTTCTATATAAGCTTTGATGGCGGCTACTTCCGCGGCGAAGTAACCCAGCTTGGGACCGCCCGAAACCAACACGGTGCAGTCTTTGGGAATCTCTACTTTGGCGGCCTGCACCTGGCCGATCACGGGCGCCGCGCCGGGTGTCACCGGCGGCGCGGTTTGCGCCAGTTTAACGGTACGGGTCTTGTAATTGTTATGCTCCAGGCTATCTTTTAAACTGGAGAAGCCTTCGGGACCGGTCTCCTCCAGGCTGTGCTCGCCGCTGCCGGCCAGGAAGCAAGCGGTGCGCTCGCCGCCCTTGAGTGAGCGGACCAAAGCGCCCGTGATTTCTTCTTCGCTGAGGCTCTTGGCGTCTTCCTTGCGCAGGCCGGTATCGATGACGACGGTGCCTTCCTGCCGGACGCCCGCCGCACGCGCCAATTGCGGTTTCTTCACCGGATCCACATAATCGACCTTGAGTTTCGGATTCAAGCTGGCGTAGCGGCCCAGCAGGTCGCGGGCTTGTGGGAACTGGGTGGTCTCGCCGAAGTAAGTGACACTTACATCCTTCGTCAAGCCTTTAACCGCCTTGATGGTCTGATCGGAAAGGCTGAACTGCTTATTGGCGGTGGCGTCGTATGATTTGTCGTAACGGTTGGCCAGGAAGTTAGCCACGCCCAGCACCGCCAGGATCACCAGGATATAGACAGTGGCGTAGGCCGAGTACTTCGTTTGTCTTGCTTTTATCCAGTCTGCTTGCATTTATGCTCTCCAGCGCAGCGACTCCATGGAACGGGACGTGATGAACAGTCCGAAGAAAATCATGGAGAGGTAGAAGATTACGTCCTTTGAGTCGAGAACGCCTTTGGCGAATCCCTCGAAGTGAGTCACGATCGATAAGTAGTTGACTACCGCCCCATAGCCTGAGCTATCGAAGGCCGTGAACCAGCTCAGCAGCCACAACAGCAGGCACACGAAGAACGTCACGCCGCCCGCGATGATCTGGTTCTTGGTGGTGGTGGAAATAAAAGCGCCGATGGCCAGCAGCGTCCCGCCCTGCAGAATCAATCCCAAATACCCGATCAGGATGGGCTTCCAGTCGGGCTTGCCGAAGGCGAACAGCATTGCGATATTGATCGCCGACATGCCCAGCACGCACAAGTAGAGGAGCAGCGCACCCAGCCACTTGCCCAGAATGATCTCCCAATCGTTGATGGGCGAAGTCATCAACAGCTCGATGGTCCCGGTCTTCTTCTCTTCGGCGAACAGGCGCATGGTCACCATGGGGATCAGGAACAGCGCCACGGTGCTGGCGAAACCCAGCAACGGCCGGATCACTTGCTCGTTCACGTTCATCGGCGTGTTCCGGCCCTGCATTTGGGACACGAAGCCGAAACGCACGAAGTCGCGCGTGGCGGTGAAGAAGCCGAATCCGAAGATCAGCGCGAAAAACGCCATCAGCAGATAGGCGATGGGCGACGCGAAGTAACTCTTCAACTCTTTGCGGCAGATAATCCAAACGTTGGTCATCGTGATCGCTCCTTACTGGACTGCCTCGGCAGGCGCTTCGACAGGTTTGTCTTTCTTTTCGGCGGCGGTTAGTTGCAGGAAGATGTCTTCCAGACTAAGCCCGACGGCGCGGAGTTCGTTGAGGTTCCAGCCGGAGTTGACCACGGCGCGCGCCAGGTCGGCGCGGATGTGGCGGCCCTGCAGGCTCTCCACCTCAAAGGCCAGCCGGCCGTCCTTGGTCTCCCGCGGCAGCACCCGGCTAACGCCGCTCACCTGTTCCAGCCGCTGCTGGACTTCGGCCACGTCCAGGGGCCCGTTGGCGGATGCGACCTCCAACGCCACGGCTTCGGAGCCGCGCAACCGGTTGGTCAGGTTCTCCACTGAGTCGGTGGCCACCAGTTTTCCCTTGTTGATGATGACAACGCGATCACACGAGTGTTCCACCTCAGACAGAATGTGGGTGCTCAAGATAATGGTGTGATCGCCCGCCAGATGCTTGATCAGATCGCGGGTCTCGATGATCTGTTTGGGGTCGAGGCCCGCGGTAGGCTCATCGAGCACCAGCACGTCCGGGTTATGTATGATGGCCTGGGCCAGTCCCACGCGCTGGCGGTAACCTTTGGAAAGCTTGCCGATGAGCTTGCTGCGCACGTCGCCCACCGCGCAGCGTTGAGTGACTTCGTCCACGCGGCGGGCGATGTCGGCGCTGCTAATACCTTTCAGCCGGCCGACGAAGGTGAGGTATTCGGAGACCTCCATTTCGGGGTAAAGGGGCGGGGTTTCCGGCAAATATCCGATGCGCCTCTTGACTTCCATGGGGTTCTCCAGCACATCGAAGCCAGCCACGCTGGCAGTGCCCGCCGTGGGTGGGAGATAGCAGGTCAGCACCCGCATGGTGGTGGTCTTGCCGGCGCCGTTAGGCCCTAGAAAACCAACGATTTGGCCCTTCTCCACCTCGAAGGAAATATTGTCCACAGCGACAGTGCGGGCGTATCGCTTGGTCAAGCCCTGTACTTTGATCATAGTTTGAATTCCAAACAAGACAAACAAGT
>Ga0302326_10011174_pt1 | contig 19360 bp, 14 predicted proteins | sample Palsa_T0_3_FD_202264 | JGI IMG/M metagenome (GOLD analysis project Ga0302326, IMG submission 202264) | Peat permafrost microbial communities from Stordalen Mire near Abisko, Sweden - Palsa_T0_3 | ecosystem: Environmental > Terrestrial > Soil > Palsa > Peat permafrost | place: Sweden: Abisko...
GCCGCATTGAAATAACGAAGGCAAACGTGTTGCAGCCCATACGAATAACGGTAGGCAGATAAAACCTGCTCGATAAACAGCTTGGTTGCGCCATAAGGGTTGATCGGGTTCTTAGGAGAAGACTCTTCGACCGGCAGGTGCTGTGGGACACCGTACGTTGCGCAACTGGAGGAGAAGATAAAGAACCGCACGTCGCTGTCAAGTACGGTGTCTGCCAGCTTGATAGCGCACTCCACGTTGTTGCGGAAGTATTTACGGGGATTTTCGATCGACTCTCCCACATAGGCAGAGCCCGCGAAATGGATCACCGCATCAACTCCGCCAAGAGCTTTGAGCAGAGGGGCACGGTCGCCGATATCGGCGACGATGAGAGGAACTCCCATGACAAATTCGCGGTGGCCGATAGAGAGATCGTCATAGACGATCACCTCGTGACGCGCCGCCAGGAGCTCTCGTACAGTGTGAGAGCCAACGTATCCGGCGCCTCCGGTCACCAATACTTTCATACTCCTCCAGACGGTTACGCCGCTCTTCCTCTGTGGCCTACCACCATAAGCGAGTTCCCCAAAGGCATAGGTAATGTGCTGACAGTGTTCCCCTCGAGGTTATCCGGTCTCGATCATTTCGCATACTCAGACAGAATGCCCATCGAATCTGTTTCAACGGACAACAAACGGTAGCCGGCGCTAGCAATGGCTTGCATAGCCTCTGGATCGCTACCCGCCTGCCCCTCATACAGCAAAAATTTCTTATGAGCGGCCAAAAATGGCTCAAGCGCAGTCAGTTGGAAATTGATTTCTGCCCACTTCCCGAGTCTCTCGTAGCCCCCGAGGTTAACGTCGCCTGTGGGGGCTCCGAAGTAAAGATGGGGCCTGATGGATTGCGGAGCATACTGGAACAGGTAGATATATTCGAGACTGGGGAGGACCATGACATCGAGATCACGTTTGTCAGTCGATAGAGTCTCGTATAGCGCCATCGGGCGGCTGGGATCCGTGCTGAGGCGAAGGTTGGTGCTCGGCTCAAAAAGGAGAATCCTATGCACTTTTGCAAAATAGATAGTTGCTCCCAGATCTGCCAGCATGAGACAGAACAGAAATCCGGTGAACCCTGCCGTAATCCAGGGAACTCCCAACCTTAAACTCGCGATAGCCAGAAAGAGCGAGTACCCGGCGACACTTGCCAGGAAGTATCTATCGAAGAACGGTCCATGACTAAGCTTGCATCCGACCAATCCCATGACGGGAATGCAGGCGAAGCCTACGGCCAAAAGAATCTCCCGCTGAGGAATGACGACACCGGTGTTCGCACGAGAGCGCTGTTGTCGTCCGTCAATAGCCGCCAATAACAACCAAACAATCAGAATGCCGACGGCTGGACCGACGACGTGTAAGAGGAATTGCAGGAGAGCGAAGTGTGATGCGGGAAAAAAGTTTGCCGGAATCGCAACTGCCCGGTAATGGCGAACAAGCGGCAGGTATACGGTCAAAGTCACGGCAGTAAAGGCAAATGCCATGACGGCGAGGATGCCCCAGCCAGGCCGGTTTCCGCTCATCAGGTTGTAAAGCTCGACCAGCGCAAATGGCACCAATACGTACACAGCGTAGACGTGGGTCAGTAAAGCGCCGGTAACACAAAGTCCAAATCCCGCCAGCCACAAATACCTCTTCCGTCCCGCCATACTTCGTTGCCAGCACACGAGCGCCACGCCATACCACCCCAAGACAATCCCATGCGCCCTGGCCTCGTAGGCATAGTATTGAATCAAAGTAAAAAATGGAAAAACTCCTGCGATGAATCCACAGAGAGCCCCGGCGCGCCTTGCTACGAACAAGAAAAGACAAATACAGAAAAGCCAGACACCAATGGCCGAAGGCAGCCTGGTAGCAATCAGGCCATGTCCAAAAAGCGTCTGCGATCCTCGCTCCATCAAATAAAAGAGAGGTGGGTTGAAATCCGCCCCGTGAGCAACTGCCGTCCAGGTACTCTTGAAGTCAGGCAAACGGCAAAGATAGACGGTAAACAGCTCATCGAACCAGAAGCACTTTTGGCTGGCTTTGAGAAAAATGTCTGCAAAATATAAGACCGAGAATAAGGCAATGCCGGCTATGACGCCCCAGCTCAACTTGTAAGAATTAAATTGGCTATTGTCCGCGCTGCTCGCCATCGTGCTTCGAGTATAAGGCTGCGGGAAACCACTCCTGGCCTGAGGATGCGGCTTGCAGAGAATCCTTGGTGTCATCCCATGTTCATTGGGCTGCCTCGCGTCAAATAGACTCTGAGGAGGAGTTTATTCTCTGAGAGGGCTTTTACGAGAGGGTGCAAATGAAGCTCGAATTTATCCCGCGGGCATGTCCTCTCTGCGGCGGCGACGATTTCCAGGTCCTGGCGGAAGCGACGATTGTTGAGGGCAGGCTGACAGACTCAGCATTCGCCTCTCGCAAGCTGCCCGAATACATGCACTCCAGGATGGTCGAGTGCCATTTGTGCGGGATGCTCTATGCTAACCCGGTGCTCCGTCCGGAGACTCTGGCAGACGCTTACAAAGAGGCATCGTTTGACAGCGGTGCAGAATCCCGGTTGGCCGCAACCACCTATCGCGGACTGCTCGATCCTCACCTCACCGCACTACCGAGCCGGAGAAGTGCCCTGGATATTGGTGCCGGCGACGGCGCCTTCGTCGAGGAGCTTTTGAGGTTGGGGTTTGAAGATGTCATCGGCGTCGAACCATCCATAGCCCCGATTGAGGCTGCCAACCCGGCGATCCGAGGCTATCTTAAATGCGGCATCTTCGCTGCCGAGCAGTTCGCGCCGGAAAGCCTCGATCTCATCACCTGCTTCCAGGTCATCGAGCATGTCTGGGATCCAGTGAAGATCACCAGGGATGCACTTGCATTGTTGAAGCCAGGAGGCCTGTTCCTCCTGGTCGCGCATGACCGCCGCGCACTCTCCGCCCGGCTGATGGGCACCAAGTCACCCATCTTCGACATCGAGCACCTGCAGCTCTTTGATAGCCGCACTAGCACCACACTTCTGCGAAACGTCGGATTCGACTCGATCCAGGTGGGTTCGGTGCAAAACCGATATCCGGTGGACTACTGGCTCAAGTTGTTTCCCCTTCCACGGCCAGTCAAGTCAGCCATGAGGCGGCTTGCAGAACTTTCCGGTATCGGAAAGGTCTTGCTGTCTCTTCCCGCCGGTAACTTAGCCGTGGTAGGGCAGAGGCCCCTTTGAGCTTCTACTTTTCAAAAGTAGATCCAAATTCGCCCAATGGGCAAGTTTACTGGCAGTCACTGCTCTGATGTTCTGTGGTTCTTTCCCCCGGGTTCTCGCACACCTTCTTTAGAGTCTGCGTGAGAGTTCGAAAAGCAGCCCTCAGGGGCTATGGGGCTGCGTGAGAACTCCACTTACAAACTGAGTCCCGAAGGGACGACTGAAAGTAGCCCAGGACGCTAGTCCTGGGTAGAGGTGACACCCAGTAACAGTCCCGCCAGGGACGGCTGAGAATGTCCCAGGACGCCAGTCCTGGAATTGCTAAGGAGCTGACGAGTCCACCCGAGAACGCACAATCCGCAAGTATACCCAGGACTGGCGTCCTGGGATAATCTCAGCCGTCCCTTCGGGACTGTTCGTCGCGGTGGCCTAACCCAGGACTAGCGTCCTGGGCTAATTTCAGCCGTCCCTTCGGGACTGGACTAGCTCCCAACTCACCCCGCCTGTGCTGGGCTACTCTCGAACGTCCGTGGTGGGGCAAGGTCTTTGGTCTTCGAGTTCTCACACACGCTCTAAAGCCCGACATATTTCCAGCGTTTATGGCCCGACTAAAGTCGTGCCCTGAGACAAAATCAAGTTCTCACGCAGGCTCTTTAGCCCCCTGGGCTTTTTGCTTTGCCAGGTCTGGCTGGGCGAACCGCAAACACCGTATAGCCCAGACAGTCATCTCCTCCGTAGCTGAGAGAGATGTTCGCCAACAACGCAATGGTGAGAAACAAAGGCAAAAACACAAGCCCCACCAACCGCAGCAGCAGACCGGCAGCCTTCGATGCGGTTTGTGGCATCAGGAGCAGCAGAAGAAGTGTCATGACCTTATAGCAGGCGACGGTGACAGCGTTTCCCCGGGCGTAGACGCGAACGCTGTCAAAGCCTGTTGCCGTCAGCACGTAATTGAGGCTGGAAGGTGTAAAGCGCCAGTAGTCATAAGGAATAAAATGCCACCGCGCAGCAAAGGGAATAGTTAACAGCAGCGTTCCCCCAGGGGTCAGGCAGCGCTCAGCTTCGGCCAGAAAACGCCGCGTCTCCAGCACATGCTCCAGGGTCTCAGTGCACAACACCACGTCCACAGATGAACCTGCAACCGGCCAGACATCGCCTGAGAAGTAGGTTGTATTGGGCATCTCGTAACCGAAATGCGCTTTGGCCCCATCCGTATCGATCCCCAGGTAAGTGGCGGCCGGATTCACCAATGAGCGGAAGGGTTGCGCTCCGCATCCGACGTCGAGCACAGTCCCTTTGAGCGAGGGAAGCACCGCGCTCAGGTCACGCCACGCAGACCCCGCCTGAATGTCGAAAAATCTGCGAACAGCAGCGAGAAACAGAGAAAGCTGCGTATTGGTCGCAGCAAAAAGCTGCGGCCGCCAGGTCTCCGAAGTGGCGTCCACCATGTTGCTGCGGTGCCTGAATGCCGGCAGCGCCTGCTCTGCGAACACAGGTGTACTACTGCTTTTCATGAGCTCTCTTTCGCCGCCAGTCGTACTTCTCCATCTCTGATGATGCTGCGGCGAATGAAGTGCGGGCGCTGCTTGACCTCTTCAAAGATTTTCGCAATGTACTCGCCGGCCACGCTTACCGCCAGCACGTTCAGCGATCCAAAAAACACGATCAGAATGATTAAGGTTGCGAAGCCCCTGGGAGCGAGCTGCGGGAAAAGCAACTTCGCCAGCAATTGTCCCAGGATCATCAACAGCGAAATGCCACAAAGGATAATCGCCGAGCTGCTCATGATATCGAGGGGAACATAGCTGAACGAAAGGATCCCCTTCTTGGCCCAACCCAGATTCTTCAAAAGACTATTCGTCGTACGCCCAAACATACGTTCCGGCCGCACATAGTCGATCCCGATCTGTCGAAAGCCGGCATAGGCGCGAACCCCCCTCAGGAAAAGGTCGCGCTCAGGAAAACGAAGCATCGCCTCCGCGACCCTCCGATCAATGAGCGAGAAGTCGCCGGCATCGCGCGGAATCTTGATATACGAAAACGTGTCAAAAAGCCGATAGAACAGCTTGTAGCCAATTTGCATAGGCAGAGGAGCTTCCCTCTTTACCCGCCGCCCATAAACAACGTCAAACCCCTCGCGCCACTTCCCGACAAATTGTTCGATCAGCTCCGGCGGGTCCTGCAGATCACCGTCCAGCAGAACGCACGAGTTCTTGGTGGCAATCTCCATTCCGCTGCGAAAAGCGGCCTGGGAACCAAAGTTCCGAGAGTGAGAAATCCCCAGCACCCGCCGGTCATTGCGCGAAATCGACCGGATCACTTCTTCTGAATCGTCCGGGCTGCAATCGTTGACGAAGATGATTTCGTGATCGACATTCAAGCCGGTGAAAGTCTTTTTCAAGCGCTCGTACATAATCGGTATCGCCTGTCCGTCCTTGTAGCAGGCGATGATCGCCGACACACTGTGTTTGGTATCCAGTCCAAATCGCTTGGATGACTGCAAATAGGCGGCCTTATCCGGCAGCGAGCGATACCACTCCGCGGTGCGCTTTAGCCCTTCTTCGAGCGGGATGCGGGGAGCCCATCCAATCCGCTCCTGCACCTTGCCGATGTCAGAAAACCAGTCGGTCAGATCCCATTCACGATTCGGCATACTGAACACAGGATCCTGGCGAATATCAAAAAGTTTTTGCGAGACGGAGACGATGTCGCCAATGGTGGTCTTCCGCCCCGTACCTATGTTGAAGGATTCGCCATAGTCCGCTTCGCTCAATTTCAGGCCTACGTCCACGAACGCGTGCACCACGTCGTCGACGTAGATAAAATCCCGTGACACTCGCGGATCCACCAATTCCGGGTAACCACCCGCTGCTCCGAAATGAACGATATTCGGGATCAAGCGGGAGGAGTCCTCCAGCGGTCCATACGCTGAATACAGGCGAAGGTTTGCGCAGGGCAAACCTTTCTTCTTCCCCAGGTAGTTGATCAAGCTGGCAGCAGCTACTTTTGAGACCGAGTAGTGGCTGTTCGGTGCAGGCACTTCGTCCTCTGGTGGTCCGGAGGCATTGTCTCCGTATTCCGAGGAACTGCCGGCGTGCACATAACAGGAAAGATTCCGCGGATCGAGCCGGCTCAGGAGTCGGGATATCAAATTGAAGTTGGTGCGATAGATCAGCTCACGGTCCGTCTCGAACGAGTAAGCGCCATAGGCGATGCAGTCGAAAATGGTTCGCGGCTTCACCCCTTCGAGCATCGCATCCAGGTTGGAATCGATAAGCAGATCGGTGACCAGCACGTGGTCCCGCGGCAGGCCTTCGAGTCGCCAGGCGGGAAGCCGCGTCGCTGTCCCGTAAACATCCTCACGGTGTTCCAGGAGCGTGCGCAAGAGGTTAGCGCCGATAAACCCACTCGCCCCCAGTACCAGGATAGGACCCTGGAGCTGACGGATATTGCTGGAACCGGCCTGGTGGAACAGGTTGGTTTGGGGTGAGGTCATTGCACCGAAACCGCAGCGACAATGGATGCCGCATCAAGACCGCATTCCGCGCGGTGGAACTTTTGCGATCCATATAAACCGGAGACATATCCCAAAGCATGTTTGTGGGTGAAGGAATCGAGAGACGCGCCGGCGGCTGTCAGGTGGTGGGCAAGCATCTGGCCGAACCCGCCATGCACGGTGTGCTCTTCCACCACCAACAGCCGGCGAGTGCGGCGCACGCTCTCCATAAACGCTGCCGGAACGTCCGCGATCGGCAGTTCAGTTACCAGCCAGACCTCTGGGCGTACCTCTTCCTTCAATTCTGCGAGCGCCGTCAGCATGCCTCCCACTAACGGTCCCACACCGGCCAGGACCGAACCATTGCCGCTCAGCAGCTTGCGCCACGGAGCATACTCGGGAACGGGCCACCCTTTGGGCTCTTCCGACAATCCCAGCCGTAGGTAAACCGGCCCATCACACTGCATCAGCTCCGGAATCATGGTGCTTACATCGGAATCGAATGCGGGGACAAATGCACGCATGTGGGGTAGCGTAAGCAGGCAGCCGTAGTCCTCCAGCGCATGGTGGGAACTGCCCATTACCCCGTAGCCATATCCACCGCCATTGCCGACCAGGATCACAGGCAAATGATGAAAACAAACATCATTGCGAATTTGCTCGAAAGGACGGGCGTAGAGGAAGGGAGCAATGCTGTAGGTCCATGGCCGCAAGCCGCTGCGCGCCAGGCCGGCCGCCACCGATACCATATTCTGCTCCGAAACGCCCGCATTGATGAAGCGCGAGCCCATAGCATCCTGCAGCGGTTCCAGGGCTTTGAAGCCAAGGTCCCCGGTGAGGAAAACAAAATTCGGCAAAAATGCCTGCTGCACTAGACCGTTGCAGAAAGCTTGCCGCATTCCACCACCTCACGCACCGCTTGCTGATACTGTTCGTCGCTCATTGGAAGGTAATGCCAGGCCATCTGATTTTCCATGAAAGATACGCCGCAGCCTTTTTTCGTATTGGCCACGATGGCCAACGGCCCCTGCCTCGATGCCAGCGCAGAACAAATGCTGGGCACGTCGTGGCCGTCGATTTCCAGTGTGGCCAGGCCAAAGGCGCGAAACTTGTCCGCCAGCGAATCGAGGTTGGCAACCTGCTTGGTGGAACCGAAGCCCTGCATTCCGTTCAGATCAACGATGAACGTCAGGTTGTCTAATTTCTGGTGAGCCAGAAATATGAGAGCTTCCCAGCAGGATCCCTCATTCCATTCGCCATCCGACATTAAGCAAAAAACCCGGCCGCTCTCTTGAAGCAGTTTCTTACCCAAAGCCAGCCCGGCCGCCAGGCTAAGACCGTGGCCAAGACTGCCGGTAGCGAAAATGACTTCTGCAATCCCGCTCAACGGCGGATGGCCGCTCAGCCGCGTCCCCTCACCGTGGAAGCGGCGAAGATCCTCGTCGCTCAACAGGCCCATCGTCCACAGCGTTACGTAGAGCGCTCCAGCCGAATGTCCCTTCGACAATACAAATTTGTCGTTCGGCCCCAGGCAGAAGTGGTAAAGGCTGATGAGGGTATCGAGGGCGCTCAGGTTGCCGCCAATGTGCCCAACCTTACTCTGGTAGTGCATTTCCAGTAAGCGAAGTTTGGCTCGTTGGACCAGACCTGTTGCATCGGCCAGTTCGAAGACACCGGGGGGTCTGCCGTCCATGCATACAGAGTTTACATGACGAGTTGGTCGGTTGCGACACAAGGAAAGGCATGTGCTCTGAGGAGTAACGCCTACATCGATCGGGATTCGGGTTCCTGCCAACTCTGAGAAGAACTTTCCCTGCCTCTCCCCAGGTTCAAGGCGGTGGTACCCGCTCGGTTACTCGTGTTCATAGACCACGTAATTTCCCACCACGCCTCGGACTTTCCAGTTCTCCGCGAGATTCTGCGCGAATCGCACGCCACTCACAAAAACCGGTCGCCTGCTTCGGTATGGAAGCCGCAATCCCATCACAACTCCCAAGTCTTCCGGCCGCTCGACATGTTCGTACTTCTCTCCTGCTGGAAGCAGCGCCCACCTGGATTCATTGAAATCCTGGATCCAACGATCCTCCGCGGCTGTAAAAGAAAAATTGTAAAAGGACGGAGTGTATTGCCCCGACGCTCGAAGAGATTCTTCTACCGGCAAAGGTATCTCTAGTGGAGTCGCCACCGGATCATGCCCCACGATGGCCTGCAGGCTCTGGAGACTGAATCCCTCATCGTCTTGTCGTATTCGTCTTGGGCGTCGCCCTTCCACGAGATCGCGGAACGAGGCAGCTTCTGCACGTAGCACCGGTTTCATCTCAAACCCATTCACGTGCCGGTTAATGTTGCACATCCATAGAATCACGATTGCGAGACAAGCCCCCCAGACGATTTGCTGCCACCGGGGACGGGACGAAATAGCCACGGCGGACAACAGCAATACCGAAAGGCCGTTCCAATACACATGTCCCGGGTCTGCCCTCCCAAAGGCCGCCGGCAGCAGTGCCAGCGACATAAGATAGAGCGCGGCCAACATCGGGGCCTCGGCTCGCCGCTGGCGGAAAAAGCGCGCAATACATAGGGGAACCATCCACACCAAGGCGAATAGGAACACGAGGACGAAAGGCAGCGGCTCCACGGGGAAGCTATAGAGTCCGTGGGCCGAACCACCTACTCTACTCAAATACGGCCAGCCCTCAATGATGAGGAATACCATCGCTGACACAATGGGAGCTGCAGCTGCCCACGCCCACATCCGTCCTTGAGTGAAATAGGAGTAGAGCGCAAACGTGAAACTACCCACAAGAAACGCAAACCCTATCTCCGGAGATAAACCGAGACACACGGCCTCGCCAGCGAAGATCCAAAGAGCAGCTTCCCAACCTCGCTTACACTTCGAAGCCACTACGAGAAAAACGAGCTGGGGCGTAAAACGAACGAAGGTATGGTTGGGCCCCATATTGCCAACCATCATGCCCACCGAAAGGAGAAGAAAGATAACAGCTCTCCATGGTTTCGACATTGGAATATGGTTTATCAGGTAGGCCAGTAGCAAAAGGCCGGCCATGACCTGCAGCACCAGTGTCAGTAGATAAGCACCCGCAGTAGACACATGGAATGGGCTCAGGATCGCCCTCACCCCAATGGGGAATTCCAGAAGCCAAGGACCGTAAGGAAATTCCATCTGGGAATAAAGCTTGCGGCCAAAATCCGCGTGCATACTGATCCTGTTGAGGAAGTAACCCCAGTCGTATTCATAACGGAACCCTAACCAAATGATCTGCACTCCGAACAAAAAGACTGCGCCACCCCACAAGAGAACAACGACACCCACCAGTCCACTCGAGATCCGACCGTGTTCCTTAAGCTGAACTCCTCCATCCGCAGCCGGTCCAAATCTGTCTTCCCCAAGGATCTGAGGCCATTTCAAAGCCAGGAGAAAAACCAACGTCCCTAAACTCGCCGCAGCCAGTGCAGCAATTTCGTTGTTGAACCCAGCCAGGTTCGACGCAGATACTCCTTGAAAATAGGGGGCAGGCAGCAGAAACGGCAAGATGAACACGCCCAGGCACGTGACCAACAATATCGTCAATCGAACGCCCCACACCGTCCATCTTGTCGGCATCGCGAAGATTGTATCGCACGCCGAATTCCATTGTGGTTGGTTTTAATTCGACCTACCTGATTGACTTTCTTAGGACCGTCGGATCTGAGGCGAAGTGCGGCTGGAATTTAAGGACGCGCCGTCGGCTGGCCAGATGCGTCCGGAAGATGCGGCCGACGATTTCAAGTATCGTTATGTGATCATGCCCATGCGCATTTGAAGGATCGGCGTAAGATCCGGGCTTCAGAGTCTGTGTGAGAACTCGGTCTCTGAGGAAGGGCACGGCTTCAGCCGTGCCGTAATTCGCTCAAAGCTTCCGGGCTTTAGCCCCTGAGGGCATCTTTTATCAGCGCATAAGCGAACTTGTTGGATGGAAAAAACGTACCTCAGCGGCTAAAGCCGGGTTTTGGCCGTGCCATCTACGGCACGGCTGAAGCCGTGCCCTTCCTCAGAGATCGAGTTCTCAGGCAGACTCTTCAGCGTTTCGTCTGAAACCCTAGCCGTCTGCGTTGAAGTTTTGTGCCGTCCCCTTCGGGACTCGCCTGGTAAATCTAATCTACCCGGCACTGCCGTGCCGGGCTACAGGTTGTTCCGTCCCTGCGGGACTGGCTTCGTTGCAGTGTCCAAATCCCTTCGAACCCCACAACAGGCTCCGAAAGGTAGACAGCAGCTACAGAGGCTTTACAGGCTGCGAAAAACTCTGTTTTGTATCAGGGCACGACTTTTAGTCTTGCCGCAAATGATTGGAAATATGTCGGGTTGGCGTGTACGATTCAACGACTGACGGCAAACGAAATGGATTGATATCGCTTGGCCGCCGCGCTAACCCTGCTTGATGGCAGACACGGCATATTGGCCGCCGAACGGAACGCCCGATAGATACGTCTCAAGAATTCTCAATCCCGAGAGCGCATGGGGGAAAAACAGATGATATCTCGCCCTGGGCCCGACCCATCCGCTCTTGCGATAGCGCTCGATGAGTTGTTTCGCTCGGATGAGATGCGCGTTGGCGTCAAACGGGCAGGTGTTTACGGCGCGCACAGTCAGCGGATTGAGGGGATTATGCTCGAAAATAGTGAGCATCCCACCTACCCGCGTGACACGGCGCAGCTCACCGAGCCAATGGACATGCTCGTCGTGAGCAATGTGGTGGAAAACGCACGCGGAGAAGGTCATGTCGAAAGAATTGTCTGGGGCGGGGATGCGGTTATCTTGAATCTGCAAGCCCTTCGCAACTCCGGGAAAGCGCTCTTCCGCAATCTGCAGGCTGCGCGGCGAAACATCGGCGCCTGCCAGCCGAGCGGCGGGGAAATAGCGACGGAAGTAGGGAGTCGAATTGCCTACTCCTGACCCGAAATCCAGAATGGTTTCCGGTTGGAACTTTCGTTCATGTGCCTGCCGGGCCAGTTCCCGTATCTTGTATTCGTGAAAGAATTCAGGGCCTTCACCGGTGACGGCCACGGTTTGCCGGAGCAACTGATCGTACTCGCTGGCGAAGCGATCGAATTCGGCAGACTCCATAAAATTAATCCTTCTGCTCGCTGGAGCATATCAGAGATGGAATCGCAAGATCACGGTAAGGTATGGTCATGACTCTGCTGCGCCATCGTGTTGCTGTTACCGGTTCGACGGGCTTCATCGGAATGCATTTACTGCGTGGCCTTCATGCGGTTGGGGCGGAAATCGTAGCGATCGCTGCGGCTAACAAGCACATTGAGCGGTGGGGCGGGTTACCGTTTCCGGTGGAGCAAGTCATCGTGGACGATATTTGCAATCTCGGCGATGCGATTCGCCGGGCGAAGCCTGAATACGTGATTCATTTGAGCGCTTTTGTCTCCACCGAGCGGAGCCTGCATGCCCTCGACGAGACGCTTCGCCAGAATCTTCTCCCAACCATTTCACTTCTCACCGCAGCAGCCGAGGTACAGGTTGCGCGCGTCGTCCTCATGGGTTCCTGTGAAGAGTACAGTCAGAAAACAAGTCCCTTTGATACGGCGCTGGCGACCGATCCCTCCTCGCCTTATGGAGCCAGCAAAGCAGCGGCGACGGCATACGCTCGCATGTTCACCAACTCGTTCAGGCTGTCGACAGTCGTTCTGCGACCTTCCGTTGTATACGGTCCGGGACAGGGTGACCGGATGCTCATCTCCCAGGTCATGAAGGCGATATCAAAGAATCGCAAGGTCGAGGTCACCAGAGGAGAGCAAACCCGCGATTTCATTTATGTCGAGGACGTTGTCAAGGCGATTATCAAGTCCGTGACGGTACCCAGCGCCGAGGGCGACGTGTGGAACGTCGGTTCTGGTGAGATCGTCACGGTCCGCGACTGTTTGGAGCGTATCGAGCGTATCACGGGCCGCACCGGTCTGATTGAATATGGCAAACGGTCTTATAGCGAAAATGAGATCTTTCAATATGAACCCAAGGTGCAAGGGACATATGCCGCCTTCGATTGGAAACCGTCCGTGACTCTTGACAAGGGTCTCCACCAGACGTGGGAATTTTTTCGTGACAGAGTATAGGCCTATCTTCCGCTAGGATGGCTTCATGGAGACATGGCCCCTCATCTCGATCGTGCTCCCGGCTTACAACGAGGAATTGAATATCCGTCCTCTCTTCGAGCGCCTCCATCCGATCCTCGCGCAGCTCTCCGATCGGTTCAGCTTCGAATTTGTCGTCACAGACAATCACAGCACGGATCGCACCTTTGCGGTGTTGCAGGAAGTGGCAGCCGGCGATCCGCGGGTGCGGGTCTTTCGGCTTTCGAGGAACTTCGGATTCCAGCGATCCATCCTTACCGGCTACATGCAGTGTCGCGGGGACGCAGCAATCCAACTTGATGTGGATCTCCAGGATCCGCCGGAGCTCATCCCTGTCTTCCTGGACAAATGGCAAGCCGGTGCGGATGTCGTGTATGGCATCCGCATGGAGCGATCGGAGGGCCGCGTGATTACCTTTGCTCGCAGCCTTTTTTATCGTCTCATCGATCTTCTCAGCGAAGATAAGCTCCCGGTGGACGCTGGGGACTTTCGCTTGATCAGCCGCCGTGTCATCGACATCGTCTGCGCGTACCGTGATGCGAACCCCTATCTTCGTGGCACGATCGCCACGCTCGGTTTTGAACAGGTTGGCGTGTCTTATGCTCGCAGTGCGAGAAAGTTCGGCGAGAGCAAGTTCCCCTTTTCCAAGCTCCTCTCTCTCGCGCTGGATGGCATCCTCAACCACTCGACCGTGCCGCTGCGTTTCGCCACTTACTTCGGTCTCGTCACCTCGGTACTCACGGTCGTTCTCATGTTCTGTTATGCCTTCGGTCGCCTCATTTTGAGAGCGGAATGGCCCGCAGGCTTCACGACGCTCGCAGCGCTCATCCTTTTATCGATCAGCATTAACGCAATGTTGCTCGGCATCATCGGCGAATATCTCGGTCGAATGTACCGCCAAGTCCGAGAGACACCCGTGTCCATTATCGAATCCGTCATCGATAACTCTCCTGCTGACCGCCGTACATAGTAGCTACACGCGACTCCCGGTGGCAGTTCCTCCCCTATAATCGACTCAATCAAGTCCCCTGGAAGCGAAGGAATGAAAGCAATCATCCTCGCGGGCGGTTTCGGTACCAGAATCAGTGAAGAAACCTCCCTGCGCCCCAAGCCCATGGTCGAAATCGGCGGTCTGCCCATACTCTGGCATATCCTCAAGATCTACTCTGCGCACGGAATCAACGATTTCATCATCTGCTGCGGCTACAAGGGCTACGTCATTAAGGAGTACTTCGCCAATTACTTCCTGCACACCTCCGACGTGACCTTCGACATGTCCGCAAACACCATGACCGTTCACAACTCCATCGCTGAACCCTGGCGCGTCACACTCGTCGACACCGGAGAAAAGACCGGAACCGGTGGCCGCCTCAAGAAGGTCGCGAAATTCGTTGAAGGCGAAGAGTCCTTCTGCATGACGTACGGCGATGGCGTAGCCGACGTCGACATCACCGCCTCCATCGCTTTTCACAAGGCCCATGGCAAGAGTGTGACCATGACCGGCGTCCGGCCCACCGCACGATTCGGAGGTCTCGGTATCGAGGGCACCAACGTCTTCTCCTTCCGCGAAAAGCCGACGGACGAAGGTGGCTGGATCAACGGCGGCTTCTTCGTGCTGAATCTTGACATCTTCGGCGACATCACCGACGATAGCCAAATGTTCGAGCAGGAAACCATGCGCTCCCTCGTCTCCCGGAGCGCGGTTCAGGCCTTCTTCCATCGCGGCTTCTGGCAGCCTATGGACACCCTCCGCGACCGCCAGCAACTCGAGGAGCTCTGGAGCTCAGGAAAAGCTCCCTGGAAAATATGGTAGAACGGGCCAACCCCACATCCGACCCCAGCGCAACACCGTTCTCCTGGCAGGGGCGGAGGGTCTTCCTCACCGGCCACACCGGCTTCAAAGGCGGCTGGCTCGCCCTCTTGCTAACGCAACTAGGCGCCACCGTGCGCGGCTATGCACTCGATCCCTCATCCGAACCCAATCTCTTAACCGTCGCCCGCGTCGGATCAGTCATCGAAGACATTCGCGGCGACGTACGCGATGCCGTCGCGCTGGAGCGCGCCATGCAGGAGTTCGCTCCCGAGGTTGTTTTTCATCTCGCCGCCCAGCCCATCGTCCGCCTCTCCTACGAAGATCCGGTCGGCACCATCGAAACCAACGTCATGGGCACCGCGCGCGTCCTCGACACCGTACGCCGAACCCCCAGCGTCGCCGCCGTCGTCTGCGTCACCAGCGACAAGTGTTACGAGAACAAGGAGTGGATCTGGCCTTACCGCGAAACCGATCCTCTCGGCGGGTACGACCCCTACTCCGCCAGCAAGGCCTGCGCCGAGATCGTCTGCGCCACCTTCCGCCAGTCGTACTTTCCCATCGACACCCTCGGCCAGCCCAACAGTCACGGCGTAGCTATCGCCAGCGCTCGCGCCGGCAATGTCATCGGTGGCGGGGACTGGTCCAACGATCGCCTCATCCCCGATCTCGTTCGCGGCTTTCTCTCCGGCCGGCCCGTCGGCATCCGCCGCCCCCACGCCATTCGCCCCTGGCAGCATGTGCTCGAGCCGCTGCATGGCTACATCTGCCTCGCCGAAAAGCTCCTCACCCACAACCCGCGCTACGCGTCCGCCTACAACTTCGGTCCCGAGCAGTCAGACGCTCGCCCCGTCTCCTGGATCGCCGAACAGATGGCCGCTTTCTGGGGCAACGGCGCCTCCTGGGTCCTCGACAAGGCTCCCTTCCCGCACGAAGCCGGCTACCTCAAGCTCGACTCCAGCCGCGCCCACGCCGACCTCGGCTGGTCCCCGCAGCTCAATCTCCAGCAGGCGCTCGAACTTCTCGTCGGCTGGTACCGCGCCTGGCAGACCGGCTCCGACATGCACACCTTCACCCTGAAGCAGATCGAACAGTTCAGATCCCACAGGGAAAAATAAAGGGTGTCGTGTGCCCGGCCTGTCCCGCTGCCGACCATGACACTACTCAATTTATCAAATTCAGCTAACGGGTTAAGTGGTTGCGGTAACGGAGAGCGGGATAGCTGTCGAGGCGCATCCATCCCGTCAAGTCGAAGCAACTTATACGGCTGAAATAGCGACGTCGTGGGGACCTTGCGAGTCGCGCATGCGCCTGGCATACCGGGTAGCGGTCCTGCGCACGAAGGAAGAAACGTGGTCGAAGGATTAAAGCGAGTAGTGTAGTGCGTCACACAGATGAACGTTTATCCACCCAGGCAGCGAAGTAACCACGACGACTTTAGTGGATCGTCGAGCGCCGGCCGGTTGGGGTCTGCTTTCCCACCCTTCGCAAAAAGCGCGAAGGATGGGGCACACGATCGTTTGTGGCAGGGCAAGAAATACGCGCCCCTATTATTGACGCAGTACAGTAGATCCTACCGGCAGAGGGCGTTTATTTGGATGGACCCGGCCTGCCGCCACGTGGCACAAACTCCAGCACCTTGACTCCATCGAAGACTCCCAGCTGTGTTACGTCGTACGTTCCCGTAGCCTGGCTTCGAAGCCACTCGAGCGTCCCATACGACTCGACAAACGCAAGCGCCAGAAAACGTTCATGCCGTTGGGATTGTTGCTGCAGAAACTCCGATCCTGCCCGCATTGCCTCCTCATTAAGGCTCCGCGGCAGCGGTGTCACAGGCGCCGTGAGCCTGTAGTAGATCAACGGTGGCAAAATGCCGCTCTCCTCGATCGCCGCACCCACCGGCATGCGCATGTAATCGGCTTCGGGAATATCGCTGCAGATCAACACTGGCGCGTTGTCCGCGGAAGCGTTCTTCTCCGCCACCGCCAGGGCATCTTTCCAACTGTACATGTGCTGATGAAACGATGCCGAGGTGAAGCAGACGCAGGCTGCTACCACAACAAGAGCGCTCGCGAACAGTAGTCGCAGGGTACGGGAATCAATCCAGCTGACCACCAAAGCCCAGCAGAGCGCGATGCCAGGCACCGCACCCAGCCGGTAGCGGGGCACAAAAACATGGACCGAGCTGCCCACGCTCACAACAAACAAGATCACCAGCGGGAACAGCGCCAGCGAAGTACAAAGCAGAACAGTCCAACCATCCGGCTTCACATTCAGGCACTTTCTGAAGGCAGCTAGCAGAACGAAAGCCACGAGGACAGTCCCTAATCCACGAATGCTGATGGTCGAAAGCAGTTGGACCAGCCGCGGCGCCTCAGAAAAAACATGCGTGCCGCTGGTGTGCATCATGTACTCGATCCGGGGAATGGCCGGTAGGCACGCGACCGCAAACGCCACCAGCGCGATGCTGAACTGCCGCCAGAGCGTCCTCCGGTTGTTCAGTTTGGAAAAAATGAAGCAGAGAGCAAGAGCCGGCACAAGGGGCGCGAACAGCAATTGAAACTCAACGATGCCTGCTGCCAGCAGCCCGAAGAGGGCCGCCAGCCAACTCGAGTCGTTGTGCCGCAAATGAACCAGGGCAAGAATAGTCGCGTTGATGGCCAGGGCCGTGAATGCGTAAGGGCGAACGTCGATCGCTGCAAAAATAATAATCGGATGCAGACAGAAGACGATCGCGGCAATGATCGCTACGTCCCGCTCGAACAACTTCCGCGCTGCCAGGTATAGCAGGTAAACCGCTGCCAGCATGGGAAGCACGGATGAGATGCGGAGCATGATCTCGCCGGTGCCCATGACCTTCGTCCACAACCAGAGCAGACACGAGTACGCCGGCGCGTCCGGCCAAACCTGCCGCGACATGATCCCGGCGAACCCGCCTTTAATCAGGAAGAGCGAAACCGTCTCGTCGAGCCAGAGCGGAGCGCGGATGAGAATAAACCAAGTGGAGAGGGAGGTCAGCAGAGCAAGGACATAAATCGCAGATACCCATTTTGGGTATCCCATGGTTCGCGCTGTGCGCGAGATGCCGGATCCCCGGAATGCTTCCGTTTGGGCTTCTGTCATCTCAATCGAGAGTATTCGAAATGGGTGGCGCCGAACCTTCCGGAGGAAGCCTTTCCATCGGCACATCTGCCAGGAACGCGGGCTTTGCCAGGCCCCACCGTTTCAACCGTAAGTCGAGGGCCGTGCCCAGGACGCCAAAACCGTAAGTCACGCTTCGCCGGAAGTTGATAGACGACGCCTCTTTGAAATACTTCGTCGGGCAGGAAATCTCGCCCACCCGGAAGCCGAAAAAAAGCGCCTGCACAATCATCTGATTGTCGAAAACAAAATCGTCGGAGCAGCTCAACAGCGGCAGCCGTTGCAGCAACTCGCGGCTCCAGGCCCGGTAGCCGCTGTGGTATTCCGACATCTTGTGCGCAATCAGAATATTCTCAATGAACGTTAGCCCGCGGTTCGCGATGTACTTGTAGAGTGGCATGCCTCCCTGGAGCGCTCCCCGCCCAAGGATGCGGGAGGCCAGAACAGCGTCATATTCTCCGTAAGCGATCATCGAGGCCATGGCGGAAACCAGCTTCGGCGTGTACTGGTAATCGGGATGCAGCATCACCACGATATCCGCGCCCCTTGCCAGCGCAGCCATATAACACGTCTTCTGGTTCCCACCGTAGCCGCGGTTGTGATCGTGCCGGATCGTGATCAGGCCCAGCTCCAGAGCAAGCTCGGAGGTGTGGTCGCGGCTGGCGTCATCGGTCAGGATCACCTCATCCACAATCTCGCGCGGAATCTCCTCTACCGTGCGCCGCAGAGTCTTCGCGGCGTTGTAGGCTGGCAAAACCACGACCACTTTCTTCTGATTCAGCATCCCTCTTCATTATAAGTACTTGCAGCCACGCCCCTCCCGATTCGTACTCCCGGAGATGACCCCAGGAATTCATCGTGCCAACGGCCTGCACGCGTTCGTTCTGTCGAAAAACATTTCCAAGAAAGGACCGCTGAACCGCAGGTCCCTCCACTGCGCTTCGCTTCGGTCGCGATGACAAGGGGGAGGGTCGTGCTTCCAGGGACAGTAGTAGCTGAACAGGAGCCGTTTTTCATCACCTTGGGTGGGCCGAAGGTCGCCCATGTCTTCCTCCGAGGAGAGTCAATTGCGCGCGTACGCGTCGCACATCCAGGTCCAGTTGCGGCGCATGATCGAGTGGCCGAAGAGTGTGACGCGCACAATATCCTCGCCACCGTCTACCAGGTTCCACCCGTTCCCCGCGGACCCGAAGACTGGGGGAAGCTGTGCTCGAGAGAACGCACGTGACCCGGAGTAACACAGAACAAGGCCTTGATATGGGGCGATCGAATTACTCGATTCGAGGTAGTTCGGATTGTAGAGATTAGAAAAGTAAGGCTTATATAGAAAGTAGTGTCCCGAATCTACCAGGAGCGCGGGATTATGCATGCCGCGCTGTTCGAAGAAAGAGTGCACGCGTGCAGCTTGGTTCTGCTCATTATGGTACGAGGCACGGGCTTCGGCATTCTGCAACATCTCCAATCCGGCCCAGGGTGCCGTGACCGCAAAGGCCACCAGGATGAGACACAGGGGCGCTATCGTTCCGCGTAAATCGGTGGCGAGCGGAAACCCGCCG
>Ga0302326_10011175_pt1 | contig 19360 bp, 16 predicted proteins | sample Palsa_T0_3_FD_202264 | JGI IMG/M metagenome (GOLD analysis project Ga0302326, IMG submission 202264) | Peat permafrost microbial communities from Stordalen Mire near Abisko, Sweden - Palsa_T0_3 | ecosystem: Environmental > Terrestrial > Soil > Palsa > Peat permafrost | place: Sweden: Abisko...
CACGGTGGCCCAGCCACCGAGATCGGCGATCCGCCAAAGCTTGGCCGGAGTCGGGAACTGGTCACGGACCTCGGCGGCGACCGCGGGATCGACCGGACGGAATCCGGCGGCCGCCCATACCTTCTGGGCCGCCGCGGTGTACTGGAAATTCTTGAACGCGGTGGCGGCATTGAGGTGCGGGCTGGTGGTCACCACCGCCACCGGGTTCTCGATCTTGATGGTCTGCGGCGGGTTGACGTGCGTGACCGGCTTACCCTGGCGCTCGGTGGCAATCGCCTCGTTCTCGTAGCTGATCAGAACGTCACCGCTGCCCTGAACGAAGACGTCGGTCGCCTCGCGGCCCGATCCTGGACGAAGTTTGACGTGCTCGTTGACCAGCTTGCGGATGAAATCCAGACCCGCCTGGGAGTCGTGGCCGCCGCCACTCTTGACGACGTACGGCGCCAGCAGATTCCACTTCGCCGAACCCGAACTCAGCGGGCTGGGCGTGATGACTTCGACCCCGGGTCGCAGCAGGTCGTCCCAGTCCTTGATGTTCTTCGGGTTGCCGGGTCGCACGACCAACGTCACGACCGACCCGAACGGGATGCCTTTGGTGGCGTCTTTGTCCCAGTCCTTGGAGACCTTGCCCGCCTTGACCAAACGGGTGACGTCGGGTTCGACGGAGAAGTTGACGACATCGGCGGGCTTGCCGTCGACGACGCCGCGTGACTGGTCACCCGAGGCACCGTAGGAGGAGATCACCTGTATGCCTTTGCCTTCTTGCGCAGCATTGAACGCCGGAATGACTTTGCTCCAGCCGGGTTCGGGCACCGAATAGGCGACCAGCGTGATGCTGGTGTTCGCGTTGGACAGGCCGCCACCGCCGACGACGTCGCTCGGCCCACCGTGACACGCAGCGAGCATGCTGACAGCGACGGTCAACGCGACGGCGTGCCGCAATCCGGCGACACTCCTGATGTCGTCGAACAATGGTCGACCTTTCGAGAGGGGGGCTGATCGGCTGACGAATCCCGTCGCGGAAGGAGAGCGAATCTCAGCGCGGGTAAGAGGTCAGCGACAACAATGCACGTCGGCTACGGCGCAATTGCCGACGGCAATGAGCGTCAAGACATGACACTCGGTGTTGCCGGACGCTTCGTGCATGGCGGGAAGCGTAACAGAATCACCCGAGCCCGCAGCCGACCCGATGCAGGTCAGCGGCTCAGCAGCCACGCGACGATCACCAGCACCACCAGTGCGACCAGCACCAATGTGACCTGGGATCGCGGCATCCCGGTCTTTGGACTCATCCGGCTTCTTCGTCGCTGTGCAGGATGCGTCGCATCAGGTGGATACCGCGACCCAACGCGGTGTCCAGCGTGACCGCGATGACGTACGCCAACGTCAGCACGACCGGCATCACCACCACGGTCTGCAAGACGAACCCCAGCCCGGACAGCCACAGCTCGACGCCGTCCCACCAACTGAGGATCGCGTTCATCGGGCTCACCCTATTCCGCACGCCGGATGAAGCCAACCTGCTTCAGACCGCGGCTAGCTCAGAGCGTCAATCCTCTTCATCATCGCGTGGACGATGTCGACGGCGCTGGTGTCCGGGTTCGCCGATCCCGGATCCGACGGATTACGGTCGCCGAAGAAGACCACCTCGACCTCGACGATGCAGTTCAACCGGACACCGACCGCGCGCGCCTGCGGCGTGGCCTGCAAGGGCTCCATGTTGGGCAACTCGGCTGTCGCGGTATTGGTCGCTGCCACAACGGAATCGGCGACGCTGACGTCATTGACGACGGTCGTCGTCTTGATGGGGCCGGTCTGTTCGGTCGTCGTCGCGTCCTTGCACTGCTGCCACTGCTGCGGGAATTTCGCGAACAGCGCCTGAGCCTGCGCCGCCGAGGGCAGCGTGGCCACACCCTCGATCACGCTGATCACCTGGGCCGGATCGCCGTCGTTCCACCACGTCTCCCACATGACGTCGTGGACGTCGGAGGGCTCGTAGACGCTTCTTTGCAGCATCGCCGTCACGCCCAGGCAGTCGGCCGACGACCCGTCGCCGCCGGCGTCGCCGAGTTTGTCAGGGCCGCCAAAGACCGGCTGCTGGCGGTTGACGAAGGGCTGGTCGAGCATCCGCGACAGCGCGATGTTGTCCAGTGGCACCCGCCGCAGGACTGAGGCGGTCAGCGGCCGCGGCTTCAGATTGGGGGCCGGCTTCGACGTGCCGGCGACGACGGGACTGCAGCCCACCGCCAACACAGCGGCCACCAGGCACGCCGTGGCCGCTCCCGCTCTGTGCATGGCTACAGTTTGCTGTCACGGTGACGTCACGCGCGTGGCGTTCCACTAAACTGACGGCGCACGTCTCCGCCGAACGGGGCGAGCACCCCGGGGAGGAACCACGTGAACACCGCTGAGGCACCCCGGCGCGTCCATCGCATCGCCTTGCTGTCCACATCCGACACCGACCTGCTGTCGGCCCGCGCCTCGCTCGCGGCATACAACCTGGGCAATCCGGCACGTCAGCCCATCGAACCTGTGCTTGCCGGTGCCGAGGTGGTGGTCCTCCGGGTGCTCGGTTCCTCGGCGGAGGTCGCCGGGGAACTCAGCGAACTGCGCGCCACCGGGTTGCCGTTGGTCGTACTCGGCGGCGAGCGTGTGCCCAGCGCGGAACTCATGGAACAGTCGACGGTGCCCATCGGTCTTGCGGCGCAAGCACACTCGTATCTCGCCGAGGGTGGTTCGGCGAACCTCGCACAGTTGCATGCGTTTCTGTGCGACACGGTGTTGATCACCGGCGAGGGATTCGACGAGCCAGTGGTGATCCCCGAGTGGGGATACGCCGAACGCGACGCATCCGCCGAAGTCGGACCGCGGATCGGCGTGCTGTACTACCGGGCGCACGAGGTCAGTGGCAACGCCGACTTCGCCCATGCGCTCGCCGACGCCATCGATGCGACCGGCACCGCGGTCGGTGTCCCGGTCTTCGCGTCCTCGCTGCGCAGCGCACCCGACGAACTCTTCGACGCGCTCGCCACGCTGGATGCCGTCGTCGTCAGCATGCTCGCAGCCGGAGGCTCCAAGGCGGCGTCCGCCGGCGCGGGTGAGGACGACGCCTCCTGGGACATCGAACGCATTGCGGCAATGAACATCCCTGTGCTGCAGGGGCTTTGCCTCACGTCATCGCGGGTTGACTGGGAAGCCAGCGACGACGGCGTCACCCCGCTCGACTCGGCGACCCAGATCGCGATCCCCGAATTCGACGGGCGCATCATCACCGCGCCGTTTTCGTTCAAGGAGGTCGACTCCGACGGCCTTCCGCACTACGTGGCCGATCCGGAACGCTGTGCGCGGGTGGCCGCCATCGCGGTCAACCACGCGTTGTTGCGCCGCATCCCCAACGAGAACAAGAAGCTCGCGCTGGTGCTCTCGGCCTATCCCACCAAGCACTCCCGCGTCGGCAACGCCGTCGGGCTCGACACCCCGGCGTCGGCGGTACGGCTGCTGCGGCGCCTCGCCGAGGACGGCTACGACATCGGCGACGGGTTCGGCGTGCTCGGCATCGACGACGAGACGCAGGCCGGCGACCAGCTGATGCACACGCTCATCGACGCCGGCGGCCAGGACGAGCAGTGGCTGACTACCGACCAGGTCGCCGATGCGCAGGTGACGGTGACCGCGGCGGACTACACCAAGTGGACCGGCGATCTCCCCGAGCAGCTGCGCGACGCGATGGCCGACAAATGGGGTCCGGGGCCGGGACGCCTGTTCGTCAACGACGACGGCGACCTCGTGCTCGCCGCGCTGCGGTCGGGCAACGTCGTGTTGATGATCCAGCCGCCGCGCGGATTCGGCGAGAACCCGGTAGCGATCTACCACGACCCCGATCTGCCGCCGAGCCACCACTATCTCGCGGCGTATCGCTGGCTGGAGCACGGCTTCGGCGCCCACGCGGTGGTCCACCTCGGCAAGCACGGATCGATGGAGTGGTTGCCCGGCAAGAACGCCGCGCTGTCGGCGGCGTGCGCCACCGACGCCGTGCTCGGGAATCTGCCGCTGATCTACCCGTTCCTGGTCAACGATCCCGGCGAGGGTGCGCAGGCGAAGCGGCGGGCGCACGCCACCATCGTCGACCATCTGATTCCGCCGATGGCGCGCGCGGAGAGCTACGGCGACATCGCGCGGCTCGAACAGCTTCTCGACGAGTACGGGAACATCGCGGCGATGGACCCGGCCAAACTGCCGGCCATCCGCGGTGAAATCTGGAACCTGATGCGCGCCGCGGAGATGCACCGCGACCTCGGACTCGACGACCGGCCCGAAGACGACGAGTTCGACGACTTTCTGCTGCACGTCGACGGCTGGCTGTGTGAGATCAAGGACGCCCAGATCCGCGACGGGCTGCACGTTCTCGGTGAGGCGCCGCAGGGAGCGGCGCGGGTCAACCTGGTTCTCGCGATCCTGCGCGCCGCCCAGGTGTGGGGCGGCAAAGACCATGCCGTGCCGGGCTTGCGAACCGCCCTCGGCTTGAAGGAGGGGGCCGAGACCACGGCGGTCGACGAGATCGAGGGTCGCGCCCGCGGATTGGTCGAGGCGATGGAGGCCGCCGGATGGGATGCCGGCGCCGACACCATCGATGCCCTGCAAGAGTCGCCCGACGTACGCACGTGTCTGCGGTTCGCGGCCACCGAAGTCGTGCCGCGGCTGGCGGGCACCGCGGGCGAGCTGGACGCCATCATGCGCGCTCTGGCAGGCGGCTTCGTCCGTCCCGGCCCTTCGGGCTCGCCGCTGCGGGGCCTGGTCAACGTGCTGCCCACCGGGCGCAACTTCTACACCGTGGACCCGCGTGCGGTGCCGTCGCGGCTGGCCTGGCAGACCGGGCAGGCGATGGCGGAGTCGCTGCTGCAGCGCTACCTCCACGACACCGACACCTATCCCGAGTCGGTCGGGCTGTCGGTGTGGGGCACCAGCGCGATGCGCACCTCCGGCGACGACGTGGCCGAGGTGCTGGCGCTGCTGGGCGTGCGGCCCGACTGGGACGAAGCCTCGCGCCGCGTCAGCCAACTGGAAGTCATTCCGCTCGACGAGCTCGGCCGGCCCCGCATCGACGTGACCATCCGCATCTCGGGCTTCTTCCGCGACGCCTTCCCCCATGTGGTGACGATGCTCGACGACGCGGTGCGGATGGTGGCGCTGCTCGACGAGCCTGATGACCATAACTTCGTCGCCGCGCACGCTCGCGCCGACCTCGCCGACCATGGTGACGAACGACGAGCCACCACAAGGGTTTTCGGATCCAAGCCGGGATCCTACGGCGCGGGCATACTGCAGGTCGTCGAAGCGGGCACCTGGCGCGACGACAAGGACCTCGCCGAGGTCTACACCGCCTGGGGCGGGTTCGCCTACGGACGCGGTCTGGACGGCGCCCCGGCCGCCGATGACATGCGCACAAACTACGCGCGAATCAAGGTGGCGGCCAAGAACATCGACACCCGCGAACACGACATCGCCGACAGCGACGACTACTTCCAGTACCACGGCGGCATGATCGCGACGGTGCGCGCCCTGACCGGGAGAGATCCCAAGGCCTACATCGGCGACTCGACCACCCCCGACGCGGTGCGAACCCGCACCCTGGCCGAGGAAACCGCACGGGTCTTCCGGGCCCGGGTGATCAACCCGCGCTGGATCTCGGCCATGCGCAGGCACGGATACAAAGGGGCCTTTGAACTCGCCGCCACCGTCGACTATCTCTTCGGCTATGACGCCACCGCGGGCGTCGTGCACGACTGGATGTACGAAAAGCTTGCGGAGAGCTACGTTCTCGATCCGGAAACGCGGGAGTTCCTCGACAAGTCCAACCCGTGGGCGCTGCACGGCATGGTCGAGCGCCTTCAGGAGGCGGCCGATCGCGGACTGTGGGCCGACCCGTCACCGGAGACGTTGGCCGCGTTGCGGCAGGCCTATCTGGAGGTGGAGGGCGACATCGAGGGCCGCGGTGACTGACCCGGTCCGGGTACGCATCCTCGGCATCGGCATGGGCCCGGCCCACGTAACGCCGGAAGTGGCCGAAGCATTGCGGTCGGTCGACTATGTGCTGGCCGCCGACAAGGGCGCCGACGACGGACTGCTGGCGTTGCGGCGTGCGGTCGTCGATGCGCACGCCGAAGGCGCGGTCGAGATCGTGCACGTCGCCGATCCGCCGCGCAACCGGTCGGCGGAGTTGACCGGCGCGGACTACGAGGGCGCGGTCGCCGACTGGCATGACGCCCGTGCGGCCGCGTATGCCGAAGTGCTGCGTGAGCGCGGTGGCAGCGCGGCGTTTCTGGTCTGGGGTGACCCGTCGCTCTACGACTCGACCATCCGCGTAGTGGAACGCATCCAGAAGCTCGGTGTGCCGGTCGAATTCGACGTGCTGCCGGGCATCAGCGCCCTGCAGTTGCTCGCCGCCCGGCACCGCATCGTCTTGCACGAGGTCGGCCGCCCGGTCCATGTCACCACCGGCCGCAGGCTGCAGGAGGCCGTCGCCGCCGGGCAGAACAACATCGTCGCCATGCTCAACCCGCCGCCGGACCGGCTGGACCTCACCGGGCTGGACGACTGGGCGGTGTGGTGGGGCGCCAATCTCGGCGCCGCCGGTGAGCGGCTGGTCACCGGACGACTGGGCGATGTCGTCAGGCAGATCGCCGAGGCACGGACGCAGGCGCGCAGCGAAACCGGCTGGGTGATGGACGTGTTCCTGCTTCGGCGGCCCTGATGGCTCTACGAGTGCTGCTGCTGGGCGGGACATCGGAAGCCCGCGCGCTCGCCGCGACGCTGGTCGACGACGGCGTCGACGTGACCAGCTCGCTGGCCGGCCGGGTCGCGCAGCCGCGGCTGCCTGCCGGGCAGGTGCGGGTCGGTGGCTTCGGCGGAATCGACGGGCTGCGAAGGGCATTGGCCGACTTCGACGCTGTGGTCGACGCCACCCACCCGTTCTCGGCGACCATCTCCGCCAACGCCGCATCCGCGTGCGCGCACGAATCGCGGCCGCTGCTTCGTCTGCAACGTCCCGGCTGGGCCGACCGTGCCCTGCCGTCATGGCACTGGGTGAGCTCGCACCGCGACGCGGCTGAACAGGCCGCACGTTTGGGCGCCCGGCCGCTACTGACGGTCGGCCGTCAACAACTGCACGAGTTCGTCAGAGCGCTCGGCGAATCGGCGGTGTTGGCACGCGTGCTCGACGAACCCGAGTTTGCGTTGCCCGCAGCGTGGCGAGTGGTCAACGACCGCGGACCCTACGCGCTGCCCGGCGAGCTCGAGTTACTTCGTGCGCATCGGGCCGACGTGCTCGTCACTAAGGATTCCGGCGGCGACTACACCTGGCCCAAGATGCAGGCCGCCGAGACGTTGGGGATTCCTGTCGTGATCGTCCGCCGTCCAGCCGTTCCGCCCGGGGTGGTAGTGGTGTCAGGCGTCGACGATGTCGTCGAATGGCTACGCGCGCTTGCCTAGCGCGCGTTTTCGGCCCGTCGGCGCCGGATCCACAGCGCGAGATCCAACGCGGCTCCGCAGAACATGATCGCCACGATCACGAGGTTGACGGCCCGGTGCCGCTCGGCGTCGAGCGTGTCGCTGACCAGCAGCGTGGCGCCCAATGTCATTAAGGCGATGAAGACCGCATAGCCCCGCACAATGACTCACCCACTTCTCGTATTCGGCCCGAGCGTGGTGACCGTCCTACTGTCACCTAGAGGTAATTCGCGCCGGACCGCTGTGAGGTTTGTGCCCTGATGCTTGGGGTTTGCTGAAATACATGGACGGCGTTGGCGAATCGCTGAGCCAACCCGGGGTGACCGGCCCAGTGCGTGTGCAGGTAGGCGGCATGCAGGGTGGACGTGGCGAAACCCTCGGGGCCCGCGGACAGGTGCCACGCCGCCCGGCCCGCAGATGGGCTGACTCTGGTGCGGTGGAATTCGTGTCCGGTGACCTCAGCACCTGCGGCGGCGAGCACGGAATCCGCCGGGCTGGTGGCGGTTCGATAGCCGAGAGTCAGGCGGGTGGTCATCGCGGCGTCGGCAGGCACAGCGCCGACCATGGGCGTGCCGTCGAGGGTGCGGCACAGGTACAGCATCCCTGCGCACTCGGCGACCGTGGGGATGCCTGCGGTGATAGCCGTTCGTACTTCGTCGATCAGCGACGTGTTGCCGCCTAGTTCGGTGGCGTGCACTTCGGGGAAACCGCCGCCCAGGTAGATGCCTGCGGTGCCGGCGGGAAGCGACGCGTCAGTGAGCGGGTCGAATTCGACGACGTCGCAGCCGGCGGCCTCCAGCAGTTCTTCGGTTTCGGCGTACCGGAAGGTGAAGGCGCGACCACCCGCGATCGCGACGACAGGCCGGGCTGGAGTCGGGGGCTCGATGTACTGCGTTGCACCCCAAGCTGTTTCGCGCAGCGGCGGGGCGGCACCGGCGATCCGCAGCACCGCGGCGATGTCGACGTGTGCGGCGACGAACTCCGCCATCCGCGCCAACGTGGCGGCCGACTCGAGGCGTTCGGCGGCCGGCACCAGGCCGAGATGACGGGACGGAGTCTCGACGCCGTCGTCGCGGGGCAGGACGCCGAGCACCGGGATGCCGCTCGGGGCAAGCGCATCGCAGACCTCGTCGGCGTGCCGCGCGGTGCGCGCTTTGTTGAGAATCACGCCGGCAATGCGCACCGCCGGGTCGAATGCCGCCAAACCCGCGATAGCCGCCGCGTGGGTGCGCGACGCGTGCGAGATGTCGACGACGAGCAGCACCGGCGACGCCGTCAGTGCGGCGACGTGCGCGGTGGACGCTTCTCCGCGGGTACCGAGTCGACCGTCGAACAGGCCCATGACGCCTTCGATGACGGCGACGTCTGCCGACCTCGCACCGTGCAGCAGCATTGGGACGATGCGGTGTTCGCCGACCAGAAACGGATCGAGGTTGCGGCCCGGCCGGCCGGTGGCCAGAGCGTGGTATCCGGGGTCGATGAAGTCGGGTCCGACCTTGTGGCCCGATACCGCCATGCCGCGCGCGGCCAGAGCCGCCATCAATCCGGTTGCGACAGTGGTCTTTCCATGCCCCGATGCCGGCGCACCGATGACGACGCGGGGTAGGTTGGTGACTACCACTCGATCCCCCGCTGGCCCTTCTGGCCGGCATCCATCGGGTGCTTCACGTTGGCCATCTCGGTGACCAGGTCGGCGATGTCCAGCAGTTGTGGATCGGCGTTGCGACCCGTGACCACGACGTGCTGGTGACCAGGTCGGCCGGCGAGAGTGGCGACGACATCAACGATATCGACCCATCCCCAGTTGATCGGGTAGGTGAATTCGTCGAGCACATACATGTCGTGGGTTTCGGTCGCGAGCCGCCGCTTGATCTCGGCCCAGCCGGTCGCCGCCTCCCGGGCGTGGTCGACGTCGCTTCCCGCCTTGCGGCTCCACGACCAGCCGGAGCCCATCTTGTGCCATTCGACCGGGCCGCCCTCGCCTGTCTCGGTGTGCAGTGCGCCGAGGCGTTCCAGCACGGTCTGCTCACCGATGCGCCACTTGGCCGACTTGACGAACTGGAACACCCCGATGCGGAAACCCTGATTCCACCCGCGCAGAGCCAAACCGAAAGCAGCCGTCGACTTTCCCTTACCCTCACCGGTGTGCACGATCAGCAGGGGGCGATTGCGGCGCTGACGTGTGGTGAGCCGGTCGTCGGGCACCACCGACACCTGACCCTGCGGCATCAGGCCGCTCCGGGAGTCGCGCCACGGACGATGTCGGCCAACGCCTGGGCGTTCACGTGACCGAGCGGCACGTGGTCGGCCTGGAGATGACGGGCCAACTCAGCGGCCAAACCCATTCGCATCCGGCCGCTTTCGCAATCGACGACGACGCATCCGATTCGGTCGTCGGCCAGGTACGTCGCGGCCTGCCGCGACCGCTCGACGGCGTCTGGTCCCGCGGTGGCGCGGCCGTCGGTGACGATGACCACCAGCGGTCGTCGGCCCGGGTCACGCAGCCGTTCACGCCACACCACCTCGGCCGCTTTCATCAGGCCTTCGGCGAGGGGTGTCCGACCGCCGGTAGGCAGGTCTTCCAGTCGCCGGGCCGCAATGTCGACCGAACTGGTTGGGGGAAGGGCGATCTCGGCCGCACGATCGCGGAAGGTGATCACGCCGACCCGGTCGCGCCGCCGATAGGCGTCCAGCAGCAGCGACAGTATCGCGGTCTTGACCTGAGACATCCGCTCGCGGGCCGCCATCGAGCCCGATGTGTCGACGACGAACAGCACCAAGTTGGCTTCGCGGCCTTCACGGACAGCCCGGCGCAGGTCAGTGGGCAGGAAGCGGAGCCGACCGCCGCTGCGACCGCGAGCCGTTTGGTGCGGTGCGGCAATGCGCACGGTCTCGACGAAATGAATGCCGGAACCGGTGCTCGACAGCGGACTCGAACCGGTGCGGTGACCGGTCGTCGTGCGGGCGCGGCTACGGCGCCCGGCTTGCCCGTCCCCTACGCCTTGGACGGTGAAGAGCCGCGTCTTGTACGGCTCACCCGCCCCGACTGTTTCGTGATCTGGCTCGGTAGGCGCGTGATTCGGTTGGCCGCCGTTTCCGGACGGCGGCGGGTGGGCAGGGCCGCCGTCGTCGTTGCCGCCGTCGTGCCCGCCGCCAGGACCCTCGGGGGGTCCATCGGGGTCGGTCTCGGGATCGGGCTCGTCACCATTCTCCGGCGGCAGAAGGTCGTCGAGTTCGGTCTCGTCGAGGCCCGGGCTGTCGAACGGGTTGCGCCGTCGGCGATGTGGCAGCGCAAGCCGGGCCGCGGCGCGTAGATCGTCGACGTTCAACTCCTCGCGCCCATGCCAGGCGGCGTGCGCGGCGGCGGCCCGCGCCATGACGATGTCGGCCCGCATGCCGTCGACACCGACCGCCGAGCACACTTCGGCGATTCTGAGCAGCGCTGCCGCCGTGAGTTCGACTCGGGGCAGGATCGACTGGGCCTGCTGGATCCGGGTGCGAAGCCGCTGTTCGGCGTCGGCGTATTGGGCTCGGAACGCCTGCGGGTCCGCGTCGAACAACAGCCGTCGGCGCACCACCTCGGCGCGTTGCGCCGGCTCACGCGGCGCGGCGACCTCGACGGTGAGGCCGAAGCGGTCGAGCAACTGGGGCCGCAGCTCGCCCTCTTCGGGATTCATCGTCCCTACGAGCACGAATTTGGCCGAGTGACTCACCGAGATGCCGTCGCGTTCGACCGTGACGGTGCCCATCGCGGCCGCATCGAGCAGCAGGTCGACCAGATGGTCGTGCAGAAGATTGACCTCGTCGACATACAAGATGCCGCGGTGCGCTCTGGCCAGCAGACCTGGCTCGAAGTGCACGGCACCCGCACTGAGCGCCTGGTGAAGATCGATCGAACCGGCGACCCGGTCTTCGGTGGCGCCGACAGGAAGCTCCACCAGTCGGACCGGCCGAGTTTCGACGGGCGCGTCGGGCTCGAATGGGCCGTCGGGTGAGAGCAGGTTCGTGTCAGCGGGGTCCGAGGAGAATCGGTCGCCGGCGACGACGTCGATCGGCGGCAGTATCTGGGTGAGTGCGCGCACCAGCGTGGATTTCGCGGTGCCCTTCTCGCCGCGCACCAGCACGCCGCCGATGCCCGGATGAACCACACACAGCACGAGCGCCAGCGCCATGTCGTCGAGCCCACCGGGGGCATCGGGATCACCGCCCAGCACGGCGGGAAACGGATACAGCTGGTCAGTCGAGGTCACAGTGGGGCTCCCGTTTTTACGCTAGCATCGCCGGCGTGCCGACCCCTGACCTGCAATTGGCGGTCGTCGGTGTCGGCGCCGACGGCTGGGACGGGCTGACAGCCGCGACCCGAGCCGTGATCCTGTCCGCAGAAGTCGTTCTCGGCGGGCCACGACAGCTGGCGCTGCTGCCCGTCGCGCACGGTCAGACCCGACATCAGTGGCCCGCGCCGCTGACCCCGGCGCTGCCCGGGTTGCTGGAGCGACTCGCGGGTCGACGGGTCGTCGCGCTGGCCTCCGGCGACCCGATGCTCAGCGGCATCGGCACCACGCTGGTCGGGATATTGGGCGCCGACCAGGTGAGCGTCATCCCGCACGTCTCGTCGGTCACGCTGGCACGGTCTCGGCTCGGCTGGTCGGCAGAATCCACTGTGGTGGTCAGCGCCGTCGGCCGGGACGTACATGCGGTATTGCGCGAACTGGCGCCCGGGCACCGCGTGTTGGTGCTGTCGGCCGATCAGGAGACGCCCGCGACGCTTGCCGCATTGCTCGCTGCGCGAGGGTACGGACGAAGCCGCTTCATCGTCCTGGGCGACCTCGGCAGCGATCACGAGACGATCGCGGAGACCACGGCCGAGCAATTCGCCGGTGACGCACCACGGCTGAACATCGTTGCGCTGCAACTCAATGGACCGCTGGTCACCGGGTGGGCGGCAGGGCTCCCCGACGACGCGTTCGAGCACGACGGCCAACTCACGAAGCGGGATCTGCGCGCGGCCGCACTGGCTCGGCTGCTGCCCGCGCCGGGGCAACTGCTGTGGGACGTCGGCGCCGGCGCGGGTTCGGTGGGTATCGAATGGATGCGCAGTCACCCGGCTTGCCAGGCTGTCGCGGTGGAGGCCGACGCCGGTCGCGCCGAACGGATCGCCCGCAATGCGAAAACACTGGGAGTGCCTGCGCTGCAGGTGATTCATGGCACGGCTCCGCACGCGCTGGACGACCTGAGCGCTCCCGACGCGGTGTTCATCGGCGGGGGCGCGAGCCGGTCCGGCGTTCTTCAGCGATGCCTCGATGCGCTGCGCGGCGGCGGTCGAATCGTCGTTCACGGAGTGACCGTCCAGACCGAAGCGCTTCTCGCCGCGACTTACGATGAACACGGCGGCGAGCTCACCCGCATTCACGTCGAGCATGCCGCGCCGGTCGGGTCCTTCACCGGTTGGACCCCGGCGCGTGCCGTGACCCAATGGGCCTTCACCAAAACACCGTGATCTCAGCATGAGCCGGTCGCCGACCGGTCTCGTCGCGGGTCGTACAGGTGGCTTTCGCCCGCGCACGGATCCGGCTGCTCGCCGAGTGCAGCGCCGACGAGGATCACGGCGGCTTGTTGCAAGCCGGCCGCCTCGACCTTGTCGGCGATGTCGGCGATGGTGCCGCGAAGGATGCGCTCCTCGGGCTGGCTGGCCCGGTACACCACCACGACCGGGCAGCCCGCGCCGTATGCCGACGAGAGTTCGTCCATCAGCTGCCGGGTGCGGGTAATTGCCAAGTGCAGCACCAGAGTTGCGCGGGTCGCCGCGAAGGCGGTCAGCGACTCGGTCTCGGGCATCGCGGTGGACTGCGCGTGAGTTCGGGTCAGCACGACGGATTGTGCGACCAGTGGGACGGTGAGTTCGCGACCGACTCGCGCTGCTGCCGCGGCGTATGCCGGCACCCCGGGCGTGATCTCCCACGGCACCGCGGCCGCGTCGAGTCGCCGGGCCTGTTCCGAGACTGCGCTGTACAGAGCCGGGTCGCCCGATACCAGACGTACCACCCGTCGGCCGCGACCGTGCGCATCGACGATGCGGGCGACGATGTCGTCAAGATTCAGGCGCTGCGTGTCGATCAGATCGGCAGTCGGAGAACAGCTTTCCAGCACTGTGGAGTCCAGGTAGCTGCCGGGATACAAGACCGTGTCAGCCTCGGCGAGCAACCGCGTCGCACGCACGGTCAACAGGTCGGCGGCTCCGGGTCCGGCGCCGACGAACTGCACCGCGAACCCGTCGGCGGTCACCGCACCCACCGCGGCGTCCACACCTGGCCGCTCGGCGTGGCCCTGGTCGCCGACGCGCCCACCAGCAGAAGGCATTTCATGTCGATGGATTCGGTGTCGAGGTCACCCAGCGTCGTCACGGTCAGCGATTCTTCTTCTCGCCCGACGTCGCGGCCCACGACGACAACCGTATCGGCGCAACGGTGTTCGAGCAGGATCTTGCGCGCCATTGCGATCTGGTCGGAACGGGCACGCGATGCCGGGTTGTAGATCGCCAGCACGAGGTCGGCGTCGGCGATGGCACGCAGCCTGTTCTCGATGACCGACCAGGGCTTGAGCCGGTCGGACAGGCTGAGCACTGCGAAGTCCGCGCCCAGTGGCGCACCGGCCCGCGCTGCGACGGCGTGAACGGCCGAGACGCCGGGCAGCACCCGGATGGGGACGGCTGCAAAGCGCTCGTCGTCGGCGGCTTCGAAGACCGCCGAGGCCATGCCAAAGACACCTGCGTCACCACCAGAGACGACGGCGACCTTGTTGCCGCTGAGCGCTAGTTCGAGCGCGAGACGCGCCCGGTCGACTTCGACGGTGTTACCGGATGCGTGTCGCTGCAGTCCTTCTCGCTGTGGCACCCGCGCGACGTAAGGACCGTAGCCGACGACGTGCTCCACCTCGGCGAGCGCCGCTGTCGCCTCCGGCGTCATCCAGCCGTCGGGCCCGGGCCCCAACCCGACGACAACCAGCTCAGCGACGGCCACGGACTGCGTTGTCAGGCTCGCCTTTTCGGCTATCGCGCGGGACCGCTGCCCGTTGACCGAGTCGCCGTTGACCACGATCAGCGACAGGTAAGGGACCGTGGCTTCGTCGACTTCGGCGACCGGCATCCAGCGCTGCTGCGGGTGACTGGCCCGCTCGACGTACATGGCGTGGTCGAGGCGACCCGACGCGACCAGGGCGCGACGCACGGCCCCGAAGGTGCGACCGAGTTTCATGATGATGGCACCGTCGGTGTCCGCCAGGCGCCGAGCGAGTTCGGGTTCGGGCAACGTTCCCGGCAACACGGTCAGCACGTCGGTCTGGCGAACCAACGGCTGGGCGATGATCGCCGTCGCGGCGGCGAACGCGGGTACCCCGGGGATGATCTCGCACTCGAAGTGTGGGCTGAGCCGGTCGTGCATGTACATGAACGAGCCGTAGAACAGCGGATCCCCTTCGGCCAGCAGGGCAACCGTCCATCCGGCACGCAGGTGCGCGTTAAGTCTGGCGGCCGACTCCTCGTAGAAGTCGGCGAGTGCTCCGGCGTAACCGCCGGGATGATCCGTCGTCCCGGTGGTGATGGGATAGCGCAGTTCTTCTTCGATGACGCCCGCCGGAATCAGGTCCGCGGCGATGGTGCGCGCGTAGGACTGCTTGTTGACGCCGGCGTGATAGGCGACGACGTCAGCCGCCGCGATGATCCGGGCCGCCTTCAGGGTGATCAACTCGGGATCCCCTGGGCCCAGGCCGATTCCGTAGAACCGGCCCGCGGTTGTCATTCGGCCTCCGAGGCCAGCGCGTTGATCGCCGACGACGTCATCGCCGATCCGCCGCGCCGGCCACGCACGGTGACGAACGGGACGTCGATCCCGTGATCGCGCGATAAGGCGACGAGCGCGTCTTTGGATTCCGCGGCGCCGATGAAACCCACCGGGCAGCCGACGATGGCCGCGGGCCTAGGCGCGCCATCGAGGAGCATCTCCAGCAAGTGGAACAGCGCGGTCGGGGCGTTGCCGATGGCGACGACCGCGCCATCGATGTGTGGCTCCCACAACGAGACGGCGGCCGCGGTCCGGGTGGTGTTCCACTGCTGTGCCAGCGCGGGCACGCGCGCGTCGCGCAGGAAACAGTGCACGTCGTTGGCGGCGGGAAGTCGGCCGGCGGTGATGCCGGTCGCGACCATGTAGGCGTCGCACAGGATGGGTGCGCCGGCCTGCAGCGCGGAACGCGCGGCGCCCACCAGTTCAGGGTGGATCACCAGATCGTTGACCACGTCGGGCGCGCCGGTGCCGTGAACCATTCGCACGGCCAGCTTTTCGGCTTCCGCGGGGATGTGCGACAGGTCAGCTTCGCGGCGGATGGTGGCGAACGAGTCGGCGTAGATGGCGGGGCCGTCGGCGAGGTAGTCGTAGTGTCGCGTCGGCTTGCGCGCATCGACGGTCATCGGGAGGCCTCCGGCGCGTCGGGAATCAGGACGCCGTGCCAGGGGGTGACGACGAGATACCCGACGCCGGAAGCCTCTTCGAGCATTGACTCGACTCGACTCTGCGTCAGTACGCCGTCGTCGGCGGCCACGTGGACACCACCGGGCACCGCGCCGTAGGCAAGCGGCATTATAAGAGCAGGGATTCGGGGATCGGCGGGCATCGGCGCCTTCAGCGGCCGAGTCAGTTCGCGGACGTGCCACGGCGCGTTCGCACCCGTCCCGCGCACGTCGAGAAACTGCCGCGCCAGATCGAGCATCCGCCCGGCAGCGCCGGTCAATGACGTGACGTCTCCCCAGTGGTCGCCGACTCGCAGTTGAACGGCGCCGTCACCCAGCGCCACGAAGCCCAGATCGGTTCCGCGCTTTCCGGTTCCGGTCAGGCGGTCGAGAACGTCACCGCGTCCGTCGTCCAGGGTGAACAGGAAACGTCCCGGGAGCTTGCCGAGTTCAGCGTCTGCAAGTAACAACTCGTCGAGTTCGGTCGCGACCGGGCGAAGATCCGCGCGTCCACCGGCCAGGCCCGTTTGCGGCGACACCAGCACATTGCGTACGAGTTCGTGGGTGCGCGACGGGAGCAGGCCGGTCGACTCGATCGCCGCTAGAGCGGCCTTGGTCAAACGGGGGCCGTCGCCCGACATTCCGCGGAGCTGGAGGTTGGCGCGCCGGGTCAGATAGATGCGGCCGTCGGCGTGCTCATGGCTGACCTCGGACAGGCGCTTCAACGCGTCCGCCGGCAGTCGGCCGCCGACGAGGCGGATCCGGACCAGGAGCCCGTCGACGGCCTGCCACGGCCGAAATGCGCCGGGGCACATGTCTGCCCGGGTGCGCCTGCGCGTGTCCGTTGTCACCAGGGATTACTTCTTACCTTTGTCCCCTGCAGCGTCGGCGGACAGCGCGGCGACGAACGCCTCCTGCGGCACCTCGACCCGCCCGATGTTCTTCATCCGCTTCTTGCCCTCTTTCTGCTTCTCGAGCAGCTTGCGCTTGCGGGTGATGTCACCGCCGTAGCACTTGGACAACACGTCTTTGCGGATGGCGCGAATGTTCTCCCGCGAGATGATTTTGGATCCGATCGCGGCCTGTATCGGCACTTCGAACTGCTGGCGTGGAATGAGCTCTTTGAGTCTGGTGGTCATCTTGTTGCCGTAGGTCGCGGCCCCGTCCTTGTGCACGATGGCGCTGAATGCGTCGACGGCCTCACCCTGCAGCAGAATGTCGACCTTGACCAGGTCCGCCTCCTGCTCGCCGGCCTCTTCGTAATCGAGGCTGGCGTAGCCGCGGGTGCGTGATTTCAGCGAGTCGAAGAAGTCGAAGATGATCTCCCCCAACGGCATTGTGTAGCGCAGCTCGACACGTTCGGGCGACAGGTAGTCCATGCCACCCAGGTCGCCGCGCCGGGTCTGACAGAGCTCCATGATGGTGCCGATGAATTCGCTGGGCGTGATGATGGTGGTTTTGACGATGGGCTCGTAGACGGCGCGGACCTTGCCTTCGGGCCAGTCCGACGGGTTGGTGACGATAATCGGGTTGTCTGCCCCCCCTTCTAAGACAACGCGATACACGACGTTCGGCGACGTCGAGATCAGGTCGAGGTCGAACTCCCGCTCGAGGCGCTCGCGGGTGATCTCCATATGCAGCAGCCCGAGGAACCCGCAACGGAAACCGAAGCCGAGCGCCACCGAGGTCTCGGGTTCATAGGTCAGCGCGGCGTCGTTGAGCTGCAGCCGCTCCAGGGCGTCACGCAGGTCGGGATAATCCGAGCCGTCCACGGGATACAAGCCCGAGTACACCATCGGCTTGGGTTCGCGATAGCCGGTCAGCGCCTCGGTGGCGCCGTGTCGCGCGGAGGTGACGGTGTCGCCGACCTTGGATTGGCGGACGTCTTTCACACCGGTGATGAGGTAACCGACCTCCCCCACGCCGAGCCCGATGGTGGCCTTCGGCTCGGGCGAGACGATGCCCACTTCCAGCAGCTCGTGGGTGGAGCCGGTGGAAATCATCGTGACCTTCTCCCGCGGCGTGATCTTGCCGTCGATCACCCGGACGTAGGTCACCACACCGCGGTAGATGTCGTAGACGGAGTCGAAAATCATTGCGCGCGTTGGTGCATTGGCATCGCCGACCGGTGCTGGCACCTCGCGCACCACGTGATCGAGCAGTTCGGTGACGCCCTCCCCCGTCTTGCCCGATACGCGCAGGACGTCGCCGGGCTCGCACCCGATGATGTGGGCGATCTCGCCCGCATAGCGGTCGGGGTCGGCGGCCGGCAGGTCGATTTTGTTGAGCACCGGAATGATGTGTAAACCCCGGTCCAGTGCCAGATACAGGTTGGCGAGCGTCTGCGCCTCGATGCCTTGGGCGGCGTCGACCAGCAACACTGCGCCTTCGCAGGCCTCGAGCGCACGGGACACCTCGTAGGTGAAGTCGACGTGGCCCGGGGTGTCGATCAGGTGCAGCACGTACTCGGTTTCATCGAATTTCCACGGCAGCCGCACATTCTGGGCCTTGATGGTGATGCCGCGCTCCCGCTCGATGTCCATCCGGTCGAGGTACTGGGCGCGCATGTCCCGGTCTGCGACCACGCCGGTGAGCTGCAACATCCGGTCGGCCAGCGTGGACTTGCCGTGGTCGATGTGGGCGATGATGCAGAAGTTCCGTATCTGCGCCGGCGCGGTGAAGGTCTGGTCGGCGAAACTGCTGATGGGAATCTCCTGGTGAAGCCGGGCTTAGGCGCTTCCAGGGTATCGGCGTACGGGCGCTGCAGCACAATCGCGGGACGGGCGGGCAAAACGAAACCCCCGGAGTTGTCCTCCGGGGGTTCGTCTCCGAGCAGAACTAGGACATCAGACGGGAGCCATCAGGGCGCTGAAGATCGTGGTGTCGAAGAAGCCGTTGAGGTCGCTGAGGCCCAGGTTGTAGAAAGTAGTCGGCGGCATCCATCGCGTTTGCCCGGCCGAGGGCGTCAGCGATGTGAGTCGGCGTTCCGAAGAAGTCGGCTGCGGTCGGGTCCAGGGCCCCACCGTTCTGGAACGCGTACGAGTAGACGTTATAGGCGTCGTCGAACTCGACTAACGCGCCGTTGAAGTCGTTGTACGCACCCGAGTCTCCGCTGACACCGGCAACAAACGGGGACACTCCGTACAACTCGTAATCGAGGATCGAGGGGTCGCCGGTGGTAGAGGTAGCGGCAGAGGTAGGTGCGTACGTGCTCAGGTTCACTCCGTCACGCCATGCAGGGCGAGCATGACACGGCCTTGCCAGGCAGACGGCCCATCTGTGCTGCGAACTCGGCGCCACATTTGAGGTCACTGCATCTGCTAGCTGAGAATGCTGTGTTCAGCGGGTCCCGCACTG